>ERZ1292623.495-Hain-H51-01um-R1-495-length-42838-cov-7_pt2 | contig 36751 bp, 57 predicted proteins | sample MGYA00564398_ERZ1292623 | MGnify/ENA primary metagenome ERZ1292623 (study PRJEB36523, sample SAMEA6512633) | groundwater metagenome | collected 2019-01-07 | study: AquaDiva: Metagenomics assemblies of 32 groundwater samples
AGAGTCTCAGGCAATGTTACAGTTGTGCAAACGACAGCGGCCAGCTTAAATATGACAGAGGCATCTGCGGTAGCCATTAAGACAGCGGTAGAACTTATCGATGATACTGTATATACTGATGGTATTGGTACGCCATCGAAGGCTGTAGGGATAGCTGGAACTGATGGCACGAATCCGCAGATTGTCAAAACAGATACGGCCGGAGAGTTACAAGTAGATGTCTTAACACTTCCAGCAATCCCGGCAGGAGCGAATAATATTGGCGACGTGGATGTACTAACTGTCCCGGCTCCACTAAATGTCACAGGAACGGGTTTAGAAGCAACGGCGATGCGGGTCACGATTGCTACAGATTCAACTGGGTTACTCTCGGTTGATGATAACGGGGGAAGTCTTACCGTTGATGGAACTGTGACAGCAAATTTAGCAGCAGGTGTGAACAATATCGGAGACGTTGATATACTCTCAATTGCAGCCGGGACGAATAACATTGGGGATGTAGATATTGCTTCAGCAATTCCTGCCGGAACCAATGTGATTGGGGGAGTAACTGGTGGAGGCATCTATGTTGCGGCGACATCAACGGTTGTTGCATCTGGTACTGTTGATGTTCAGGGTATTGCGGCAACAGCAAACCTCCGTCTGGTTGGATTTAGTATGACCGAGGACGCAGCAACGGCAGCAGCAGCAGAACTTAGTTTACGGCATGGAACACTAGTGACTGATCCTGAGATCTTTGGGATTACTCTAGCAGCTAATGAATCAATGCGGGACTGGTTTAGCCCAGACGGGATTGCTGTAGCGAATGGTATCTTTATTGATCGAGTCAGCGGTACAACAAAGATGACGTTATTTACAAAGGTGGTGGCATAACATGAGTCGATCAGGAGTACAATATGCACGAGCGGATGTGGCTTCGTATACCGAAGGAGCGGTCGTCTTTGGAGATGCTGATGGAGAGTTAGCACAGACAGCAGCAATGACAAATGGACAGTTACTGATTGGTAAGACTGGCCTCTTACCAGTGCTGGCGATCCTTACCGGTACGGCCAATCAAGTAGTTGTGACAAATGGAGCCGGGACAATCACCCTCTCCACGCCACAGGATCTTCACACAGCAGCCACACCTCAATTTGCAAGAATAGGTATCGGCGCAGTAGTCTTCGCTTCGGCACAAGCTGGATTAGCCGGTAACTGGGCTGAACGTCTTGGACTCTATATTAGCCATACACTCAATCCCCCAGCAACAGGCAGTGCCGCTTCAATCCTCGTAGAAAGCACAATAGTGGAGGCCGCATCAGGGGTACACCCACTTTTCGCATCGCTCCTGATCGACGCCCCAATTATCACAGGCGGAGTCGCAACACTCACAGACGCCGCAACACTCTATATCACAAAAGCTCCATCAGGTACCGTCACTGGACAGAACTATGCCATCTGGGTCGATGCCGGATTATCACGTTTTGATGGTGACGTGAGACTCCCAGCCCTCACCCCCTCCAGTTTCATGTATCTCGACGCTGACGGGGATCTGGCAACGACCGCCGCCCCCACCAACGGCCAACTGCTTATTGGATCTACCGGAGCCATCCCCGTCGCAGCCGCCCTAACCGGCACGGCGAACCAGGTCGTCGTCACCAACGGCGCTGGTACGATTACCCTCTCAACACCACAGAGCATTGCCACAGGCAGTGTCGTACAATTCGTAGGGGTCGGGATCGGTCAATCAGCCCTCTCCTCTCTCGATGTACTCGTACCTTCCAACACTGTCGGAATGCAGTTAAGAAATGCCTCGACAGCGGGTGTCGCTATCTACGGTTTCCGAATGGGCAGCACCGCCTCGACCGACAACTTAGCTGAAGTCTCAGCTACCCGAACCAATTCTCCATCAGGTGGCGACGTCCAGATTGATTTTCGCAATCAGCGATCTGGAACACTCTCTACTGCATGGTCAATCCTTACATCCGGCATTCTACAGAGCAACGGCGCACAAACCCTCCAGACGAGTTCCGGTACATTAACGTTAGGTAGTGCTGTCAGCGTCTCTGGTGGTAACTTGAGCATGGGAAATGACCGTCTGATTTCCAGAGATGTGAATGCTGGTCTCACGGCCTCCATAACACAGACACAAGGGCAAGGCGCTTTAACGGCCGAGATCAACGAAGTGGCTACTGTCACAAACGTTAATGATACGGTAACACTGCCCACAGCTTCAGCAGGATTGATCATTACAGTGATCAATAATGGAGCAAACACACTGAAAATCTTCCCAGCGCTTGGTGATAACTTAGGAGCAGGCGTTGATATATCAACAACGCTTGCTGCTGGGAGTAACGTTACGTATGTCGCCTACGATGCGACAAATTGGGAGACCTATTAACCTATGAATGAACAACAGTTTGATTTACTTCGGTGGAAAGAACTAGTAGACAAGGGTCTTGTTGGGGTGAAATGTCTTGATGATATTGTCATGCTCTTCTGTAAAGCCTTTGATTCCCAGACGGGAGAACCTATCGAGGCACGAAAGATTAGCTTAAGCTTAAGTGAGCTAGAGAAGCAGCATGCAGCCTCAGTCATGCAGGTAACAATCCTTGCAGAGTTTATTGAGTATTGTAAGGCGCAATAAAGATGTCTAGTAAAAGAACATGTTAAGAATTTACTCTTGACAGAGTATGTACATGTATGTTATATTGAGGTGAATGGAAATGGGGTTTAGGAGTACCGTCTCAAAACGATTTCGGTTAGTAGCCAGAGACTTTGTGCTTCCTGCACTATTAACTGGGGCAGGAGCTATAGTCAGTTGGGTAGCAGGGACGTGGATACCTGGATTGAATCTTCCCGGTCCAATAGAGAGCGCTGCTGCTCTAGCGGTCACAACGTTGGGATATAAGGTATTGAGGCAAACAGATTATGGCAATGGATCGAGCAACTCTACTGAATAAGATAATTCCTGAGTGGGCCAAGAAGCTCAATGTTCCGTCTGGAATTAATCCAGTAGCCTTGCTGAAGGCATTGGCAAGGCAAGAATCAACCTATGGAGCTAATGCCAAGCCCAGACGGGAGAAGGGGTATCTCCCAGGGGGAAAGTATTTCAATGCAGATCAGGCGACACGGTATGCAAAGTACGGAAAAGATGCAGGATCTTCCTGGGGGAGCTTTCAGATTCTCTATCCTACGGCAGTAGAATTAGGATTTACGGGAGTTCCATTACAATTAGGTGATGATAGGGTGGGGATTGGGTTTGTAATGGAACTCCTTAATCGTCGTATCCTAAAGAGGGATAAAGCCCAGACGATTGAGCAGATTGCTGATGGCTATAATAGTGGAACTCATCGAGATAAGAGTATTCCCAATCAGTATATAACAGAATTGCGAGGACATTATGATTACTATAACAGAGCAACATGATGCACTTCTAAAGGTAGATTATCTCTTTCAGATGGAAAAGATTACAGCTGACGAGATGATTACCTTGGTAAGAGGTATTATTCAAAGTCCCTGTGGACATGCTCCTCTTCGTTGGGTACCTCCTTCATACGAGTGGGTAAATACTCCATCTTTTGTGCATGATTGGAGATGTATGACTGGCCTTGGACCACTTGAAAGCTGGTGAGTAAATTATGAAACATGGACAACACGGTATAATGACATCCGATGTAAATATAGAGCGTCGAAAAATGATGACGCCGATAAAGAAAGGAAAGAAGCGGAAGATGCGACGATTAGAGAAGCGGAAGCGGAAGGAGTAAATATGGCGCGTAATTGGATAGCTGGAGCCATTAAGAGGCCCGGAGCCTTTACTCGGAAGGCACGAGCAGCCGGGATGGGTGTGCAAGAGTACGCTAATACCGTTCAGTCTGGAAAAGTACGAGTATCAACCCGCACCAAACGACAAGCAGTCTTAGCTAAAACCCTAAAGAAGATGCACAAAAAGAAGAAGTGAGTGTTGTGGAATCACAGGAAGAATTTCGTGGAAAGATAGAAGCGAACGTCGATGCGATCTGCATCAGACTGGATATGGTGTGTGAGCGACTGGAGAAGATCAATGATAAATTTGAGGTACTGACATTAGATGTTACTAGAATCAAGACGGCCTTCTCTATTATTGGTGGAACCATAGTTATTATATCTACAACTCTTCTTGGAACACTATTTGGATGGATACGAAAATAAATAGGAATATACCCTTAATGTGATGAGGTAACTATGTATAATGACTGGTGGAAAAAGGTAGATTTTCTTCTGAGATGGATGGGGCTTACGCTGATTGCCTTCTTGCTATGGATGGGGCTTACTGGATGTGGTAATACTTCTCAAGAACCTGAAGATGTCTCGTTATCAGGGATCACTCTTGATGGAATAAAGTACGTAATGACTGAAGTGGTTAATAATAAACCAGTCTATGGTCAACAATGGAATACGCTCTGGTTTAAGGATGAGACTCACTATCGATGGACCTGGGGACCGCGATTTCTTGATACTCGTAATCCCGCCGTTCCTGAAGTTCAACAACTCCAGACGGGGGCCGAAGAAGGTAATTATGACACTGGACAGTACCATTCAGGCAATCAGTCATTCTTCCTCTCCTTTTCTGCAACACGATCCGATTATCCTATGGAGGTAGGACTTTACCATATCTTTGAAGTCTTCCATGATCCAACTATGAATACGTATACCTTCTTTAACATGAACTGGCACATGAAGGGAGCAATACCAAAACCTATAACTAAATAACTAAAATCTATATTATTCTTAAGGATGGTGAGGTCTTTACCGTGAGCAAAGATAGGGACAGAGGCTCATAATGATGTCAGAGATTACATACAAGAATATCCGTAGCCAGGAAGACATAGATGGAACTAATTGATGTTCAACTTAATGGAAGCGGAGATGTATCCTATGTCTTCCTTACTGATGTCCACTATGGTAGTGCCGGATTTGCTAGAGATAAATTCATGGAGATGGTTAATCGCATTGCCGATGATGACTCTTGCTACTGGATCGGGGGAGGCGATTACGCGGAGTACATCCCCCATACGGATAAACGGTTTGACCCCCTATCCTTTGGTGATGACGAGCTAATACGTGACCTGGATGATTTAGTGATGGAGCAAACCATTGGAGTACGAGACCTCTTACTTCCTATTAAGCATAAGTGTAAAGGTCTTCACTGGGGGAATCATGATGCGGATATTACTAAACACCATCACTTTAATGTAGTGAAATTCTTGTGCAGGGAACTTGAGGTTTCCTGTTTAAGCTATACTGCACTTCTGCGAATGATTACATCCAGACGGAGTTATAGCGTCTACTCAACCCATGGTGGCTGTGGAAAGTTAGATTACTGGGCAAACAAGGTAGTAAAGGGATGGAGTGCTACAATCTACCAAAAGGGACATACTCATGAGATGGGGTTTACCTCTCGTCCACGCGTCGGATTACAGTCTGGGAACCTTCACATGGAGGCTGAGGATCAACTTTTTTTAGTGGGAGGCTGTTGGAAGCGAGCTTATCAGGAAGGGATAAGCTCGTATGAGGAGAGACGGGAGTATCCCCCCAATCCGATAGGGAACTACCGGATAACCTTTCACCAGACGGGGGAGATTAGTTGTCGGAGGGCATAGATAATGATTGAATACCATGTTGATTTATCTGATTTAAGAAGAGTTCTTGAGGAAACGGGACTTCTAAGTAAAGATCATCAGTGTTTTCCTCCACCACATGGCCATGTCTGGACATGTACATGTGGAAAAACCTGGATGCGTCCAGACTGTAGTGAGTCATGTGAGGAGTGGCAACCCTTATGAAGCTAGGTCTTTGGTGGCCGTATTCCTGGAATGATAAACAGTTAGACAAATCCCGTCTGGTGACATGGAGGGATATTGGCATTCAGCATCTGATTGGCTGTCCCGGTACGCCCATTGGACAGAAACCTACTTTCCCTCGATTGGTCGAGATGTGTGCTGACTTGGGAATGCAAGCCTATTCTCTAGGAACGTGGGGAAAGGTCATGCCCTGGAGGAATTACACCGCAGGCTATACCCCACTGAGTCATTTTCTGACCACTGTGACGAAACCCTATATTGAGTCTCCTGGCTTCGGTGGATATGTAGTGGCCCATGAAGATTATGAAGCAAAGAAAGAGGTCTTGCAGGGCATGGTAGACCATTTGAAGAAGATTGATCCGAATCGGATCTGCTATGTTGTTGGGAATGCTAAGGTATCTAATCAACCATTTCCTCTTCAAACTGTCTACTTACACGAGGATTATGTGAACCAGACGGGAAAACCCTTTGGTATACAGTTATCTTACTGGAGAAAGACCTTACCAAAGATTCCTATTCCATGGGGAGCCATCTTACATGTTGGTGATGAAATTGTTGATGGTATTCCATATCTCTCAGTTCCTACACGAGATAATCTCTTATCCTGGATATATAGTGCGATGTCACTCGGCGCACAAGAGATATGGTTCTTTCCTGGGAGTAGTGGAGATGAGAAAGGAAGAACGTACTTAGGACTTGATATAAATATTAACCTCTGGAAAGTTATTAAACAAACCGCTGCTAGGGATGAACGTTTACATAGTTACAACTAAGAGGACATGATGGTAGTATATGTTTCCGGTCCATATCGAGGTGACGTTGAGCAAAACGTAGCTCGCGCACGAGAGGTTGCTGTGATCTTGTGGGATTTAGGACTCTCTGTGATCTGTCCACACCTCAATACCTTCGGCATAGAATTAGATACAGTTCTCTCTCACGAAGATTTCGTTCAGTTGGACCTGCAACAAGTTGAACGATGTGATGCCATTGTGATGATACCTGAATGGGAAACCTCTGAGGGAGCACGTATCGAGAGAGAGCATGCTGAGAGTTGTGGAATTCCTATTGTCTATTGGCCTGAGTGGCCCATAGTGCCTCCTACAGAGGTCTTTCAGCCCGTTCAGTGTCGAGCATTTATTCAGACAGTTATGTCCTTTTACCGATTGCACTTGTTAAAGAATGAAGATTATAGTCCAAGCAATATATTGGCAACTGGAGAAACAGGAATTGTTACTAGACTATGGGATAAGGTTGCACGATTGATGAACCTGAGTGGTTTTCAGTTTCATATAGACGATAGTAAGTTTTGGCTTCCTCGAACTCCGAAGAACGAAGTAATTGAAGATACTTATCGCGATTTATCTGTGTATGGGATTATTGGGCTGATCTACCGTATGGGAAAGTGGGGACGTTAATGGACACACCTGACCTCAGCGACAGCACTCATCGCATTCAGGCGTAGCTATAGGTGAACTCTTGGCCGAAGGATGAAAGCGCGCAATCGGCGACCGCATATAGCAGGTGGACGATGTGGCAGGTCAGGTAAAAAAAGAAGGGGGGGAAGAGTTGTTCATCTTCCCCCCCTATTTCTAACTTATGCTCCATATCGATATGGTCTCCCATTCCAGATGGCATCAATATGGAATGGTTCTGGCCCTAGGTCTATCTCTTCATTTCTGGCACTAGCACATGTAGTACAATGGTAGTGTTCACAAGGTTCTCCACAGTCCATACAAAGATGCTGCTCCTTATGCTTCTTTCGGCGCGCCCTATTACGTAATAGAGTGCTCTGTGCTACTCTCTGTATTTGACAAGAAATACATCGTAGTGTTCGTGGCGATCTTGTGACAACTGACTTTCCACAATCTGCACAGAGAATTGTCCTCCATCTTCCTTTATTAATCACCATGCTTTTTGATCTCCAATTCTGTTATTGAGGAACTGTGTCATGCTCTTCTTGAAGTCATGTGTTCTATCTCATCACGGTGATAGTTCAGAGTTGAATAACTATTGGTGTACAGTTATCTTAACTCCTTCTCTATTTCATTGAGGTATGCCTTCATACATGTATCACACATTTCCTCCCAGACGTACTTTCTGATTTCGGAGTACTCTAGATTAGAGTACTCCGAAATCTCGCCACAATCTTGGCATAATCTAACTTGTGAGTCCTTAACTTTCATAATTAGTTCCTCCAGTGGAAGTCAATAGAGGATATTTCTTGATTTTCTTTCCGCTTGAGCACTAAGAGAAGATGCTCAAGACAGAAATCCTCATACTCTGACCGTTCTCCATGATAGAAGATTCGTGCTATTGGAGTTGTCTTGCATACATTATCATACATACCTCTCATCCACTCACACTTCAGTAACTCTTCGACCTTTCTACGTTTCATCTCTCTCTCCAGCTGTTAGATCAAGAATGATAGTTGTTATAGAGAAGGTATCCCAATTATAGTCCTTCTCCGTAGCAGGAGCTATTAGTAATTTGATTTCTTTCTGCTTCTTGGCTGATAACTCATCAAAATAGACAGGAATCTCAATCATGCTGCTCCTTTACTGGGGTGTGAAGTTTGTCAATAAACTCAAACCATTGTGTTTCTGTAACTGTCAGGGAAAATTCTCTCATGGTTCCTGGTTCCCCAGAGAAGATATATACTTCTCTATCCTCCTCTTCGTTCACCATTCTCCAGTAGATCCTCACCTGACGGGTAGGAGTATGAATATCTTGAAGAAAGGTGTGCTCCAGTCGTGTCTCTATGAACTGCGGATTCATGCTTTCTCCTTAAGATATTCCTTAATCAAATTCTCTAAGAGATACCGAGTATCATCATAATGAAGACAATCAATGATTTCTGCTATTTGGTCATCAGATAGGAAAACTTCTAATCTGTCTAGGGTTTCTTCAACGTCTAGTCTTGACCAAAGCTGATATGCTATATGTTCATCATTCTTATAGTACTGTTTAATGTATTTCTTTAGTTCTTTTACTGTCGTCATTATATATCCTTTCTGTTTTGCCTTCTCTCCCTATTCTTTTTAATATTCTTTCTTCTTGACTCTATTTGATTCTCATTCAATGGAATAGTAATATTTAATAGGGACTTACGACGACTCATGGCTATTTCTAAAACTTCTGGATTGCGTGAATTCATAATAGGAGTTCGTTGAGAACTATATTTACTAAGGGCTTCTCGAACTTCCATGATAGCTAAACGACTGCCCTGCTTCAATCCATATAGTTGTTGTCGTTCTGTTCTAGAGCGTAAAGCAGGAAATCCATGCTTCTTTGTAAAGTGAGCACCAGCACTCCTTAACTGCTTACCACATAGTAAGCACAGAATGAACTCATCATGAATTTCTACAACAGTCATACATCCTCCATATACACACAGAGTAAGTGTCGCTTACTATGTTTCTTGTGTAATACCAGTATTGGTAGCTTCTTCTCCTTCTTTGCTGTCTGGGAAGTCTTCTCCATCAAACTCCAGACGGATCCTTGTAGATTCTTTGTGAAGTGCTTCACCTCAATGTAAAAGCTAGGGTGTGGAACTCGGCCCTCTGAGAGCTCAATGGCAATATCTCCACCACCTTGACTTCCAGAGAGCCAATTCCGTACTCCACCAAAGAAAGAGGCTACCCTTCTTTCAGCTTCCTTCCATCCATTGTTCAAGTAATAACCAATCCTCTCGTGTAAACTCAGCTCTATCATACTTTGGATGTATAATCCACTCTTCTTCTTGATAGTCTAGTAATCCATCTCTTATTGCTTGTCTAATGATGTCCTCACTTGAATACGTCGGAGTAAACACCATTAGGAATCTCCCGGAAATTATCAAGATGATCTAGAAGAACTTCTGTCTGCCCATATGGTATTTCTACTATCTCAGTAGTATAGATTTTAATCTGCATGTTTTCTATTCCTTTCTACGATGTCTAACCATCCCCTTCGTGTGTATTCCTTGTTATGGTCTGGGTGGAGCATCCATGCCCTTCCTAGATTCTCCAGGAGGCCATCTCGGATTGCTTGATTCACAATATCCCCTGTTGAATATGTCATGTCAAAATATATCTTTTTGGAGATACCCCAGAATTGATTTAGGTGATCAATCAGACCACTAATCTTCTCATCTGGGATTTCTACACAAACCTTAATCTTCATGCTTATTCCTGTACCTCTCTAGCTGAATAAAAAACTCCAAGAATGTTATCATCTGCCCATAAGGAAGATATGGTGAAATCTTTCTTACTCCTCCTCTCTCATCAATCACAAAATAAAGGCCATAGAGCTTTTGTGTACCGGGGTTGTAACACTCAATTTCTAATCCTCCTACGTCATCATAGGATTGAGCAACCTTCAGTCCTAATTGAGAGGCCAAAATTTCTAGTAAATGATTAAGTTTTTCCCGTCTGGTCATTAACTTCCTCCGTCTGGGATATGTGAAAGACCGTCGTCATGCTGGGAATTGACCGATACATAGCCTTCCCATCTTTGTCTTCATCTTCTATTTGTCGGTATGTAGGAATCTTTACTCCATGCTCACCTTTTCTCACGCACCGACCTAATGCTAGCCACGCAGTAAATCCATAGACATTAACTCGTGGGTGAATCTCCTCTTCTGGAATACCTTTCTCTATAAATCCTTCATAGATCGCAGGATAATTCGTAAGAGATATTCCATTGATTGCTCGTGATAGAGCTTCTTGGTGAATCTTTTCTTTAGTCATTTGATGTTATCCTCTTTCCACTTGGAGATTAATCTCTTAACTTCATTATGGTACAGTTCTCTAGAGCTTCTGCGATCCTCTGATGATACGTATCTTCATTAAAGATCTCTTCATCAATATCAAATCCAGCATTTCTGAGTAAATCACCGACAATTTCGCAAATATCGTTACAATCAATATGTAACATGGATAGTCTCTCTTCTTTAGTTATGGTTTTCCTTTCACTTATGTTTCCCAGACGGGAAGTGTACATTATTTCTTTTGCGTTATGGTATCTTCCCGTCTGGGTGTCTCCTCACTTATCCAGGAGAGACAATCTGGGCCTTATGTATCCCAGGAATCCTTAAAAGGACGTCCTTTCACTGTTTTGTGCTTTGTCCATTCATCATAAGCATCAAAGCACTTATGACAAACATATAGCCAATACGTAGGAGTAACATATAGCTTCCTTAAATCCTTTTTATAAAACTCTAGAGAACAATCCTCACATATCATGCAAGGACTCCTTTCTCTCGAAGCACAGCATCGACCTCTGTGTTTAACTGCTCATTGCTTTTTCTCAAGAATAAAAGGGGTGAACATGTCTGACAGAGATCATAGGTTTTCACCTCAACCACAGATTGAGGTTGATGATCCTCTATGCGACTCCATCGATCTGACTGGTTAATGTCCACTCCACAGAGATCACAGACCAAGACTCTCATAATGTTTCTCCTCTAATTTCCGTTCTAAATCTTCAATCTTGCTACTACTGAGCAAGGCAGCAGCAAAGAATCCTATCATGAATCCCAAGACTATAGCTAACCAACTCATAGAATTCTCACTTCCTCCTTGAAGGATATATGCTTACTGGTTAAATACTGTCTGGTATACTCACAAGCCAGTAACACTCTTCGATCTGTAACATAGACATGTACCCGCTTGCGTGACTCTTCCAGACGGCATATCTTTCTTACCTTTCGAGAATGTCCTCTAACTGCATCCATAGAGTTTCTGCCTCCTCTCCTGTGTAAAAATACTCAAACTCATGCATTTCCAGCTTCACCTTTGTGGCTGGTACTCCTCTGTCGTTATACTGATATAGTGTTGCATGCGTGACGTGATCAAGATTGATAATGTCATTACGTACCCTGATAAGTTTCATGATTGTCTCCCATTGATCTTCTCAACGATGAATCGGAATTGTTCCACTCGTTCCATAAGACGAAAGAGGACATCATCTAATGTCTCGATAGTTTCAAGAGCAGAATCAGACTCAACCCTGATTGTTGGTTGAATCTCCCCTTTTGATGAGGACGTAAACTCAATGATCACCCGCTTAGGTGGGAACATCTGTTCCACTGTGTTTCCTTTAACAGAAGGAGGTATCAGACTTCTATTATATTCATTTACCTCTTCTGCCATTTGTTTAACTAAGTCATTCATGTAACCTCTCCTTTCTCTGGATTGATTGTTAACTTGAAGACTTTCTGCCCTGAGTCATATCGCTCTTTTCCTAAGATACAAATCATCTTGTTGTAGTCGTCCATATCATGAGTATACTCGAATAGCTTATTCATGAAGATGACCAGTCCTGCTTCTCTCTCAACTCCGGCACTCTCAGCAATATCAGAGATGCTGGGTTGCCATGCCTCTTCAGCATCCAGCTCAGACAAGACGCCATTATGCCACCGTCTGTCAATATCTCGTGACATTTGACAGCAAACTAATGCTACGGCCTCATTATTCTCTGACCAGTTCTTGAGGTCTTTGAAGAAGTTGGCTACTGCATGTCGCATATCTGTGGATGATCCACCATAATCTATATGAGTATGATGATCAACAATAAGTAGGTCAGGAGCTATGGCTTCTGCTAGCCGGAGAATTTCCTTTGGTGTTCGTGGAACCTCTCGATCGGCAAATAGGAGCAGGCGAGTTCCTATTTCCTCTTTCCACTTGGAGATTAACCTCTTAACTTCGTTAAGAGGTACTCTCCTATTTCGTAGATCATTTTGAAGATGGCTTTCTCGTAGGGCAAGCAGGCGGGATAACATCTTGAAGTGTCCCATTTCCAGTGAAAGGAAGAGGACACGATGCTTGTTCTCAGCTGCCCGTAATGCAGTAATCGCTGCCAGAGACGTTTTCATGTGCCCTGGACGAGCAGCATAGCAGGATACTTCTCCTCTCTCTAATCCTCCGGTACGAGCATCCAGTACATCCACGCCTGTCGATATGCTGGGTAAGGGATGCTCGTACCGAAAGAGGTATTCCTCAAAGCGTTGGTCGGCAATAGTGAGATACCTCTGGATTTCCCATTGATCTATCGGCAAGGCTTGCGCAATGAGACTGTGAAATGGTTCTACTCCCTGCTGTACTATGTAGTCATCAAGTCCCACTTTACTCTCTCCGTCTGGGAGGGAGATGATCTTGACTTGACAGGATCTTCTCTTCAGGTCCTTACAGAGCGTTCTCAAGGCCATACGGACTTCTGGCTTGATGGTTACATCACTATCAAAGCAGAGGAGTACATCTTTCCCTGAGAGGAGATCGAGTTCAGGAATAGGAACGCGATTATAAAGGAAATTCCAGACGCCTTGTAAGCCGAGAACTGGAAGTCCTTCCTGTAATCCCTTCAAGACTTTCTTGACTCCTTCCGTGATGATAACCCACTTCCAGTCATGAAGCTTAATATGATAAGGAAGGGGAAGATACAATCTGGGTCGATAACCAGACGGCAATAAGTACTTCTTAGGTTTTCCGTCTGGTCCTATGGATGGCTCATTGGGCTTGAACTGGAAGATGATCTCCTCTCCAGACAGAGAATAGTACGGGACCACCCACCCACCAGACGGAAGAGGATACTTCATGAGCTTACTAGCGGTCTCCGCAGAGACTTCCCGAATCTCTGCTATCTGAAGGATCTCCTCACTTAAGCCACTTTTTTTAAATTCATCTCTCATATAATCTCCAAGTTACCATTTGACTCCTCTCCTTGACTCTACTACCTTATTACAGCAGGCAATGATAGACTTTTCCAACAGTCTATCAAAGTTATGCGTACCCACCCACTCTGAAGAGAGATATGCTCTAAGTCCAGACTGGAGAATTGATTCAGGGTATCTCTTGAGTGATTGGAGAAACCGCTCGAAATAGACCGTGCTGAACCGCTCACTGGTATCCAGCATCAATTTCTCTCGTCCTCCTGTAGATACAGAGGAGCATGTCTTATGATAGAGTTTCCATATCCTGTTAATAAGTAATTGGGTCTCTTCACTGTATTGTTTGATCTGTTCCTCTAGGGTAGGAAGATCCAGGAGCCTCCTTAACTCCTGGATCTCTGCCTGAAGTCTCTCAATTTCTGTCATTTAGAAGGGGTCTTCCTCTATGACCTTTCGTGTACCATCGACCCATGGGCCTATGCTATCGATGTTTGCATATAGCCTTGTTCCATCTGGTGACGGCTTATGAATCACCGTGAAGCTAATAGGTTGCCCCAGTAATGTTGAACATAACCCAGACGGGAATGAAATATCCTGCTTGGTCATCTTTTCACTCCTGATAATTCCCAGGTTGTGGAGCCACTGGGAATGCATTCCTGGAAGAAACCCTTTAAGTAGATCTGTTCCAACAAGATCCTCAATGAATCCCCTGGAGGGGGGATAGTACCCAACACCAGACTGCATTGGGTACTTGCAGAGAGAGACTTCTCCTGAGTAGAGGTCTCTCTGGAGAATATCCCTGGTCCACCACTTAATGGAGTAGTGATTTCCAGACGGAAGGATCGTAAATATGAGTGACTGTATCTCCTTCTCTGGGTACTTACTAGACTCTCTCCAGTTTCCCCACTCTACAGACTGAATCCATCCAGTCTGTCGTCCTTCAGGACAACGAGAGGGGGGTTCCTGATTAAAACTTTCCTCTTCATCTTCTCTGAGTATGACATCATCCATTATTTTTCTCCTTTAACTTTTCTTCACCTAGTTTGACTTTATTCCATAACTCTTCTAGGCTAAGGGTAGAGAATGATCTTAAATTCTCAGATGCCCTTTGTGGGTTAATCTGCATTAGTATCTCTTGCAATCTAGAGAGAACTACTTTTCTTTCGTTGTCTTCTCTCTTTTTCTCTTCAGGATCATCATAAATCCCCGGAGAATAGAGATCAAGGGCAACGCCAAAGTATGTAGCGCACCGCTTAAAGGCATCAGTGAGCGCACCCTTAATGGCTTGCTCTACCGACTCTTGTGAAGTGACCCCTTTCAACATACCAGCTCCAATATCTGTGGAGCTAGATATATATCCAGACGGTGTATGTACATCTAGACTACCCCAAGCTAATACCAGCCCCTGGGGTAGCTTGCCACCAAGCATCCTTTCTAAGTTGTCTAGTTCTTCTTGTGAGAGAAGTTTCGACTGAAATCGAAAATCTCCGTGACTCCTCTCAAGAAGTGTACCTTTGACGATGCCTCCCTCAATGTAGTCAGCTTTCTTCCCTCCTCCAACGACTCGTTGCTTGATAAACTGTTCTGGTGTTGGCTGAAGAAGAGACTTGACCCACTCATCCTGTAGGAGAAGTCTGTTAATTACCGTCTGGGATTCATCACCAGGCTGATACTTTGCTAATTCCTCAGTCATGTAATCCTTTCAGTGGCCTTTCCTCTTAGCAGTAAGCTAAAAGAGGTGCACAGGCTGACTTTCTGTCCCTGGTTCCGTCTGGCAGTACGGAACATTGCTACCGCTCGGAACCGTCTCTTGATTCTTCGTATCATCTTCCTCTCCGAGGCTCCAGTACAAATGCTTTCCTACAATGAGGAAATCAATAACTGGAATGCCTACGACTTTTCCCGTCTGGATGAGATTGTTTGCAATTCTGCGATCCTCTTTACTTGGTGTCACATCACCAGACGGGTGATTGTGAATAATGATTATACCAAAAGCGTTTGCCTGAATTGCCTCTCGAAAGATGTCCCTGGGATGACAGACCGTATAATTTAATGTCCCCTTGAAGATCTTCCGTCTGGCCATAAGTTGACACTTGGCATCGATGAGCAGGAGATGGAACTCCTCTTGCTTTCTCTTGGCAATACCCTGGCTGACTTTCCATGCTGCTTGTGATGAATCGATGATTGGTTTTATTTCCATCTGTATAGGAGCAACCTTCCGTTCTCTGGGTCTCGAATCTCCCTTTCGTACTCTACATTATCATCTCCTGCAATGAAGCGAAGGTGAATTTCTGCTTTCTCTAATGCCTCGTGAGCTACGTAGAGTAGGTGCTCAAAGACATCCTGGGCTTGGATTAGCTCTAATCTTTTCTCCTCTAGCCCACCATTTTCCAGACGGTAAAGTAGCCGTCTGGATTCTAATTCATGATTTTCCATGAGACGTTCTCCTTATCATGTTTTGACATTAGCTTTCTTTCTGAGCACGAAATCCTGGATTACTTTATCCAGTGGTTTCCAATCTTCTGTGTTCAGTTTCCATTCTCCTTTCTTCATATCATCTGGTTGTTTATTATCCACTAAATAATCTATAGATACTTCTAACGCCTTCGCCAGTCGTTTTAGGGCCTCAGACTTTAATTGCATGATCTGCCCTCTCTCAAGTCGAGAGATCGTTGACTCACTGATGCTAGAAGCTATTCCTAGCTCCGTCCGATTCAGGCCCTTCTGTTCTCTTAGCTTCTTCACAACTTCTCCAAGAGACATATTTAGAGATACCTTTTAGATGTAATGGGGTGAAACTGCTGGGGGATTGCTCCCCCAGCTCCTTACTCCCCTAGCTCCAGTGAATCATCCTCAATCCAGATCTCGGGCTTGACTGTGGAGTACAGACCCACGAGTGCGGTGTCCGTGCCTTCGATGGACCTGAGATACATCTTGATCTTCCCATCGTCCCTGGTCTCCAGTTTCGCCTGAGCATTACTATTAAGCACGGAGAGGGACTCCTTGGCGATCCAAACGTCCATTGTGGGTGGAACATCCAGGTCAAAGCTCACTTTGAGATAGGAGCTAAAACCACCACGAGAGCTACGTGCTGTGGTATGATGCATAAATCCTCCGAAATTGTGAGTGGCTGAAATTCTCCCCCTAGAGGGCTATGGAATGAGTGTGCCCCGCAGGGGCAGGAACCCTTTCCCCATCGCAGGGATCTGCTGGTTTTGTCCCCATTGCAGGAATTGGGGTACAAAATGAGTGAAAAATCATGATTTCCGTCTCCCAATATCCATTGCTTTAAGAAATGGAAACTTAATAAGTCGGAGCATGCCAAAAGGAGTATCAATTTCCACTAAGTATTTTGTGAGATAAGAGGGAGTCTTCATTTCCTAACCTCATAATTGATAGTATCAGCAATAAGAATCTCATCGTCTTTAGCAAATGGAACCTGAATGTGATAGACCTTGCCAAAGGAGGTAGCAATTTCTTGAACAAACCTGTTGATATAAGAAATGGGATCAGTGTCAGGTGGAACATCAACAGTAAAAGACTTCAGATGTATAATCTTCATGGATAACCTCCTTGTTGTGCCCTATAAGTACATGTACAATCCCAGACGGGTACTTATCATGACGTATATAACTAATACCGTCTGGGAAATGTACACATGGAGTACTACCAGACGGGTACATGTTAGTGTTATTAGTAAGTATACTGTCTTGGCTTTAGCTCTATAGTCTTTAAACTACTCTTTTTAGAGCTTATTACGAAGTAATAAGCGGGGAACGTGTGTGCGCGCATGAGGGGGAGAAGAACTTAGGGAGTATGTGTAGTATCCTTATCGGGATCGTAGTTATAGAGTGGACGATATGAGGAGTCGTGGTCTGTAGATCAGCAATTAAGCCATTATGGATTCTTCCATAGGATAACTCCTTTATCTTGTTGTGTAATATACTCTCGCTTAGGAGTATAGGGAAACTCTATGGGTATTCGACTATCGCTAGATGTCCAGCTTGTTCCGTCTGGATCAATAAAGACCTTGCCTTCAAGATCATAGGCTCCTTTCTCATCCTTAAAGACGTGACTACAGCGAGTATTCTGATATGATCCTCCTTCTACCTCTCTCCATTCTTCATCCTCTCCGGTCAGGGGAGATACTGGCTCAAATAAGGCAAGTTTAGAAAAGAGGTTAATAACAAATGGAGCAGAGTAACCAGTGTGTCCTTGCCTACCAAACACGAGCAAGAGTTCCAGAACCTCATCGTCTATAGTATCACCAAGTTCTTGTATGGCATGTTGTAGTAGTCGTGACATACTTACTCCTCCTTATGGGTAGCTTGTCTTTTCCTTATCCCATCCCTCTATTGAGTAACCCCTGAGTAGGTGAGTAGGTTACTTCGATTTCCTGGTGAGTTCAACACATTGAGAATCATTGTCTATAACTGGTTAACTTTTTCCTAAGTTGTCCTTATACAAAAGGTTAACTATCTTGAAAGAGAGACGTTCTCTCCCAATATATTGCTCAATCATTGGACGGACAACAATTCCTTCTCGTTGATGACCATTCTCATATTCTCCCTCTGCTTGTAGGGGAAGTAGATCAATATAATCTTGGGTGAACTCCTCATCCCACAGAAGGATGTTTACCATGGGGATCTTCAAGTTCTCTGAGAGGTGTCTGACTCGTGCTCCCGACCAGTATTCTTGTGCATCAATATCCCAGACGGAGAACAGTCGAGGTTCAATCTGCCTTAGACCAGACGGATTCTTTTGAATTCCAGGACCGATCACCTCAAATTGAATGGCTGTATTGCAATCGGTATACACCGACATCTTCTCTTTCAGATTATACCGTCTGGCAATATCCCAAATCGCATTATTGACTGGTCGTCGCCCATTCAACATGTTTGGTTCAGCAATTTCCTGATTCCGAGAACAGATACCAAAATGTTCATCTTTCCAGTAGATTGTCGCACTCCCGCCATCCACCTTTTCTGTGCTGTAGAAGCGTTGTCCCTTGAGGGCCTCTAACATATAAGGAACCGTCTGGTAGTTAGGTTCATCGGTCTTAGGGATAAATGATGGGAAGTTTCCTATGGCTATACCTTCTAGTGATGCAGGAATAGGCTTGAAGTACTTTGTGACCTTAGCCCAGTCAGTGATGTCTCTTCCAATAATCCCTAATCCATTGCCATCTTCTTTCTCATTACTGACGGGGTCTGGCATAATTAAGCATTCAGATGGCACTCCCCTGAATCGCATCTGTCTTACGCGCCACTTATACTTCTCCATAAAGGCAAATTCATCATCGTGAGGAAGCAGGCTATCAGGAAGGTACGTCCTAGCCAAATCCCCCGTCTGGTATTGACCCTTTTTGACAATACCTCTCCACTTCCCGCCCTTACCACAGACGACCGTAGCTAACTCGATCTTCTCTGCATCGGGAACAGGTACCAGGTCAAGGATCTTTCCAATATACACGAGTTCTGTAGCCATGAGATACTCATTGATAAATAGTGCCTATCAGGTTAACGTTCCTCCATCCTAGAATCGCCATGCAATCGATTGCCCTATCATCAGGATTGATTATTTTATTCGTAACGAGGGTAAACCCGTTTTAAAAAAGATCGTTGATCCTGGGGCGTCTGGTGAGGTTTCTATACCGTTGCCTCAATCCTTATATGTGATTTTCGCTTATTCCATCCTGCCATTAACGCTCGTTCTAGTCTGGTAATGCCTTGCTCAAGGATTACAAATTCAGGAGTATCTTTCTCTGGACAGAGCTGCCAAAAGAGTAGATGGATCAGTTCATGGACGAGTGTGGCTTCAGATGTGTCACGACTATGATACTCCTTCCAGTCAATGGGGGATAGAATCCTTATATCAGCATACAGAACCACTCCATTATAGGTACATTGTCCCTGATTCCCATCCATCTCATCCCGTCGTTCAATATGTAGGTCAGTTTCCCAATATTGGAGTCCTAATCGCTCTTTCCAGACGGGGAGTTGTGCTAATAGATAATCTAGTAATTTCTGTTCAGTCATCCTCACTCTCACTCTCACTTCCCATCACCATGGTATATTGACCACGCTGAACAAAGTATCTGTTATTCCACTTCCTATCGGTTAACCAATTTCCCCATCGTGATATGCCTGTCCAGCAATCCTCACAGTACTGATCATTATAATGAGTTGGTTCTCCACACAGTTTACATGGTTGTGGCAACCATCCTCTCCGGTTTCCCATCCACCCCTCACCTCACCTTCACACAGATAGTAAAATAGACAATATCTATCTGTCTGTCAAGTATAATTTTGTGTTGTTGACAAATCGTTTATGGAGCACTTCCTTACTAATGGAGGGGAGAAGGTATGAAGAAGAGAGCTACTCCCCTTGGGGAGATGTTGGCTAAATTTGATAAGACAAATGGGAATAGCACTCGATCCTATTGGCCCCAGCAGAAGATGTTCTTTGAACTCTTCCGACGTGAGCTACAGACCTCCAAAACATGGATGGAGGCAGCGAAGAAAGCCTATTCACGAGCCTATAATAACCATCGCTTCTATGCCTTTATCCGTTGGCCTAAAATCTGGGAGCGTATTCGAGATATTGTGTTAGAAGAATTTGAGAACGTGGGACTCACGAGATTACATGTCGCATCAGGGTTGAAGGAGTCATTTGATGAGGGAAACCCATCAGATCGAGCACGAATTGCTCGATTATTCTATGAAATTGAGGGAGAGGTAGGCCCCAGACGGAATGAGAAGCGATTACCAGATGGGGAAGTCATTGACTTTACGGAAATCATGCAGCAAGCATTGAAGGGAATGCCGTCTGGACAGACTACTTTGGTACCGCACGTTTCTTCAGGAGGAGTTTCAGGATCAGAGTCCACCATTTCATCGGGAGATAGTGGATCTCCTCTCCGATATGAAGAAGAAACGGAAAGCGATCATTGCACCAAGGGGATTCTCCAAGACCACGCTGAAGTTAGCTGATATTCTCTGTTCGATTTGTGAAGCATCCCAACCAGAGTTTATTCTTCTAATCTCTGAATCACAGGAGCAATCGATCTTTGATGTGATGTCGCTGAAAGACCACTTGGAGAATAATGAACTGATTCTTCAGAAGTATGGCGATCTGACAGGAAAGACACTCTGGGGAAAGAAGTCCTTTATTACCAAAAATGGGTGTGTCGTGATTGCGAAAGGCACACGACAGAAGGTGCGTGGCGGAAGGTTTAAGGCGATACGCTATACCAGAATCTATCTTGATGACTTTGAGAGTGAACTTAATACTCAGACAGGAGAGCAACGAGATTACATCAAATCGTGGGTACTTGGAGCTGTTATCCCGTCAATCGATCCAAAAAGAGGGCAAGTTATTGCGATAGGCACGATTGCTCATGAGGATAGCTTCCTTAATGGACTCCTGAAAGATACACACTGGTCGAGTCTCTTCTATCAAGCTATACAGCCAGATGGCACAAGCCTTTGGCCAGAGCGCTTCTCTGTTGACTATCTTCAAAAAGAGAAAGAGACCTTTTCCCGTCAGGGGAAGCTGAATCTGTGGTATCGAGAGTATCAGAATGTCGTGATGGGGGAAGAGGAGCGGATTCTTCGACCTTACCAATGGAGGGGTACCTATAATGATGGAATACTCAGCCTAGATAATCGAGAGACAGAGGTTCATTTGGGTATCACCATGTCGATTGACTTAGGTGGTACAGGATCATATACAGTCTTTGAGATAGTCGGATGGGAATTTACTGATCAAGGAGAATGGACTGGTTATGAACTTGATACTATTCGAGGTCATTTCCCGGAATCTGAACTGATTGAGAAGCTCTTTGAAGCAGTAGAATTGTACCATGTGAGTGTTGTTAGTGTTGAGAAAGTGGCACTCCAGGCGTTCTTTGTTGTAGGACGTATTTATGAGGAGATGCGGAAGCGGGAAGTTTTCTTCCGTCTGGAACAGTACACACCACGCGGGGATAAGGAAATGAGACTTCGTGGTTTAGCTCCACTCTTTCGAGCTAAAGCCCTCTTTTGTAAGCCAGAATCACCAACGCTTGAAGAGGCTCATTGGTTTCCGCGAGGGAAATACATGGATTGTCTTGATGCCTTAGAGCAAGCAACACATTATCGAACTATGCCAACAACACGTATCCAGACGGAATGTACATCAGAAACAATGTACACGATTGAGCAACCATCATGGTGGACACTATAAAGAAGACAGAAGCAGAACAGTCCTGGGAGTTCTTCTGGGAGTATAAGACGAATTCAGCTCGTATCAACTGGATCAGTCAGATTGAGAAAGATGATGGATTTATCTTTGGAGATCAGTGGGACGAGAAGGAGCGGAATGACCTGAAGAAGAGAGGTGCGCCGGATATTGTCTATAATGTCTTGGGACGGGTAGCCAACTGGTTAGTGTCCATGCTCACGGCGAATAAGATTAACTCACGAGCGGCCCCTGTGACACAATCAGACGCCATGCTGACTGAGGCATTAAATACGTATGATGCGCTCGTCTGGAATAAATCAAGTGGGGATATTGCCTTTGATCAGGTTATTGAGGATTGTGTATTTCGTTCTTGTGGGTATCTCTTACACTACTATGATCCATCTCAGAATGACTATCGCGGGGATGTTCGGTATATGCGGGTTGATCCGAGGGAGGTCTATGTTGATCCAGCAAGTCGTGAGTGGGATTATGGTGATGCAGAATGTATCATTATTGCCAAACTCATTCCTGTTAAGCGAGCCAAGTTACTCTATCCTGATTTAGAAAAGAAGATTGACAAGATTGCCGGAGAATACCAGGAAAGCACCTCTCTTATACTGACGCTTTCACAAGATACCGTTGGTGATGACGCTATTGAGAAGTGGACACCTGAGCAAATATATGTAGGGGGAACTGGAGATACGAAAGTTGGAGGACGCATCAATCAGATATGGCTCTTGAATCGGTACACGAAAGAACGATTCCCGGTCTGGCAGTTTATCAATCCACTTTCTGGTGAACTCGTGGAAACTCTGGAAGATCCCAAGAAAATCTTTGATGATGAGGGAGTTCTTTCTCCAGAGATTGTAAAGATTTACAAATGGCGTGTACGTCGCGTAGAGTCGCTTCAGGATGATATTCTTCTGGAAGATGAGATACTTCCACTACTTGAGGCAGACTATCCGATTAAGCCCTTTTCTTTCTCCTGGTTAGGGAATCCCTTTCCGATGTCCATGATTACGTCACAGGAGGGGAAACAACGTTTCCTGAATAAGTGCTTGAGTATCACGGTTACAAATGCGCAAATTGCCTCAAATCCTAAACTCTTGGCTCAATCAGGGTCTCTTGTTGGTCCTGTAGGGCCTATGTCGATTGATGAGTGGCGGAATAACTGGTCAGCTCCTGGAAGCTTAAACTTCTATCAAGGAGGAGAAGGGCTGAGTGCTCCAAAGGAGGTCTATCCACAATCCTTAAATCAGGCATTCTTTACCCTTTGTAAGGACATTATCTTCGAGATTGAGCAAGAGGTTGGTATCTTTTCAATTATGGCCGGCGATCCTTCTCAAGCTCCATCAACCTATCGTGCAACGCTGTCTATTCAGGAGAATGGAGCAACTCGTCACAAGCGATTGACCAGACGGATTGAGGCTGCGATGGAACGGTTGAAGCGGGTGTCTTTCCAGCAAACCCTGGCGTACGTAACAGTGATGGATGCAGCGCGAGTTGTTGTTGATGAGCAAGGAAAAGAAATAGAGTTTACGCCTGAAGCATGGAGTTTAGCAAACTGGAGTCAAAACGTGGCAACGACTGCGGGGAGTTCTCTCCCCACTAACCGCATTGCTCAGTTGCAACTCCACATGGAGCTATTAGATCGTGCCGTTGTTAGGCCCAAGGATGTACGAAAGTACCTGGATATTCCAAATGTCCAGAAGATTGATGAAGAGATGGATGAACTGATTGCAACACAACAACAGTTGCAGCAGACCACTGAAACGAATAAAGCTCTTTCGCAGGAAGTCACTCGACTATCTCATGCACTACAGGAAGCAGATAGACGAGTGCTTGAGACGCAATATGAAGCGAAACTGCAAAAGGCTTTGGTTCAAACGCAATCCCGTCTGGAGATTGAGTCTTCTCAGTTAACCCAGGCCATAAAGGAGAAAGCAGATAATGGACTTTCAAAGCCTACTTCAAGATAATGAGTCACCCCAGAATCAAGCCGTAGAGGGTTTTCCCTCACGTGACATTCAGGAGATTCCGCAGGATGGGCAAGCTGCGATACCTCAAGCCCCTTCGGTTGTTCAGCCGACAGAAAGTGAACGGTACTGGCAATCCCAGTATGACCAGACGGTAGGGAAGTTAAAGCAGTATGAGCGTTGGGACCCGTATCTCCAGAAGCTGGAGACTGATCCAAACTTTCTGCAACACAGTCTGGAATACTTTCAGGGGCAAGGCCAGGATCAAGGTCAGCAAGATGCTGAACCGGAATTGGATGAGATTCCTACCGCTGATCAGATTCGAGCGCATAGCAGATGGTCTCGACAGGCCCATGAGCGCTCACTTAATGAATTGAAGCAAGGCTTTGATACCATGCAGCAGCAAGCGCAGGTGTCTCAGGCTATGCAGCGGTATGCTACAGATTACATGAGGATCAATCCAACGTCCACAGCACAAGAGGCGTATGATTACGCACAATGGGTAATTAGCCCAAGTAATATTACACCAGAAAATCTAACGATGTTATTCAGGGCACAACGAATGGGCGTCAATCCGACACAAGCCTCTGTGATGCAGAGAGTGCAGGATAATGCCAGTCGGCGTATTCCTGGAGTAACAGTGAGTGGAACAACACAAACAGGAGAAACAGAAGTATCACCGGAAGACCAAATGAAGCAGAATATGCTTCGTATGGCAAATCGTGTGATGCTTTCACGACAATAAAGGGGACGTGAGGTTGGGTGGCTATTTTAACAGGACAGGTACAGACCGTCGCAACGGGCGGAACGGTAGGACAGATAAGTTATGATACCAGTGGTCGTGCTGAACGACGGCTGTTTAACTTTGGAGATGAAGTTGCGGAACTCACGCCATCAGAGACACCGTTTTTAACATTGTTGTCAAAGATGGCGAAGACGAAAGTGACAGATCCCGACTTTAAACACTTCGAGCATCGAGCAGCATGGAAAGATAATGTCGTTCGTATCAAGAATGCAGGAGCAGCGTATACATGGTCAAATGCAGCAGTAGGGGCAACAAAGACTGGAATTGTGATTGACGACGGATCATCAACAGATAATATCTCTGGTCGGTTACAAAAAGGAGATATCGTTAAGCTCGTCTTAAATACTTCTGATGCTCTTAGTCGAACCGTTGCATCATGGGCGAATTCAGTCGTTGCGATTGTCACTGCCGTTGATACATCGGCTCAGACCATTGGGCTGAAGGCACTGACTCTTCCATCGGCTACTACAGATGGATTGGCGAACAATGACTACATCTATATCGTGGGGAATGCTAGTGATGAAGGTGGAGCTAAGGTCAGTGGGTATACAGACGAACTTGACATCCGGTATGGGGCAACGCAGATTTTCAAGACTGGGTATGCCATGTCAAATACGCTCATCAACACAGAGTTTCATGGTCCCCATGAGTGGGATCGTATGCGAGCGGATAAAATGCGTGAGCATAAGATGGACATTGAGCGGGCCTTAATATTTGGAAGGATGTTACGTCAGGATAACACGAAGGTGGGTAGCTCATGGAAGCATGACGCTGCTATTACGGACAGCGCAAGTGGGTTGACGCGGACAACGGATGGGATCTATGAGTTTATTCGAGGTTTTGGAGTAGCAGCTAGTCAGAAAATTCAGCGGAAGTATACGGTGGATTTTACTTGGGCAAACTTCATCAATGACATGGAGTATATCTTTGACCAGAGTCCTGATCCTCGTCTGTGTCTTATGGGACTCAGTGTTGCTTCTGCTTTTGCAAAGACCACTGGGACTGGTACGTTTTGGGGGAGTATTACTGGGCTGAATATCAATGTCAGTTCACCGTTCACAAAGTTTGGGATTAACATGAAAGAGCTGGAGACCCCGCATGGGAATCTCTATCTTGTGCGCGATCCTGTGCTTCGTGGAAAGTGGGCAGACTTAATGCTCATTCTCGACATGAATAACCTGGAGTATGTGTACCTCAATAACCGTGATACGCACGTCAATGATGTCACGGCTCCTGGGGACGACTCAAAGCAGGAGAACATTATTACTGAGGCAGGATTGCGGATTAAGTTACTAGAGTCTCATGCCTACATGGAGTTCGGTACTGACGCCTCCTAATCAGTAGGAGAATTTATGGCAATGTTTCTTCATCACGGTGGGGCCTACCGCGTAGGCCTCACTGCTGATATTACTGTGATGTTTATTTCGGTTGGTCCAGGGCCTGGGTATCTCTATACAGAGGACGAACGGGTCATTAAGGCACTAAGAGAATCATCTCATGGATCGATTGAAGAAGTTATTGAAGATGTAAAAACCGCGCCGTCTGGGACTATGACTATCCATGAACTACGCAAGTTAGCTCGTGCGCAAGGTGTCCCTGAAGTTATGAAGAAATCAAAGGAAGAGTTGGTGAATCTTCTTGCTGCTGAGTGACCTGAAGACCTCACTTAAATACTTGCTTGGTGATCCGAATCAGGAGCGATTCTCCGATGCGACTAAGGGACAACTCCTGAATGATGCGTCTCGTCTGGTCTGTGCTCTTTCTCCTTCTCAGATTCTATGGTCGATTGTGAAGAAGGGAACGGGATCAGCGGTAGCGTTTCAGTATACGGTTCCTACAGATACTGGAAGGATTATTGGCATAACCTATGGGGCAAAGCCAGCCAGACGGAGACGGGCGATTAGTAGCGTAAATGCACTAACCGATGGCACGGATGCAAATCCCGTCTGGTGGTTTGAGGATGGCAAGATTACGTTTAGCGCAGCAACTGGTACATCAGTAGTAGTATTCTATTATCTTGGTGTGGATGTGACGATGGCGACAGATGGAACAGAGTGTCCACTCCCAGACGGGTTACATCCGGCCGTATTAGAATATGCAGGATTTTTGGGATTTAGTGGAGTAAAGGAGAACCAAGAAGCGATGCTGCATTATCAACAAGTACTTTCTATAATCAGAAATCTGGTGGAAGATGGCAGTTCAAATTCAGGCGGTTATTGATGAAGTACGGGCAGAAACTGGGGAAATCTCCCCGGATAGGATGACTGATCTTCTTCTCCTGGGATGGATCAATGATGATACCATTGGGGTCTTTCTCCAATTTATTGACATCTTCCAGGAGAGATATATTACGAGTATAGACTCAGCAACAATTACGTGGGATGCTTCCGCTGCTGGAAAGTGGGCAGCGTTTTCCGTAGCTTCTCCATTTTTTAAGACCATGCAGGTTGCATCTGGTGATAGCACAACAACTATGCCGAGTTTAGCTATTCCCTTAACTCTTGCACAGTTTTATGGGTTTAATGGAAATGCGAACTATGCTGGGAAGTTAGGATGGATTCAATTAAGTGAAACAGCCTTCCGTCTGGTTAAGGGAGGAACAGTGACTGAGCCAGCAACTGTACGTGTCTTTGGAGTACGGAAACCTCTACTTCCTGCGACCATTGGAACAAATACGGTGGATCTTCCTGATGAGTTTATACCACTTGTGAAGAGTAAGGTAAAGATTCGGTCATTTGATATACTGGGTCGAGTTGAGAAGGTACAGATAGAGATGGGTAAGCTGGCGGAACGTGTGCAAGGTATTGAGCAATCTTACCGTTCTGTTGTTGAGCAAACAGGAGAGGGACATCGGACAAGGGTAGGACAATCATGAACCTAGCGATTAAGGCACAAGACTTGTTTGATGATCTACGCATGGACATGAATGATGATACTATTCCTGATAGTGGATTTCTTCGTGCACTTGCTGAAGGTATTAGTAACATGTGTCTGCATGGGCAATTCCTACAGGGATATTTTCTTGCGACAAATGGATCAGTAAAAGATCAGCAGGAGTATGAAATGCCTGCGGACTTTCTCCGTCCTAAGCGGGTTGAGTATGATGGATATGAGTTAGTGAACGTAGACAGAAATGACATCCCTGGGAGAATTGGGGGTAATCTAAATGAATGAGATATTATCCTGGAGGACGGCTCAGACAAAGCATTTTGATAAAGGCGATGGGGTATATGAGGCACGGGTGTATTCTGGGCCGGTTCACTTCCTAGAGGGTGAGAACTGGCAGGAGTATACGACGAGTAGCACTATTAGAGAGCACTGTGGATGGGAGCGTCTCTGTTTTGATGGGTCGCCCATGAAGGTACGGATTGGTGATAATCCAGCGACGCCAGAATCAGAATTGGTAGAGGTTGCTGTTACAGAGAATGGCCGTGAGTATTGGCTTACGATGAAGGCCATAGGGCAGGTAATGACTCCACCGGTAGTTGATGGACAGCATATTCGGTGGCATGGCATTGATGCTGGGGTTGACTTAGTAGTAGAGATTGATCCTCATGGGAAACTCTCAAGAAAGTGGTATTTCTATCAGGGAGCGTCTCTCTCTTCGATTGATTCCCTCTTGCTCTGCACTGATCTTCATGTTGAAGCACTCCCAGACGGGTCGTTGATCTTAGCAAGTCCTTCACGCACCTACTTTACCTTACCAGTTCCTTACCTTGAATCAAGTCGAGGGAATCGATATGAGGGTAGTATTCCGTATAAAGTTACTCCGTCTGGTCCATATTTCCAGATTGAGAAGGTAGTGGATGACGCAGCCCTTGACTGGATAGAGGAAGAGTTTGAACTTGGAGCACTATGGGTCATGCTCGATCCAACAATAACGATTCCAGAGTACTCCCTGATTACAACCATATCTGCGGTAAACATTGCAAAGAATCTTTCTGGAACATCGGGACCAACAAGTAATAAAACCTCTGATACCATTTTTCGGTATGTTGTAGGCGTACATGGAACGGCAGTGAATCAACCATTATACAGATTGCTGATGAAGTATGACCTAACTGATCCCCGATTACAAGAAGCCTCGTTTGCGCAAGCTCCTGATGTTCTTATCCCTCGTGGTGTGAAGTTTTCAATTATTCGTGCCTTTCTACAATTCTTTCACAAGGGCGGAACACTGAACTATGATCTAAACTCAGGAGCAGCGCCACTTCCTGGGAGTATGTTAAGTGGTGGAGTTTCAGACAATAATATTGACGTACGCTGTCATCGAATCTTAAAGAATTGGACGTATGTTTCAGCATCAGACAACATAGGTCCGGCGAACTGGAATCAGCCTGTGACGGGCCAGCCGACGTGGGATGGCTGCCCTGATGATGATACAAATGCGACAATCAATGCGTCGGCATGGGCACGATGGGTCTCCTCGGCAACGGTAGGGAATGCGTTAGATGTACTGGATGTTACGAATGACGTGATAGGCTTCTTGAACGGAACGTATACTAACTATGGTTGGGTACTTCGTGGTATCAATGAAGCGCTAGGCGATGATCAGTTTATTGGAATAGTTGCTAATACGGCGAATACAACGATTCCTGGTGTCTATAGCTATACTGGGTATCGTCCCAATCTAACGATTCAATATTCCCTAACACAAGCCAAGCCGTCTTTGGTTTCGGCAACGTCACGATCTATTACGATTATTGATCTTAATATTGAGACGGATAATACGCAGGAGGATTATACTGTTCTCTATAGTCGAAGTCGTGTGGCGTCTCCTCCTGGGACATGGTCTACCTGGACGGAGATCACTAGCTCGAAGCTTCGTCCACGAGAACGGGCGTTTTCGCATACAGGTCTTGTTTTGACGAATGAGTATGGCTATCTAGCTCGGTCACTGAATGAGCTTCGATCTATTGGGTGGCCGATTCCGAAAATCAATCAGTTGCAGCCGAATAATTGCCGATCAAACGCTGATACATCCTTTTCCTTTAAGCCATCAGCCTCAGCCAGTACGACAGTGACACTTCCGTCAGCTGGATCAGCAACAAATGACTACTATAAAGACTGGCAGGTGTATGTCTATTCAGGAACAGGTGTCGGTGAGACAAAACTCGTAACAGCGTATGATGGGATGACGAAGATATTAACGGTAAACACGGCATGGACAGCAAATCCTGCAACGACGAGCGTGATTATTCTCCGTCCATATATACCTCCGTCTGAAGTCTTTACTGACTATGCATCGATATCCTATAACTATGATTATCGAGTGGCCGTTGCCTCAACGGATGGCGCTGGAACTATCCAGACGGTACGAATCTATCGGAAGCGGTCAATGGATGCAGTCTTCCCAACAACGGCTCAGCAAATCATGTCACCACCGCAGACAGCGAAGAATGCCAGTAGTGCTGTTACGTTTACTGGTCATACTGGAGCAAACCTGCATATTTGGTTTTCATCACTCTCTAACTATCCAATCAATCATACGGGAGCGGAAAATGCAGAAACGATTTATTGGGATCTGTCCTGTTATGGTGGCTGGAGCGAGTTCTCTGATGTGGTTACAGCACAGCCAATCGTACTTGATGCTTTTACAGGAACATTTACTGTGGGTGGGGCTTCGAGAGACCTAGACTTTGATGAGTTTCCTACAACCGAAGGGTTTATGAACTCACAGATGCAGGGTCCTGCAGAGCAGCAGTATGTCACGTTAGAAGGCACAAACTTTGTGTATGATCCAGTTGGGTCCTATGTCTCTGGGGTTAAGGATCTAGGCATTGGTACAACATGTGAGCTGATTGACTTTAGTACCACAGATTATATTGGTGGGGCTATGACCACCGATGCTGTGGTAGATACATCCTATTTGCAGGCAGATCGTGACCCTACCGTAACAGCACAGAATCAGAAAACGCTTCAGGTGCGAACATCGGATACGCCTCCAACTGTTGGATCATCTTGGACAGCATGGACGGCTGCCTATGGAGCGGGTGGGGCATGGAGCGATAAAGGCTATCCACATTTCGCCGATTCCGTCTGGGGACTAAACGCTGATGCCCAAGCAAAATTTGAGTTTGCCAATGGGGGATTTATTGATAATATAGCTGGACAGTATACCGTTACGAAGTTGGTAGCATCAACCGGAACTATTACTAGTTCGATGTTTGGCACCTTTATTAGTGGCACTAATCCTATTAATGTTAGACGTGGCTTTTTCTCTGTTGATATTTCTGGTATCACGTTAGAAAATCTCTCTGATCAGGCATTTCTCTATATCCCAGTGGGTCAAACGGTTAGCGCGACGAATAAGATCTATATCTATGCTGTGGATTTTGGGAATCCCTTGACAGTTGGGGCCTATACGCAGGATCCTGATTATGGGTTAGCAGATAGCGTGATTTACTCTGGGAATCTTCGAAATGAACTGTCAGATTACTATGGGACTGCCAGCCTTACCATTAAGGGTCCTGATTTCATAGGTGTGCTCCGTCGGCATATTATCAATGGGAAGAAGTTCTTGAGATGCCGGATACAGATGCAGAATGAAGGGGTTAGTGTTGGGTATGAGCCAGTAACACTCCAAAGCACGACAGCTACGGCAAATCTACGTCTGAACTATAAACTGATTCTTCCGTATGTGCAGATTCTTGATGCCCAACGCTTACCGACAACTCTTAGGAAACGGTATATGCAGTTTCGGGCAATCCTCTGGCGTGGTCAGAGTCCAGGAGAGACACCGTGAATGACTGTTCAAGAGCGATACCTTGATGTTCATCGGAGAGATCCAAGTCCTGAACTGTATGAGGTTGTTATCTCAACACTCATACACCCGACGTACTCCCAGACGGGACGAGTGACTCAGGTTAAGGAATCCCTGAGTATTGGGAAACATCAGCACTCTCCCCGGTTGGTGAAACAGATAACCTCCCGTCTGGTGCGTCAGCATCTACAAACAGGACGACTCTTAGGTGCTTCTGGATCATTTATCTCGAAAGTGGTATACCAGACACCCCGTCTGGTTATGGGGGAGGCTGCTTATAACATTATCTATTACCAGACGGGACGAGTTGGTAAAATTGATGCTCTCTGGCTGAATACACTCTATTATCATACATCCAGGACGGTCCAGGTAAGTGCACAGCATACTGGAACGACGGGGAGTCAGGTCAATCCAACACCAATTTACTATAAGACGCCACGCTTTCAGTCACTTATCTTGAAGGGATCTGGTCTCCGGTATTTTCAGACAGCACGTATCGCAAAGGTATTAACACGATCATTAGGAACTCTCTATTTTCAGACACCTCGTTTGATTACAGCTGTTGTATCTGATCTCTTGTTACGACATGAACAATCTGGGAGGATACGTGATGTTATTGTTCAGCGACTTACTGGGAAGTACAACCAGACGGGACGACTTCAAGAATGTTTTATTTCGTTTCAGGGTAGACTTTATCGACAGACTCCTAGGGTGAATAGTCTCATTGTCCAGGAGACACCGGCGGGCAAGATATTTCACTTCTCTGGACGACTAAATACGTTACTATCATCGTCAATTCATATTCAGGTTTCTCCAAATGTCATTATATATAAGGATCCTATGGGTGATGTACAGTATTATTGGGTAGGATGGCCAGGAACAGATGCTTCCCCGGCACATAAGACTAGAGGACGGGATGCCAGTTATTACCTGACAATCTCTCTCTGGAAAACACCAAAAGAGTCAAGCAAGAGTATTGAGGTATGGTACGTCCGAACGCCGGTGATTCAGTGGAATAATAATCGTGTCCTGGAAGTTAATGCTGAATCAGCGACTCTCTTTGATCTAACGTCTCAGATTCTTCCAGAACTTGGGGTCTATATACCGATCCTCAAAGATTGGCTGAGGGCCTGGTATCATTCCTATCGGTCTGGAGAATATCAAGCTGTGGGGAATATCGTAAGTGCTGGGTATCACTGGAATAAATACAGGGAGTGTAAGGATCTTTATGAGAAAGCCCTCAAAAAACTCCAGGTCTTAGATACCTTTGCGAGAAGTGCTCCACGCGGGACAACAATAAGGCCATTCCGACTATGATTCAGCGATTTCGTGATTTCTCAGGTGGGCTTCAGGGTGGGATTACACCCAAGGATCGTGCGCCTAACTCTCTCAGTGTCATGAAGGATCTTGAGTTAGACCGACCCTACTTAGCGCTCTCCAGACGGCAGGTGTTTAATTCAGTATTAGGAGGAACACTTCCTGTCGGAGTAACACTAGAGGGAAGTGGTATTCGCACACGACTGCGAAAGGGTCAGATTACTGTTCTTCGTGGGGTAGATAATAAGCTATATCTGAGAGAGGCTGGAAACTATGCAGTTGTAACACGTACAGCTATTGATGGAACGACAAGTAATCCAGTATATACCGGTGGATCATGTGGATTTGCCGTTGTTGGTAATGTCTTGCGGATTTTCCACGCGGGAAACCTTTCGACATATACGACTCCAGACTGGATTTCACACTTTGATCGAAATTACTTTAGATTGAGCACGGCAGCATGGTTTGCTTCAGTTACCAGTGATGCTCTACACCCTTCACATAATCGAGATATTATTGGTCCATCATTTACAACTATTGGAGTAACGGCATATAATTCAGCCATTGGTTACATGGGACTGAATACGTATATGTATGCTGCAACCCTGAATCTGGATGGGTATCAAGAAAGTGAACCAATCTTCTTATTCTCTCAGGCATTAACGGGTAATCAAAATGCTATTGACTTTACATTGCGCATTGATAAAACGACAAGTCGCCGGGCTACAGGCTGTACAATTTATCGCGTGAAGCAGGGAGAGAATGTTTGGTGGGCACTAGCGACTATAGATTTTACGTATAATACTGATGTAGATCCAGACAGTACGGCAGATTTAACATTTTATACAAAGGGGGGGTCAGTTGGAGGAGCTACTGGACGATTCTTTGTCTCACAGTTTTGGACAAGTAATGCAGGACAGATGACCAAACTGGTATCAGATCGACTTGCTGATACCGACATGATCACACAGATGACAGATCGGCGAGGATATTCTCCTCTTAAGCTTAAAAAGGATGGAACATGGGAACCATTTGAATTGCTTGATGCTTATCGTGATATGGCTGTGGTACGTGGACGAACATTTGTTGTGGGAACACTTGCTGATGAACGGAAGGTCTTCTTTTGTAATATTAATGGTGATGGAGTCTTTGAGCATGATATCTTTCCCCCAGGAAATTACTTAGAGTTTCCCAGACGAGTTCAGCGCATTATTGAGGACAATGAAAGTCTTCGGGTCTTTACAGATGCAGGGATTCATCGGGTCATCTTTGGTGGAGAAACGAAGAATGACTGGAATATTGAGATGGGAGAAGCAGGATCAGGTACACGCTCTCCTCGAAGTGTAGCCGTTTTACAAGGACGACCGCTTTTTATGGGACAGGATACTCTACGGAGCATTCAGGGAGAACAGAGCATTCCGACACCGGGACTCCCTATTCAGGATATTATTGATGCGACAACTGATGTTACTACTGCGTATGCTGAAGTACGACCAGCAAGGGGAGAGTATTGGTTAGGAATCAACTCCCGTCTGGTGGTGCTCAAAGAGAATGCCTGGAGGGAAATCAGTAAAGCGAACTTGAATATAATCCAGACAGAGAATGGGGAAGTGGCCCTAGTAACATCGACTGATTTGTTGTCTCTCTCTGGCACAGGATCAGAACCAGTCTTAGCTATTACTTTTGATGCAGCAAGTAGTGTGGTTAGTGATACAACACCAATTACCCTAGCGCATACCGTAGGAATAATTGGTGGGAATCGTCTCTTACGCGTGAGTGTCTCGTTTGTGCAAGATGCGTCCCAGACTGTCGCATCTGTAACGTATGCCGGTCAATCCATGATCAAGAAGGGGGATGCGACGAATGCTGGGCAAGCGCGGGCAGAACTCTGGTATCTGATCAATCCTTCAACAGGATTGAATAATATCGTTGTGACCATGAGTGCTGCGGCTGAGGTCATTGTCGGAGCAGATTCCTACTATGAGGTCAATCAGGTTACACCCTTTGGAACAATAGTGACAGCTACAGGCACAACCCTAGCGGCGACTGTAGATGTCTCATCAGCCACAGATGAATTAGTGATTGATGTCTATGCAAAAAAGAATACCACAGAGGCTGTAAGTGTGGGGGCTGGACAAACTTCACGATGGAATACAAGTAATGTTGGAACGAATGGAGGCTATGGTGGAGGATCAAGTGAGCCTGGGGCTGCTTCCGTGACGATGTCTTGGACATGGACGACGACGAACCGGAACTGGGCTATTCTGGCTGTTCCCTTAAAGTCGATTCCGAATATGACGATTGAGCTGAAAACGAATATCATTGACTTTGATCAACCAGAGTACTTAAAACGGCTCGACTGGATGGAGTTAGTATACACCTGTGATACAGCAGTAACGGTTGAGGTCTTTTATGATCGATCAAGTGCAGTAGGGACAACGTTAACATTTCCCATCCAGACGGCGTATGGTATTCAGAAACAATATATTCCCATGGGAAAGCATGGGAAAGAGTTTGAGGTACGAATTACTGCTCCATCAATACACACAAGTTTCCGTCTGGAGGAGTTATCAATGAGTGCAGAGATTATGAGAAAGTTTGGTGAAGGATAATGGGCCCCTTAATGATAGCAGGATTGTCGATGGCCGGAGCCGGATTGGTCGGTAAAGGTATCAATATGTTTCGCAATCCTTATAAGGGTGTACGAAATGAATTAGAACAACAGTATGGATTAGCAGATCTCCAGGGGCAACGAGATTTTCAGTCACAGCTCCAGAGATCAAATCGCACGATTGGAGCACGGCTTGCCTCGGTTGGAGCAGTGGACCCGATGGGGTATGCAGGACAAGCAGCAAGTGATACGATGTATCGGAGTCTTGCGGATCTTCGGGCACAACTTGCAGGAGGGAAAGCTTCTGCACTAGCAGACCTAGCCTATCGATCAGCAGACTTTCGGAATCAGGCTATCAATGATTTTCTCTTGTCATTAGGAAATGCAGGCCAGACGGCAATGTTGGGTGGGATGATGGAATCTCCTGGTGCAGGACAAAATATGGGAAGAGGATATGCAGAACCAATGACATCAATGGACATAATGCAGTATCCATCGCTGTCTCCATTTGCGGGATATGATATGAACCCTGAAATTCCTCAATTTGGTAGTCAACCATGGTATCAGGGTATGCAACCCTCTCATCCGAGATGGAGGTAGAAGAATGGCAGCCTTAGACTTTCCCTATCTTAATCAATTCTTCCTCTCCCGTCTGGAGAATCAGCAACGTCAGCAGGATCCAGCATATAAGATGAACATGCGGATTCAGGAGGATAATCTTCAGAGGATGCTAGAGCAGGATACTCGACGGATAGAGTTTGTTAAGAATCTTCAGGGACACCCCACGTCTCAGTTACCTCCAGAAGCACAGAAAGTCTTCTCTTCAATGATACCGTTTAGTCCTGAAACTGCTTGGGATTACTATAGTAAGGAGTTAGGAAAAGCGCAAGAGAAGAGAGAATGGAAAGAGCGTGGATTTCCTGCATTAGAAAAGTATGGTGGTATAGATCTACCAGATGATACTAATCGGGACACAGCACTGTTTCTGCTTCAGGAGAAATTTAAACGAGATGCAGACATAAGAGAGCTTGCCTCACATGAGCGACGGACAGGTGTATCGGCTGGTGCAACAATACGCTCAACAGAGATTGGAGCGGAAGGGGCCGTAAAGACCGCAGAGAATATTAACAAGGATAAGTTTATTGATAATGTGCGACAAGCTGTTAATGCCCTAGGTGCGACTAGGAATAAATTGATTGATGATTTACGAGAGGCCCAGCATATGGCTTTGCTGATGCTTGATGAGTATGGAGCAAATGTAGATTTTCCAGGATACGGAGATCCCTATACTGGGTTGGCTATCTATCGTATGATTAAGGACGGTAAAATTCAGGATGTTCCTGAGAATATTCAACGAGCAGTCAATCTTCTTGATCAAGAACCGGTAAAGTATGCCGAAGAGCAGATGGCAGGCATGGTAGAGCTTCAGAAGAATATTGTGTTTAATGTAGAGATGGCAAGGCGGGCTGGTGTGGGTGGACCAGAGTTAGAGAGTATTCTTGGAAAGAGTACGCTACGAGGAGTTGTTCCTCCTGGTGACAAGAATTGGTGGAATACTGAACCGAATGTACGAGTTGTTCCTCCTG
>ERZ1292623.636-Hain-H51-01um-R1-636-length-36746-cov-21_pt1 | contig 36746 bp, 41 predicted proteins | sample MGYA00564398_ERZ1292623 | MGnify/ENA primary metagenome ERZ1292623 (study PRJEB36523, sample SAMEA6512633) | groundwater metagenome | collected 2019-01-07 | study: AquaDiva: Metagenomics assemblies of 32 groundwater samples
TATCTGGAAAATGGAGTTGTTGGCTAAGTTCAAATATAAGAATAATTTATAGTATAAAAGACATTGAGAAAACAATAATAATTGAAGCTATTGGAACTCATAAAATCTATTAACATTAATATTCAAAATCTTTAACTTTTCTTCTTTTAATATTATCCTCACTTTCTAAGATCTGAGATATCATATCAGAGTTCTGTAATACTTCTATTGTTTCTTTCATTCCCTCATATTCTTTCAAGGATATTTTAATCATATTTTCTTCCATAATTAATACAATTATCTCAGACTTATAATCTTTCCGGTTGTATTTCTTTTTTAAAATTCTGCAAAGTCTTTAATTATAGAATTTCTTCTTGATACAATATCCAATTGTTCAGAAGTTAATTCATTAAAACTTAATCCTTGTACATAAATATTTCCAAATCTTATTTGTATATCATATAATTTAAGGTTGTGTAATTTTTCTATTTTTTTATCTAACTTTACTTACCCTACTAATTACTTCTTTATATTTATCTGATAATCTCTCTAAACTTTCTTTATGAAGTTTATCATTAAATTCTTCATTTTTGTAAAAGCTTTTTTCGTAATTCTCACGATCTTCATTTAGTCCTTTGTCATAAAGTTTTATAGCTATTGCGGTGTAAACTCCAAGCCCTAATCCCACATACCACACTAAGCTTAAATCTGATGAATTAATTTTTAATTGATGAATAAAATCTGAAATTAATAATCCGACTCCTGCACATGACGATCCAATCAAAAATTTCTCAATACCATTCATCTTAAATCTTGTATATATCTTCACTCTTCTTCCTTCTGTCCTAATGAAGTTAAAACATCATATAATTTAGGTTTATATTTATCCTCTGTAGTTTTAAGATAATCTCTAACTTTATTATCATTTTCATTTAAATATTCTTGTGATTCTTTAAGATATTTTTGGAATTTTCCTAGAGAAAATTCTGAAGAAATTTTGCTATTAGAATTAGCTATTGAATCAGCAAAAAATTCAATAAAGGACTTTGTTGAATCCGGAGAATCTTTATATTCTTCTTTATATTTCCTTAAAGCTAATAATTTTATTTCTCTTTCTAATTCTTTTAATTCATTAGGATTTTTATTTCCTTTTTTAACTTCATCTTGAGTAACTGCCATTTGATAACCTAAATATAAAAATGAATGATAATCTGAAACTTCTCCTTTTGAACTTGGAGGAATATACTGTAAAGAACTTGCTAATACTTCTAAAGGTGCATCACTAATTATAGCTTCTAGATCTTTACCTTCTGAAGCTTCCTTATTCATTGCTTCAAGATTTCTTTTTAAAACAGGAATCCCAACCTTAGGATCTTGTGACATCACCGCAGCCATCTGTGATCTATCTTCCGGTTGAATATTATTATACTCTCCACCAAAATAAGCTCTTTCTATTTGTTCTCTTTGTTTTCCCTCATCTGCATCTCTCTTTAAGAGACTTTCTATAACTGCTTTACTTTTTCTTCTTTCAACCGCTTCTTCATATTTATTTGCCATTTTTCTTAATATTCATAAATATCACAGCTTTATAAACTTTTCTATTTGTTTCAATCTAATAGTAGTAACAATAATTAACTAGAATTATTATCTTCATAAAAATCTATTTCTTTAATACTCTCACTATCATCTTCTACTTCTATATTATCTTCGATCTGATGTTTCTTTTCCAATTTCTCAATATTATTCTGGCTAACATCTTTTTCAATTTGATTAGAAACCTCTTGAATTGTAGAAATCTCATCTATATTCTCAACTGGCTGATACAAAATATCTTTCTCAGCAATAATTTTTATATTATCTTCATTCAATAAATTATTTTTATCTGCATTATTACTTATCTTAACTTCCCCTTCCCCTATATCTTCAGATAAAGCCGTTTGAGCTCTTTTATTCCAATTATGATACCTTCCTTTATTCTCCCAACTATTTTCATTATTATTAACCGCTTTATTTTTATCTCCATATAATCTCTCAATTTTTTTTCTTTCTTTCCATTTTTTAAACTTTTCCCATTTCTTCATATTTTTTAACTTCCTTCTTTCATCACTATCTAAATCCTTACTTATAAAATTTTTATTATCAAAATTATTTTCAACTAAATTACTATCCTTATTTTTATTAATTGAATTATTAATATTATTTTTAACAATAACATTTTCATCTCTAATAAAATAATTTTCTTTCTCCAAATCACCAACGAGTTTAGAAACATCATAAGCAGCATCTGCATTAATACTTATACTTCTTATTCCTTTACTAACTAAAAATTTTATCATTTCCTTTTTGCTTCCTGCCTGCCCGCATATACTTGTAACTACATTCCTTTTTTTACAAGCATCTATTACTTTACCAATTTGAGAAAAAATAGCAGGATGTAATTCATTATATAAAAACTGAACTCCTTCTTCTCCTCTATCAACAGCCAAAGTATATTGTGTTAAATCATTAGTACCAAAACTTACAAAATCCACATAATTAATTATATCATCTATAATTTGAACAGCAGAAGGAGTTTCTATCATAACTCCAAATTCCATATTATCAGTTTTAAATTCTTCAAGATATTTTCTAGCTTCTTTAACTTCTTCTATACTTATTATCTGAGGAAACATAACTCCTAACTTTTTTTGAGGATTAGCTTGAGCCACTTTTTTAACAGCTAATAATTCTGCCTTTAATATTCCAGGATGTTTTAAACTAAATCTTATACCATGAAAACCTAACATAGGATTAATTTCTTTTTGAGGAGCCCCTTCCAAACTACTATATTCATCAGTTCTAATATCGCTAGATCTTATCCAAACATTATCAAAATGTTTTACAATTTTTATTATTCCTTCTTCTATTAACTTACTATAATCATCTAACTTATTATTTTTCTCATACCATAAAGGATGTTTTCCTAAACTTGCAATTATGCCTTCTATTCTAGTTAACCCCACTTCTTTAATTCCAGATTGAGCTGCTCTCTCTGCATAATCAGGCAAATCCACAATCAATTTAATTTTTACTCTATTAGTTTCAAGAGATTTTTTTATTTCTACAAAACTATTTTGAGAAACTTCTCCCTCATAAACTTTTCCGCTAAATCCATCTACACTAACTTTCATTCCATCTTTTAATTTAGAGCTTGCATTTCCTGTTCCAACAACTGCGGGAATTCCCATTTCTCTGCTTACTATAGCTGCATGACTTGTTATACCCCCTTCATCAGTAATTATTGCGGTAGATTTCTGCATACTAACTACCATGTCAGGATTAGTCATTTTTGTCACCATCACTTCTCCTTTTTTTATATTAACCAAATCTTCCATACTATGAATAATTCTAACAACACCTACTCCAATCCCAGGACTAGCAGCTAACCCTTCAACAATAATATTTCCCTCTAAATTTTTCTTTTCTTTTTTATTTCCTAAAGTGGTAATAGGTCTAGACTGCACTATGTAAATATGTCCGCTCTCAACAGCAAATTCAATATCCTGCGGTTTCCCATAATGTTCTTCTAGTCTTATAGCAAAATCTGCTATTTCTTTAATTTCTCCCTTAGTTAAAACTTGACTATTTCTTCTTGATTCACTTAATCTCACTATTTCATTACTCCCCCCAGAAGTTCTTACAATAGCAATTTTTTTATCTCTAATCTTAATATCTTTTATTTCTAAATTTCTATCTACAACATAACTATCAGGATTAATTTTTCCGCTGACTATTCCTTCCCCCAATCCATAAACAGCTTCTACAACAATATCTTCATTCTGATTAATTGGGTCTCTTGAAAAAACCACTCCAGATTTTTCACTATCAATCATTTTTTGGACTACAACAGCTATTGAAGCTTTAGAAAAACCTTTTTTCTTTCTATAAAAAATAGCTCTAGGAGTATAAAGGGAAGAAAAACATTTTTTAATATATTCTATTAAATTATTTTCTCCTTTAACATTCAGAAAACTATCCTGCTGTCCAGCAAAACTAGCATCAGCTAAATCTTCAGTAGTAGCAGAACTTCTAACAGAAACAAAAATAGGTTCATGAGAATTTTTTAGAATGGATAAAGCACTGCCATTAATATTATAATTTACAGAACCAAAATTTTCATCACTTAAGATTTTATAGTTATCTAAAATTTCTTCTTTTAAATCAGAAGGAATCTTCCCATTTTCTATTAAACTTCTTATTTTTTTTGAGGCTTCATTTAAAACAGAAGTATCATCTACATTTAATTCAGAAATAGTTTTATTAATCTCATCATTCAAATCAGATTTTTTCAAATAATATTCATATGCCTGAGCTGTTACAACATATCCTTGAGGAACTGGAAATTTACTTACAAACATTTCTCCCAGATTTGCTCCCTTTCCCCCTGCAACAGGAATATCTTTCTTATTTAATTCAGAAAACCATCTCACATAACTTTCACCATTTTTCATATCAGAAATTATATTATTATCTTTGGAAATATCTTCTCGAGAATTACTTTTGTCATTAATATCTAAATTTTTAAGAGAATCTTTAACCAAAGAAATAGACATTTTTATTACCTCTTTTATTATCCATATTATAAAAGAATAAAAATAATATTTAAACTTTTGTATATATAATTTATAAAATATAATCTAAATTACAAATAAGAAATTTATATAAACTAAATATACTAAAAATTATTATGAATAAAAATCGATACTCAAAATTAAAAGATATAGAATACCCTCATCCATTCACAAGAAAATATCTTTCTCATATAATTATTCTAATAATTTTTTTATTGATATTACAAACTATTTTCCTAATAGTACTCTGGAATAAAATGATAAGCTCTCAAAAAGATTTAGAATTTTTTCAAGAGAAATTAAAAAAAGATATGGAAATAAACAATGCTGAGATAAGAAATAAGATCAATGAATTAACAGAGAATTTGTTTGGCATAGAAGATTCATTTAAATCAGAGATTAGTAATATAAAAGCCAAAACAAGCTCAGATTTCTCTGGTATAATAAAACAATCGATACCGTCAGTTGTAACGATAAAAACAAATATTGCACAAGGAACTGGATTTTTAATTTCCAAAGAAGGATATGTTGTAACAAATGCTCATGTTTTGTCTGGATCAAATTTTGCAAATGCAATAACTTCGGAAAGAAAAGTTTTGTCGATGCAATTAATTGGATATAACGAAGAACTAGATATTGCTTTATTAAAAATCTCTCCCCAAGATTTATTTTTAGAATTTGCTTCCTCTAATGAAATAGAAGTTGGAGAAAAAGTTATTGCAATAGGAAATCCTTTAGGACTTTCATTTTCAGTTTCTGAAGGAATAGTCTCTGCAAAAAATAGAGAAGGATTAAATAAAATTCCAGGTTATATCCAAACAGACGCAGCATTAAATCCAGGAAATTCTGGAGGACCTTTAATAAATTCAGACGGAAAAGTTATAGGTATCAATAATTTCAAAGCCCAAGGAGATAACATAGGATTTGCTCTTCAAAGCGAATATATAATCGAAACTACGAATGAAATAGCTTTAAGAAGTTTAAATCAGACAGTAATATAGGAAAAATAAAAGTGACATCTTCCTCGCCATAAAGGGTTGCTCACTTCGTTCGCAACTTTTTGCCTTCGGCAAAAAACAAAGCATCCTAACTAAATATATCCCTATGCTTTTCTTGATTCTCTATTTAATATTATCCAAAGAAATCTCAACTATTCACTTCCCTCTACTTTTAATAAACTCTCTTAATAAATTGATAATCTCTTCCTTTTTATTGGGCAAAAAAGTTATTGAGCCAGCATTTTTATGCCCTCCACCTTCGCAAAATGAAGCTGGAGATTTTTTATTAATAAAAGTTATAAGTTCATGAACAGAAAAATTAGATTCGTCTGTAGCTCTTAAAGTTATAGCAGTAGCCATTATTCCAGCAGTCACTAAATTAGTTATCTTTTTAGTCTTTTGTAAATCATCATGAGTCATTCCCACTGCCATTCCAGGCTTAGGATAAAAACCAAATCCTGGAAAAGTTTTCTCTATATCAATAATCTGTAAAGTAGTTTTTTCTATTAATTCAGTTTTTGCATTTGCTTTTGCAATTGCTAAACCTTTTTCTGATAATTTTCTTATATAAGGAGCCATTAATTTAACTAAAAGTTTTTGTTGAGATCTTGGTTCTCCAAATAAAACTTCTATATATTCTCTAACTTCCATAAATCTAATTTTAGAAGAAACAAAATCTATTACAGATGCAATTTCATATAACAATTCTTTGTTATAACCTTCTTTTTCAGCAATATCTAAATAATCATCAACAGCTTTTTTATTTCCTATATCTATTCTATCAGCAAGTCCTGCCATTCCAGCAATTTGACTTACATTTTTAACATCAGGATTAATAAATCTAGCAAATTCTGTGCATAACATTCCAGCAGAAAAATGAGCTCCATTTTCTCCAACTAAAAAAGGATTAATATGAGTAAGTACTTCAGAACTAATTACATCCTCATCAAAAAAATGATGGTCAACAACAATAAAATTCATTCCATGAATTTTTCCATGTTTAATAGCCATTAGATCTTCAGGACTTGAACCGTTATCAGCTATTATAACTAAAGGCATTTTATTAGAAAATTTAGCATTATTCCTTAATGAATTTGCTGAATCTCTAATTGAATCATCTATTTCATAAAAAGGTGCACCACATGGCGCTCTAAGAAAAAATTCCCACGCTGCTTTATCACTTTTTTGTTCTTTCTGAATTAAAGGTAGAATAGCTCTCTCAAGTGCATACCCAGAACTATAACCATCAGTATCATTATGATGTCTTACAATTATAGGTCTCTGCTGAATAATCGCCAATCTAATTTCAAAAGCGGCCTTCTCAAATGAATTTTTTAATTTATCTAAAATAACACTTTCAATCAAAAATTCGGGAGATTTAACTTTTGCTCTTTCCATCTGAACTTCTTCAATTTTTTTAGCCAGATTTTTTTTCTCTTCTTCAGATAATTTAATTAAATTTTTTATTTCTCCTTCCAATTCTCCTTCATATTCACTTATTTCTATATTTGCTTTAACAAAATCTCCAACCTTTATCTGAGGATAAGCTCTTTCTCCAGGTTTATCAAAACCTTTTAAAGCTAAAACTCCAGTACCATCAGAAACAATAAAAATAGTAGGTCCACCAGTTTGAACAATTCTCTCAACACTTCCACTCACAATTACTCTTTCTCTAATCATACTCAAATCAATATTTCCCATATTGAGTTTCTTCGCATTTTCAAAATTTTCAAAATTAGGATTTCTAAAACCAGCATTTCTTCCAAATTTCATTTTCTTATTTTTATTAAAATTAAAATTTTTCTTTTCCATTTCACATATTATATATCTTCCTTAATAAATCCATCTTAATATCTGCCTCTTCTTTCATTTCTCATACTTCCTCTTGTATATCTTCTCATTCTTTCTCCTTTCTTTTTTTCCATCCATCTAATTTTCACTCTCCTAATATATGGAATATCTTCAGATTGAATATTAAACTCCTTGCTTTCAGTAATATCTCTAAAATTATCATAGTGTCTAGATGTTAAAATATTTATAATCTTCCCATCTTTTCCAGCTCTTGCTGTTCTCCCTATTCTATGTATATATTCATTTTTGCTCAAAGGAATATCATAATTATAAATATGGGTTACATTCTTTATATCTAATCCTCTCGCAGCAACATCTGTAGCAACTAAAACATTAATTCCATTATTTTCTGAATTAAACATTTTCAAAAATTTATTTCTTTTTTCTTGAGAAAAACCTCCATGAATTGGAACAACATTCATTCCCATAAAATTTAGATTTTTCGAGACAAAATCTACATTCTTTCTTGTATTGCAAAAAATCATAACTAAACCAGATTTCTCATTTTCAAGTAAATGTTTCAATAAAGAAAATTTCATATTATCTGGAACATCATAAAAAATCTGACTAAGTTTCTTAGGATCCACATAAACTTCTGCAGATATCTCTACTGCTTCACGCATATATCTCTTAGACAATTTAACAACATCTTGATTAATTGTTGCTGAAAATAATAATGTCTGTCTTTTATTAGGACATTCTTCAATTATCTTTCTAACATCATCAATAAATCCCATCTCCAGCATTCTATCAGCTTCATCTAAAACTAAAGTATTAATTCTAGATAAATTTAAACTACCTTTATTTAAATGATCTAAAATTCTTCCTGGAGTACCAACAATAATTTCAGAACTAGGAATCATTTTAACTTGATTATAAATAGAAACTCCTCCATAAACTGAGATAACTCTTAAATTTTTATATTTTGAAAAATCTAAAACTTGTTTTGTTACTTGTTCAGCTAATTCACGAGTAGGAGTTAATACTAATCCTTGAATTCCTTTATCTCTCTCAATATTTTTTACCAAAGCTGAGGAAAATGCTAATGTTTTTCCAGAACCTGTCGCAGCTCCAGCTATAACATCCTTACCAGAAATTATTACAGGAATAGATTTTTCCTGAATTTCCGAAGGTTCCTTAAACCCTCTATCCAAAATAGATTTCAATAGAGGATTATCTTTATCAAATAATCTTTCGAAATTTTTCATTTTAATTTATAACCAAAATACCTTATAGTCGACATTTTATTAAACATATAAATGTCGAGCGAGAAATAGCTTTGTATTTCTCTAACAATATATAATATGTATCTTACTTATTTAATCTATACATTATCTAAATAGATAGTTTATAAAACTTTTGGAATGCCTAAAATCTAATTTCCATACATCTTAACATGCTTATCAATCAAAGACCAAGCCCTAATACTTCCTTCATAATTTTTAACTTTGTATCCTTTCTTATGCAAATATTCTGCAGCAATTCCACTTCTATTCCCAGTTCTGCAATAAACAATTACCAAATCTGATTTAGATGGTTTCTTAAATTTATATTTATCAAAGAAAATTCTCTCATCTAAATTAAAAGCTTCTTCAAAATCTTGCAAACATAAATGAACTGCACTTGGAATCATTCCATAATCTAATTCATGATTATTTCTTACATCAATGAGAAAATAATCTTTCTTGCTATTTATAATTCTCTTAAGCTCTTTAGTTTCTATAACTTCCATATAATAAAATAATAAAAGAACTTTAAAAACTTAAGTTTTTATAGTTAGAAATTTTTATTTTATCATGAAAAAATTGGTGATAGGTTATCTCTATAACGGAAGAGGGCTTGGAGAAGATGAGATACTTTTTAGAAAAATAGCTAAAAAAAAAGATATTGATACTGTACTAATAAATACTTCTTTGGGTTATACTGATGATGAACTTAAGGAAGAAATAAAAAAATGTAATATTATTTACAATTCTAGCGGAGATGACTTCGTAATAGAAACTGAGAAAACTATAGAAGAATTAGGAAAGAAAATTATAGAAAGTTCTAAATCCTATTATTACGTTGAAGACAAATGGATGTTTTATCTTAAATGTAAAGAACATAAAATCAAAACTCCAGATACTATACTTTTAGCACAGGATATTACATATACCAAAAAAGAACTAAGAAATTTTAATAAATGGCCAGTTATAATAAAAAAAGTGAATGGTTGTATGGGGGAATTTGTAGAAAAAGCAGACAACATTAATGAAGCAGAAAAAATAATTAAAAAATTATGGAAAAAAAGTAACGAGAAAGATCCTTTAATTGCTCAAGAATTCATAAGATCCCCCAGCTACAGAGTTACTTTAATCGGAGGGAAAATAGTCCAAACAGCCATAAAAGAAAATATTGGCTGGAAAGCAACAGGAGTTTATGCAAAAAAAATAAAGAAATTTAATATTGATAAAAAAATAAAATTGATTATAGACAAATTAAATAAATTTACAGATATTCAGATATGTGGTATAGATTTCTTGAGAAAAGATGGAGAATGGATAGCTTTAGAAGTTAATTCAGCTCCAGGATTAGATTTTTTTGAATCTGAAAGAAAAGAAATGATTGAAAAAGTAATTGAATTATTAGTAAAATTGGCAAAAAAAGATTAAGATTTATAATGATCTTCTAATTTTTTTATTTCATTAAGATTTATTTTTGAGATTATAAGTCCTTCCTTTCTAACTATTTTAGACAATATCTTAGTCGGAGAAGCAATTGCAGAATAAGAAATTTGATACTTAGAATCCATAACTGGATTGCACAAAGCTACAAAACAAACATTTTCAAAAGCTCTTACTCTAACTAAAGATTCTAAAATCTCTAATTCTCTTATTTCATGCTTTTCTTTATGAGCTATAGAATCATACCACCATTGTGAAGGACAAAAAATAATCTGAGCTCCTGCTTTTTTCATTTTATTAAATAATTCTGGGAAAGCTAAATCCCAGCATATAACAATTCCTATTTTTCCAAAATCAGTATTAAAAACTCTTATTTTTTTTCCAGGATTAACTTTATCTCCATATAAATGTATTTTCTCATAATCTCCTACTATCTTACCTTTTCTATTTATTAAAAGAGAAGTATTATATAACTTATCTTTTATTTTAATATCTTCATTTATAATCGCCCAAATTTTATTATTTTTACATTCTTCTCTAATTTCATTTATCAATTTATGATTTTTATGAAAGATATAATTTTTATGCAGGCACGACTCCGGAAAACAAACTATATCAGCTCCCCTCTCTTTAGCCAATATTATATATTTTTTTATTTTCTCTATATTATTAACTGAAGAAATATCAAAATATTTAATCTGCGCTAAAGCAATCTTAACAAATTTTTTCATTCCAATAAAAAATAATCCTATTTTATATATCTTTATCTTTAAATAAAATCAAAAATAAAACTAAGATTTCATTCTAGCCCTTCTTACCTTCCTTCTTTGCGCTCTTTTGCTTCTCGCTCTAACCCTTCTCGTTGGTCTACTTCTTGGCATAATAAACTAAAAAGATTTAGCTTTAAATATTTTTGCTATAGTCAACGACATTAATTTTTCCTACTTTGTCGTTGACTTATTAGTGAAAAACATAAGTCTTTCATTATAGATTCTTAATTTCTTTGTTTAGTTTTATTTTTTTAAGAGATTTTATTCTCTTATTTTCATAAATAAACTTGGATATGTTTTCACTAACAAAAACCTTGACATTCAGAAAACAAATTAACTTTTTAGAGAATCAAAATATTTCTTATCTGTTCTCCTTCTTGTTATTACTCTCATATATCTTATACACTTACAAAGTATTTAAATATCGTCTTTGAATAATAAGTGTAAGGGTACGCCAGCACCTATTCGCAATCTCATTTAGTTATTAAATAAATATTTGGCTAATGAAAATTATTCAATTCGAACTCTTTCCTAGTTTGCATCTCTAACATAAATCTTTATGAAATCAATAAAGAGCGCCCGCACCGAGATTCGAACTCGGGTCGCAACCGTGACAGGGTTGAATGCTGACCACTACACTATACGGGCATAAACTTATCTAATTATCTTTGTTTTTAAATTTTACTAAATAAATTTATTAACATAAAAAATCTGTATTAATATGACAAAAGAGGAAAATTCATCAACCATATTAAAAATAATTAATATTCTAATAATAATCTTCCTTATATCTTTAATTTTAATTCTATCTTATTATATTTACATAAATTTCCCAAGAGAGCCTGAATTATTAAAAATAATAAATAATCCTTCATTTGAACCAGTTATAAATTCTGAAGTAAAACAATTCTATCCAAATATGAAATTTAATCATAATAAAATAAGCTATTTTATAGATATAAGTTGCGATGAAGAAAGAAAATCAAAAATGGGAAAAGCATTTGTAGAATTAAGTAAAAAAGTTTCCGAAATAACTTTCTATTCTAATGAGTTAAATCCAGATATAGAAATAACTTGTTCTAAAAATAATGAAGTTAATATAGACAAAAAGCATTTTGTAGCAGGAGAAGGTGGTGCAAAAGAAATAATTCAAACTGGAAATTATAATGTTATAACAAAAGGAATAATTTTATTATATGAAAATACAAAAATCAGATCAAAAAATTGTGATTATCCAAATATAGAATTACATGAATTGCTTCATGTTTTAGGATTTGATCATTCTGAAAGCAAAAAAAGTATAATGTATACATACATAGAATCTTGTGATCAAGTCTTAGATAATTCCATAATAAATCAATTAAAAGAATTATATTCAAAAGAAAATCTTCCAGATTTATACTTTGAAAATATAGAAGTTACAAAAAAAGGAATATACTTAGATTTTATTTTAACAACGAAAAATTCAGGTTCAATAAAAGCAGACAATATTATATTAACTATAATGGATGACGATATAATAATTCACGAAAAAAATTTAGGGGATTTTGATTTTGGAGCAGGAATAACTCTAAAAACAAAAGATTTAAAATTAGAAAGATTAAATCCAGATAAAATAAATTTTATCTTAGATAAAGAAAATAAAATAAATGAATTAAATGAAGAAAATAATATTATAGAAATAAAATTAGATTAATCTTCTTCTCCATCTAAGTCAAACTCTTCTACAGTCTCTTCTAACTCATTATCTTCTTCAAGATCATCATTGTCCATTTTTGAGAATAATAAAAACCCTTTAAAAACTTTACTAAAATCTATTTTTACTCCATGGTAAAAACATTTAGAAGAAATCTTACTCTAAACTTTTAATCTCTTAAAAGTATTTTCCAAAATATCTGTTCCAGCATAACCTGCTAATCCCGATACTTTATAATCAGGACCAAAAATAATCCCCACAAAAATACCAATGATAATTGCAATAAAGATAGTAATTAAATAATAACCTAAAATAAATTTTTTATTTTTATTCCTGTTAAAAGATTTCCAAACTCCAAAAGTTCCTCTTATAAGCCCTCCAATACCTCCAATTAAACCAGGAAAAATAACTAAACTAAACAAATCAAAAACCATCTTCTAAATAGATAATAATTTTCTCTATTTAAATATTCTCACAAAAATTTTACTCCATTCCGCCATAAGCCATAGGACCTTTGCCACCATGGCCATTTTTACTTTTACTCGCTAAAACATCATCTATTCTTAAAATCATCACAGCCACTTCAGTACTGCTACTAATAGCTTGAGTTTTAATTTTCAACGGTTCAATTATTCCAGCTTTTAAAGCATCTTCAATTTTATTATTAAGAATATTAATCCCTGCATTAACTTCTCCACTATCATGTCTAGATTTTAATTCAGTTAAAATATCTATAGGATCTAAACCTGCATTTTCAGCAAGAGTCAAAGGAATATATTCTAATGCTTCTGCAAATTCTTTAACAGCTAATTGTTCTCTTCCATTTAAACTATCTGCAAATTGTTTCAATCTTTTACTTAATTCCATTTCAATAGCTCCTGCTCCAGCTACAATTTTCCCATCTCTAACAACACTAGCTACATCTCCTAATCCATCTTTCAACGCTCTCTCCATTTCATCCATAACATGTTCACTTCCTCCATGAATAAGAATAGTCAAAGCTTTTGGATCAGAACATCCACTAACATAAGTCATTTTATCATTTCCATGACTATATTCCTCAACAATTTCTGCACTTCCTAAATCATTTATGCTAAGTTCATTCAGATTACTAACTATCTTAGCCCCAGTTGCTCTAGCCAAATTTTCAATATCAGACCTTGCAACTCTTCTGCAAGCATAAATTCCTTCATTGGCTAAATAATATTGGATAATATCATCAATTCCTTTTTGACAAAAAATAACATTTGCTCCACTAACTTTAATCATCTCAACCATTTCTTTTAAAATTCTTTCTTCTCTATCAACAAATTCCTGAAGTTGCAAAGAATTGCTAACAGAAATTTTAGTCTCATTTGGATTTTTAACTTCAAGAGCTTCAGAATAAATTAAAATTTTTGGATTCTTAACTTTACTAGGCATATCAATACTAACCCTATCTTTATCAATAATAAGTCCTTTAATTAATTCTGTATCTTCAACTCCATTACTTTTATTTTTTATAATTTTGATATTATTCAAATCCACTTTTCCCTTTTCTTGAATCTGTTTTATAGAACTTACAATGATATCCGAAAAATTATCTCTAAAATTTTCAGCTCCTTTTCCAGTCATTGCAGTTTTAACTACACTTTTTAATATTTCTTCATTATCTTTAAAATCATAACATAATTCTTTCAAAAATTCTTTAGATTTTTCAGCAGCTATATTATATCCTTTTGCTATAACAGTTGGATGTATTTTCATATCTAATAATTTCTCAGAATTTTCCAATAATCTTCCAGCAAGCATAACCGCCGTTGTTGTTCCATCTCCAACTTCAGCTTCTTGAGTTTTAGAAATCTCCACCATCATTTTAGCAGCAGGATGTTCTATATCCATTTTATCCAAAATAGTAACTCCATCATTAGTAATAGTAACATCTCCAACTCCGTCAACTAACATTTTATCCATTCCCTTAGGGCCTAAGGTAGTCTTAATCGCATCACTAACTAATTTCGCAGCAAGAATATTATTCCTTTGAGCATCTTTTCCAATAATTCTTTCAGTACCTTCTGGTAAAATATATATTGGCTGTTTTTCTACCATATTAAGAAAATATATCTCTATTTTTTAAAGATTTTCTATAAACAATATATATACTGTAAGATATAGTTCATAAAAAGATACTATTTAGAAAAATAAATACTCTTTTAAACTTTCATTATTATATATAATAAAAGATGGCAATTAAAGATAAAGTTTTCAAAGGTAAAATAAAACAAAATGCCAATTTTAATTTTAAAGGTATTTATGAATTTGTATATGATTACTTAAATGATGAAGGATGGGCTCTTCATGAGACTCTTTATAGAGAGAAATCTCAAGAAACTAAAGAATTAATTATAATCTGGAAAGGTACAAAAAATATTTCAGACTATTTTAAATTTGAGATAGGACTAACTTTTCTCATAATCGGAATGAAAGATGTAAAAGTAACTATAGACGGAAACGAAGTTAAAATGCAAAATGGTTCTATAGAAATAGTTTTTGATGCCGCTTTAGTAAAGGATTATAAAAATAAATGGGACAGCAGTTTCATGAAATTTTTCAGAGAAATATATGACAATTATATAATAAGAAATAGAATAGAAGATTACGAAGTAAAACTTTACGAAGAAATAAATGAGATAATAGCTACAATAAAATCTTATTTAGCAATAGAATCACAACACTCGTATTAATGATAAATTTATATATTATCCTAAATATATGATAGAATGTCAGAAAAAGATTCCATATATAAGGGAAAGATAATCCAAAAAGGAATTTTTAACTTTAAAGATGTCTATGGATTTTTATACGATTATTTAGTAGATGAAAATTACGATGTAACAGAAACTAAATATGTAGAAAAATTAGAAGGAAATACCAAAAATTTGGAAATTATATGGAATGCTACAAAAGAAGTCTCAGATTATTTCAAATTTGAGATAACAGCTACTTGGGCAGTTTTAGGTTTAAAAAAAGTAAAAGTAAAAAAAGACGATCAAGAAATAGTTATGGATTCTGGTTCTATAGAAATAAAATTTACTGCATCATTAATAAAAGATTATGAAAGTAGATGGGAAAATAATTCAGTGCTAAAATTTATGAGAGGTATGTATGATAGATATATTATAAGATCAAGAATAGACTCTTATGAAGTGAAAATTTGGGGAGAAGTAAATGAAATAACAACTCAAACAAAATCATTTTTAGCTATAGAAGGACAACACAAATCTAAATAATAGTTACAACATTAAAATTTAGATTATTAAAAATATTTTTTAAATAATTGATCCTATCTGGAACAGTTATAGCCACTTTAGGATACAAAAATCTTGAATCTTCTTTATAAAATCTAGCGATTATATCATGTCTATATCTTACAGTTTCAAAATCAATCGCATTTGGGAAAACAGAAGAAAAATATTTATCGCTATGATTATAATAACCACAATCTTCAACAGGAAAATGTAAAAAATAATGTTCTAATGAATCACCTATTATTCCACATTTTTTCAAGAGTTCTATCATGCCTCCTGGAAAAGGAAACTTATAAGACAAACTATTCTCATTAACAAACAAATAAATATTAGTTCTCTCATCTAAATTTTTTTTTACAAAATTTTGAATAAATTTTAAACTAAAATCAAGAATACTATCATAATCATTCTTATCAAGGAAAATATTATCATTCAAACAATCCTCTAAATTATATTTTATCAAAAAAGAATCTTTAATACCCTTACTTACAATCTCTCTATCTACCATTAGTTCTCTATATTCTTTTTCAAGTTTTTCATTTCTTTCAGACATTATTCTTTTAATACCTTTTTCCCAATTATCAATAAACTCATAACTACAACATAAGGCCTCATCCATAACTGTCCTAATAGCTCTCCGTCTTGAATAATGTCCATTATAAGATTTTCCTTTAATCTTAGATAAATTCTCATTTAACTCTTTTAAAATAACTGATTTAAATCTTGATAACCCATAATTAAAAATCTTTCTTAAAATACTTAAATTAAAATAATTATGTTCAGAATTTTCCTCTAAATTAATAAAAGAGTCACAACGTAAATTTATTTCTTCAGATCTAGATCTTCTTATGCTTTCATTGATTATTTCATCTAATCTCAAACCATAACCTCTTCTTTGTCTATGAAATAAATTATCCATAGATAGAATAAAATAAAAATTAATTTAAATATATTTCTATAATTTTAAAATTTAAGAATAAATCTTATATTAATACACAAATATTTAAATACAATTTAATATAATATCCTTAATGAAAAAAAGTGTATTGCAATTTTTAGTAGCATTAATTTTTCTTAATATAACTCTTATCTCTGCAATAAATCTTGAAGTATCTTCAAAACCTATATCTAATAGTTTTGTTGTAGAGCTAAATGATCCAGTAATATTTGATTTGATAATAAAAAACCTCGGAGAAAAAGATAGTTTTGATATATATTCTCTAGTTGGGATTAATATAACTTATGATCCTTTCACAATAGGTAAAGAAGAAACAGAAATAATTAGAATATATTTAACACCCCAAGATTTTTTAAAATCGAACCCTAAACCATATACTTTTGAGTATAAAATAAAAAATTCTAAAAAAGAAATTCAATCGGATACTTTAACTATTAATATTTTAAAATTAGATTCAGTTTTTTCAGTTGATACAGAACCAATAAATCCTAAATCTGACAAAATAATAATAAACATAAGAAACAATATAATGAAAGAATTTAAAGATATAAATTTTAAGTTTAATTCAGAATTTTTTAAATATGAAGAAAAAATATCATTAAATCCAAACGAGAAAAAATATATAATAGTATCTATAGATAAAGAGAAATTAAAAACATACGCAGCTGGAGATTATTTAATGAATTCTCAAATTTCATTAGAGGGGCATGTTACAAATATAAAATCCAGAATAAGATTTTTAGAAACAGAAGAAATAGAAGTATCTGAAAATAAAGAAGGAATATTAATTCAAAAAACTGAGATAATAAAAAAAAATACGGGTAACACAAAACAACTTGTTTCTATAAATAAAAAAAATAATTTTATTGCTTATCTTTTTACGATAACTAATATACCTCCGACAAAAACAGAAAAAGAAGGATTCTATAATCAATATATATGGGAAAAAGTTTTAAATCCAGATGAAGAGTTAAAGGTAATTACAAGAACAAACTGGCTATTTCCAATATTAATAATTATTATAATAATTATTGGTATTGTTATTATTAAAAAATATTTATATGATAATTTAGAGCTAACAAAAAAAGTTTCTTTTGTGAAAACAAAAGGTGGAGAATTTGCACTAAAAGTATCTATAAAAATAAAAGCAAAAAAAACACTGCAGAATATAAGAATAATTGATAGACTGCCTGCATTAGTTAAATTATATGATAAATTTGGAATAATAACTCCTGATAAAATTGACTTACAATCAAGAAAAATTTATTGGAATATAAATAGATTAAATAAAAATGAGACTAGAATATTCACTTATATAATTTATAGTAAAGTTGGCTTATTCGGAAGATTAGAATTACCTGAAACAAAAGCAATTTATGAAGACGAAGGAGAAACTAAAGAAACATCTTCAAATAAAAGTTTTTATGTAAGAGATAATCAAGAATAATAAAAAACTATAAATCTCTAATGAATTTCAAAACTTCTTGAGCATGATCCTTTGCTTTAACATTTTCATAAATTTTTATTACATTTTTATTTTTATCTAAAACATATGTATTTCTAAAAATGCCATTAAACTTTCTTCCCATAAAAATCTTCTCTCCATAAGAATTATATTTTTTACAAATACTAAAGTCTGGATCTGATAATAAAATAATTCTCAGATTATATTTCTCACAAAAATTTCTTTTACTCTTCTCATCTCCTCCAGAGATACCAATTATAACTGTATTTAATTCTCTAAATTTTTCAACAAAATTACTAAATTCATTTGCTTCTATGCTACATCCTGGAGTATTATCTTTAGGATAAAAATAAATAATAGTATAATCACTTTTTATATTGATAAGTCTAATATTTTTTCCATCTTTATCTTTTAATTCAAAATCTACAGCTTTCATTCCTTCTTTCATTTTAATCTACAAATACTTATTAAAATATAAACTATATTAATAAATTATTCTACTAAAATTCAAAAATCTGTCCGGGCATTACAAATCCAGCAAACCCATCTTTTTTTACATCTTTTTTATCCCATCCATTACCAAGATGAACAAGATAAGTTTTTTCTTTAACTTCTTTAGGCAATTCCCTTTTTAATTTATCATAAGGCATATGCACATCAGAATTAGTTTCAAAAAATTGGCAATCTTGAAATATTATTCTTGAATCATAAGAAGGCAATTCAACACTATCTCCAGAATAAAATACTCCATTATCAAATCTTAATCCATAATTTTCCATACCCAAAACATGTAAAGTTGGAAATAAAAATAATTTAGGAATCCCAGGAATTTCTATCTCTTTTCCTATTTTAACTTCAAAATAATCGTCCAAAGTAGCATTAAATGGTTTATTATTTTCAGATTGCAACTTACCTAATCCTCCACTTAAAGAATGTTCCCATAAATTATGAGCAAATTCATTGCTTGCTAAATATAAATTTATTCTATATTTTCCTCTTAGTTTATAACAAAAATAATTCATAAAAGCTACAGCTTCAATTCCTCCAATATGATCTGCATGAGTATGAGTTATCACAATATCACTAACATCTTTTAATCTATCTGACTCCATTAATTTAAAAGGAACTGTATATCCTACATCTACTAATAAATTTCTTTTTTCTGTTCCACTAACCATGAAACTTGTATTTCCTAATTTAGGATTTAATCCAGATCCTGTTCCAATCCATTCTATTTTCATACTAATTTAAAAGAAAAGCCGTTTATAAATCTTTTCATATGTAATTACTATTAAGTTATGAAATTTATCTAATTAAATAAATTTCTAAAAATAATCAAAAAATAAAAACCAAATACAAAAACTTAAATATACTCCAAAATAACTAGTATAATACCCTCGGTAGTATAACGGTTATTACAGGTGGCTGTAGACCACTTGAAGCAAGTTCGACTCTTGCCCGAGGGATGTATCAATATCGCACAACAATAATTAAATACTTGTTAAAATTAATAAATCAAATGGAAATAGTATCTATACCAAAAAAACAATACGAAGAAATGATAAGAGAATTAGAGAAACTAAGAAAAGAAAAACAAGAAATAGATTTTAATATAGAAAATCAGATTAAAGAAGGACTGGAAGATCTAAAAAAAGGAAGAATAATAAGACTAGCCTAATTATTCAATAAATTCTTTACATATTCTCTATAGAAATTTATTTCTGAGATTAATCTATCAATTGTCTCTTGTTGCGTTTTCTTATCACTTATTGCAACAACTAATACAACTTTCAAGTTTCAAATACAAAATAATATAATCTTTTTTCATCTATATGTTTCTCTCTTAATGATTTTATCTGCAATTGATCACCAGCATAAGGATTATTTTTCAACTGTTGAACTATATTCCTAATCCTTTCCTGTTGACTCAAAGATAATCTCAAAATAATTTTTTGATATAAAGATTGTAATGTAAAAACTAAATACGCCATAAATAGATATATGAATAAAGTTTAAAATATCTCCCATAAGATCATATTGACATATTTCTAGAATAATATTAAAATCACAACAATAATTAAATACTTGTTAAAATTAATAAGCTCATGAAAAAGAGTGTATGTTTTTTAACATTTATAATATTACTAATTTCTACCATTTTAGTCTCTTCCATGAATTACTACAATGATGACTATTACAATAATTACAACTATTACAATTACAATAAATATTTTATAGAAGAAGAAAACAAATTAACATCAAAAACTTTTTACATAGAAGACAGCAATGAAAATAACTATTACAGAACTTTCATTAATTATAATCAACACCAAAGAGATTATTATATATACAAAACAGATTTTGAAAGGAAAGGAATATATTTAGATTTCTTTGATAGAGATTTGACATTACATACATATCTTAAAACAAAAAAAGAAGTTGTCTGTCCAGAAGGATGGATATGTAAAAAATAAGAAAAATTTTAATCTATAAAAGAAATAAAAACTTTTAAAAACAATATATTTCTTGAATTTTATCGATAATTAAGGAAAATGTTATTATTAAGAAAATCAAGAAACAAAGATATATTATCAGAAATCTTTAGTCATGCAAGAATAAAGATAAATGGAGATAATCCTTGGGATATTAATGTTCATAACCAAAGATTTTACGATAGAGTAATTTCAAATGGTTCTTTGGGATTAGGAGAATCTTATATGGATGGAGACTGGGACTGTAACTCTCTAGATCAATTATTTGACAAAATAACTACTTATAATCTAAGAGCTCACGCAAAAGAAAACTATCCCCTATTAAATCTTTTAATTAGAAAAATTTTAAGCAATATAAACTCTGATAAATTAATGGATTTGCATTACGATCTTGGAAATGACTTATACATTGAAATGTTAGGGGGAAATCCAATGGAAACAGAAAATCATGCCTTCATGCAATATACTTGTTCATATAAAGGAAATGAAGAAAATAACAAGAAATTTAATCTAAGAAATTCTCAGATAAATAAATTAGAATTAATTTGCAAAAAGGCAGATTTAAGAAGAGGAATGAAATTATTAGAATTGGGAAGCGGTTTTGGAGGATTTGCAAATTATGCTTCAAGAAATTATGGAGTTGAAGTTACTTGTTATAATATTTCCAAACAGCAAATTGAATTCTCTAGAGAATGGAATAACAATCTACCTATAAAAATTATAAATAAAGATTATAGATTAGCAGAAGGAAAATTTGATAGAATAATCTCTATTGGTTTAGCAGAGCATGTTAATTTAAAAGAATTAATGGAAATTGCACATTCATGTTTATCTGAAAATGGATTATTTATTCTTCATAATATCGGGAAAATAAAATCAGAAAATTTTACGAATCCTTGGATAACCAAATACATTTTCCCAGGAGGAAATCTGCCCTCTATTTCTCAACTATCAAAAGCAACAGAAGGATTATTTACAATTTTAGATTTACATAATTTCGGACAAGATTATGATCCTACACTTATGGCTTGGAATGAAAATTTCCAATCTTCATGGCCAAGACTAGAAAAAAAGTATAATCAAAAAGTTAAAGGAAAATTTAAAAGAATGTGGGAATATTATTTATTATCATGTGCAGGAGCATTCAGAGTTTCAGAAGAAAATCCAAAAGCGGTTAAGAATCAATTGTTCCAATTAGTTTTATCAAAAGCTCCATTAAAAAAATATATTTTTGTAAGATAAAACTAATTTTATCATCAATAAAATCACAAATTCGAACCCAATTTCTCAAACTTCACAATAGTTCTACAAGCTAATTTTGGGGTTACTTTTTTAATAAATCCTCTTACTTTATGAATATTATCTTCACTATTAAAATAAAGACTAAAAATTGACTGTCCATTTTTAACTACAGCAGCTCTCCCCTCTGATGATCCAAAACCTTTGCTCATCCCAGTTTGCACTCTTTCTCCTTTTGAAGCTCCGCTAAAAACCCTATTATTTCTTAAGATATTATGAGGATAAACATTAACTCTCATAAAAAAATCATTTTGAAATAGATTAGTCATATCTTTATTTAATCCTTGTCTTATAGCTTCTAAAGCCATATCTCTTATCTGAATGTTTTCTCCTGCAGAAATAGTTCCTTTTATTCTAAATTCTCCAGCCTCAAATTTCTTAATATTTCCAATGTTAAACTTTACAATTTTCTGAGGAGGAATTGTTTTAACATAACTTTTCTGCAATTTTTTAGATTTTCTGGTATTAGAAACAGGTATTCTTTTAGAATATGCAGAAGCTTTTCTAGCATTTCCCATTAATAATTCCTCCTTGAAGAATCATAATCGCCTAATTTTTCAACTAATCCAGAATATTTTTCTTCTTTAACATTATTTGGATCTCTATCACAACTACCAATCATTTCATGATACCTTTTTATTTCTTCTGATTTTTCAGAACATCCACATCCCATTAATCAGCTCCTTGAAAACCAGAATCATCAGGAAAATCTATATCCATATCATCTTCAATAAATTTATCTTTATCATAATTTTTAAAAGGAATCCATTCACAACTATCTCGATTAGAATCAGAAACACGAAAAAAATATAAATAACCTAAATTTTTTTCATCAACTCCACTTGCATACAACTCCCCATTACGAGATTTATAAATTTTAGATAAGGGCATAGGGGGCATAGGAATATTTTCAGACAGCTCTCTAAGTTTATATTTATTAGTTCTATTATCAAAAAAAGGAATCAGCCTCAATCTATTTGTCCATCTATTTGTCATTCTACGCTTTCACCTCTACATCCGTATTTCTTGATTGTCCAGGTAAACCTTTTTCAAAAATAGCTCTAACCAATCCTTTATTTCCATGAGGACTAGATATCTTTCCTTTTATAATTTTTCCAGCAGGTGAAGTCCAGACTACTTCTTTATCTAAAAATTTATTAGCTTCTTCGCGATTTTTAGTTCCAACATCTAACAAAAAATGTCTTTCATGGATTCTTCTTAATCCTCTCCTAAATTGTATAACTTTGCCTTTCATAGTAAACAGAAACCAAAGAAAAAATAGGTTTAAAAACTTATCTCCTTATTATCAGAAATAGAACTATTATCACTAATTATTTTAGATTCACGGATAGTTGCACTACCTTCTAAACTATTATAAAATATTTCATAAGAAATTCCTCTTTCATCATAAGCATTCAAAGTTCCTACAGGAAGATAAGGAATTTCATCGATTCTTAATTTTAAAGTTCCTACTAATTTGCTATCTTCCATAACTTCCTCTTTAATATCTACATTATTATCTCTAACACTATCTAAATAATTTCTAATAAAATAATCTCCAGCCCCCCCAAAAACTAATCCTACAATTAAAGACAATCCAGCCAATTTTTTATTCATGAATAAAATAATGAAAATAGATTTATAATCTTTTATGTCCGAAACGTTGAAAACCTCACCATTTATGGTGAGGTCGTTTCGGAGCATCCCAAAAAATTTCCATTTGAAAGAAAAATCGCCAATCAGCGATTTTTCGGAAATTTTTTCTGATACTATAAAGATATACTGAAATCTCCCAATTCTTTTCTTAAAATTTTAATAACTTCATCATCTATAACTACCCTTCCTCCTCTATAATTAGAAAGAACTCCATTAAATTCGTTAACATCACTTTTTATAAATTTCCCATTTTCTATTTTACTAACATTCTGCTCTTCCACTAAAAAAGCAGGCTTAGTTAAAAATAATTCAGCATGTCTGTCTCCTTTATCATCTTTAAATGTTACAACAACTTTAGTTTTTTGCAATAATCCCAATTCTTTTCTCTGAGCATATTCAGTAATATCTTGAATTAAATAAACACTTTCTTTTCTCAAACTTTCAAAATCATATTTACTAGGAACTTTCTTTCCTCCAAATTCTTTTTTCATAGATATAAGCTTGTTCAAAGTTTTGAGATATCTCGGATCTCCTTTCCCAGAATTAACTATTTCTTTCTCATAATTTTTAATTAAAACCAACTCAGTATTTTTTCCAAACAAATTTTTCAATATATCAAAAACATTATCATAAATTTCCTTAAACAATTTCTCGGTCATTCTTTTTTCTAATTCTTCTCTTAACTGCTTAAGTCTGTCCAAATAATCTTGGTAATCTTTTAATAATTTATCTATTTCTTTTCCTGAAACCTCATTAACTTTCCCATGTTCAAATCCTTTATAATATTTAATTGCTATTTCATCTAATATATCCCAATATTTTTTCTCTAACAATTTTTCTTTATCCACAAAGATTCTTTTTACTTCAGCAACAGTTTCATAAACATTAGTTGGAGGAAGACCATAAAGCATTAATAAAGCTTGACTGGGAGTAATTATTCCCCAATAAATATCTCCAACAACAATATCTAACATCCTTCTTTTAACAATATCTTTAGTCTTATCTCCCATGCTCATAAACATATCTATAGATTCTGGACTAGGTCTTATCTTTCCCATTTTTAGCAATAATTTCCAAGGCAAAAATCCTCCTCTATCATAAATAGGAACTCCATCTCTCAAAAAAGTATAAAAAATAGGATTAGCATCTTTAACTCCTTCCCAAAATTCAGTAAGCAAATAGACTTGAGGAGATAATTTATTTTTAACTCCAGCTAACTCCCCAGCTTGCATAACATAACTATTTATTATATTTCTAAGTTTCTCTTTTAATTCAAGTCTAGGCATTCTTTTAACATCTGTATCATCAATTATAATATAAACATCCACATCGCTGGTTTGCAAAACTTCTCCTCTAACTAAACTTCCCCCAATAACATAACTATAAACATATTTCTCAAATTTTTTTAAAGCTAAACTTTTATGAATTTGTGCTACTCTCAAAGCTCCTAAAATACCTTTATCAAATAAAGGATAAGCCATTCCAATTGCTTCTATAATTTTATATTTGCTATCTAAACAGATATTCCACAAATCTATTTCTAAAAATATATTCAGCCATATCTTTAATTTATCCTCTTTAATTTTATTAAGAATATCAAGTTTAATTTCATTAAATTCTTTTTCCTTATCACTTGGTAAAATAACTACTAAGTGCATTAGTTTATCTTTTTTTTCTTCTTCTGTTAATTCATTTTCTTCATCAAACATATCTGCAGCTTGAGGAGGAATAATTCCTACAGCACTAACTTCTTTATGTTTTTTATTAATATATTTTTTTAAACTCTCAAGTTTTTCTCTAATCTTCTGCATTTCTTTGCTTTCAACAGAACCATTAACTTGAGGAATATCTGTTTTTTTCAACTCAGGATTTTGATATTTTTTATCTTCTAGCGAGCTTTCATCAGAATTATTTTGTCTTTCTTCCATCCAATTATATAAAATCTTCGTTATATAAATCTTATTAATATTTCATTTAAAATTATTTGTAATATAATTGACTAACTTGCTTCCTATAACTTGAGTAGTTGCAGCTCCCACTCTAATATAAAACTCTTCATCTTTATAAAATCTTAGAAAAACGGGCTTTCTAGATTTCATACAATCTATTTTCATTATAGTTTTATCTTCTACTCTAATTAACTCAAAATGTAAATAAGGCAGATTTTCATTTCCTATATATTCTTTAATTAAATTTGTAAAATGCAGATTAAATTTATCATTGCTCTGAAAATGATCTTTCTCGATTCCACATATAACTCCTTCATCCATAATTCCTATTAATAAAATTCCTCCCTCACTATTTAAAAAAGCAGCAATAGTTTTTAATACTGAATGTTCTATTTTTCTATCTTGCTCTCCAGTATGTAAATTAGTTCTAAGAGTTGATTTAAATTCCATTCTATCATTTTCTCCTTTTTTTATTAATTCTAGGACTTCTACAGGAGAATCAAATCTCTCAATAAATAAATTAGGATTTTTAACTTTAAATCTTTTAATAAAATGTTTTAAAATTGGCAGATCATAATTTCTAAAATATCCTAAAGTTAAACTAGTAGCCAAAAAAGAACCTAAAAAAACAAATCCTAAACTTGCCATTGCATAATCATAATCTATTAATCTTATCTCGTAATCAAGATAAGTTTTAAGCAAAAATTTAACAAGTTCCGATAAAGCGCCAATACCCATTGAAGCACTTATTGCAATAATATAAATAAAAAAAGAATTAATTTTTATTCTGCTGTTTTTAGATATTATAAAAATAAATGCTAAACTAAAAAATCCTATAGCCAATCCAAAAAATAATTGGATTATAATTCCCTTTATATCTCCAAGAAAAAAAGATAATAACACAAAACCTAATAAAATAAATTCCACCTCTCTCGGTAATTCTATATTATATTTAATTGCTATAGCCGGAACTAAAACAAGAACTAAAAGTAATAAATCTATAAACAAGACTCTCCACTGATGCGAATAAATTGCATAAGCTATAGAAATCATCAAGATTATTCTTACTATATATGATAACGGCTTCTGAACTCTAGCAGCATTATTATAAATTATTTCTTCAAAGCTCATAGGGACTCTTTTTTAACAAATTAACATATATTCAAAGCATTTAAGTTTTGTTGTAATCATTAGCATAAAAACAATTTCAGAAAGATTTAAAAAATCAAATTATCTTAAAAAAAAATGAAGATAATAAAATGCGAAGAATGTGGTGAGAACTTTGAGACTATGCCTCATCCAAAATTTATCAGAAAATATTGTGATAAATGTAGTTTAGAAAGAAAAAAAGCTTATGAAGATATAGATAAAATCAAATTTGAAGATTGCGATGATGAATAATGCGACATACGAGAATCGAACTCGTATTCCATCGTTGGCAACGATGTGTTCTGCCACTAAACTAATGTCGCTTGAATAACAATTTTAATAAACATCTCTTTATAAAATTAATTCCTTTTAATAAATAATGAAACTCCCTACTATCTTCTCTCTAATAATTTCTTAACTTTTTCTTGAGCAGAATCTGATAATTCACAGTAAACAATTCTTCCATCTTTTAACCTTCCAAACACTTGTCTATTAGGATTATAAGGCTCACCATATCCATCACCTAAAGATTCTTTAAAAGGACCATCGATAAAATCTTTATTTCTACAAAGAGAATTAAATTCTTCTTTCTCAAGAAGTTCAGCTTTTCCATCATTCTCTAGAACATATTGTCTACAATTCTTTCTAGGAGCCAACTCATCTTTTAATTTCTGAATTTCATTAATTTCAGATAAATTATATTCTAATCCCATAAGAAACTTTACTAAATTATATTTAAATACATTTATGTCACATAAAAACTACAATCAAATAATTCAATTTCATTCAAAAAAATAAATAAAAAAATAATTTATGTTAGAAACTAGAATCTTGGATTAGGATTCTTTTTTCTGAAACAATCTCTACAGTAAACTGGTTTGCCTTCTGTAGGTTTAAAAGGAACTTCACATTCTTGCTTGCATTCATCGCAAACAGCTTTATGCATTTCTCTTGGACCAAAATTGCTTCTAAATCCACGATTAAATCCGCCCGATCTATTACTTCTCTGGTTGTCAAATCTTCCCATATTATTTTCCTCCCGATATATTTAAATAACTACTTATTTCTCAGAGATAGAATAAACTAGCTCTATCGATTTAAATATTTATAAAAAGAGTTATACACTATTTTTAAACCTTTGTTTTTTCAAAAATTATGTTCTATGATTTTTTAATTATTATAAACAAAATAAATAATATCAGATCATAGTTCTAGGAAGTATCTAACTACAATCTACTTGGTGTAAACAAGTATAAAATTATTGTTCTTTTTTTATTAAACACTTTTTATGACACCTTATTTGCTCTAAAATACCAGCAAAAATCGACGATACCAGAATTGAACTGGTGAATACTCTGTGTAAATAAGATTAATATTTTTGTTAATTCTAATCAATCTTTATTTTACTTATCTCTTCTTTAAGTTTTGATAAATCAATTTCAATTATGTTCCAAACTCTCTCCAAATTTAATCCAAAATAAGCATGACTTAATATATCTCTAAATCCTGCTATGTCTTTCCAAACTATTCTCGGATATTTTTCCCTAAATGAGTCTGGTATATTTTTAACTGCTTCTCCAATTATCTCTAATTGTCTTATTATCGCGCTTTGTCTAAGATTATTTTTAAAAAACTTTTCCTTGTTTAGACCTCTCGAGAATTCTTCTATATTCCTTATACTTTTTGCTATATCCTCAATAAATAATCCAATGTCTCTCTTCATATTATTCTTACCTCTTCATTTAAGATTCTTTCCTTTATTCTGGGTTTTATAGCGTTATATTCAACTAAATCTACTTTTCTTTTTAATAATCCCTCTAATAATCTGATTAATCCTATAAAACCAAGCAAGCTCATAGTATTATCCTTAATTTCAACAGCTATATCGATGTCGCTACTTTTATTTTGTTCACCTCTTGAATAGCTGCCAAATACCCCTGCTCTGACAACTTTGTTTTTCCTTAAGGTTCCTACTATCTTAGATTTAATCTTCTCTATTTCTTTATTTGTTTTTTTTATCTTTTTAGATAACAACTTTTCATCAGCCATTTTCTCTTTTTTTAATAGTTCCAAACTTAATAAATTATATCCAAGATATACCCTTTTTTTTGAGATCTTATTGCCATTTCTTATAGAGATAACTCTATAATAATATTTTTTATCATTAATATTTCTAACTTCAGTATATGTCATAATAATATTATGTCTACATTCTTTATAAATCTTCATATGTAGACACAACAAAAAAATTTAAAATAAACATGGGCGCACGAGGAGTCGAACCTCGAAGAGTTCGGTGTAAACGAACCAGTTTACCGCTAGCTTATGCGCCCATTCTTTTTTATTAATTTTAATAATAAACTTATTATCAAGTATCAATAACCTAAATTATTAAAAATCAGGACTTTTAAAACTTACCTCTTCTTAAATTTTTAAATGTTATAAATTCAACCTTCCATTCTGCCAGTCTCTTACAATGTCTAAACAAGTTCTATATTCATCAACTAATCCTCCCCTAACCAAATAACTTTTCATCATGCCAATTTTCTCAACAACATTTTCTACATCTTCACTAATTTGAACACCATAAAAATCTTCAAAATTTTTTGGATTATTTTTAAAAAATAATTTAATTATTATATGTGCTAATTCCTCAGGATTTCTAAGTTTATCAGTTCTAGCTCCAATAAGTCCATATTTTATTTCATCTTCCAATTTATTTTCTTTTAAAGGAATAACCCCTGGACTATCAATAATTTTAATTTCGTTGCTTATTTTAACCCAATGAATTCCATGAGTAGTTCCAGCTTTTTTAGTAACATTCACTTTTCTCTTATGAGCCAAAGCGTTTATTATACTTGATTTACCAACATTTGGATAACCTAAAATACCTACAACAATATCCGCCTTAGCTTCTCTTATTTTAAATTTTTTATTTTCAAGATGAATCACCTTTTCTCTCTTCCCATATATTTTAAAAATTTTCTTAATTGCATATAAAATTACTTTAACATCTTTAGGTTTTTTAGCGCTCACAAAAACTACATCTCCTTCTTTTTTCAGATCTAAAATTTGTTTCTTTAAAATATTTCTGTTTACTAAATCGCTCTTATTTACAACAAATAATAATGGTCTCCCAATTTCTTTAACTAAATTTTCAATTTCTTCATTTCTAGAGACTTCAATCAATCTTGCATCCAAAATTTCCAAAACTAAATCTGATTCTATAATTATTCTTTTAATTAAATCCCAGTAAGCTTCCATATCGATACTATTTTAACAACATTAATAAATCTTTCAAAACATAAATGCTTAAAAAATTAAAGATTTTAATATTTTTATGAATATTCAAAGAGTAAAACAAGGTGGAAGAATAACATATGCTAATGGGATATATATGATTTTCTTAGGGCTCTTCATAATCTTTTTTGATAATATGAATATGAAATCAAATTTTAATGCTATAAATCAATTATGGGGATTTTTTTCAAAATTCAATCCTGAAATAGCCAATATTTTTATTTTATATCATATATTAATTGGAACATTAATTATACCTTCAGGAATAATTATAATTTATTTATCAGATTATATAATAAAAAGAAAAGAAAAAACTACGTGGGTGATGTTATTTTTATTTGGTATAATAGAATGGGTATCTCTTTTGATAATTTCTTTTTTGTTAAAAAATACTATTTTTATAATAATAACTTTTATAGGCTGGAGTATGTTTTGTTTAGGAATGTTAATTCCTATAGAATATTATCTCCAAAAAAATTACAGAGAGTACTAAAAAACACGCAAAGTTTTTAAAGCCATTTTCTCACTTAATTACATTCGTATATACTAAAAATGTCAAAAGTAAGAATAAAATTAAAAAGTATGAAAATAGAAGATCTTAATAATATTTGTAATCAGATATCTGAAATAGCCAGTAAATTGGGAGTTCCAATAAGTGGACCTATTCCTCTTCCAACAAAAAAACTAAAAATAACAACCAGAAAATCTCCATGCGGAAACGGAACAGCGACATTTGATAATTATGAGATGAGAATACACTCGAGGGTAATTGATCTGCCAGCAGACGATAGAGTACTTCATTCTGTTATGAGATTATATGTTCCAAGAAATATAAATATAAAAATTGAAATGAAAGATTAAATTCTATAGCATTAATTTTTTTAACTAAAGAAATGTGTTATTATTGGTAATTCTAATAAAAATAATTTTAAAGAATTTGAGAGAAAACATGATATTAAGTTTCATTTAATTAATATTAAAAAATTTGATGATATAACCCCAGTTTTAAAAGAAGAAATAAAAAATAAACATTTAATGATTCAAGATTCTGAAAAAATAGTAAAATGGATGTTAACAAATTAAAATGGTGCTGTAAACAGCGATCTGGATTAGAAATAAATAATCCAAATGATAATTTAGCTAGAGAATATATACAAGGTGCAGAAGAAACTCTTTTAGTATTACAAGATCTTAAAGGCAAATCAAATATGTGATTAGCAACAACAAAATATCACCTTGAATACTTTTCTATTTATGTTTTACTTCAAAAATAGGAATAAAATGCAAAATTTATGAATGCACAATAGAAGTAGCTAAATTGTTAGAAGAAATAAAGATAAATTACTGAAGAATTATTTTATGCTCTTTATTATTGTGGTTTAATAATACTTTCTAAATCAATATTGAGAATAGAAACATTTAACTTAACTTCTCATTTATTTTCTTGAGGTTCCATAGGATAATTTTTTGCAATGTCTGAAAAAGTTTCTCATCTTCTCTTTTCTTTGATCCTTTTGTATAATTAATATATTCATCTAACAATCCAAATGGGATATCAAATATTGGAATATCTTTTATCTGTAATAAATAAAATGTAATTAATCTTGTTGTTCTACTGTTTCCATCAACAAAAGGATGTATATGCTGGAACTCATTATGAAAATAAACTGCAAAATTCAAAATTTTATTAAAAGATAATTTTCTCTTTTTAATAAATTTATTATACTCTTCAAATAAAAAATCTAATTCTTTTTGGACGTTTTTAGCCTTTTTTATTTTAAAATTAGGATTTCCTTTAATATAAACTTCTTCAGCTCTTATTTTGCCAGCAATGCTTGGAATATGATTCATTGCTATTTTGTGATAATTAAGAATTAAATTTATATTTAAAACTTTTTTTTGTACGCTATCCTGCAACATCTGTAAAATAGCATTTTGATAGTTTTTTATTTCTTCAACATCTAAAGCTTTCAAATTACCGGGAATAATTTTATCTTGCAATATTTTAAAAGTCTCTGATAAAGTTACAGGATTTCCTTCTATCGAAAGACTATGATAAGTAAATGATATCTCAAACTCTTTTACAATATTTCTGTATAGATTCTCGTCTTTCCTTTTTAATCTCTTAAAAATATTTAATTCTCTTTCTATTTCTTTATTATACAAGTAAGAACTTTCTTTAATAATCTGATTTTTGTAATTAAAATAAACAAGAATATTATTTAACAAAACATTATAAAATATTTTTACTCTTAATGGTTTTTTTGATATAATAAGGGCCAATCCAAATCTATTCAACATTTCTGTATATTTTTTAAAAGTTCTTGGATGTACACCTGCATCATCTGAAGTAATTTCTTCCTTTTGTAAAGTTTTACTTAAGAATGCTGCGAAATTCTTATCAAGCAGATAATTATAACTAACATTATTCTTTAAACAATGTTGAATTATGCCGTATAAAATCTCTGTTTTTTTGTTTATATTCACTTCAAAACCATGTTTAGTTTTCCTTAAAAGATTTAAAGCAACAAGTTCTCTAAGCTGTTTGTGGATTGCATGATAATCTTCTTGAGATTTATTAAATTCTCTTACAACATCTACAGGTCTCATGGAAAATCTATTCTTATACATTAATTCAAAAATATCATATTTAGTTACCATAATAATATATACTGCTTTTATATTTAAAAATCTTTCTATATAGCATAAAAAGTAACATATTATGTAATAAATAATGCCAAATATACCCTTATATTCATAGGAAAAGACTTATGTCTTTCACCATAGGATAATCCTATAAACTATAGAATCAATTAAAATAATTAGAGATAAAATTCTAAATTCAATTCCTTAATCAAAACTCCGTCTTCAAATCTTTCTATAATATCTATCGTCCCAACAAATTTATTATTTATATCTGATAATTTTAATTCTTTATCAACTTTAGTTATTGATATCTCTTCTTTAGGTAAAGAGATATCACAATCTCTTCTTTGAACCACTTCTCCAACTTCTCCATTTTCATTTGTACAAATTCTACTCTGCTCTCCTCCTAAAATTAAAGAATTTTCATTTAAATTATTTAATTCGTAATTAACATTACATTTACCCCATTCTCCGCATACAAAATCTTTAGGAACAATTATTTCTTTATTAATAACCTCCTTAAAAATAATTTCATTAATATTATTGTTATTTTCAGAAGGACTTTTTGAAGCTGACACACTTGCTCCTCCGCTTCCACTAGCGGCTCCGCCTCCAGAACTACCTCCAGAATCACTACTAGTTATATTAAATGTTACAGATGTTCTGTTTTCATTTCCTGCAGTATCATTAACATATATTGTTGCATTATGAGGACCTACTACCCAAGTTATCGTCGTTAAATTACCACATGATGCAAGAGTTGTATTAACTGAATACGAATCATTTGAATACCAACATGATTCTAAATTAATATCTGACCTCGTATATAAAATATCTAAACCAGTATCCGAACTTTCAGTTTTATTTATTGGTGAAGTTATATTCACATCTGGTTTTATACTATCTATCTTAAAACTTCTCGTACTTTTATTCTGTCTATCAGAAGTATCATTTGCCCATATTGTAACATTATGCAATCCATCTGACCATGTCAGCGTCGTTATATTTCCACATGATGCAAGAGTTATATTAACTAAATAAGTATCATTAGAATACCAGCATGATTCTAAATTAGCATCTGATCTTGTATATAAAATATCTAATCCAGTGTCAGAACTATTTGAATTGTTTATACTTGGAGTCGTTATAGAAATATCTGGGGGGAGACTATCGTTTAAATGAACAATTAAATTTTTTGTTACTGAACTTAAAATAGGACTATAAAAATTATGTCCTCCTAAAGAAGAAACGCTGGAATAATTTCCTGCATAAAAACTAAAATTCAAAGTTAAATTAGTGCTTGAACCGCTTATTGCAAAAGTATTATTCCCGCTAAAGACTTGTGCAGCGGTGCTTGTCCAGCCTCCATCATAATAAGCCACACTTAAATTAATACTGCTATTGGAATAATTAAAAACATCTCCAGTAACAACTACTTCTGTATATCCTGAAGATATATTTAGTATGCTTTGATTTCCAAATTCCTGAATTCCAGATGAATTAAATCTAGGAGATTGATTATTATAAATGTCTAGAACCTGTGCAGCAGTTAAGCTTACGTTCTGGAAAAACATAAATTCATCTATGGATCCGTTGAAATATTCTCCGTAGGTGCTGTTGGTGCCGAGAGATAATGTACCGCCAGTAGATATAGATCCAATAGCTCCACAATTTAAACCAGTTCTATTATCTATATATAGAGAAATATTTAAAGTAGATTTATTAACTATAGCAGATATAAAATGCCACTTACTTACTGTAATATTTTGACCTCCAAAAGGATCTCCACCACTACCACAAATTAATCCGTTAGAATCTGCATCAGTAGTAATATTATTATAAGTAGAAATATATATAATTTTGTTATTATCAAAACTAATTAAAGTTTGTGCTCTCTTTGTAGCATTACTTGACACTTCAGTTTTAAACCACATTGTAAAAGACCAAGGCAAATCTAAATTAGTTGGTAACAATAAGCTCTCGTTCGTCGTACTTTTTGTAACATTAATAAAATCTCCATCGCCATCAAATTGATAACATCCTCCATACATACCACAAGTTCTATTCCATTTTCCAGTTCCATTCAAGAAAACATCTCCATCATTATCCCATCTTGTAAAATCATATGTAAAATTTCCTTTTCTATTCCCATAAATACCAGCTATATTTCTAGTTTCTTGAGTATGATTAACATCAAATGGGTAATATATTACCAACCCGTTAATAGGTAACGGTCTTGCTCCACCACTATCATTATAATAAGGACTCTGATTACTAATAACTAAATGTGTAAAATTATTTTCTCTAGTTATGTTTATAGTATTCGTATCTGAAGAAACATCTGAGATGTTTATTTTTAAAGATAAAGGATCGTATATATAATCAAACTCTATAGAACCATTAACTTTTAAATAAAAGATACTAGTTGAGTTCTTTAATTTTTCTAGAGAATTCTTGTATAATTTATTTTCTTTAACATAGACATTAAAAAGTAGATTTTCATCATCAGAATAAGCATAAACATTCCCACCTTTCTCGCTTCTTGCATAAAAACTGATATCATTTAAATTTGAGGGGGACTTTTCAAATTCTAATTTAATAGATTCTCCATCTTTTATTATAACATACTTATCATCTTTCTTAATAACTAAATTAAATATATTTTCCATAAAATTCATATCACCATCTAAATGTTCAGCATTAATAATAGATATTATTTTACCAGAATAATCATCTTTAATTAATCCAGAATTTTCTTCAAAATTTACTAGATAATAAAAAATTATTAGAATAAAGAATAATATAAAGATAATTATTGCAACTCTATCGCTCTTTCTATTTATATCCCAAAATTTCACCATCTTTTAAAACAAAACTTATAAAAATATAGTAAAGTATATTTAATAATTTATCTAGAGTTATATTAATTTTCTTTCTAATAAATACTGGTTAATTCCATTAATTGGTAACAATATATCTCCATTATTCATTGAATCTATAAATATAATCAAAGACCTCTCAAATTCATTGACAATTTCCTTAGGAGAAATATTCCTACTTAATCCAGTCAAACCATTTAGAGAATCTAGATAAGAATTAATACTTTTAAAATAAGAGTTTAAAGAACTAATATAAGATCTTCTTGCATTCTCATAAAAATAATCTGAATTTGATATTATATTAAAATTATTTAATTTGCTACTAAACAAATCACCCCTAAAATTATTTACTCTAGAAGAAAAAATACTATTAGGATAATTTTCTAAGAAAGTTTCACTTTCATTTAAAAATCTCTGAAAATTATTAGTTTCTCCCCTAATATAAGAATTATAACCATCTATAAGAAGAACAAATTCTCTAAAATATTTAGGTAATAATCCATAACTAATCCCAACTTCAATTTTTCCTTTCAAACTCCTATTATGCCCTTTAATCAATGACAAAACAAATTCTTCCGTCCGATAAATAGATCTAAAAAAAGTTTCAGCAACATCTTCATCAAAATTCATTGTAGCTAAATTACTAACAAACCCTCTATTTTCAAAAGAATTAGAATTATAATCTTTATTATAAAGAGACAATCCATCTTTATCAATAGAAAATTTTCTCCATTCCTTTTCAAAATCAGGATCTTTTTCAAGAATTTGATTTCCTCTAAAATGACCATACTCATGATGAATATTGATAGTAGAATTTGATCTTAGATTATTCTGTAAAACAATATCTCCATTACTCAAATGTCTTCCTTCCTCCATCCCCATAAAATCCAAAGAATGAATATATCTCCCCTGTCCCATTAAGTTTCTATTATAAAATTTATTATTATCTATAGTAATAGATCTCAATCCTTTAAATTCAGTCTCTTCGTTTAGAACTTGATGTAAACGCAAGGCTTCTGAAAGCATTACCAATCCATAAAGATTATTCTGAGCATCTTCCTTAAAAATATGCAAATCAACATCATATAATTCTCTAAAT
>ERZ1292623.196-Hain-H51-01um-R1-196-length-69276-cov-136_pt1 | contig 36738 bp, 72 predicted proteins | sample MGYA00564398_ERZ1292623 | MGnify/ENA primary metagenome ERZ1292623 (study PRJEB36523, sample SAMEA6512633) | groundwater metagenome | collected 2019-01-07 | study: AquaDiva: Metagenomics assemblies of 32 groundwater samples
CAATCGCAAATCATCAATTGGTGCTGACCGACCTGCAGCCCACCCACCACAAGGCTGCACGATCACGCGACCATGCAGCCCTGTCGAGAGGAAGAGTTGGTTAAAGTACTCGCATACTAGATAATCGTGCCACCGTTGCCTCTTATAGAGTATTGAAGAATTCGTTCAATAATTTGTTCGCATCACTAAAACCTTGTCTTTTACCAAATAATTCTAATGCCTCGTCTTGATCGCCCATTGTCATAACTTGCCGCTGCTCTTCTGAAAGCTTCGATATAAAATGTTCGACAATTGATGGATTGATTTCGAGTATATTGCCAATTGTGTACCCACTATACAGCTTTCTTTTAATGCGCTTTGTCAATGCTGATGATGCAACATTATCAACAATGATATCATCAAGTGCTTTGAAAATGTTTGGATACCTACGTCTATGAATTTTGGATGTCGGCCTTTTAAGTGCGTGCATTATTTCCCCCTAAATTCTGGCTCTCTATATTTTTTGCCGAACGCTTTGTAGATCCCAACTTCCGTTCGAGATGCGATTACCTCGCCTTTCTCGTTCTTCAAACCGTATTGATCTAGATGCCAACCTTTCTTCTTTGCTATTCGTCGATAGGCAATTGAGTAACTTGCTGGCCCAGTCAGGAAGAACATCATCGCACCCCAATAGAACGGCATGGCAAAGTAGATGTTGAATCGCATCCCTCTATAATCAACGTCTAACTTCTTATCACCGCCTCTCACATTCACTACAGTTGGGCATCGACTAAATGCTTTCTCTATCGATGCTAACGGCGCCATTGTGATGATGTCCACATCACCAATCATGGTCTCTTTACGTCGTATAGATCCAGCAATCACATACTCATTCACTACAAATCGATTGATGAAGTCATTGGCAATTGACAATGCCGTGGCATACGGTCTCTTCATAGTTCCCTCTTTGTAAATTTACTAACTTCTTTCCAACATTGTTCACCATAAAATTCAATGATACTTCTCTTACATCCATTCCATGCATCAACAGTTTTATAATGCAAACTACGATTCATCTTCAACTGTTTGTGAATTGCAGCTTTAAGTTTTTCAAAATCAATACTCATATTGCATCCTTATCTGGACGAGGACGATAGACGTGCGCTTCAATCATTTTGTTCTTATTCGACAACTCTCTATACTCTACCTCAACAATTGAGCCTAACAATTGTTTTCGAGTCTTCCACATCTGTACCCTATCTTCATCGCCCATACCTGAAACTTTTGTCGTATGCTCACTCCAACCTCTACCAATTGGGACCTTCACAATAAGAGAACCGAGCATCCCAACATACTTTCCTTTACCTTCATTAAAGCCTACGATTTTGCAGTCAAGTTCTTTTTGTGGTTTGTATTTCAACCACAAACCGCTACGTTTGAACTCATACCCACTATCTTTGAATTTGATTACCGACCCATCACACCCATTGCTGAGATGCAAGTTCGTCAACTGTTTGAACCCTAAAAATGAATACACCTTCTCGTACCTAACAAGTTGAATTTGTGGATGATCTACATTCCACAACGCCTCAATCAACCGATCCTTACGATCGATCAACGGTTCATCCAACTTATCTGGATTCACCAAATCAAAAATCTTGAACCGACCATCCTTCAATTCCTTTGACACGTCAGCTTTTGATGAACGGAAGATCGTCATAGTTTGTGCCCATGTCTTACCTGCTAATTCACCATCAATCATGTACTTCCGGATTTTCGGTAGGCTGTCTAGTATACTTTGGATTTCCTTTACGTTGAATAGGAGCTTTCCTTGCTTTGACGTCCACTCTCCGTTTTTTCGGCTGAACCTGAATCCGTTCACCTTTTCTTCCACTACGGTCTTTTCCCACTGTTTCTTTGTCCACTGCTGCAGAACTTCCGGCTTTACCTTTTTTGCTTTCATGACTGACAGACTCATTTTGAACCTCTTCTTTTGGATGTGATTCTTTAATGTTGAAGTTTGCGTTCTCCAACTTCATTCGGTTCCATCGATGTTTGTACCAAGTAAAATGACCACTGCGATCGCTTGTACCCATGAAACTTGCCGTTGGGTATTCTTTTTGAACAATCTTCTCTGCCTCTTCCTTGGTAATAGTCGGCTTCTTCTCAAACAAACTGAACACCAACTCTTTGACTGAATGAAATTTCTTTGAGACTGACAACCGTTGAATCATCTTCGCACCTTTGCGACCAGGCATCTCAACCTCCTCTCGAAATTTTTTGATGGATCTCTGCAAGGCCGTCTGTTAGATGCGCCGCATCTTTCAATAAAGCCTCACTCGCTGTCGATAGATCAGGAACGTCTGCATCGATAAGTTCTTGTAAATGAAGGTTTGCAAACGTCGCATGATAGAGAATTTTTTCAGAGCGTTCCATTACTTCCTCCTTATTTTGATAGCCAATCAATTTGGAAATCTTTCCCGCTCTCATCTACCTTTTCTTGATTCTTTACTACCTTCGATTCAAATTTTGCTCTCTTTGCTTCCTCTTTTGTTCGCTTATCTTCTTCAGCTCTTCGTACGGCATCTGCTTTCCGTTGCTCCTCAGCAATACGCTCATGCTCCTTTTGTTGCTCTGCAGCTAAACGGGCTTCCTCAATTTTCCGAATCTTCTCAGTCAACTTCTTCACGTCTTCCAATGGAACCCATGGTGCATGGATACGAATGCACGCTGATCGTGATGGACTCAGATACAACATGTCACCTCGACCGAGTAAACCTTCTGCACCTGTCCGATGCACAATGGTTTTTGAATCGACAGATGACGTAACTCTAAATGACATACGTGCTGGAAAGTTTACCTTTATTTTTCCAGGCAACACATCAACTGATGGACGCTGTGTTGCGCAAATCATATGAATGCCCGTTGCTCTAGCAATCTGACTAATTTCTGCAAAGAGACTGATAAATGCTTTCTTATCTTGTAGCATAAGATCACCAAGCTCATCAACGACTAAAACAATGCGTGGCAATAACTCCGCACCTCTACCTTGCCTCAATAGATTAAGCTCACGAATGTCACGCACTCGATCAACTGTCAACATTGTAAGTCGGTGTCGCATCTCTCGCACTAAGCGTTCGAGCATATCCTTCGCATAATGAGGGCTCGTTACCATCTCCTGCTTCATATGCGGAATTCCATTGTAATGCACCAACTCTACACCCTTTGGATCGATCATATAAAACTGCAACTCATGCGGTGAACACGTCATAATCAATGAACTGATCATACAATTCAATGACACTGATTTTCCAGACCCAGTCGATCCAGCAATTAATAGATGAGGCATTGTCGCCAAATCATCGACCACTTGCACACCAAATGGATCAGTGCCCAAATTCAATGGCAAATCCATACCATCACGCTTAGCTTCACGCATACGTGCTAACGTATCTCTAAATTGAATGTTCTTTCGTTCAGACGCAGAGTTCGAAATCTCAATTGCCATAAGGTTACGTCCAGCAATACGATGCACCATCACTGCTTCAGCACTCAATGCTAGTGCCAAATCTTCCTGTAACCCTTGCAATCGTTTGACTCTTGTCACCTTCCCTGGTTCAAACTCATACAATGTAATGACCGGACCTTTCTTCACGCCAACAACTTTTCCTGGACAGCCAAAGAATGCTGACCGTTCTTCAATGGCTTGCCGCGCCTCCTTTTGATCGTCAGTTAATCGACTACTCCCATTCTCTTTTGCTTTTCCATTCCTCTTTTTCATGGCTCCCTCATATAATTGATGTTTTACGGAAAGTAAAAAATAAGGTGGCGACAGCTTCCCATCGCCACCATATTTCCTAGAAGATGGAGTTACTTCTCCTTCTTATCTTTCTTTACATCCTCTGAAGTTGTTGTACCGCTTGTTTTGATGAAGCCGTGTTTCTCATCGTACCGCAACGAACTCCGTTTTCCTCCTGCATCGAGATACTTTGCAATCGTCTTGTGCTTTGTGTAAAGTTCGTAGCGTTTGTACGCCTTTGAACCTTTCCTCTTTGGATTCGTCTTCTCTAACAGCGTGATCTTCCCATCAACAACTCTCGGCCGACGAGCTTTTCCACCTTTCTTTTCCTTCTTCTCCTTTTTGCCTTTCTTTGCTTTCTTCGCAGGTTTCTTTTTTGCTTTAGCTTTTGCTTTAGCCTCTTTTGCTTTTTCCTTCTCTTCAGCTGCTTCAGCCGCAATTTCTTCTTTCTGTGCCATGATCGTTCTTCCTTTCTTGACGTCTTTAAACGTCCATAAAATGATAGGTCCACCCAATCGTTTTTGTTCTCTAGTTGCTTTCTTCAAGCGCTTCTTTGCTTCTCTTACAATTAAAAGACCGGCACGTTTCCGTAGATACTCGTCTCTCTGATGATTGCTCTTTTGCATGAACTCTCCCTCAGAAAGTTCTGCATCATTATCTGCTGGACTGCTACATGGAATTGCTGCAACCTTCCACCCTTTCATTACCTCTTGATCGTGATGGATCTTTTGCTGAATCTCACCTTCAGTCAATGGTTGCTTGTCCATAGTCTCCTCAATTACTTCTTAGAATCCTTCGAACCAACGATCACCACATTGCACGAAACTTGACAGGTTAGCCCGCTAATAACCACCTTCCCATTGGCATTCCATCCAACGGATCCCGAAGAAAAGTTCTTCTTCGACCCAGCGACTTGCTGACCGTCGACTGCAACAATGATCGCATTAACTGCATCGTCGAGTTGCTTACTTGTCGGCAACTGTTTAGTTTTCTCCGGTTTCACCTTTGCTGCCTTCTCTTTCTCCTTCGACTTTGCCATCGTACCACCTCCATTTAAATTGATAGGATATAATAAATGTAATGGAGTGATTTCCACTACATTGCCAACTGTAGATATTATATCATCAATTCAAATTGATGTACACATGAAATCTTAAGTGGTTTCACAAAAGTGCAAAAATTGTCACATGTCCTAGAACTGAAACTATTAGTTTATGTTTCTGCTTACTCATCCTCACTCATTTGATCGAACGCACCACCAGTCAGATCATTGACGTACAATGCTACCTGTCCATTGTGATACACCACCATCGTAAACCGTGTAAGGTCTTCCTTAATCCGTTCAAACTCTTTCTCAAGGTACGCCAATTCTACATTTGTAGCAGGCAACCATTTTGTCAAACGTACAATTTTCTTGTTAGATGGCACATCCTTCAATTGAAAGATATCCAATTTTCCAAACCGCATGAATGATGGCGATTTATGTAACGTCATTGCTTTCTCCTTAATGCACGTACCCTATCTCTTAACCACCGAGTAAAATGCGACGTTTTAATATACGCAGACGAATTGTATGATGTATCCTTTTTCACAATGCATTTGAACTTGATCAACTTTGAAATGATCTCATTGGCTATCTGCGGTGTGACGTTCAAATGTTCCTGAATATCTCGCGCATTCACATACGTATTATTGAGTAAGTATTGATATGCGTCGTCTTGACTTTGGTACGCATTGAAATACGCCACAAGTGAATCGATGTTCTCCTTCTGCAAATCTGGATTCAGCTCTTTTCGCTGCCACGAATGATCATAATATCCATTCACATCAGCTTTATACAACCCACGAAGAAACGTTGCTGCACATTGAATATGTAACCGTTTCACTTTTAATACGCTGCCGTTTTCTGCCGCACTATACAACCGACCAGCAAATGCAATGGCAATTTTTGCCAATTTGAAACGCACATTTTCACCTTGTATTAATGGAATCCCTATATCGTAAAACTTTCCTAACCGTGTCGCTGTCTTATAAACCTCATCCATTGCTTCATCTGTAAATTGAATTTGCGCACTCGATCGACTCCATATCCACATAATCAAATCACGCTCAGCATTCTGTGGATAAAGATATTTGGTTGTCCCATGTTTCTTGTTGATATCTTCAATCGAAACTTCTTCATGCGACACAATGCACGCAAAATCAAAACGTGCAATATCTTCTGGCGCATGCACCAAGTCTTTTAAAGCATGGATACCAAACGTATAATTAGCCATCGCCTTACTTGGTGGATTTGCTAAAAATGCCAATCGACAACGTGCATTGGTAATCTGTTGCTGAATCTTCGTAACTTCCGCAATCCCTTCACTCCGTATGCGCGACAATCGTGTCCAATCCAATTGTTTCAATTCTGAAGCTTCATCAATAATTACGAGCCCACGATCATTCAATGGGATTCTTCCCCATGAAATCACCCAATGATTTCCAATCTGTTGCGCACCACCAACCAATCCTGCAAACGTACAGTTCTCTGCACCAACAACTTCACCTATGCCATAGTACTTTGCCAACCCTTCTGCGACATGGCCCTTTCCACATCGTGTATCACCGAGTATAATGGCATCTAATCGAGCAGGTTGGATTCGTCCACCAGGTAACGTAAACTCTAACGCACTATGGAAAACTAGGTCAAGTGAAAGATGCAATAGAAACCGTCCATAAATTTTTGTCACGTTCAATGCATATGAATCATAAAGTTCTTGCAAATATGCAAATACGCCATCTACATCTTTAACATCCTGTCGAAACTCTTCCAACCGTGCCTGTACTTTAGGCGCCAACTCAAATGATTCAATATCAGACTTTGCCTTCTCTGCTTCTGAAAATACATACGTCGCAACTTGCGATTTTGGATCGACAGTTGAATACCCACTCAAATAAAATGTATGGTTCGCATCAATATCATGCCCAACAAAGTAGGACGTTTGTGCTGACATCCACTTTGTACGATCCTCTCCTGGAGGTTGTGATACAAAAATTCGTAAGACATTTTGCGTCTGTGTCACTTTGACTGAGAGTCGTCTACATGAAATGGTGAATACCGTTTTAACAATGCTCACAAGTTTTGTAGTCGGTACATCAATAAAAAGTAAAAACCGCTCGTCTTTGGCTATAATGACTAGCTCTTTTGTATTCTTGTACTTACACGCTGGATCATCACAGCCAAGACATTTCACTTCAATGATTCGTGGAATCTTGTATGGTGACGAGCTCTTGCCAGACACCACAGCACGAATCCGTATTTTCTCATTATGAAACTTGGCCTTGGCTATATCAGACAATGAATTCAGCATAGTCGGCTTTCACGTTTGCAAAATGTAAAGTAGGGGCTCCACTGCCCACCAACGCTGCGGCAAAATAGACTTACGGTGGTTGGTCACACCCCTCTCTGTTACTGACTGCCGACTACTCAGTCGTCTTCATCCTCCTTCTTTTTCTTCTTCTTCTTCTTCTTCTTATCCTCTTCTTCTTCTTCCTCCTCCTCTTCTTCTTCCTTCTTTTTCTTCTTCTTCTTCTTCTTATCCTCTTCTTCTTCTTCCTCCTCCTCCTCTTCTTCTTCCTCTTCTTCTTCTTCCTCTTCACCATCCTTCTTCTTTTTCTTTTTCTTCTTGTCGTCTTCCTCTTCTTCGCCCTCTTCTTCTTCCTTACCATCTGATTGTTCCACTGCATTGTCGCCAACAGCAAGGATTGTCATATTCTGATAACCCTTTTGGCTCGTCTTGAACTTCACGGTGAGATCATCCTCACACTCGTCAACGAAGGACTCTAACGCATCTGGCAAATCCTCCATATCATCTGGCAACTCCAACCCAATGACCTCTGCCAAACCCTTGAAGTAGGCGATGTTATTCTCGTTCTCCAACCCATGGAACGTCATCGTCTCTTTGCCTTTTGCTTCCTTTGGCTTGCGAATCTTGTACTTGATCGCAACTTGCAGTCGACCCTTCTTGCTCTTTGTCACTTCCATTGACAACAACTTCAAAATGTATTCACCATCTTCAATACGGCTCCCCCCTCCGCCTTGCTTTGCTTCAGTCTTCTGCCACGTCTTACCTAACTTCTTCAACTCTTTAGACACTTCAGACATTGGAAACCTCCAACAGTTAATATAAATGAATGATGACTGACTGTCTTAACTGCACACACACATTACTTCATGCAACCTCCTTTCATTACCCATCCTTTGTTTTCCTCCCTTCGTAATAATCTTCAATCAAAGCGTATGTTTTCTTTGGGTCTCTAAAGCAAGGAATCTCTGATGGAAGGTACCCATCACGATCACCTGCCTCTAAAAACTCTGACGCTTCAAATGAGATCACACGCTTCTTCTGAAATCGAATCTTTCCATCCTCCTTTATTTTAATGGTTTTAAAATCAATGAACCCTATCACCGACACTAATGGAATGACAATCTTTCGTGCGCGTTCTGGCAACGTTGAACTTACCTTTTGTACGGTTCCACTCATCGTCGTTACATCTTTTACTTGAAAATGTGAGATGAACACACACCCATAATTCGACCCTATCAATGACGTGATCACCTTCTTAAATTCAAGGTCGATCATGTCCACACCTTTACCATACCCAGCTTCTGATGGATGCTCAATCTTCAACTTCTTGCAAATGTAGATGATACAGTTTGTCCACATCGCATCAAGGAAGTCACAAATGATTGTCTGATAGCCAAGTTTCTTTTTGTTTTCAATCAAATACTCGACTGCATCAACTAACTTCCTATGGGTATTGACTAAAATAAACGGCTTTTTAATCCGCTTCACTTCCTTTTTTGATGTGCATAAGTAAATACAATTTGGCCAACCTGATGCTGTCGTCGATTTGCCAATCTTTGGCGGTCCAAAAAACATGAATGCTGAACGTTCCAAATCTACTTCACCATCAGACTCCTCAATCTCTACACTCATTGATTTCCCCTTTCCTAATCCTTGTCAACAACATCAACAACTTTATCGTCATCTTGTACTTTATATGCCTTCCGAATCTGGTAAAGCACAACGTTCTTCTTCTCATCACCATGGCATAAATCATAAAATTGACAGAAGCCCCAATCATGAATACAATACGAAAAATCTTGAAAGTAGTTCTCCTTTTCTCTATCACAGTCAAGGATTTGTTCTGCCACCTTCTCTACAGTATTGACGACCGCATCACCATTAATGAATGACCCTTTGATCCGCTCCAAATGGAATTTCAATCCATCTGATTGATCTTGATACCACGCACCTAATCGAATGTTGAACTCTCGACGAGACTCTTTCTTCTTCATTCGAATGGATGGTTTTCGAATGATCTTATAAACAATCCCATCCAAACGCTTCTTCTTTGGCTCTTGTCGATTATACACTTCCAAATACAGCGCACTTTGTGGATCCGTCTTAATTGCTCGTATACGATCCATATCTAAAGATTTGAGATTCTTTAACTCGTAAATCCATTTCAAACCATGGTTTGCAACAATGTTGTCAATTTTACCCACAACTGTAACTTTCTTACTAAGCGCATACTTAAGGGTCTTCTCCGTCGCGATATGTTTCGTCGCTCCCAAGAACTTAGAAAAGTAGATCCTAAATGCGGCAAGCATTCCTGTCGTAAGATACTCTTGGGTAGCCAATCCTTCTTCATCCCATGTCGACATTTGTGGAAACTTCTCACGCGCATCTTGTGCCTCCTCTTTAAATTTTTTCCGTATCTCTTTCTCTGCATTTTCAGGTTTTGAAAACAACGTTTGAATGCCATGATGCATAATCCGACCAACAATGAATGGCAACGTAAACGTCGACTTCTCCAATCGCCGAATATACTTCCAATAATAATACCGTGGACATTTCCGAAAGTTACCAATACTTGAATATGAGACATACAACGGTTTAAGTACTTTGATGAGCATTCATGCTTCTCCTTTCATCCCTTTAAAGTATGATTTCAAATCTGCAATGAGGTTGCGTTTCTTAATCAAACAATCGTACACTTTTCCCTCAATGCTGTCTTCCGTGACCAAATCCGTGTACACAATTGAGTCATGACCCTCTGAACCTTTTCGTCTTATTCGAGCTTCACTGTTAGCACGCAAATCATATGACCACACATTCGAATAATAGACGCCATATTTGGCTGCTGTCAATGTTACAGACTCTGCCGCCTTCTTCTGTGTGGCAATTAAAATCGTATACCGTTTATCATGCTGAAATCGTTTGATCACAAGGTCTTCATTCTCTGTCGCACCTGTCAATGTGACCACACCGTACTTCAACCGTGTCAAATATCGCTCGATCTTTCGCACTGAGAATCGATGTGCAGCCCATATCACAACCTTATTATGCCATGCATTCACCTCATCTAACAACTCAATCAACGCTTCATCTTTATTCGTTGGCAATATCGCTACATTCCCATGTTCGTCTTTCACATACCCATCACAGATTTCTAACGACTTGGTAATAAGCGCAAAAATATATTGCGTATCAAGTTTGACTTTCCCAAGTTCCAACCGAAATGTTGACTTAAACTCATCCAATGCTTTCTTCTGCGGTGCCGTCAACTCAATGTCTAGCTTCTTATAAATCTTCGGCGGCAGCTTTAACATTGAATTGGTTTTGTGCATGCAGAATGGTTGAATCTTCGCCATCAACTCCTTAATCTTATTCTTCTTTGGCAGTGTCTGCATCCCCATCTTGACGAAATACGTATTCATGAATGCATGATGCGACACACCTAATAAATCACTATCATCAAGGAATTTAATCTGCGCGTACAAGTCTGACAGGTTCTCTGTCACAGGAAATCCTGTCATGATGTACCGTCGAGGAATCTTCTTTGCCAAATCCCACATCACTAATGTTCGCTTCGTATCTGGTGACTTAATCTTCGTGCTCTCATCAAGGATGATGCAATCCCATGGACATTTGATGATGTCACGATAGATATTTCGAATGCCATCATAATTCACAAGAAATACCGTTGGTCGTGTTGTTGCTGCATGGTACCGACCAGTCACAGGCATTGATGCCTTCATCGCATGTTGCAATAGACGTCCCTTCTTTCGCCGTCCACCAACAAGTGTGACCCACCTAAAATTTGTATGCTGTCGTATTTCTGATGGCCACACGGATTTGACGCTCAACTTTGTTGATACGACCAATGTTCGCTGCAACTTCAATGCGTTGATGATCATGAGTGCGATCAGCGTCTTTCCTGTCCCATACTCAAAAAACAAACCAGCAAACGGCTTTGGCGCAGCAAACTCTGCACCTTCAATCTGATGGTCCATTGGTTTGGTGCGAATCATTCTGCAACCTTCAACTGATAATCATAATACGCATGTGGATCATCTTTCAATCGATAAATGATCGTCACATCCCAAAATCCTTCAACAATCCCAATAGTTCCATCTGCCTTTGTCACTTGATCGCCAGGTCCAAATTGTGACACGTAATTATTCATTTGATGCACCATGATCCATCCATGACATCTCGCTCAATGGCTTTTGTTGCCACCAGTCTTGCCCATACTTTATGAATAACATAATCACTAAACTCTGGAAACACCTTTCGCATCAATTGTTCATCAAACAAAAACCGATTTGATCCATTCAAATGAGAACGGTACTCTTCAATGACTAACTCAACTTCACGTTCTAACTGATAGCTTCGAACCAATACGTATACAAATACACCGACTGGTGTCAACGCCAATAATGACACAATGCCAATAATCAATTCAAACATTACACCCTCCCATCTAGTCTAATTTCTCATAACTTTGCCTTACTAAACCTATCTTCTAACCAATCTTTATAAATTGGTTCATATGGACATGGTTGACCAAGTCTTGTTGCAAAATTACAATTAACACATAGCAACCTAAATCGTTTCTTAGGCCATTTATGTTTTTTCAACCATTGATAGATTCTTGATCTTTGACCTCCACCATTCTTACGGAGTTCAGCTCTATGTTCTTTTCCATCATGATTGACATGATCAATTTGAAGAAACACTAATTCATCTTCACCACAACATGCACATTTACCTCCATATGCTTTAATAACCTCTTCTTTCTTTTTTCGTACTTTTACAAAAACTAAAGCATGACGACAATCATTGCAACTAGACGTTAACCCAGTAGCTTGCTTTCTCTTTTGATCACTAAATGCTGTAAGTACTTTCCATTTATTGCATCGTGCGCATCTCTTTTTCCCATTCACTACTGTTTGATATCTTTTAGTTCTTTGAGCCATTTGGCCACGTTTCATACACGTCCCCATAAACGCCAATGTCCAATACCGATCGCGTCAACAACGTTATGATCCAACTCTGCCCATTCATCTTTTGAATACTTCATACCTTTCCCAGCATACGTCTTCTCTATGCGATTTTTCAATACGTCTTTTGAGAGTTGACCCTTCCAACCTCTTGGAAGTGTGAACACAAACTTCTCGACTTCATTTCGCATTCCGTACAATAGTCCGCACATGAAGGCAAGTTTTGTAATAGATCCTGATTCTCTCGCCATAAATCCTGCAACGGCCCAATGATCAGGAAGTTCGCAAGCAACTTGGTCGATACCACACTTGTCTCTGATTTCATCAACCTTCGTGTAAATGGAAAATGCTTTATCATAGAACTCTCCATCTCGTTGAGAAATTTTTGTTGGCCGAATGAGCACTGCATCCTCTAATTTCTTCGACTTCATATCAAAAATTGCCACACCACAATAATTGATTGATGGATCGATCGCAAGCAATTTACTCATTGTCATCCTCAGTTTTATATGGACCTAATGGATCTTTATGTCTTCTCATTAGCATTGCATGTTCATGCAATAACACTTCTGCTAACAACAGTTGATCTGGTGGTACCCATCCTGTAGGTTTGACTACATCAAATGTTGAACCGCGTGTTGAATGGCTTGCCTTCTTTGCACGCACCTTTGCTAAATTCGCAGCTTGTACTCCATACCATCCTTTATCCCATGGCACATTCATAATATATGCTGTACCCATGGCCACATAGACAAGATCGATAAGAGCATCAAACCCCTTCACCAAATTCTCATTCCCATACGCTACAACAAACTCGTCGAGCTCTTCTTGTAAAAACTTAATACGAAACTCCATCATCTCTTTTGATGGATATGACGGTAACTCTTGTTGTGGAATTGAAAACTTTTTATGAAATGTTGTAATATCATCCCACATTTCACTCATACATTTCCTCCTATCATTGCTTCAACACGGAATTGTTTATGACGTGAATATTGGTAATCAACCTCTGCCCAATCTTGCACCATTCCCCAATTTAACCGAGACACTTTCGGCTCCACCCTCAATGGCATCGAAAATGTCACATGATCTTCCATCGCTCTCGACAACTCTTTTACCACTAACGCAGCTGGTTCTTTCTCACTCACCTCAAATAACAATTCATCGTGTACTTGCGCCAATAAATTGACATCCATTCCTTTCTTTTGAATAAGTGTATCAGATCTTAACATCGCCGTCTTCATCACATATGCTTCAGTGCCTTGTATCTTGACGTTTGGTCCTTTATACGCAAACTCTTGCGGTACACGATACTCACGATGAAAATCCATTAGTTCACTTTCAAACTTAAGATTGAGTATCCCAGTTTGGCGTAACTCATTACTACATTCTCGAGTATACTCACGCACTGGCACGATGCTCATATACGTTTCTAAAATCTGTGCTGCCCTCAATTGCGTCGTAGCTTTATTGTTTTTCTTCAATGTGTGAGTTAGTTTAGTGAGTCCCATTCCAAACACGAGTCCAAATTGGATATCTTTTGTGTCTCTCCTCAATTCCTTATCAATTTTCCCAAACATCATATGGCATGCTGCATCATGCGGATCCCATCCATCCCGACATTTTTCTATCAGTGCTGTAGCCTTCGCATAATGAAAGAAAATAAGCATCTGCAAAGCTTTATAATCAACAGCGAGCATAAAATAACCAGGACGAGGCCGAAAAGCTTGACGGGCGATCTTGGGTGCTTTTGCAGTACGCGACTCACCAGGTCGAGGAATCGTTTGGATAAGTTCAGCAGACATTCGGCCAGTTCGAGCACCAGATTGAAAAATAAAGAAGCGCGCATATGGATCCTCCGCCGTTGTGTATCGTTGCCACAACGGGTCAAAGTACGTTCCCTTCTGCTTGTCAAGAAACCGAGACAGCAGCTGCAAGTTCACCATTGGAAAATGATCAAGTTCTACCAACACTTTACTTTCAGTGATTGGATTACCCTTCTCATTTGTAGGTAATGGAATACCCATCTTCTTCATGACATACGCCACCTGCTTTGGTGAACCAGGATTAAAATCAGGTAGACGGATGGAATGTTGCTTCAACAAAGACTGGATGTTACTGTAGCAGAGTCTCGACTCTTTCCCGTACTGCGCAGCTTGCTTACGAACAAACTGACGGTCGACCATCATTCCAAGTTCTTGCATCTTAAGAATGATTGGAGAAATTGTCTTCTCCATTTGATAAATCTTCTCAAACTTTTTAATCGGCTCTCGAAAAAGAAACCATAATTTCTGTGTAAAGACCGCGTCATCAGTCGCATATGGTTTCATCACAAACCGTGGAATCTGCGACCAATCAAATGTTATACCTTTTCGCTTAGCATGCTTCTTGTATTTCGCCTTGTATTTCCGTAACAATTTGGCTTCACGAATATCTGCATTCAGATATCGTACAGCCATTGACTTCAACCCTTTGCGTTTGGCAAAATTTTCATCCAACAAGGTTCCAGCAATGAGTGGATCTTCCCATGGTCCACGACATCGTATACCAAGATGTTTCACTACATGCGCATCAACGGTATATGGAAACGCGATCTTTGTAATCGATCGATCTTCTAAAACACTTTTTAATTGCGCAACTTGCTTCTCTTTGTGGCAGTTATAGAGTTCAGTTGCTAACTGCCAATCACAAGTCGTTGCAATGAATGGTTCTTTTCGATTATTAAACTCAGTATCGAACGACACACATCGATCTGGATCAATTCCGACGCTCATATTCGCCACACCAATCATTTTGTTTTACCGTTGGCCATTCAGTGACTTTTGAACTTCCAATCATAAACGTGGTTGGCGCGTATCGTCGACATGCGCCAATTGAATACAATGGTACGGTTTCAAAATACCTGCATGTCCCACACTGTTCATGTTCATTCATACACTCACAGCTTTCATCTCTATCAACTGTTTTAAGTCTGTACGAAGCCCTTCCATAAATGCATCACGCCATACATCCTTATACGCCTTCATATAATAAATCTTTCTCACACCGATTTGCAATAACACTTTAGTACAATCAAGACATGGTTGATATGTAGAATAGCATTGGATCCACCCATCATGTTCAGAGCCTCGTACCGTACACTTGAGGACGGCGTTCATTTCTGCATGGATGGTTCGAATACACGTATCACCTTTATCTGTCGACCCTTGCCGATCCGTCTTCATTAGAATATGCGCATGATGTTGTCGAAATGCGAGTACTGACACTTTTGGATCTGATACACAATGTGTATCGCCATGCACGCTTCCAACATACCCAATCCCAACAATGACGTTCTTATGGACCAACACGCAGCCAACATCTGCTCGACATGTTGATGCTTTTGCGATTTCTACTGCTACTCGCATCCAATATTCTGGTGTAATTCTGTGGTTCATACTTACTCCATCATTCTTTAATTAAACGTAATCCAATAGCAATGGCCATTAACGCTGTTGCAATCCATGTGAACTTACTAACTTGCTGATGCACCATCAACGCGTACACAACCCTCCCACCCATGGTTATTGATCCGTATAAAATAAACGCTGATAGTATCGATGCTGAACTCTTAATGATATTAAAAATTGCAATGTTTCCAATAACCATTGATGGAAAAATGATATACCAAAATTCCATCCATACCTTTGAATTAACGTAACTTACCTCTATTGTAATGATACAAATAGCTGCAAGTATGCCCCATAAATCATTCTTCTGCTGCCTCCCTCACGATTTCATCGATACTATCAACAAGATGGTTCCATGATGGGACCGCCGCCATCACAATCTTATGTTGATCATCAGCAAAACTCTTACGTTCATTACGGCTCATTGCCTCTATTTCATCGATTGGCTTCCAATAATATTTATGAAAGCCACCAGCTTCAGATTCATCTCCAAACATTGGTGTTCGAGTATATGCAGCATGAATGTATCGTGGTCGCCACCATCCACTGCCTGACGCTTGATACATCGGCGCCAACATCCCTGCCGACTTCACATACTCTCTCAAAAGCTCTGGCTCTGTGAGGAAATTTCCATGCTTCCGCATGTGACAGACAATTGGCCATGTTGTATCAAGTTTCTTATGCCACCGTTTGTGGTCTCCCAATGAGCCATAGATCCATCGTTCTATCCGACGAGCTGGTTGCACCAGCTTCTCTTTTTTCAATCTGAAGTTGTAGAGGAATGAGCTAGGATCGTATCCTTTTACTTCGGTAAACGGCGTATCTTCAAGGATAATGTCCCGATCTCCGAATTCAAAGAACGATCCTAGCAAATTCGTCTTCTTTCTAAACATCTTCTCTCTCAACTTCTCAAGTAACTTCCGATCTTTCTTAACGGTCTCTGGCGCCACATGCTTTCCTGTCCCATTCTTAAATAAGAAGTCTCGAAAAATATCGTTATCTCGCAACCCTCGCAATGCACCATTTGCACGCCAATCATCGATCAAAAACAACACGTTGTCATATTGTGACGCATGAATCACCTGATACAGAAATTGATTTGAAAAATCACCGAGTGCGCCAAGACCAAGAATGAGGAGATCGTATTTTTGCAATCCCTTTTCTGCGTATGCGATTTGCCTCCATTCAACTGAATGCTTCGCTTTCAATAACGCCTCATGTAATGCCACTATCCCACTCCCAAAAAATCCTGGTCGCAATGCCCTCGCTTGCACTTTCATCATGCCCGTTATAAGAATCCTCATGGGTTTGCCTTCTTGATATAGGTGAACTCACGCAAACATCTCTTACATTTCCTCCAAATTTTCACCATCCCATTCGTCTGTAACTCTGACGCATAGACCTCATACTGATGAACACACTGTTTCTGCACGTCTTTTTGTAGCAATCGCATTAGAGTGCCTTTCGCAATGCTTTCAATCGATCAGGATCGAATGATGTATCCATCGAAAAATCTGTAATCAATCCAGGTTTGAAATCTCGTTTACTTGCTTCAAAGTTGAGCCAATGTCCCAACATGAACCAATTGCCAACCATTCGAGATAGTAACTCTCGCTTACGAAACACAACACGCATGTCGAGCTTGGAACCATTCCGCTGGAATTTAACGAGCACCATACATGGATTATGCTCACCAACGTAGTCACCTCCTTTTGATGGGTCCCAAATGCAAATGAGTTTATTTGGTTGTGCTCGATGCGATTCAAACTGATCGTACCCAAAATACTTCGTCACTCGATGTAAATATGCAAAATCAACTCTTTTCCCATGATTCCCTCGCTCTCTTAATTTCAAACGCGTGTATGATCGAATCGTGTCGGTATGTTGATACCTAAAGTTTTCCTGATGCCATCGAACCAACTTATCCGACAAATCGGTCGGTGTAAACTCCACTAACAATGGCTCTCCAGGAAGAACACTGTCAATGTTGTAAAGAAAATGACTCGGACTTTTCATCACTTTAGGCGTCCAAATTTCCATCACTTACCTCACTACGTGATTCCGATATGTCTTGAACATCTCATCAAGCTTACACAGCTTCGATAAATTGCTCTCATCAATATGCAAAATGTCCATCAATGCAGCGATCGACAAATCTTTTGTAAAGTATCGTTTGGCATTATGCATCACACTGTGCAACTTTCCACGCATTGGAATGAAATGCTCAAACGTTGGCACACTAACGTTTGGGGTAATCCACCCATCCATCATAGCCATATCTTGTGCATATACGTGTAATGATGCAATCGTATAATGTAACACATTTGGAAGAATTGTCTCATGCACATCTATCAACTCATTCGCCATCATGATGAGTAATGCTTGCCAATGAAATGTGTCGATAGAAAACCCTGTTACAAAATCAGACGAGCGAGATGTAACATGCAAATCTAATAACGGTGGTCGACACAAATATTGTAGAAACACATTACATGGCATATTTGGCCGACGCTGCTTAAGACAATCATCTTCAATAAAAATTGCAGCACACGCTTGTCGTGTGTAGATGTCTTCCATCAATCGTTCAATAACGACAGGCAGTTGCCATTTCAGTCGTAATCCATACGATCCAGTTACTGTCTCACCATCATCAGAAAAATGAACCATGGCTTTATTGTACGATGCAATACTCTCAAGATCACCTTTTCCAGCCAAGATCCAACACAGTTCTGCAAGCATGAATCGAATAGGTACAACACGGTGACCTGGAAGAGAAAAAACTGAAACACCTTTTGGATCCATTGTAATCGTAGTTTTTAATGGCATCTCTCTCGCCATTGCTAATTTACGACATGAAAAATCTATACGAATATTAGGATCATGAATCATCTGTGACGCGACACATTGGTACAACTGTGCAAATGTAACCATTATCCCTCCATAACAAGTTTTAGCTCACGATAGAACTCATCAGACAGTCCCATCCGTAAATAATATGCTGGATGATACACTACTGCATGTGGTAACCCTAATTCCATTTGAGACATCTCATACCCAGCAACCTTCCCTAACGCGACAAGTTTTGCCGTTGGATTCTTTGTGATGATACGTAACAGCTCCGTCTTTAATGCTGTCACACATTCTAACTTCCGCCGTGATTGGTTGTCGACATAGTCGCCTAACTTATTATCTAATGGACAACACTTCACGACATTTGTCATATAATACTGTGTGGGATGGATGCCAAGTCGATCAAGCGTTGTCTGCAACAAGTTGCCGCTTCTATCATCGTAAAATGGAATGCCAAGTGTGCCACAACCGTTTTGACCTGGTGCTTCACCAACAAAAATAAACCGCACGTTGTTGCTTGCACCGCACGCGCCTGTTGGTCGATTGACCATCTTTCCATACACCGATCCTTGTGCATGATCACAACCAAGTATGCAATCTTTATTGAGATACGCATTACACTCGTACCTCCACTTCATAAACCCTACACCGCTCTTCCACAACATCTGCCCATTGTTAAAGAAGGTATGTGTAAAATCCCCTGTCATTAAATGCTCGTATGGATGTAGACTTAACCACGCGCGTACGCGTTTCATTATATACCGATTGCGAATGTCGAATGACCCGTAATTTTCACAATTGATATACAACGTATGTTTCATACCCAACGCAGTAAAGGTATCCACAAACCGTACGGCAATCTTCGGCGCTTCACCCATTGTCTGATACACTTCCTTTTCGTCAAATTTTCTATTGATGTTCATCGTCTTATATACGTCACCATTCGTGTACAACACCACATTAAAGAGCCTTCCACCCATACTCAAAAGTTCTTGCTTCAATGCTTGCCAATACTTGTCATGATCATACTCACGATACATTGGCCCATACACACATTCTCCAATGATCGACCGATCCCAAATCTCAATACCGTCACCTGACCGAAAATCCTGTGCAATGTGTTTGAGGTACTTGAGTGACCATGCCAATGCGTCTAACCCACTACCTTTGGGTGGAGGTCCTGAATGCGTGATAGCAAGATCATGCGCCCCACGAAATTCATTTTGCAAGTACTTCGCCAATGACGTTTTTCCAAGATTATCGGGTCCCTCAAGAATGATGGCCTTCTTCATCGAACTTCCTCCACGTGTGAACTCACATGCTATTTTCTAATTAGATTTCCTACCTTTCGGTGACAACAAAATTATATCACATTCTTACACAGTGCTCATCAATAAATTATCAATTTTTGGCTTCTGCTTTTACTGGCCAGTCGAGTCCTAGATCGCGTTTCTTTAGTTTTGCACATTGCATTCCACTATCTGTCAGCTGTCCATTATAGATCACAATCCCTTGATGGTTAATCGACTTTAAAAGGAGATATAGATATGCCAGTGTTAATAACGTCTCTTGCGCTGATATTATAATGCGTTCACTCGCATGCGCAAATAGATGGTGAGTATCCCAACCTTCTGGATTGCCAACAACCTTTGGTCCGCACAATTCATATGTAAACCCATCCTCGGTATCTTTCATTCCTCCACGGCTTATAATTGCTTCATCCACTAGTTTTCTATTCTGTTGATCGAGTGGCACCCAACCTGGCCATTCCCATTGCTTACTCTCATCATCATAACTCGGTGCAGGTTGACATGGAGTAAAATCCAATGGTTTAGGAATCCCATCAATTCCTGGATCTAATCGACTCTTTAATTCCCGTCGTTGATACCATAACCCATGACGATACAACATTGGCGCACCATCACGTTTTACTGTGATGAATATGTTAGTTAATAACGACGTAAATACCCACTCGCAACCTGGTGTAACCTTGTCAGTGTCAACCACATTTGACCGTTCTAACCGTACAAAAATTGATGGAATCTTTTTCATGGATTGACCTGCTCCTTCTTAATGGTCATAACAATTTGTACTAGACGTTCTTGATCTGTCCCATATTCTGAGACTAATTCTCTTACGATATACCAAAATGCCTTTTCTAAATCTTCCTTCGGTCGACCCTTATGTTTATGCCGACCTATGTACTTAAGAGCAGTGCCATCATTGAAACCTAGTCTCCAATCTTCAATGGCATCGATCACCTCAATTTTTCCGGTGTTATAATGTGCTGGATGATTGACTGCTTCTGCCATTAGTTATCCTCCTTCATATTAACAGCTTGGACGAGATACTCAGCAAATTTAGCAGAAGGACCGTAGAAACCATGGTCAGTTTCTATAATGACGGTCCCGTCACAATCGACAATCGTTCGTACGACCTTTTCACCGTCAATGATTTCATCACTACCGGTTTCACCGTCTACTACATACTCGATTTTCCATGGTTTACTGTACGGATTGGTCGCTATCGGTAATGGATCAGCCATGTTTAACATCTCCTTTAATAATATGGCCTTGTTCTGCACAGTCAATAGAACAACATCGTCCATTGTCGTCAACAAAAACTGGACCGCAACCTTCGCAGAACACGAAGTATCTACAATCCGGTGCAAACGGCTTTCCATTGCCTAATCCTTTCATACCACCAAAATCTTAACCAAAAAAAGCGATTGAACATTGTTGACAAAAATCAGCCATGATTAACCTCGTTCTCTTCCGACCTCATGCTGAGCACTTTCTAATATTGAACTGCAAATAACAAATCTGTCAAAATCCTCGTCACACGTCGTTGACATGGAATACAAAGAAAGCACACCGTCTGTTGAAGCGTCTGATCAATTTTTGCACCGTGTTTGGTAATGGTCACCATGACTTGCTCAACTGGTACATTTTTACAAATGTCACAGGTTTGGACACCTTCAGAAATCTGTCGTAACGTTGTCATATACTCTAACAATACCGTTTGATTTAAGCGTATCTGTACTTCATCCATCATTACACCTTTGTATATTTCGGACGCCAAAACCCTTCCACATCCTTTTCAAAATCTGCAAAGAACGCTGGCTCTGTTTTCATCATGCGTTCGAGTAACAGGCACCCTACTTCTAAGATTTCCTCTTCTGCAGTTGGCGCACATCGCATGGTAAAAATATGCCGGAGCGCACGAAGATTCCCAGTCCATACACCACCTGTTGCCACACCGATTGGCACGATGCGACGCATCATGGATGTAATATGCTTCTTCATTGAGAAATCTTTTGACTCCGGTGCCAGCTCATCCTTCCATAATTCAACCAACTGCCCGTACTTGATTTCCGCATACCCAATCGCGTCTTTAAAAATCTGCCACGATAGCTCTCGTTTATTGTTAATGGTAAATGAATCTTTCTCATTGATGCGTAAAGAGTTTGGCCGCCAAAATGGAATGTCCGTGAATCGAATGAAGCGCATGCTACCTTCACTAATGGCCATGCCTGCACGATGTCGATTCATTTCTGCCGTAAACACACGCGACACACCTTCGATCGCAAAATTATATGTCGCATGCTCAAGCACTGACCCATGTCCAACCTTTAAAATATTGTCGATAAAATCGTACATATCCGTACGTATGCGTGTCACATTTGGATTGAGGCCAGGTTGGAACGACATATAGCACCTCTTCCCACATAACTGGACGAGCTGCTCTCCCGCTGTTACATCCATTTCCATGACGTACTCTGTTGCCCCTACATAATTCAACCACGCACGAATCTCTTCTTTTTGAGGCACTGTCTTTCCGATTAAAAATACATGTGGCGTTACTTCCCTCATGCTTTACCCTTTCTTTGCTTTGACACAACCGTATACCGTTCACACAACCAATTCATCATTGTCTCAAGCGTGACACGCTCCATCCCAGTAAATGGCGATACTTTTCCAGCGATTACTTGTCGTTCATGATGCGCATAATACTTCTCTAACAATTCTTCATTGTGCGACAGTGCTGACTGTTTCATGCGTGACTTTGACCTGTTGGACATTTCAACGTTTTATCTGTCAACATGTCAGCATGTTGCGTATGAATCTGCTTTATCATTACTTGTATCTGTGCAGCAAACACACTTGCTGAAACAACATCCATCGAAAAACTAAACCGAATGACAGTTTCTTTTGGATTTGACGGTACTGACATATGTGTCACATGCACGCGTCCATCATCTGTATTCGGATGAACTTCCGTGGATACCTTTATTCCTTTTGTCAATTCGCTCATTGCTTCTCCTCATTTTGTGCCATCCAACTGGCAAAAATATCCGTTTGAACCCAATACGAATAATACTTTTTATACGCACCAACACTCACACATCGCTCGATGAATTCTTTCGCGTCAAGACGAGGAATCCCTAATTGTTCAATCACATATGTAATGGTAAGCGATTGTGATCGTAATACTTTTCGAATGCTGTTGGGGTTGATCTTTGGAAGAAACTGTTCTTTAAATATTGATAACAACTCATTGAATGACTTTGCTGTCATTAACACCGATGGATTGTTTGGCTTACCTATGGCTACCTCAAATATCGCAAGCGGTGAACCTTTCGTCTGAGTACACTGCACATCAAGATCGATTGGCAAATACATTTGTCCGTTCACATCCACTAGCATATAGGCTTGTGGCGCCCACTTTTTCAACGGCTTCTTCAACTGCTTGTTCTGAACGAGGTGGATTAACATCACGCCTCCTGTATCGGCCCATTCACTACATTCATCATTTTATCAAACTCACCCTCATTAAACACCCCATGTGTGAGACAATACATGGCGTCAAAATCACCAACAATTAACTTCCCATACACATACACCTTTTTGCCTTTCGCAATTGCCCACCCAGCCTCAAGATGTGCTGATTTGCCACATGGCAATGCCACAATCACGACATCAGCTTTTTCCAACTTATAAAAGTTGACTGCACAAATTTGCTTGACATCATCATGTTGAATCGCGGTTTGTGCATTGCATTGACCTGCCACACCAGTCACACGAATACGCGTACTGTACTTATAGGCAACGGTGTCTTCATCGCAAAAACAATACACCTCATAATTATAAAAACGAATCTTCTGAGCAAGCGCACGAACCTCATTCACATATCGAAATGATCCAGCAAGATAGATATTCATTAGAGTCCTTTCTCATCGAAAAACTCTTTTAACCTTGGCCCAACAACACCTAACAAATCCTTCAATGAACCCAATGCCTCATCTTTTACTTTTTCATTTTCTATCGCATCATGTTGAATTTTATTTGCGGTATCTTTATCTACTGCCCGTATGACGAGCGATCGACCGTCTGGCGATTCACGTGAAGTAATGTCGATGACAACTACCTTGTGTCCATCTACATTGATCACAGTCCCAGATTTGATCACCGGTGTCTCCATCTCATACCTCCTTGTTATATCGAATGAATTCACATCGACCGTCCAACTCACATTCAAGAATAGGCTTCACATCACGCCATTGCAACCCTCCATTACCACAACCAACTCGTGGCACAAGCACTCTCGACAATTCTTCATCGTCCATCAATTGCTTCAACTCACGTGCAGACTGTCGGATCAATGAACAATCCGCCATTTGAAACCATTCATATTTCACTGGAAACGTGATGATTCGGTATCCACCAAAATAATGAACGCAATTGCCATCAGCCTTAAGTTTCTTGCCCAGCAAATACTCAATGCTTGGATACTTTCTGACTGCGTCAGCCGCAAGGCCTGCGCCCATGACAGCCAACCCATTCTTTTTCACTGTATTATTGGTTGGTACAACAATATCGCAAGTGCGGTCTTCCATGTGTATCTTCCAAATGTTGCCCACAATTTCGTTCGGCTCCACCTTACACCTCGTTATTCTTCTGAATTTGCTCAGTCATTCGCTCCACTGCAAGTGTATTCTTCCTCAACTCTTCCGTGTGCACGCGAAGTGTTTCGATCAACAACTTTACCGTTTTGACAACTTCATCAAACATCCGCACCTCCTGATGAGACTGGTTGTGGAAGACTACGATCAACATCATCGAAAAACACCCCAACAATGAACATCCCTTCACGCTGCAATTTTTGTAGTTTTTTGTTGAGACGACCAATCTCAACTTTGCACACCGAGGCGTTGTTGGTTTGTGGATGAGAAAACATCACTTTAACGACTGAGAGTACTCGAACTTCTTTTGGTGGTTGAAACACCAATTTTGGTGGCGCCATGCGTCTCCTTACGACATTGACTTTTTATCTGGTAAATGCATTGCAGTGATCAACCCATGCTTAATCGAAAACTTTGGATTCTCAAACTTTTGATTCACGCACTCAATGGCGACATGTAACGGTACTTGACTACAGAGTAACACCACCTCCTCTTGCACAGCATTACACATCACAATAAATGGCTCACCATATCGTTCTTCAAGCAACTCATCCATGAGTGCGAGATAGACTACCCGTTCAATGCGTATTTTGCCAACCATAACTTGTTCACTATTCCCCATGCACAAGTCCTCTCATGGCAGTTTGTACAGCAATAGCCTGTACATAAGAGTCTTCAAGAGGGTGATGCTTTCGTTGTGGTACCCATTCTGGATATGGCGATTTATCAGAAAATTTCCGACCGTATGCGTCGAACAATGTGCGTGTATCGCGCATCTGGCGGAATGGACAGATACGATTGAACGATGTCTGCATGACCTTATCCCATTTCTGTTGGAGATGCAGACAGTCATACGTCACACCATGCGACCACAACAAAATATCTTTTGGATCTTTAATGATCGATGCAATCCACCAGGCAAATTTCTCAAACACGTCTCGAATGTGCGTCCGATAGTCACTACTAAGAAACGCATGTAATTGAGCGGTCTTTTCCGGCGTCTCTAACCACCAACGCAACGTATCAGCTTCAATAACAAACCCATGATCTTGTACCTGCTCGACGATACAAATTGGATAGAAAAACTTCGAGATCCCAGCGCTACATTCAAAATCGTGTTCAACTGGATACGTCACTTCCTCATCCATTCGAAATGCCACTGCACCTAACGCAATAATGACACCGTTATACGGCACATTCCCAAGACTCTCAAGATCGATCATAATGTTTGTCTGCGGCGTACCCATACTAGTTTACTCCTCTCATCTTATTGGTTTCTTGCATCATCTTTACGGCATCAGCCACAGAAATGCACGTACATTTAATGGGCGATGTTTCTGGATGCTGTGGATCAAGTACTTCCATCCGCACTGTAAATTGGCCAAGTGCTTTCATCTGATCCATCGTTAAAACAATCCCACCACTTGCTGCATGTTCTTGCAAATACTTGACGGCCAAAAAACCAAGAATCATTTGCTGTGGATCAATCTGTGGTCCTTTCACAAGTTTACTAGACATCTACCTTTCCTCCTCTATTTCCATCATCATACGCGCTGAAAATGCTTGTAAATCTTCACATGGCGCAGATTTCAAATCTGCATTTGTCGCTCTATACCACACCTCCTTCTCTCGATCAAACACGTACAAATACATGGATGAGTCTACGGTCTCAGTGCTTATGACGGCAAGTTGTTGTGCCACTTTATACTGCACAGCTTTTGTAAACCCAACCGCGCCGACAACGGCAACACAGCCACACACAACGGTAAATGCTAATGCACCTTTCATAACGGCTCCTCCTAACACGCACATTCGGTATTCAACTCCATCATCCAACACATCCAGTTTGCCGAACTTGGCTGCTGTCCTTCTTTCACACGAAACACATCATAACCTGTGCGACGCGATGATCGCGAGTTTGGCTTCACTTCAATCACCTCTATTCGAGATCCAGCGTCTTGTGCCTCACGTCGCATCTTGTCTAACACGCATTTGTTGCACGGACGATTACTCATCGCGATCACCTCATTGTAACGGCACATACGCATGCTGCTTATGTCATACGCCCATACATGGTTTTGGTTGTGTTAATCTTGTCATCACTCGCTCGCCATACCATGGTCACAAGGCCTGATACCTCATTCATATGAATGGACTCAAACGCTTTATATTGTTTATCAATCTTCACAATGAACCGATGACATTTTTGCCGCAAATCCATTTCAGCTGGCATGTGGCTTATTCTCCTCTTCAAATGCTTTTCGTGCAGCGTTCACTCGCTGCAACCACACTGCAACCTCTCGTGGAAATGATTGCCATAATGAACGAATCCCATCTTCATATTTTTCGAGATAAGCTTGACCCATACGTTCATAAAACGTTTTCAAAAAAGTTTCTACTGGATAACTCATCACTTCATTGAGCGCGCGAACCTCTGCTTCTGTCATTTCAATGCCCAGTTTCAACTCAACCTTTGGTCGACCCCATATTGTTGCCACGATGTTCCTCCATACTGGTCAATGCATCCACGTTCTTAATTTGTAACATGCGGATGTTTATGTATGTGCAATTGAAATCCACATTGCGGGCAGATCCAAAACTCATGCTCTACATGCGCTCGCACATATGGATTACGCATCATCTCATGCCCACGTTCACAACTGTGCTCAATTTGAAACCACGCGTTGCTTTCTATCGACGTGACATCATTGGCAATAGTCTTTTGCCGTGATCGTTGCGATGCGCTATTTACTTTACCACGTATATGAAACAACCATTCCAAAACCTTATTCAACGCATCAACAACTGCTTGTAGCATATGGCCTCCTTAGACGTTCGCTTCTTTCAAGACACTCATCACTTCCTTAAATGTCCGTTCCGGTTTATTTTGCCACACAACAATTTCACTTTCAATCCCACGTCTCCACAAACATCGTTCAATACGTTTATGCATGACAGCCCATTGTGATGGTCCATAACATCGATGCAATGCCCCAACCACACAAAATTTGACTGCATCTGGTGACAGACAGCCAACAGCGTGTTCATCCCATGTGCGTGCAGATGCATGTTGTGTCCATTTTTCTGCTGTACAGAGCAGTTCAACGATCGTCACAACGGCCTCCATAACTTACCCATGAGTTCACACGTTAATTGAACGTCTTCATGAAACGGTTTATCTAGACGCAAGACGACTTGGAAATTCACATACTCTGGTAGCAGTATTGCAATTGTCAATCGCTTTTCAACGAAATAGAAATAGTTATCCATTAGATGATATGGATACACGAGGAAATCACGGTCAGCAATACGAATGAAGAAATGCGCATACTGCATGAGATGTTCTCGGAAGCTTGTCTCAACCGTGTTATTTTTAAACCGAATGCCTTCAATTGTAAACATTTGTCCGCTCATAATCGCACAACTGCACCACAGATTTGTCTCTGTTGGCGTCAGTTTCTTTTTCTTTGCCTCATCCCACAATCCAACTGGGATGCCGAAGAAACTCACTTCATTTTGATCCTTTTTCAATACCACCGAACTGTACAACGATTGATCGATTGTTGCACCTAACTGCGGCTCACGCTCCTTGCTTTTCTTTGCGCCAACTTTGCCTGCGGTATCTTTTCCCTTTAATCGTAATGTCATACCCCTCCTCCAACATCTTGACATACACATTGCCATGACACGGCTGTGGCACACAGTAACAACCCAATAATTTGCCTTCCAATTCATCAATATTCTGAAGAATGTCTATGCGACGAGTTTGCTTCAGATTGACAAACATTCGACCGTACAACCAATTACGGAATGCTGTAACTGCGTCTTCCTGTGTTGGCACAACCACAAGGTTATCTATCAGCAAATGCGTAAACACGTTGCCATACAATGACGGCCGACCAATATACAGATACCGCGGATGGCTGTCATATGCACGGATACGGATGTTGACAACTTTCGTGATAGCCATGCAATTCCCTCAATCGATGTTCAAACATTCCCAAACTTTTAAAATGCGCATACACGACAAGACAACCCAACGCATTCTTTCTGACAACAAACGCTGGTTCAGAATCGATAAGCAGCGTTGGACAACCGTTGACCCATTCGTTCGCCACTGCAGATAATCCCATCGTCGCTTTCCAATAGGCTGTGTTCTTCACGATCCCCTCAATAACAATCGCAATGCCGTTTTAAATGAACGTATGGCAACGCTCTTTCCTTGTGTCGGTTGCCCAATCCTAATGATGCCTTCTTTCGTCACGACGTTGACATCATACATCTTGCGATGATAGGCATAACTGTACATTGTTTCAATTCGAATGCTCATCAGATGTCTACCCCATCTTCAGCCAACTTCTTCATAGCCTTTGCCATTAATGTCGTCGTAGCCATGAGAATGACCAATCCGTATTTTGGAGATATTAGTTTCTCCGCAAAATATTGACACAAATGCGTATGCAAGTCTTGCGTCTTGACAACAAACTCTTTAAACCATCTTCATCCACATTATTGGCCATACCTCCTCCTAATTCACTCGATACTTTTTCTCACGCTCGATCATTTTCTGAAAGAAGGTGACGGCACCCTTCCGACTCAAATTGGACTCAATCTTTGGCATCATAATGAATTTGCCCGTGTAACAAATGATAAAATACCAGACAATGCTTTTGCCATCTGAGCCGACTTTTCCAACGGTACGTATCACGCATCCTCCAAATAGAGGCTATCAAATCGCCCACCCTCTTGCCCAATCAATTCATTTGGCATCGGTGCCGATGGTGGATGTACTTGCGTTGGCGTTGGCGTTGGTCTTACTGGTACACGCATATCGTACCGACTTGGCAGCCCACATTCTAATACAATCGGTAACGGATTTTCCAAGACCGTTTGATACGAAATTAGCCGAAGACATATCGGACACGCGTACCCATCAAATAGATAGGAGCTCGTCATTGGACAGAATCGACTACTCATGTGCCTCCGCATCGTTTATCTCGTCGACCATTGGCCACACGTTGTTCTAACATCTTTATTTTATGCTGCAAACACGGCTCAAGCTTTTCACCGAGTGTATCAAGAAGCGACGTGCATACGTTGATCACATCACAACATTCTTCTGCGATATGATTTCTCAATTCTTGCAGCTGTGGTTCTATCTGTGGATACGACGAAAATACCCCATACGCGTACACCGCATGTGCTAGTTCTCCAACCTCTTCACCCAATTTTTCAAGGTGGCCACCCAGTGTGGCTGGTCGTCCATACTGCTCAATTACTGCTACAACTTGTCGTTGATAGTCATTAACGTCCATCACTGTACAGCCTCCTCACTGCATCACTAGCTACTGGTTATAACCATCAGCCGTTTGCTTTCTGGTATGAGATTTATGATCTCTTCAAAAGTTGGAGCGCGTTTTTCCCCCAAGAATTCCTTTCTTAATGCGTCAAGATTCTGTAACGTCATTTCATGCAAAAATATCGGTCGTTTCAAACATCGTCTCATTGCCGCATGAAATACTGTCATTGGCACACATAGCCTTTCTTCATGTAACTGAAACATGACGACATCGTTATCTGACACACCTTCCCACCAGTTGCTCTCACATAACGTTGTCGCTTGCTTTTGTGTTAACTTATCCATAGATCACCTTTCACGCGTGTGAACTTTACGCTGATTTTTGTGGTACATCATCGTCAGTAAACTGCACCACACGCGTCTGATCTCTACATTGAATCTCAAGGACGCCTTGTCTGACGAGTGGGTGTTCATAACAGATTTTAAAAAACCAATCTGCGATTGCCTGTATGTTGTCATAATCTCTCAGATCTCCCCAAATTGCGACGATGGCCCACGGTAACCCTGTATCATACTCATGAATACGGTATTGAATGGACCCTTCAGATCCACATGGTACAGAACATTTCAGCCAATCTTCTTTAGGAGAATCATACGTGACAGTCTTACCTAAGATGCTTTCTAATGCCGCTAAACTCGCTTGACGGTATTTAGGTACGTGTGTGATACCGTCAAATCGAATCGCCCCCTGTCACATGTGTCCATATACTCATGATTTTTCCTCATCAATATCAATTGGAATGATTACCACATCAGACCGTTTTCCTTCTAACTGTTGATCACTTAATCTTTCAATTAACGAGGAAACAAACTTTGCATCAACCATCGTTGCAACATTCACCCCTTATTTGATACATCGTTACCTCACACATTAAGATGCATCACAATACGTACCCATGCATGTCATTTTTAATTCTGCATCTCTAGAACGATAGTGCAGGCCATATAGGTAAGCCTGCACTATCCACTCATGGTATCAACGGCCTTTCCATATCGGCCAGTAGATATTCCACGCATGACCGAACCATACCTCTAAGAGTGCATTCATTGACATCACCCCCTTTCCACATCCATAAGTAGGCTGACGGTAGGATTCGAACCTACGCATGTTCTTGAATTGCAAGAACAAGACCGTTGTGTTTCATTGGCCGTTTGCACCGCCTCCACACAACGTGCAGGTCACCGCACCTGCCCCAGATCAGCCATCCATAAAATGTACCATGTAACAGCTTGTGGCATCACAAGGAATATTCGCATGAGTACACCAGGAAATGCACTCATTTCTGCCACATCAATCAACCGAATCCAATCTCGCAACTGTAATCGCTCTAACGCTTGTTGCTTCTCTTCAGAAAGCGGATAGTTAACTTGAATGGCAAATTTATGCGTATCCGGTGTCATGAGTGCTAGTACCTTGTATTCTGCGCGTTCTTCTTGCGTCATGACGATCCACTCTTGCTTTCATCAAATGCTTTGATCACAAATTCTCGAACAATAAATACGACAAACGTACACGGTACATACACCCAAAACAAAAACCACATCAGTTCACTTGCATTGACAAGCTTCAGCATTTGATATAACAAATACAACCAAATCGGTATTGTCACACACGTTGCCATCGCCCCTGTTACAATTTTCAATGCTCGCATGATTACCCCCTTGTGCCATTACGCGCGTAATTTTTCTTCCGTGACATCTTCGCGATTTTCCATCGGTGTTTCTTTTTCTCTCGTACACCCATTATCGGCAGTTTTCCAAATCGATGCCGTCGTGTGGATGACATTGACGCACGCTTCCACACGTCGTCAACTGTCGGTCGTGGCGTCTCTCCTTGCGTGACTGGCTCACCCATTCCACCAAACATGCCCATTAATCCTGCAATCAACGCACGATGTTGCATGCCCATCATTCCCTCCTTATACTGTTATTACATCTTTCCGCTACCTACAACCCTCTGAATGGTTGATCCCATATTGACCGCATCAATAATGAGTCCTGCGTCTTTCACACGCAATGCAGCACTGATGTCACTATCACTGTATCGCTTTGGTTTATATGGATCATTCTGTGGATTGGCAAGTCGTTGCATTTCCATGATCGATGCAACACGTGATGGCAATGGCGCTGGTACAAGCGCGGCAAGAATCGCAAGAAATTGCGAATGAACGAGTTGTATGGGATTATCCATTATCGACTCCTATGTTGTCGTACTTGATGAGTGGTTGGTGCAACTTCTATATGGACGTCATCGTTGACTGGCCAAATATATGGATACGTTGATCGTATGCGTGGAAAATGTTGCCGGTAATACGTGACATCTTTTCGAAGAAGGTTTGACTGATGTGCACGATGGAAGTTCTCTTGCCCAAGCCATGGAGGTTGCGATGCTGCGCGCAATGCATGTTGCCGTTGCAATTGGCAAACTTTTCTTTGGACGGTATCAGCGTATCCACGCTGTTGCCATTCTTGGCACACCGTCACCACATAGCGTGCAAGCGCAGCTTCATATCCCTTCCACATACGGACGGCTGGATGCTGTTGCCATCGGTGACAGCTGACACCTAACAAACAATACAAAATCTGCAACCCCTCAACACGCTGTTTCCCAAGCCGTTGACGGTCAAGTACTCGTGCAGACTGACGAAACGACGCGTACGGTAAAAATGTTTGCATAATTTTCGTTCCCATTTGTTTCATATCTAATGAACGCGCGATCTGCCCACAGTCTGTACTAGTATCACCGTGATGCCATTGTACACTAAATGTTATTTTTTGAACATCAACAAATCTTGGCTAGTGGCTAGTGGCTAGTGGCTATCAGCTTTTCGTGCTGCTATGATCGCTTCAGCTTTTGCTACAATTTTCTCTGAGACAACTTCATAGCGATCTTCCCCTCTTGGCACAACCCATCCTTTGATAATGCCAAGATCAATGAACTTCTGTGCATTGTCTTTGTCGCACGCAAACTCTTTCATCACCATTGCGCGTGTCACAAATCGTGACATCATATGTCACACGCTTTTAATGCCGCATACACCTCCTCATACGTTGTCCGATCATTCCATTGTTGTGAGTAGGCCGCAGTACCTTTCACATCCCTCAAATAGATCTCCAACTTATGACGTTGACGATGCGCTTCACACTCACCTTCATCGTTGCTGTAGCACTTAAAAATCGCCCCACTGACACACCAACAGACTGCGACGGCATCGAGTGGATGACAGACCACATTTGCTGCTGTTTTGGCATACGCCCCTTGCGTCCATTTCTCTGGTGACGACAACAATTCATACGCTTTCATTGCCTCCTCCATCCATTATTTCACCTGTTTTGTTCGTCCAGTCCGACACATCCAGCACAACGCGAACATTGTTGCCCGATATACTCGGCGTTGTCCACATTGGCATAATACCGCTAGCGGCATCTCCTCAGCACGTTTCACTGCTTCAATGTGACGGCATGTACTACAGCGTGTCATCGGTACTGTGTCATTGCGTTTTCCACATTGTGTACACAACCCTAATGCTTTTCTTTGCTTGTAGTACTCTTTCACAGCTTGTCGATGTCGTGCAACTCGCTCTTCATTTGCTGTCATGACGAACGGCCTCCATACGGCTTTTCTTACATCCGTTTAAGATCCTCTATTTCACGATTGAGCCGTGCATATTCACGACCCCACCATCCTTCAACTGCCAATAATTTCTCAGTGAAAATCTTGTTGAGTAATGTGGTCACCATATTTAGAATTTTAAACGTGGCTTCCAATTTTACTTCTGTCCGTGTAGCTAACGCTCGTTTGTCACTCAATGCATTCCATTGGCACGCTGTCACTTTACACAAGCCATGTGCATCTTTCACTGGTGTCAGTTTGCTCAATGCCATAATCTGTGTTTGTATGTCAACCAAATACAGTTCCATATGCGCCCAATCCTTCTTGGCAAACGTAATCGTCTCTTCTCCTTCTGTTTTATTCTTCATCAAGACGGCGTACACCGTTTCTTCTGGATTCTCAATCAATGACCCACACCGCACGAGTTCAGTATCTTTGGCATCTTTAGCGTCTCTAATTGATTGACCCCATTCATTTTCTATACTCATCGCACGCCTCCTATTCTGGAATTGTTTTTCCGCATCGAATACATCGTGGCTCACGTTGCCATCTGTACAAAAGTATCACATCATCAGATTGTCCAGTGAGTGGATTTGTGCCTTTGACAGTATTACCTGTAAACGCTTTCACCATGAGTCGATGGCCAATCACCCAACAAAGCAATTTCCTCCACATTACACCACCTTTCCCTTCTCGTACATGCGTATATGTAGGTAGGGTTTATCCATTAGTAATTGCAGCATGCGTTCACCATCACCCTCACATTCAGTAAAACTCATTCCAGTTAATACGTTAAGTGCCACACCTAATTGCAACACGGTTGTCATATGTGTTTTAAGCCGTTTGGCTTCATCTAACGATCCATCTTTTGCAGTCAGATGGTACCAGTTCTTAACATCACAACTGTTCCAAATACGATCATCTTTATGGTACCTAAACCGATACTTAAGTTGCCACGATCCATGTGGTTCTTTCCATGCAATGCCAAAAACATCCCCGTTATCAAACAACCCATACCAGTAGCCAATGTAATAATGTCCGTTTTTAATTTCAATGCCATCAAACTGTGTCATGGTGACTTTCTCCTCGTTTTTGAGGGCTGCACATCGTCATACTGTGCTTCATCAGCATTGCGGGTGTTACCATGCGATGTGGCATCTTCTGCACGCGCCTCCCTCATCACGTCTTGTAACTGTTCAAATTCCGTCTTCTTCCTTGTCTTTCCTTTTATTGTGACAGTGTTCGCTTCATGTTGTTTCAACCGCATGGCGTTTCGTAAAACACCCATGATGGATGCTTTTGCACCTAATTCCTCTGCCACTCGCAATTCCTCCCCAATCATCTCCACTGTCATCTCATCAAGCTGTTGTGGCAATTGGTATTTTCTGATGTTGCCAGATGTGACTGAGGCCATCGTCTCTTGCATATTCACACATTGTCGTAGAAACATCACATACGGTATCGTCTTCCTCAATCCACCAGAACTTCCGTTGCATGCTTTATACTCTTGCAACAGGTTTAACATCACCATCGCCACGTATGGTGGAATACCACAATCTTTGACGAGATACGTTTTTCGAATAATGCCAGTTGTGGCAATCAACTCAATGAACCTATTCACATCAAATTTGTATGCGTTTGCCAACATGGTCAATTTTTCATGGAGTGCATCAAATCCAGCTTTTCCTGGTGTTGTCCAAATATCCGACGGCAATTTTATCCATTGGCGTTGTTTTGGCCGAAAACTCACCTTCAACGTATTGAAGTAGATCGTCTGTGTCTTCCAATCGACCATCACGGATAGTTCGAATAACTTATCAGTTGGCTGGTACGTCTGTATCATCAGCACCTCCTTTTCTTCGTTGTGCGTTCTGCAAGTCTATGCGTCGGACAAGGCTTTTGGCACGAATCGTCCCTGTACTTCGTCGCAACGCACGTGCGGCATTTGGTTTGGCATATACAATCCGATACAATCGAGGATGTGGCTCACGCATCTAACAGCTCCTTTCGTTTGAACCGATATTCACCATCACGCGACCGGTATACTCACCGGCACCACTTTTTTTTTTTCTTGCGTACATCAGGCCGTTGAAAATTTTCTATCATCAGTGTGAAAATGGAAAATCGATCCAACGACATGACCATATCCAAGCCAGATGCACGCCATGCTGCATATAACCGTTCCTCTTCGTGTTGTGCGTACACTCTGAATTTTCTTCACACTTCCCCACCGGCCTTCCTTTCTGCTGTCTCACGGTGTTTGGCCATTTGGTATCCAGCAAGCTGCGCACGGCTCGCGATTGATCGCGACGCACGTATATAATTGACGACGTCCATTTCGCATTGATGGCAGACATAGCAGCCTTCACTGCCAGTGATGTAGAGTGGAAGATGTTTACACTCAGTGATAGCAAGACAGCTTGTGCAGACGGCACGCATGACGTCACCTCCTTACCAGAACCACCACAACACCAATACAATCCATGGCATGGGTGCGAGCATTACGTAGAAATTCATGTTGTCCTCCTTATGGCATCATTGCGTTGTACGGTCTGGGCTTTGACACTAAATGCTCGATCTGGCAAATTGCATAACGGACTCTCTGGATCGCCTCCTTTCCGCCACCAATGCACTGCGCTACGAATGTATGTGATCATCTCGTACCCTGTGATGGTATCTGGCAATGTGACTTTTACGATATATTTCACCGTACGCATCGGCTCGTCCCTCCTGTATATGGTTTGCACATTTATTACATGCTCGTGACACTTGTTGTAAAATGCCCATGCGAGGGTCTAGGATCACTATCAAATAATACATCTACTAGATCAGGATATATCCAAATACTAGGCTCACAAATTGGATTAAAGTCATGATCATGAACACAATTAAAATGGTATATTGATTTCTTACCATATCGACATAATACAGTAGCTGGTTGATTAGTCATCGATGATGGAGTATCAATATCATTCTTATAAAGTCGATGATTAAATACTAATACTCTATCACCTGGCATTGTATTTCGTGGATCATTCTGCATGTCATTCACTCCTTTGTGTCTGTGTATTGTTGTTGTTCTGACTGTCTTCCGGTTGTTTTGTGGCTCACGTCTCAATTTATCCGACCTTTGTACCTGCCTGCAAGTGGCAATTGTGTACGTGAGGCTATTGTAATATATTTTTATTTTATTTTACATGTCAAAACATCAATTTAACATCAATAAAATAACATCAATAATGACTGACTGTTATGTGAGAGTGCCCACCGAGATTACTATCAGTAAATTTACATCTCACTCTATATCACTTTCTCTGTATTTATCTATATCTATCTATATCTATCTATCTATCTATCTATCTATCTATCTATCTATCTATCTATCTATCTAT
>ERZ1292623.103-Hain-H51-01um-R1-103-length-92646-cov-9_pt2 | contig 36715 bp, 31 predicted proteins | sample MGYA00564398_ERZ1292623 | MGnify/ENA primary metagenome ERZ1292623 (study PRJEB36523, sample SAMEA6512633) | groundwater metagenome | collected 2019-01-07 | study: AquaDiva: Metagenomics assemblies of 32 groundwater samples
AAGGTTGAGGGTCGTCATGCCAATATGGGGCCGTAGGGGTTTCCCCGCTGGCAGGATGAGAATGCCGTTCCCACCGTACGACCACCCCACACCGCGAGGCCCTGCATGCGCCTGCACACGAGAGCGTTTGCCATCGCGTCGGCGATCGTCGCCGCGACTGTTTACCTCCTCGGCGCCATCATACATGTGGCGCTGCCGTGGGGCGCGCCCGCGGTCGTGACGTACATTTTCCGCGTCGATGTCATCGAGCTCGCACGGCCGATCAGCGTGGACGGCCTCGTGGTGGGCATCCTGATGTTCGCCGTCTGCGGCGGCTTCTTCGGCGGACTCACGGCCTGGGTCTACAACCGGTTCGCAAAACCAGGGCCGTAAGTGGCCGAGGAGCGACTTTCGGCGAACGCCCGCCCCGTGTGACGCGCCCCGCATGGCACCAGTGACTCCCGTCACACTCAGGAAATCTTCACGAATCCCCGGAGCAATCTGGATCGTCAAGACAATGCAGGGGTAGTATTTGTCGGGACCGCCGCGATGTCGCTCAGGGCTTCTCATGGGCGCATTCGGCAGAATCGCTGGAGGCAGTATGGACCATCGCAAGAGCCTTGAGATCACGGCACCGACACCGGCGGCGGCGCAACCACGCCGCACGTCGCGTCCGAGCCGAGTGGTGGACGTCCGAGGGACGCGTCGAACCATGATGCGCATCATGCAGCGCAAGAGCGTTGGCATGGTGGCCGTGTTTGAGCAGGACCCCGCCTCCGGCGACGCAGGCGCTCGCGTGCTCGTGTTCGAGTCGCCGACATTCACCACGCGCGTCGTCAACTATCCGGCAGAGTGGCAGCGCATGACGGACGACGAGTTGTCGCAGTTGCGGCGCGCGGCGTCCTAGTCAAACCAGCCGGTCCGGCTAGCTTAGCCGGACATGACCAGAAGCCACGTCGAGAGTTCCAGGGCGCCCGCGGCCATCGGGCCGTACTCGGTGGCCGTGTGGGCCGGCGACCTGCTGTATCTCTCCGGCCAGACGCCCATCGATCCGGCGACCGGCAAGCTGGTAGACGGCGACGTCGAAGCCCAGACGCATCGCTGCTTCGACAACCTGGAGACCGTCCTCAAGGACGCAGGCCTCTCCATGGATCACGTCATCAAGTGCAACGTGTATCTCACCGACATGGCCAACTTCCCGGCCATGAACGGCGCGTATGGCAAGCGATTCAACAAGCCGTACCCGGCGCGCACGACGGTGGCGGTGAAGGCGCTGCCCAAGGACGCGCAGGTCGAGATTGAACTCGTGGCCAGGCGAGGCTGATCATGCGAATCGGAATTGTCGTGCATGGACTGTTGGTCGCGGCCATCGCGTCGGCGGCCTTGGGCGCGCAAACGCAGCGCCCCAACATCATCCTCATGTTCCCGGACAACCTTGGCTGGGGTGAAGTGGGCGCGTACGGCAGCGTACGTGGCGTGCCGACGCCGAACATCGACAGCCTGGCGGCGCAGGGAATCCGGCTCGACAATTTCAACGTGGAGTTTTCGTGCACCGTGTCGCGCGCGGCGCTCCTCACCGGCCGCTATGCCATCCGCTCCGGCGCCACACAACCCACGGGCATCACTCAGTGGGAGGTCACCATTGCCGATGCATTGAAGGGTGTCGGCTACGCGACGGCCCTCTTTGGCAAATGGCACCTGGGCGGCACGAACTGGATCAACGGCCGCACGCCCATCGACCAGGGTTTCGACGAGTGGTACGGAATCCCCAATACCAGCAACGAGGCCCAGGTCACCTCAGCGGCGAACTTCAACGCGGCTACGACCGAAGTGCCGTACATCTGGGAACAGAAAGCGGGCGAAGCCGCCCGGAAAGCCAAGGTCTTCGACCTCGCGTCACGACGCACGCTGGATCGGGAAGCCGCGCTCAAGAGCGTGGACTTCATGGAGCGCAACGCCCGCGCCGGAAAACCGTTCTTCCTGTTCTACCCGATCACGCAGATTCACTTCCCGACCCTGCCGCACCCGGACTTCGCCGGAAAGACCGGCGCGGGTGATATCGGGGACTCCATGGCGGACGTGGACTACAACGTCGGCGTCGTGATGGCAGCGCTCAAGCGACTCGGACTGGACCGCAACACGCTCGTGTTCTGGTGCACCGACAACGGGCCCGAAGGCCGGCGCCCGTGGCGCGGATCACCCGGCCCGTGGCGCGGCTTCTACAACTCTGTGATGGAAGGCGGCATTCGCACACCGTGCATCGTGCGCTGGATCGGCCGTATTCCGGCGGGCCAAAAGTCCGACGAGATTGTCCACGAACTCGACATCTTCCCCACTATCGCCGCCGCCGCGGGCGCGGACATCGTGCCCAGGGATCGCCCCTTCGACGGCGTGAACCAGCTCCCGTTTCTCGAGCGCAAGCAGGCGCACTCCAACCGGGAGAGCGTGCTGTACTTCACCGGCAGCCAGATTCGCGCGGTGAAATGGAAGGAATGGAAGTTCCACTACGCCTTCATGCCCGAACCGCGCGTGACGGAGCCGCCACTCATGCGACTCTTCAACCTCAAGTCGGATCCAAAGGAAGAGTCAGACATCAAGGACGCCAACCCCTGGGCAATCGGCGTCTTTGACAAACTGGTGGCCGACTACGCCGCCGGCGCCGAGCGGTTCCCCAACGTGCCAGTCGGGGCGCGCGACCCGTACTTGCCGCCCCGTCGCCCGTAGCAGCGCCTACTTCCTGATGTAGACAGTCCTGGTCGTCGTCGCCGCGCCGCCAGGCACACCGGCGCGCGCGACCTCGACGACGAGCGTATTCGGCGACTCCAGCGTCAACGTGTGCCGGACTTCGGTCTCCGATGCCCAGCCGTCCGCGGATCGCGGCTCGGGGTGTGACGTGGTGATGACAACGGCGTTCCCCTGCCACGTCAACCGCGCCCGCTGCCCCGACGCGGCGTGCCCGATCATGACGCTGTTGCGCGACTCCGAGCCATCCATCGCGTACGCCAGACGCACGCGCGGTTGAAGGTCGTACGCTGAGAAGAAGTCGTACTCGAGGATGAGCGAATCGGCGCGCTGACGCACCACGAGCGATGCGCCCCAGCCGCTACCCATGTCGCCCCGGCGAAATGACGCATCGCCGGTGACCGCCACCGTCCGGCCGCCGGCCGAGGCAGAATCCACCGCGCGAGTCCAGTCGCCGGAAAGATCCGGCCGTTGCTGCGCATCAAGCGCCTGCGCGAACAGGACAGAGACAACCGACACGGTGAGGTACAGGCGTTGCATGCACCTCATCTACTTGCGCGTCGCGAGGGCCGCAAGTGTGAACGCCTGCCCTTCAGTGATGCCGGACGCCCAAATGTGGCAGGTGGAACGCCCAGTGGTGTGCCTTCACGAAACCTGTCAGCCGCGGCCACACGTCCCTCCGCGTCACTTCCTCCACGGCCCACGCCACCACCAGCAGGTCGATCAGAACTGCCGCCACCAACATCGAGATCGGCAGGAGCAAACCAGCCAGCACGATCACTACCAATGCTCCGACCATAGCCCCCTCCCGCGCTCCCACGATTCGGGATTCGCCCTAATGCAATGTGCGCGTCCGGGTGCGCCAGAACATCGGGGAATCCCGCACCTTCGTGGTGAGATTGCCGCTTGCGCGGCTGGGCTCACCGCGCCCGTGCACTCAACGCAGCCATGCGGCCCTTCGCACGCGCCACCGACTCACGGTATTCGGGCTCCGCATCGGCCCAGAATTCCACCGCGCGCGCATAGTCCCGCGTCGCTCCCGCGGAATCCCCACCCATCTCCTTCAACTGTGCGGCGCGCAGAAACCCGATGGGCGCGAACGGATACAAGAACAGGCTCTGGAACTCGAAGCTGGTGAGGAGTTCGACCGCCTCACGCTCGAGCTTGTTGGCGATCAGGGCGTCCGCATGCGCCTGTCGCTGCGCGGCGTGCCACGGGAACCCCCAGTTCGCCGGCAGGTCACCGCTGGGCCGCCGTATGGCCTGGAGTTCCTTCAAGACGACGTCGGAGCGTCGCTCGGCCCCGGCCAAGCGCGCACGCGTCAGGTGCACCACTTGTTGATGCACCATCGCGGCGCTGGCCGTCACCGGCAGGGCCTCGATGTCGCGTGCGATTCTCCTGGCGCCCGTCGTATCGCCCAGGCGCAGGGCGATCTCGGCGAGCAACGACGCGCGCAACACCGGCGCCGCCGCCAACAACGCCAGCATCAGCGGCGTGCGCACCGCCCCGGACCCCGCGCTTGGGCGTCGCGCCGCCAGGGTATCGCGGAGGGCCGTCAACTCGGCCGTCGTGGTATGCGGGTCCGCGTGCAGTGCGTACAGCGCCTGCAAGAGGTGCACCGACTCGGGACTGCCGATGCCGGCCGCCATCTGGAAGTGCTGTCGGGCGGCGTTCCTTCGGCCACGCGTTTGCTCGATCACCGCCATCTGGAGATGCGTCAGCACGCGCCGCTCGGTGCCGCGCGTGGACGCCAGGTTCGCCTCGAGAACGGCGAGCGCCGCCGCCGCGTTGCGTCCATACATGAATGCATCGCGCGCGGCATCCGTGATCGCCTCGTCAGCGTCACCCTTCGAGGATCGCGCCAGCGCCACGAGGGCAGAGCTGTCCCGACGCGCCGATGCCACGACGAGTCTCACGCCCAAGGATCCGTCCGCGATACCCAGCGCGAGATAGCGTCTGCTCAAGGAGTCCAACTGCGGCAGATCGCGCTCGAACGCCGCGATGCGCACCAGATGCAACAAGGCTGCGCGGTGCGCCGGCGCGTAGGACAGCACGTGCAGGAAGGGCGCGCGCGCCTCCGCCAGTGGCCGTCCTCGGCGTGGGTTGTTGTGGAAGCGGATCTCGCCGGTCTTGAGCCACGCTTCGGCGTCGTCCGGATAGGCGGCGAGGATGGCACGGTACTGTTGTTCGGCGTCCTCGTCCGCCCCACGCAGCATCGTGTAGTGCGCCCGCAGGAGCGCCCCATCGCGCACGGACAAGCGGCGCGCGTGGCGATTCGCCGCCGCGGCCGCGGCCAGCGCTTGCTCCGGTTCGCCCAGCCACTCGGCGGCCATGCTCATCCGGTAGTAGGCCAGCGCGAACGTGCTGTCTACGGCGACGGCCCGCCGGAAGAACTCGACCGCGGATCCAAACGCGCCGGCGCGCAACGCGCGTTCACCGCCGAGGTACTCGCGGAGCGCGCCCAGAGAGCGAGTCGTCATCGCCGCGCTTCCGCGCAGCCGCTCGGCCGGCGCGCGACCGAGCGACGCCGCGATCAGTTGCGCCGTCAGGCGATCCACCAACGCGAAGATGCTGTCCGGGCTGCCCTCCACCATGGCCTCTGCCACGGGTGACGCGACGCCGCTGGCATACAGCCGAGCGTCGAACCGAACGCGACCTTCCGCGGCAATCAACGATCCCGAAACGAAATGCGACGCGCCCAAGCGTCGCGCGGCGGCCCGCGCGGCGTTCGGTTCGGTGGCGTCCGGGCTGCGCTCCCGCGCATCGCGCAAGACGATGGCTGGCGGCACGGCGCGAAACAGGTCCGGCCCGTCCAGGCTCGTGCTCAGCAGATCCGACATCCCTTCGCCGAGATAGGTGAGCTCGGCCCCGCCCCGCACGGTGAACGGCATCACGACAAGGCGCGGTTCGTTGCGGTCGGTGTTGTCCGTACTCCGGGTCGCACGGAAAGTGGCGAGGACTGCAATCACCGCGATGATCACCGCGACGGCCGCGAACAGCGGCAGGCGACTCGAGGTTGGCGTCGCCTGCGCGAGCGCTCCGCCCGGAGACGTCCGCGTGGTCGCAATCCCGGGCGACGGCCGTTGGCCGTGCGTCCGCTCGGTGCCTCGCCCGCTTTCCCTGATCTCCTCGGCCAAGCCGTGGGTCTCAGCCGACGGCTCGATCTCGTAGTCCCGGCGAAGCTGTTCGGCGTACTGCGCGTACTCGCGCAACGCGGCACCGCGGTCGCTCGCGGATTCCAGCACGCGCATCAATTGGCGCAGCGTCGCCTCGTCTGTCGGCTCCAACTCCAACGCCTGGCGAAGGTGGGCGGTGGCCGCGGTCAGGTCGCCCCGCTCGCGTGCGGCTGCGGCCAACTGCTGTTCACAAGCGGCGGCGCGCCGACGAAACGTGTCGCGCCGTTCATCCACCCAGCGCTCGAACTCGGGCGCGTCGGAAATGAAAAACGCGTTGAGGAATGGCCCCCGGTAAAGGGCGCGCGCGTCCGTGAACCGACCGGCCGCGGCCTGCTCTTCGAACTTCGTGGCATCGCACTCCAGTGCGGCGCTCACGCCCACCTCCTCGGCGCCGCGCGCGACCACCACGTCCTCGCCAACCTCGGATCGCAACACGTATAGCGACTGCCGCAGCGCGGCCCGAGCGCGCGCCTGGTCCAGCTCCGGCCAGAAGACGCGAAACAACGACTCACGCCGCACGAACCCGCCGCGCCCTTCGACGGCGAGGTACACCAGCAGCGCCACGCGTCGCTGGCGCGCGAGAATCGCGTCGATGGTGTGGCCGGCGGCGTCGCTCAACTCCAACGCGCCGAACGTCCGTAACCGTGCCATGACTTCTTCGCCTGGCCTGGCATGAGGGGGCGAAACGAACTCCGACACTCCGCTAAATGCCCAAATTATGGGCATATAGCCCTGGTCGCCAGCGGTGACGGCCCGGTGACGAGGTGGTGTCGCGCACCCCTTATGCTTGCACCGCTCCACGGACCCTGTTCGGAGAACTGCTGATGCAACCAGGCTACAACCTGTCCAGTCCTCGCGGCTCACCCGTCGCCAGGGCGCGGGTCGCCTTCGTGCTCGCCACCGCGGTAACCGCGCTGTCGTGCGCCGATACGCCCACGCCGCCGGAATCACCGGTCGTGCTCAACGCGAACGCGACGCTCGCGGTGAATACTGTGCTTGGTGACGTCGACCTGCGCATGCATGAGGCTCTGGAGAGCACCAATGCCAGGGCTCGCTTTCGCGACGCCATCGCCAAGTTGAATACCAGCCTGGCCGTCGGCCGCATGGATGAAGCCGGGAGGAACCTGCGCGATGCTCGCGAGGCGTTGTCGCAGGCTGCGTCGATGGACACCGACGGCAGCGGTGACGCCGATCGCACCGCGATCCTGCTCGCACTCGATGTGACGACCCTTGAAATCTCAAATGCGCGGCGTGGTGCCGCCGGAGGGCTACGATGAGCTTCACAGGAACCAGACAGCGCGGACCATGGGCGATTTGGCTGTACGTGTTGGCCGCGGTGGCGCTGTGGCTATCGCCGGACGTCCTCGACGCGCAATCGGCGCAGGCAGCGAAGGCCACTGGCGCGGCGGCCAATAGCCGGTCGCACGATGATAGCGATGATGACCATGATGGCAGTGGCAGCGGCAGTGGCACGCTGTGGGCCTGCTACGTGCCGAACAGCGGCACAGTCTACCGTGTAAAGACACCCGACACCAAACCGCGGTGTGCTTCGCACCAGCACGTGCTCTTCAGCTTCGGCGGCGGTGGCGGCACTGGAGACCCAGGCCCCGCCGGACCAATGGGCCCTGCCGGACCAATGGGCCCTCAGGGTCCTGCGGGACCCGCCGGTCCGCAGGGTGACGCTGGACCTGCTGGGGCCACTGGTGCGGATGGTGCAACGGGGGCCGTCGGCCCGCAGGGCGCTCCAGGCGTACCAGGTGCCCAGGGTCCCCAGGGTGATGTTGGTGCTCAAGGTCTCGCCGGAGTGCAGGGTCCTGCTGGACCACAAGGTGATGTTGGCACACAGGGTCCGATTGGCCCGAAAGGTGACCTTGGCGCGCAGGGTCCGATGGGTCTGCTTGGCCCGATTGGCCCGGCCGGACCCGCTGGACCGCAGGGTCTCCCTGGACCGCAGGGTCTCCCTGGACCGCAGGGTCTCCCTGGACCTCAGGGTCCCCCTGGACCGCAAGGTCCACCGGGCGTCAGTGGCTATGAGATCAGGAGGTCCGGTGTCGGACCGTCGGCCTCGCCGGAACTCGGATTCACGGCGATGTGCCCACCCGGCAAGCGAGCGCTCGGCGGCGGCGTGAACATCTTCGGCACCGTGCCGGGCTCCCCAATGCCCATCACGGTTTCATCGGTCCCGGATCCATCGGGCAATGGCTGGAATGGGAAGGCTGGCTCCAACGGAAATCCCAACTGGGGCCTGGAAGTCCACGTGGTTTGCGCTTTCGTCGCACCATAGGAAAGCGCGCGTAGTTCTCCCAAAAAGCGAAGCGCGCAGAGCAGAACGGTCGGAGCGGGGGCGCTTCGGCCGTTTTGCTTCGCCTCAAGGCGTCTTCACGCGCTGCAGCACAATCCCGACGAGTCGCTGAATCGTCTCGGCGTCGGCATGGATGTGCGCGCCGGACATCCAGATCAGCTCTTTGGGCTGCCGCGCCCGGTCGTACAAAGTCTGCACGGCCGCGCGCGGCAGACGCTCGTCTCCCTCGGCGTTGACCATGATGAACGGACGCGGCGCGATCTGCCCCACCCACCGTTCGGGCGCCAAACGCGGGCCGGCGACAATGACGTTGGCGATCCCCGCGGCGACCGCCCGCAGCGGCGCGAATCTGATCGTGCGTTCCATGTTCATCGCGAGCGGTGCGTACGAGCCACCCGACCCGTGCATCGCCCACACGCGCGTGAATCGTGGATCCAGTGCACCGGCGATCGTGATGAACGGCGCGCCCAGACTCACACCGATGGCCTCCACGCGCGTCGTGTCGACATCGGGACGCGCACGCAGGTAGTCGAGCGCCAGCATCAGTGCCGGCGGCGTATCCAGGAACGCGCGCCGGATGGCGGGAACCTGCCGAAGGAACGTCGCCCTGCCCGGCCGCGGGTCGCCGGCGAACGGATACGAGATGGCGGCCACCATGACCCCCGGCGTCTCGCCCACCATTCTCGCGGCTTCCGCACCCATCAGGTGACCGCCGAGGATCACGGCCAGCGGCAGCCGCCGCCCACTGTCGGCGAGCGAGCGCTTCCACGTCAGGTCTACCGCGAGTCCACTGGCGGCGACCACGCGAACGGACTGCAAGCGGCTCTGGCCGGACACAACCGCGGGGTGCTCCTGGACCGTGACGATCCTCGATCGACGCTCGGCGAACCACGGCCCCGGGTCGCGCACCAGCCAGACCACGCATGCCGACGCCAGCGTTGTGACGACCGCCGCGGACAGCAGAAGTGCGACACGAATCCGCACCCCCGTACTACGTGAGCCGTGACCCGAGTGTTCCCACGGCACCGCGCTTCCTCGCGTACGCTGTGTTCGCCGGCATCACTTCGTTTGCGACGAAGCCGGCTTTGCGCGACGAAGGGGATAACACGTGAGCACTGCATCGGGACTCACGAACTTGCATGCGTGCGCCGGCTCCCAAACCGGCACCGCGTCACTGCCCCCGGCGACCGACGCGACGCCGTCCAAGTCCAGGACGCAGATCATGGAGCGCTCGACCCTGACCAAGCCGACTGCTTGCAGTTGGGCCAGGACCTCATTGGTGGTTTGGCGCGTGTGGTTGGCAACCTTCGCCACTTCGACCTGAGACAGCGGAATCCTCGTTCCCTCCGCCAAGGGGCACCGCTGTCCCAGTTTTCGGCGCAAGTAGTCCACGGCGCCGCTGACCCGACACATCGCCGAGTTCTGCACCGCTGACGCGAGCCGCTCAAGCAACTCGGAGTGCTGCTGGACGAGCTGCAATCCAAACGCGCGGACAAGTTCCGGCTCGCGCTGGATCACCCGCTCAAAGGCGCGCTCCGGCACCCGGGCAACCTTCGACGCCACCATCGCTCGCAACCCGAATTGCGGCGTCGATTCGCCTGCGTCCGGCCAGCAAGGCACGCAGTCGCCGGGAACGAGCACTTCCAGTATCCTCGATTCTGAATCAGCGCCCAGAAACTCCACCGCGATCGCCCCTTCAACGACGACGCGAAGTGGGTCTTCGGAAAAAGGGGACAGCAACGCGCCCGGAGACACCTGGCGCGTCGTTGTTTCGGGATCGCGAAGTACAACCTTGCAGAGTCTGTCTAGCAATGGTGTCTGGGCACCTCCGACGGGAAAAGCTACCGGGTTGCCGCGCTCTGCGAGTGTCGGCCAGCCGACACAACAACTCGCGTTCGCGGACGATACTGGAGAGCGTGGGAGGGCCCTGCCGACGACGGCTACCCAGACCAGCATGACTGACTATTCACTGCTGAATCACGCGCCTGACGCGATCATTGTCGCTGATGCGTCCGGCAAGATCGTCTTCGCGAATCCGCGCGTCGAAGACGTTTTTGGCTTCACCAGCGATGAGCTTCTGGGCCGATCGGTGGACGATCTCATTCCACCTGGAGCCCGGAAAGCGCATACGGCGCATCGCGCCGCGTTCGCCGCGGCGCCGCGCGCGCGATCCATGGCCGAAGGGCGGACGCTCACAGCACTCCGAAAGGACGGCGCGGAAGTTCCCGTTGAAATCAGCCTCAGTCCGCTCAAGGACGCGGACGGTCGCTTCACCATTGCCGCCGTTCGCGACGTATCGTCGCGCGTGCTGCTGCAGAAAGAGGCCGAGCTGTTGCACCAAATGGCCCTCACGACCGCGACGGCACAGACCTACAAGGACGCCCTCGCGGACGCCATACAGGCCATCTGCAATCAGACACCGTGGACGTTCGGCGTGTCGTTTCTCCTGCATCGGTCGGGAGCCACACTGGAGCCCGGCGCCGCTTGGTTCCCACAGCGCGGGCCCGCCGAAGAACGAGCGTTCGCCGAAATCCGGTCCTTCTTTGAGACGCTCACGTTCACGGAAGGCCAAGGACTGTGCGGGAGGGTGTGGGCCACCGGCCAGCCGGAGTGGGTCGATGACCTGTCGCGCGACGGCAGTCTGTCGCCGGCCGTTGCGAAGGCTGTCAAAGCGCATGGGATCAAGGCGGCACTCGGCGTGCCCGTCGGGCCAGAGGGCAACACCGTCGCGGTCATCGTGCTGATGCGCACCGACGCCGCACCGCGCGACGACCGGTTGGTGCGGCTCATCGTGGCGTCAGCGGCCCAGCTGGCCTCCGCATTTGCGCGCCGCAGCGCCGAACATGCGCTGCTCGATGCCGCCCGGCTGGCACAGGGTATCGTCGAGAACTCCCGCGTGCCTCAGTTGGTGCTCGATGCCGACCTCCGCATCGAACTCGCCAACCCGGCGTTCCATCAGTGCTTCAAGACCACCCCGGCCGAAACGAACCGACGCAATCTCTTCTCCATTACCGACGGCGCGTGGGACATTCCCGTGCTGAAGGAGGTCCTTCTCGCACTGCTGCCCCGAAACACGCGCTATTTGGACCTGAAACTGGAGCACGAGTTTCCCCGCGTGGGTCTCAAGCATCTCATCCTCAACGTGCGGCGCATCTACCGCGACGATGAACCCACGAAACACGTGCTCGTCTCGATCGAGGACCGCTCGGTAGAGGCGGAGCTGGAGGAACGTGTGCGCCATACGGATCGGCTCGAGTCCGTGGGGCGGTTGGCCGGCGGCGTAGCCCACGATTTCAACAATATGCTCATGCCGATCCTGGGGTACGCTGAGTTGATCACGGCGCAGCTGGCCGCCGATGACCCCGCGCGCGAGGACCTCGGACAAATCGTCAAGGCAGCCGAGCGCGCGGCCGCGCTCACCCGCCAGCTCCTGGCTTTCGGGGGCAAGCAGGTGCTTCGGCCTCGCCCGCTGGATCTCAACACGATCCTGAAGGGGCTGGAGGGGTTTCTCTCCCGCGCGATTGGCGACAACATGGAGTTGAGGCTGAACCTGGGCCACGATCTCCGGAAGACCCGGATCGACCCCAGCCAGGTGGAGCAGTGCGTGTTGAACCTTGTCCTCAATGCGCGGGACGCCATGCCGGGGGGTGGCGTGATCGAGATCGATACCCGCAACTGCGAACTGAACGATGCGTACGCCCGAGCGCACGAGGGCGCCACGCCGGGATCGTTCGTGTGCCTCGCCGTTCGCGATTCCGGCGCGGGCCTGGATGCAACGGCCCGCGCTCACTTGTTTGAACCGTTCTTTTCCACCAAGGGTGGCCAAGGCACCGGACTGGGACTCGCCAGCGTGTACGGCATTGTGCGCCAGATGGGCGGACACATCGCGATGCGAAGCGAAACCGGCCAGGGCGCCGAGTTCACGCTGCATTTCCCAATCACCGACGAAGAACAGGACATCGGTGCCCCGAAGCAAGTCGCCGCCTCCGACGCCCTTGCCACCGGGTCCGAGTCCATCCTGCTGGTCGAAGACGACGAGGGCGTGCGGAGTACCGTGGGGCGAATCCTGCTGCGTGGCGGCTACACCGTCCTGTCCGCGGCAACCCCTCGGGAGGCCCTGGAGCTCTCACGCCGGCACCGCGGCCGCATCGACCTGCTGATCTCGGATGTCGTCCTCCCCGGCCTGAGCGGACCGGAGCTGACGGCCCAGTTGCTCGCATCCCGGCACGAGCTCCGCGTGATTCTCATGTCCGGCTACTCGGATGAAGCCATCACGCGCCATGGCAGCCTGGGCGAAGGCATGGAGTTCATGGAAAAGCCGTTTTCCGTGACGGCTCTCCTCAACACCGTGCGACAACTGCTCGACCGCCCTGTGAAATGATCCCCATGGCGCGGCGCGCAAGCCGGGGGGGGTTCAGGTCACCGTCGCAGGAGTAGGTCGCCGACGCGTCCCCAGCCACCTTCGAGACGCCAAGCGATCTTCCCATGCTCGTCGATGACCAGCACCGTTGCGGCGTGCTCGATGTCGCCGGTGATGCCGCTGCGCCGCCGCCCGATCCCCAGCGAGTCGAGCGCTGCGTTCACCTCGGCCTCGCTCCCGGAGAGGACGTGATCGTCCGGCTCAAGGTTCCAGTGTGACGCGATGGTCGCCAGCCGATCCGGCGTGTCCCGCCATGGATCGAGCGTCACGATCACCAGTCGTATGTCCGGCCGGAGGGCGGCGCGCCGCGCCGTCATCAGATCCCGCACGATTGTGGGACAGACGGTGGTGCAATGTCCGAACGCGAATGTGACCAGCGATGCGCGCCCACGCATGGCGGCGAGCGATACGCGTCGCCCGTGCTGATCGGTGAGCGCCACCGCGGGGACCCGGGCGTCGGGCCGGACCACCACGCCGGGTCCGCCGGAGATTGGCACTCGCATCGCCGCGTAGGCGCGCGTGGTTCGCACACCCAACAGCCCCACGCCGACGACCGCCGCGATCACCAAGCCGATGGCCACCAGCCTTCGCACAGGATCAGCGCGCAGCCGCCGCAGATCGTCTCTCAGTGCGCGACCCCAGACCGCCAACAACACTCCCACCATCCCCAGCGGCTCACCGATCAGGAGTACCCAACCACCTGCGTCCGGCAAGCCACCCGGCGCCGCGCCGAAACACGCGGCGCGGGTCCGCAGAAGCCACTCGGGATCCCCGACGCCGGTGGGCCAGAGCGCCAGCCCCCACCACACCGCGGTGATCGCGGCAATGGCGATGAGCGCACCCATCGCCACGCCGGATCCCGCGCCCCGCACTCGCTCTACCCGATTCTCCAAAGGAAACTCAGCAGCTTCCAGTTGGTGAAGTAGTACAGCATGAAGGCCAGGAAGAACACCGTCACGAGCACGACCGTTCCCGGCGTCGGTCCCAGCTTGCCGCCCTTCGACGAATGCAGCTGTTCGTTGAGCTCATTGACGTTGGCCGCGTGCACCGGCGGGTGGGTCAGTCCCTGCGGAATGCCGACCATGGCCACGCCGCGCGTGAACGACGTCACCGATTCGCCAAAGAACACAGACTTCACCGCGATCAGGATGAATGCAAAGGCCCCGGTCACGGCGATGATCGCACCGATCCCCATGATCGCAAGAAAGAGATCCACGGCTGGGTTGAACGGCACGTCAAACGCCGACTGCGAGAACGAAATGTCCCAGTGCCGCCGGGGCACGCCAAAGCTGCCGGCGAACGTCATGCCGGTCTCCACCAGCAGCATGCCGCCCGCAAAGAGGTACGGCTGCCACTGTGCCAAGCGCCAAAACGCGACTTTCCGTCGGAAGACCAGCGGCAGCAGATAGTACGTCGCGCCCATGAACGCGACCGCCGTGCCGCTCACCACCGTAGCGTGGAAATGCCCCGGCACGCGCAGCGTGTTGTGCGCGATGATGTTGATCTGCTCCGTGCCGATCGTCACGCCTGTGATGCCGCCAAAGAAGCCGAACACCACGACCGAGAGAATCAGCGACGAGAACCCGGGATCGCCCCACGGCGCGCGTCGCAGCCACCCGAAGAGTCCGTCGGTGAACCCGCGCAGCCGCATGCCAAGCTCCATCCCGGCCGGCACGGTGAAGCCGTGCACCATGGACGCCAGCACGGCCATATACATGAAGTACGACGTGTTCACGATCTTCCACGCCGGTCCAAAGCCCGGGTCCACCAGCAGGTGGTGCGCGGACGCCATCGAGATGAACAGGATGTAGAGCACGAACGCCCAGCGACTCACCTTTTCGTTCAGCACCACCGCACCGACCGTCAGCGCGCCCAGCATGTACCAGATCGCCACCATCGCGGCCACGTTGATCTGCTGCGCCGAGTGGCCCAACGCCCACCACAGCAGTCGATAGATCTGCGGATTCACGCTGGGAATGACGCCGATGGACCAGAGGAAGGTCGGGATGTAGACCATCGCCCCGTGCAGCAGCGTGATCACGGCGATGACGGCCGCCGCCATCGCACCGTACACCACCAGCGGCATCGACCCCGTGTACGTCTTCTCGCGCTTGGCGATCGTGAGTGTGGCGAAGAACTGCCCCACGACGCCCAGTGCCCCCACCGCGAAGAAGATGATGCCCAAATAGAAGGCCGGGTGCGCTTTGAGCGGGGGATACGACGTATACAGCACGTCCGCTCGGCCACTCCACTGCATGAACTCGACGATGAGCGCGCCCAGGAGCATCAAGCCAAAGTTGAACCAACCGTACCGCGGCGCGGCGGGTCGCGCATCGAGCAGCACGGTACCGGCGAACCACAGCACCGCCATCTCAAAGAAGATGATGAAGAAGATCAGCATGTTCATGCCGTGCACGCCCAGGATGCGGTAGTACCACACCGCCGGCAGCAGATGCACCGCCTGCCAGCGCGTGAGCGCGAGCAGGAGTGCCGCCGTCGCGCCCACCAGCAAGGCGACGACCGCAACCACGGCATTGAACTTGATCAGTCGTTCCGCCTGCAAGTCGATCTTGCGACCCGTCACCGGACAGGTGCGGAACCCGGGAGCAGCGCCTGCGACCGCGGCCGTCATCGCACACCTCCCTGGCCCACACGGGCCCCGGTGTTGTCCGCAACAGAGCGCCCAGCCGAGTCCACCACGATCACCCGGCCCACCATCGTGTGATGGCCAATGCCGCAGAACTCGTTGCAGATGATGCGAAAGTCGCCAGCCGCCGTCGGCGTCACGCGCAACGCGTAGTCAAACGTGGGCACGACGGCGAAGTTGACGTTCAGCGGGTACAGTGAAAACCCGTGATTCACGTCCACCGAGGAAATGTGGAGCATGTACTCCTTGCCCTGCTCCAGCTGCAGAATCGGGTACCACGAATACGTGAGACCGGCGAGGTAGACATCAGCTCCCGGGGGCGGCTGCACGATCGGGACACCCCGGTCGTCTCCGACCTTGTATTGCTGGGCAAACGCCACCGTGCGCGCGAAGTACGCCTTGGGATCCACGCGCGTCCGCACGCCCGACGGATTCTGGCCGCCCTTCCAGTGCCACAGTGGCATCATGGCAAACAGCACCATGCACCACGCGAACGCGACCGCGACCCAGACCTTCTCCGCCTTGTGCGCGGGCTTCCACCAGACGCCCTGCACCGGCTCAAGTCCTGTGTGAACTTTGGTGAGCATGGGTGCCTCGTTAAGGAAGGGTGCCGTCGGGCATAGAGAGAATCTCCCACATGCCCCAGCCGGTGAAGACCACGAGCATCACGAGCACGCCAAGCGCGAGCATGAGGTACACGTTGTCGAACAGGCGCTGGCCAAGCGGGAGCTGCTTCGACTCAGGCGTATCGTCCGGCGACGGATCCATGGAGCATCCTCCGGCTTCGAGTGACGGGCAGACCGGCTGCGTTGCGGGCACACCCTGACGCTTTTCTGGTGAACATCATGTTGGTATGATAAATTATGCGCAAGTCCTCCCTCTTCCGCATGCGACCCCTCGCGCGCGGCGCTACCCGCGCCCTCACCGTCCTCGACGCCGCCGCCACGCGGCTCTATGGATGGCGCTGGAACCCGATGCACCAGGCCGGCACCGTCGCCGTCGCCATGCTGCTCGTGCTCCTCGCCACGGGGCTGTATCTCATCCTGTTCTATCGCCTGGGAACACCCGCGGCCTCCGTGGCCCGGATCGCCGCGGACCCATGGCTCGGCAGCTGGATGCGGAGCCTGCACCGATACGCCAGCGATCTGTTCGTCATTGCCGCGGTCCTGCACGCCCTTCGCATATTCGCCCAGGGTCGAACCTGGGGTCCGCGGGCCGTGGCGTGGCTGTCCGGGCTGGGGCTGTTCGGTGCGGCACTCGTGTGCGCCTGGACTGGCTTCGTCATGGCGTGGGACTCCTTCGGCGAGCGTCTGGCGCTGGACGGCGCCCGCCTCCTGGACGCCCTTCCCGTGTTTTCCGAGCCGTTGAGCCGCATCTTCGCGGGCGACGGTCCCGTGCCGAGCGCGTTCTTCTTTGTGAACCTCTTCGTTCACATCGCACTGCCACTCGTCATGGGAGCCGGGCTGTGGCTCCACGTCTCGCATGTGGCGCGCCCCACGTTGCTTCCGCCCAAGCCGCTGCTGTGGAGTATCATCGGCGCGTTGACCGCGGCCTCCGTGCTTCTGCCGGCGCCACTGGGCGAGCCGGCGAGCGGGTTTGCGCTCCCGCATGCCACGCCGACTGACCTGTTCATTGCGTGGTGGCTGCCGTTGTCGGAGACCACCCCAACGGCCGTGGTATGGGGCACGACGCTCGCCGTTGCAGTCGTCGCCGTGTTGGTGCCGCTGGCCATGCGCCAGCCGCGGGAGGGAGCCTTCGCGCCCAGCGTCGTGGACTCGCGGCTGTGCACCGGATGCAATCAGTGCCCCCAGGACTGCCCGTGGAGCGCCATCACGATGGTGCCGCGCGACGATGATCGCCCAACATTGATGGCGCGCGTGGATCCCGCGCGATGTGTGAGCTGCGGCATCTGCGCGGGATCCTGCGCGCCGATGGGCGTCGGGCCACCGGGCCGCTCGGGCAGGGATCAATTGGCCACCACCCGCGCGACTTACGAATTCATCGACGCCGAACTCACGTCGATCGTCGCCATCAATTGCCAACAGGCACCGGCCGGACATTCGGCGGCCCTGCGCGCGCGCGGCGCCCTGCTGCATGCGGTACCGTGCGTGGGCGGCGTCCACACCTCGTTGATCGAATTCTTTGTGAAGAGCGGGGCGCCCGGGGTCATCGTCGTCGGCTGCCCTCCGCGGGACTGCGCCGCTCGCGAAGGACCCAAGTGGCTGCACGAGCGCGTCTACAGCGATCGCGAGGCGGAGTTGCAGCCACGCGTGGATCGGCGGCGGGTGCACCTCGCGACCTCGGCACCCGGAAATCTGGACGAACTGATCGCCGAGTTTGATGCGTTTGCCGTCCACCTCGCGACGCTGGATCTGCCGCGGCGCGATCCCGATTCGGCGATCGAGGTCGAATGTGAGTCCGCAGTGGCGGAACGGGCCTGGCAGTGATCACACCGCGGCGGTTGGCACGATGGACGATCGCAGCGCTCGTCAGCGCGCTCGCGCTGCTGGTAATGGCGCGCGCCTCAGCCGCGCCCCTGCCCTACCACGACCGTGATTCGGCGCGCCTGCGTCTTTCATGGCGGGCCGTTCCGGAGCGCATAGAGGTATGCCGCGAGGTATCAGCGGCGGAACTGGCGGAGCGCGGCGAGCACATGCGCCAGCGAGTCGATTGCGATGGTCGCTCCGCCACGTACGTACTGCGCGTGGAAGCGGACGGCCGCATCCTCCACGAGTCAGTCGTCCGCGGATCAGGATTGCGCCACGACCGTCCGCTGTATGTGCTGCGCGATTTCGTCCTCGCGGGCGGCGAACATCGCGTGCGCGTCACCTTCGCGCGACGCGAACGGCCCGAGGGCGCCACCCCCGCCGCGCCGCCGCCGCCGCCGCCGCCAGCGACGGACGCGGATACGGGCGTCTTCGCGGGACGCGCCCGTCGAGAAGCGGACGAGCGCGTACGGCGCGCGCGCGCCGCCGTTCCCGCGCTCCTCGTGCTCGACACGTCGCTAACATTCACACAGGCGCGCGTTACACTCGTGACGTTCGACGCCGGTCGCCGGCAGCTCCTGGCGCGTCAGACGAGTCCGTCACAGTGAAAGATCTCCTCCTGCCAATCTCCATGCCTGCCACGCACACATTGCCACACATCATCCAGGGAGGCATGGGTGTCGCCGTGTCAAACTGGCGCCTTGCCAACGCAGTATCGCGCGCCGGCCAGTTGGGCGTCGTATCCGGCACCGGCCTGGACACCGTGCTGGTGCGCAGGCTGCAGGACGGCGACCTCGGCGGCCACATGCGCCGGGCCCTGGAGCGCTTTCCAATCCCGGGCGTCGCCCAGGAAGTGCTGGCCCGGTACTTCAACCCGAACGGACGCGTCCCCGGCACCCCCTACAAACTGTTGCCGATGTACAAACAGGTGGTGAGCGCCGCGAGACAGCGCGTGACCATCCTGGCGAACTTCGTGGAGGTCTCACTCGCCAAGGAAGGGCATGATGGGCCCGTAGGGATCAATCTCCTGGCCAAGGTGCAGATGCCAAACATTGCATCCCTGTACGGAGCCATTCTCGCCGGCGTCAATGTGGTTCTGATGGGCGCCGGCATCCCTCGCGAGATCCCGGGAGTTCTTGGGGCGCTCGCGGAACATCGGCCGGCGTCCATGCGCTTCGATGTCGAGGGCCTGGCCCGCGAAGAGACCGAGTTGCTTCGCTTCGACCCCCTGGACTACTGGGCATCGCCGCCGGCAGCGCTGGCGCGCCCACAGTTCATCGCCATCGTTGCGGCGGCATCGCTGGCCACGACGCTCGCCCGCAAATCCAATGGGCCCGTCGACGGCTTCGTCGTGGAAGGCCCCACCGCCGGCGGCCACAACGCGCCACCCCGAGGCGAGCTTCGACTGAACGATCGCGGAGAGCCCGTCTATGGCGACCGCGACATCGTCGACCTCGCCAAGCTCCGGGAACTGTCCCTGCCCTTCTGGCTGGCAGGCGGCGTCGGTTCGCCCGAGGGTCGTCGGGCAGCGCACGCCGCCGGCGCGGCAGGAATCCAGGTTGGCACGCTGTTTGCCTTTTGCGAAGAGTCCGGCCTCGCGCCCCAACTCAGGCAGCGCGTGCTTGATGCGGTTGCAGCCGGTGCTGCCTCGGTGTACCCCGATCCCAAAGCAGCGCCCACCGGATACCCTTTCAAGATCGGCCAGCTGCGCGGCGAGGCCAGGAGTATGGAACGGCCACGACTGTGCGACATCGGATACCTCCGCGTACCGGCACGGACAGGCGCCGGCAAAATTGTGTACCGGTGCCCCGCGGAACCCGTCGAAGACTACGTGCGCAAAGGTGGTGTCGCGGCCGATACAGTCGGACGCCAATGCCTCTGCAACGGCCTCATCGCCAGCGTTGGATTCCCGCAGCACCGCGCCGATGGCGACGAACAACCGCTCGTCACCAGCGGCGACGATCTCCTGCGCATTCCTGAATTCCTGGGCACCCGTCGCCGGTATACGGCGACGGACGTCATCAGCTACCTGCTGTCGTAACCTCGGCGCGTCCCACGGGCGGCCACGGCGCGTGCGTCTCATGGACCGCTGGAGGTTCGCCAACCGACTGCGCCGCACGCAGACGCGCCCATCGCGTGAGCATGAACCACGCCAGCGGAATCACGCCAGCGGAATCACGCCACCGATGATGAACACCACGACGCCGATGTAGGAGAAGCCGATGGCGCCGAGGATGGCCGGCGCCGTGATCCCGATCCACCAGTGTTTTCGGTTCATGCGTTATCCTCCGGCTTGCGGTGGCAGACCCGCCGATTTTATCATATACACATGACAAATAAAACCATCCGATCCTGAACGCATGTGGATATCCGGAACGTCGCAGTACGCGATTCGCGCGGTCGTGTACGTGGCCACCAACGGGGCCGACACGCCCGTCCGCGTGGGCCCAATCGCGGCAGTGATCGACGTACCGCGGAACTACCTCTCCAAAACGTTGCACTTGCTCGCCCGGTCGGGCGTGCTCCGTTCAGTGCGCGGGCCGCGTGGCGGATTTCAGCTGGCTATTCCACCCGCACGCCTCACGCTGGCGCGCGTGACGGAGGCGTTTGATGATGTGGGCCAGCGCCACTGCCTCCTGGGGCGCACCCAGTGCGGAGACCGCTTTGCATGCCCAGCGCATGCGCGTTGGGGCAAGGTGTCCGACTCGCTGCAGACGTTCTTCCGAAAGACCACAATCGCCGATCTGATGAGTGACGTCCGCGCGGCGGCGCGGTAGTCGCGACGTTCTCCCCCGCGAGAGACCGAGGTGACACCATGCTGGCAGCCAATCGCAACGTCCGGGACGGAATCGTGGTCGGCCTCATCGGGTACGCGGGTGTGGCGGTGTTCTACAGCGGCTTTGACCTGCTGGCCGCCCGCGGGTTGCTCTACACGGTGGATCTGCTCGGCAAGGCCGTGTTTGCTGGCCTGCGTGATCCGGGCGCGATCAACTTCCCATTGCAGCTGGATTGGACGGCGATCATGCAGTACAACGCACTGCACTTTGTCCTCGCCATGGCCATCGGGCAGGTCGTCACGGGCTTGGTCGGACAGGCGGAACGCAAGCCATCACAGCGATTCGCGGTCATCTTCGTCATCGTGGCGGGATTCGTGGTCACGGTACTCGGCGTCGGCAGGCTCACCAGCGACATGCGACCGTTTCTTCCGTGGTGGTCCATTGTCGTGGCGAATGGTCTGGCGAGCCTGATGGCGGCCGCGTACTTGTTGCGGCGGCGACCCGGCTTGTGGCGCCTTCTCATCGTGGGACGCGAGCCGCACTAGCCTTCAGCTCTTCGGAATCGCCTTCCGCTGGTCCAGGAACGGCGTCGGCACGACCGTCGCTACGCGGTCTCCCGCGGACGGCAGCCGCACCGTCAGGCTCGGCCCGCACCGCCATCGAGTTCGGTGCGCAGCGCTGAGGTGGCTTGGCTACAGGTCTCGTCGCTTGAGCAGGTCCACCGCGTGATCCACCGCGCGCGCCGTCAGCGCCATGTACGTGATGCTGGGATTCTGGTTGGCGGTTGACGTCATGCAGGCACCATCGGTCATGAACACGTTCTGAACGTCCCACATCTGGTTGTGGGCATTGAGAACCGACGTCTTCCGATCGCGGCCCATGCGTGCGGTTCCCATCTCGTGGATCACCAATCCGGGCGCGGTGTCGTCCTTGATTGGCGTGATGTCCGTTGCTCCCATGGCATCGAACATCTCCGTCGCCGTCACCACCATGTCATCCAGCATCTTCTTTTCATTTTCCCCGTACGTGCAGTGCACGCGCAACGCGGGAATGCCCCACGCGTCGACGAGATGGGGATCGAGCTCGATGCGGTTCTCGTGGCGCGGGAGCATCTCGCCGAACCCGTAGAGCGTCATCTCCCACGGCCCAAGGTCGCCGACCAACGCTTTCTTGAAGCCTGCGCCGAATCCCGACATCTCTGAGCCTCGCTGCCAGCCGGCACGCTCGGCTCCACCCTCGAACCCATAGCCCCGCACGAAATCCGGGTGGGTCGTCTTGATGTTGCGGAATCGAGGAACAAACACCGCTCCGGGACGGTTGCCGTGGGCGCGCCGATCGCTGAACCAGGGAAGCGTGGCGCGTGCACCGCCGCCCATGATGTGGTCACTCAGGTTATGTCCCAGTTCGCCGCTCGAGTTACCCAGTCCTGTCGGGAACTCGCTGGTCGCCGAGTTGAGAAGGATGCGCGTCGATTCCATCGACGAGGCGCAGAGAAAGACCACCTTGGCATCGACATCGAACATCTTGCGTGTGTTCGCGTCAACGACGCGCACGCCGCGCGCACGACGGGTTGCCGGATCGTAGATGACGCTGTGCACGACACTGAACGGCCGGAGCGTCAGGCGTCCGGTTTTCTGTGCTGCAGGAAGAGTCGCGTTGAGGCTGCTGAAGTAGGAGCGCGTAATGCACCCGCGCTCGCAATGTCCGCACAGGTGGCACTTGGAGCGGCCGCCGTGATTCTCTGTGAGAATCGCCTGGCGCGCGTTGGTGATCAACCGCTCGCCGCCGAACTTCTGGAGACACAGCTCGCGTGCCTTCTGCTCGGCGATGTTCAGCGGCCACGGTGGCAGGAAGTCCCCATCGGGAAGGTGTGGCAGCCCTTCGGGTCGTCCCTGGATGCCGGCGAACCGCTCGACATAGGTGTACCACGGAGCGATGTCCTGGTATCGAATCGGCCAGTCGACGGCAACGCCCTGCTTCACGTTTGCCTCGTAGTCCAGATCGCTCCAGCGGTACGTATGACGTCCCCACATGATCGAGCGACCGCCGACTTGCCGCCCCCGGATCCAGTAGAACGGTTTGTCCTCGGGGAACGAGTACGGGTTGTCGAAATCGTTCACGAAGAACTTGCCCGAGTACTCATCGACCGCGCCGCAGCGTCTCTGGATCGGCTGGTACCGCTCGATACGATTGCGGTCGCCCATGCCTCGGAAGCGCATCTCGTGCGGTGGCACGTGCTCCACGTAGTCCACGGCGGGATCGATCGGCCGCCCCGCTTCGAGCACGATGGTGCGGAGGCCTTTTTCCGTGAGTTCCTTCGCGGCCCAGCCGCCGGAAATGCCGGAGCCAACGACGATCGCGTCGAATGTGAGAGGGGCCATGCCGTCAGCCCGCGGGTGTGAACGGCACGTCGCCCTGGTAGCCGGCGAAGAACATCCGCGTCTTCAGGATCTCCTCTTGCACCGGTTTCGACGTGAAATAACCGTAGACGGTCAAGGCCTTCAAGCGTCCGAACGCAAGGCCGGCGCCGGCCGTGTCCGTGCGCGCGGCGTCGAGCGCGGTGAGCAGTTCCGTTTTCTGCGCGAGCGCCAGATCGACGAAACGCAACGCGCGGGCTTGCGATTGCGGCTGAACACTGTTGGACGCAAGTGCCGATGCCCGCGCATCGATGTCGGCAAGACCGGCGAGAAATACCGCCTTCTCGTCGTCGCTCGCCCACTCGCTCAGAATGAGATCGATGAACTGGGGCACTTTCACGCTCGTCGCGCCGGGCGTGTCGGTTTCGGGAATGATCATCCCGGCGATATCGGTGACGAGCACCTGCTGAGCGCCGTTCAGCGTCCGGAACGGCACTTCCCCACCGCCAAGGCGGAGATGGAGTTGCTCGCCAGCCTCGATCGCGGCTTCCGCGCTGCGCGGGAGAAACGGAAGCGCGAGAGCTGCGCCGAGGAAACGAACGACTTCGCGCCTTTGCATAGCAGGATGGCGGCGAGGAGCGGTGCGGACGTTGAATCCTGACCGATCGAACGTGTGGCCCGGAAGCGCACCCGTCAACCCTCGGGATCATGCGCCACGAAAGCGCTATTGCGCGATTCTGCTGACCGGGAGATTTTTTGCCGGCCGTGAACCTCGATCGGCATGAGCAGCACTCCCGTAACTGGTTGAGCCTCGTCCTGCACGATTTGCACTTCTGGGTGCCGGTCGTCGTGCTTGTCGGCGGGTTGCTCGTGCTCAAATGGATTCGGTGATCACCGTCGCCGCCGAACACTCCGCGTCTTCCGCGCCGCCGGTCCAGTTGGATGCCGCGCGCATTCGAACGCTGCAGGCCCTGGGGATGTTTTGCGGACTGACGGCCGGCGCGTGGCTGGGGGCCGCGGAAGCGCCGACCAAGCTGGTCACGCTCGGTCTGTCGCCCGTGATTGTCTCGCTCGCGATGGTGATCGGCGTATTCCTGGCGCGCTGGAGCTTGCCCGCGTTGATCCAAGGCACGTCGTACATCCGCGTTGATCTGCGCCAAGCGCCGCACCTCATCGTGTGGGCGGTGTTGGCCGGTTGTTTGTGGGCGGTCGCGAATACGCTGACGATCTTTGCGATACGCGATGTGGGCCTCAGCATCGCCTTCCCGCTATGGAACAGCAACAGCTTGCTTGGGATTCTCTGGGGGTGTGACGCCACTGTGGCATGAGCTTATCGGCACGCCGCGCGGAACGGGCGGACGTGGGTGGACTGGCTGATCGTCAGTGGTGCCACGGCGACGCTCGTGGGATTCGCAACGATGGCACGCGCCCCGCAAATTCACTTCCACAGGAACGTCGCGACAGCGCCAGCCGGTAGCGCGTAGCGGAAAGTCCGTGCGGCAGCGCGGACCGCAAACACTTTCTCCTGCGGGTTGGTGTTCACGACAATGACGGCCGTGGATCCGTCGTCGGCGTTGCGAAACGCGACGCTTTCTATTCCCTCCACACCGGAGCTCGACGCGATACGATGCGCCCCGGGCCGGACGAAGCGGCTCGCATGCGCGAAGGCATAGTACTCGTCGTTTCTCACCACGGTCCCGTCGGACGCGTCGATGGTGACAACACTGCGGCAGTCCCCGCAGCCACCCGTGTGTGGCCCGTGCCGGCCATCCAGCGCCAGATTCCACATCAAGACGCCGCGCGCCCAGTTGCGCGTGGCGCCGATGATCAGATTCCGTGCGGTCCAGACGAGATTGTCCCCGAAGCGCGGCGCCCAGTCGCCGCCGGAACACTCGGTGAAGAAGACGTCTTTGTCGGGATACGCGTCGCGCACCACGCTTTGCGCCGAGACGTCGCCGCCGTAGCAGTGCCACGCGACACCTGATACGTATCGCCGCGCCGTCGTGTCCGCGAGCATCTGGAGCGGCGAGTTGGGCTCGTCCCAGTTGTGATCCCAGTCCAGGATCCGCGTGCGGATCCCCGTGCGGGCGAAGAGGGGTCCCAGGTGCTCGCCGACAAACTTGGCGCGCGCCGCCGGCTCCAGCCGCATCCCGGGATAGTTCTCGGGCTCGAAGTGCGGCTCGTTTTGCACGGTAATCGCGTAAATCGGCACGCCCTCGGCCGCGTACGCCTCGATGAACTTCCGGAAATACTCGGCGAACGACTCGTACGCGTCGGAACGCAACGTCCCCTTGATCAGGCTGCCCGTCGTCTTCATCCAGCCGGGCGCGCTCCAAGGCGACGCCATCACGGTGAGCCGCGGGTTGATTGCCAGGGCACGTCGGAGAATCGGGATCGTCTCCGCACGGTCGGGAGCGATCGAGAAGTTGGCGAGCGTCGGGTCCGTCTCGCCCACAGGCATGTCGTCGTAGCTGTAATGCTGGAGCGAGAAGTCCGAGGCGCCCATGTCCAGCCGGACAAAGCTGAATCCCACTCCCGGGTCGCGACCGAACAACTCCTGGAGCAGCGCTTCGCGCTGTGGCGGTGTCAACTTGTTCTGGATGAGCCACGCCGACGCGTCCGTCAGTGCCGCGCCAAAGCCGACGATCTCCTGATACACGAGTCCTTGGGTGACCTCGATCGTGGCAACGGGACCCGCTTCGGTATCGTCGAAGTGCACGTCGACCTCCCGACGCAACAGCTTGGCGCGGTCGCCGGTCGTCACGTACACCTCGACGGTATGCGCGGCGGGCGACGACCTCGTGCTGGCCTGGTCCGATCGCGTCGCTCCGATCGTCGAGCAACTGATGTCGGCGCCAAGCGATAGCATGGCGATGCCTTTCAGCCGCATCATTCGCCAACCGCCACGCCCGGCCTATCGAATCGATAGGCCGGGTTCGCATAATGGGGCGACGCCTCGCCGCAGGAACGTGCTGCCATCGCGGCGAAACTACATCCCATGGAGGCTGCCGTGAAGAACACTACTTTCTCGCGCCGTGACTTTCTGGGTATTGGAGCCGTCGCCGGCGCATCGCTCGCGGCGAAAACGATGCCGCCGCAACACCGACCGTTGCTCGCCACGCTGGGAGCATTTTCTCCAAGTGACAGGGTCCGCTTCGGCATGATCGGCGTGGGGATGCAGGGATCGGGGCTCCTGGCCGAATCCATCACACTACCGGACGTCGAGTGTGCTGCCGCCTGCGACCTGTACGACGGGCGCCACACGCTGGCGCGAGAAATCGTTCGAGCGGATCTGCCTGTCACGCGCCGCTATCAGGCGCTGCTCGACAACAAGGACATCGATTGCATCGTGGCGGCGGTTCCCGATCACTGGCACCGGCAAGTGGTAGTGGACGCCATGAGCGCGGGCAAAGACATCTACTGCGAGAAGCCGATGTCCCACTCCGCAGCCGATGGCGTCGCCATGGTCGACGCGGCAAAGAAAAGCGGGCGCATCGTCCAGATCGGTTCGCAGCGTGTCAGCTCGCAGATCTGCGCGAAGGCAAAGGAGCTGATTTCGCAGGGAATGATCGGCGACTTGACGCTCGTCGAGGGATCACTCGGACGAAATGATCCCACCGGGGCGTGGCAGTATCCGCCACCCTCGGACCTCTCACCCCGGAATCTGGACTGGGATACCTGGCAGGGGACCGTCCCCAGACGATCGTTCAATCCCGAGATCTTTGCCCGTTGGCGCTGCTGGAAAGAGTACGGCACCGGAGTTGCCGGCGACCTGCTGGTCCATCTGATCAGCGGTATGATGTTCATGTTGGGCATCAACGAGCCGCCCAAGCAGGCCATGTCGGTTGGTGGAATCCTGCGGTGGAAGGATGGTCGCAACATGCCCGACGTTCACGCCGTGCTCTATTACTACGGGGAGTTGCCCGTGTCCATGCGGCTGAATCTGGGTACGGAGATGCCGGAGACATATCGCTTCCAGGGCTCGAAGGGCATTCTGGAAGTGACCGAATTCGGCCTGAGCTACACGCCGCAAACCGGAAAGGATTCGGCGCCCAGCTACTATGCCGGCAGCTTCCCGCGTGCCATGCGCGACGCGTACATCAGGCAATGGCACCAGGACAACGATCCAGAGCTGGGCCGCGCGGCGATGCCGGAAACCATCGCTTTCGGCGGGCCTGACTACGACGACATCAAGCCCCATCTATGGACTTTCTTCGAGGCAGTGCGCGCTCGGAAGCCCGTGGTCGAGGACGTGGTTTTCGGGCACCACGCGGCACTGGCCTGCCACATGGCGAATGAATCGTATTTTCGCAAGAACGCCGTGTCTTGGGACGAGGCCACCAAGAGCATCAAGACGCTCTAGAACCGATGGCTCAACGCCCGTGCGTCCGAGCAGTGCGGCCCTGTCTCATCCTATTCAGGCCGCTTGGCGCAACTGTCCGCTCCTGCGCGCTGAGAGCCAACGCGACGCCGTTGCTCCACCCGAACCCGTCCTGCGTCGGATATTCGCCGCCGCCGGCTCGCCGACTCAGGTCCGCGACGTTGTATTTCTCCGTCATCTTGCCGGTCGCTCGATACGTGGCGCGGTTCAGTGCCAGCCAGCGCGACCGGGCCGCATCGGCCAAGTCGGCACGGCCATAGCGACGAACACCTTCGATAGCCATCCACTCGAGTGGCGGCCACCCGTTGGGCGCATCCCACTGCTGACCCGAAGCGATGTTGGTCGTGATGAATCCGCCTGGCTTGAAGAAATCGCGCTCCAGCCGGACGGCAACCGTTCTCCCCTGCTCCGGCGTCGCGAGTCCGAAATACAATGGGGCGGCCGCTGCCAACGAGGGACGATCCGTCACGCGCTCGCCGTTGCGCCAGCGGACGTCGTAGAAGAAACCGTCCGTGGGATCATATGCGGCGGCGAGTAACGCTCCGCGGCGATCCTCCGCCGCCTTGGCAAATCGCGCCGCCGCGGCCGCGTCGCCGGCGCCACCGCGAAAGCGCCGGAACGCCGCGATCGTCCGCTCGGCGTGGTACAGCAGGCTGTTCAGGTCCACAGGGACAAGGTCGGTCGTTTCGAGTGTGCGCAGATCCGATGGGTCCCGCATCCAGCGGCTCGAGAAATCCCAACCGCTCTCAGCCGACGCTCGCGCATTGCGATAGAACGCCTCGCGCCGTGCCTCTGGAAGTGATGATCCTATCGCATAGTCCGGGCGATACGATTCTGGCCGAGGATCAGATCTGTCGTCCCAGTACCGGTTGAGCACCGACCCGTTCGCAAGCTTCACCACTCTTCGGTGCGCCGCGCCTGCCGCGAGACGCTCCGCACCATCCATCCAGAACGCGTGCTCCGCCTCGATCGCGTCGAGATACGAGAGCGCCTGCGTGGTGTCCACGGCGCGGGCGTACAGCCCGACCATCGCCGCGAAGTACGGTGGCTGGCTTCGACTGAGGTAGTAGGTGCGATTGCCGTTCGGGATGTGACCGACCGTCTGGATCAGATGTGCAAAGTTGTCGAGCATGCTCTTCATGAGATCCGTACGGCCACTCTCGATCAGTCCGAGCATCGTGAAGTACGAGTCCCAGTAATACACCTCGCGGAATCGTCCCCCCGGAACCACGTACGCATTCGGCAGCGGAATCAACGACGAACGCGCATCCGCCGTGTCTCGCACGCGCGTCAGCACAGGCCACAAGGCGCGGATGTGCTCCCCCATCGTGCGGGAGGTGTCGCTGTGGAATTCGCCGCCGACCGGCTGCGGCAACTCGAAGTTCTGTTCGACGAACGCCCGAATGTTGAACCCGGGCACGCCCGCGGCCACTGCGTACCGACTGACGATTTCCGCGGGCGCGAAGCGCGGTCGGGCATCCACGAACGTTTTGGAGTCCGGGAAGAGCGCCCCCATCTGCACATCGTGGAACAGCCGGCCCAGGTCACGGGACGGCTCGTAGCTGGCTGCCGGAACGGACTCAGTCGCCGGTGTCGCCCGACACGCGAGCACCAGCACGGCGACTGTCGCCCGGAGCGCTGCGTGCCAACTGCGCTTCGTCAGGCTCGATCCTTCGCGACGCTCATGATGCCAGGGTACAGGAACGCCGGCGCTACGCTGATCGCTGGGCACGCGTCACCGGAAGATGATCCACAGCACACCGATGATACCCACGAGCACGAATGATGCGATCACATTCGTGCGTCTCAAACCTGTTTCACCAGCGGTCGCCGGTGACACCGCGGCGGTCCCGTCCCACAGGTCCGCAAGTCGCTCGGCCGTCGGCGCCGGCGTGGCATAGCTGACGCTCACGAGAATCAACACGGAGAGAACGAAGAGATACGCCGCGAAGTGCAGGAAATTCACGGTCGCGAACCAGTGCAATGCGGAACCGAGTGCCAGGTGGGATTTCCCGAGCTCCAAGCCGAGACGCCCCGCGCCAAGCACGAGCCCGCTGATCAACGCCCACATGGCCCCCGTGCCGTTCAGCCGTTTGTTGAGAACGCCCAGGAGGAAACACGCGGCGATCGGGGGCGCGATGTACGCCTGCACGCTCTGAAGGTAGATGTAGATCTGGGGTGAGACGTACTTCATGAACGGGATCCACGCGAGTCCGAGCCCGGTCAGGACAATGGCGGACCCTCGACCGAACGTGACGAGCTCCGCCTCCGTTGCCTTTGGCTTGAGCTTGCGGTAGACGTCCCACGTCAGCAGGGTCGAACACGAGTTGAATGCGGACGCCAGTGAGCTCATGAGGGCGGCAAGCATCCCCGCAAGCACCAGACCTTTGAACCCCGCGGGGAGCAGCCGCGTCACGAGTGCCGGGTACGCGGTATCCGCGGCGCCGCCCTGGACATCGGCATACAGCGCGGCCGCGATCATCCCGGGCAAGACGAAGATGAACACGGGCAGGATCTTCAAGTAGCCGGCCAAGATGGTTCCGCGCCTGGCCTCGCCGATGTTCTTGGCCGCGAGCACGCGCTGGACGATGTGTTGATCGGTACACCAATACCACACACCGAGAATCGGCGCGCCAAAGATGACCCCGGTCCATGGAAAATCCGGATGGTTCGACGGTTTCCACATCGAGAAGAAGTCGGCCGGCAACCGGGCATGCAGCGCGGTCCATCCGCCGACGTCGTGAAGACCGATGAACATCAGCGCCGCCGAGCCACTGATCAATACGATGGCCTGCGCCACTTCCGTGTATATCACCGCACGGAGTCCACCTACGATCGTATAGAGTCCTGTCACGACGATCAACAAGGCGGCGCTCGTCCACATGTCGAGCCCCGTGACCGCCCGCATGACGATGCCGCCGGCGAACAGCGTGACGCTGATCTTCGTGAGCACGTAGCCGACCACGGACACCCAGGTGAAATACCAGCGCGCGGCGGAGTTGTACCTGCGTTCCAGGAACTCCGGCATCGTGTACACGCCGCTTCTCAGGTAGAAAGGCACGAACAGCCAGCCGAGCAGCAGCAGCATAAAGCAGGCGATCCATTCGAAGTGACCGACGGCGAGCCCGCTCGCCGCGCCGGTCCCGGCGAGCCCCACGAGATGCTCGCTGCCGATGTTGGAAGCGAACAGGCTCGCCCCGACTGCGAGCCAACCCACATCGCGGCCTGCCAGGAAGTAGTCGGAACTCAGAATCTTCTCGCGGCGCGCCGCCCAGATCCCGATCCAGAGCAACACGGCGAAGTAGCCGGCGATGACTGCGTAGTCCCAGAAGTGGATGGCGTTCATGTCGTGAGGCGTCCGAATGCGGGTAGGTAGAGTCGGTCAGCGAATTGCCTTGAGCACTGCAACTCTGTCGTTATTGCGCCCGACGACAATCAGTCGCTGACCGCCGACCGTGCGCACTTCCCTGATGTGTCTCACCTGCCCCTCGACAACGAGATTGCTCTCCTCCTGGTCCACGGGTGCGAAATTCCCGCCACCCGTTCCCCGCAACAACAGCCCGTAACTGGCGTCATACCGCCCGCGCACTGGCGTCACACCGTAGAAGTTGCCCGCGACGAGAAGGTCGATCTGGCCGTCCCGGTCAACGTCGCTTGCCAGAGCCGCGTAAATGGGGGCGAACTGGGCCTCCGGCGGAAGGGGGCGGAGCTCGAAGGTGCCTTTGCCGGTGTTGACGGCAACCGCGCTCGCAAACGTCTTCGCCTCCGACACCGTGGCGAGCCGCACGTCCGAGGGGGAGAAAATATCTTCCACCCGGCTCGCGCCAAAGGACGCGTACGACGGATACTTGCTCCGCAGCGACGGAATCTGCTGCACGATCTCGTCGCGGCCCGCGATCGGATAGCTCACGCCATTCTTGTAAAAGGTCAGGATCTGTTGTAGTGAGCCGTTCTTCGCGAAATCGTGGACGTACAGCCGCGCGGGCTCCTTCGCAGACGCGCGAATGTACGAGTTGAGCCCGAGATTGCCGAGGATCAGGTCGTCGCGTTGGTCGCCGTCGACGTCGGCGACGATCACCGTGCTCCACCAGCCCTGCGACCCTGCCAGTCCGGCCTGCACCGTCCGGTCCACGAAGCGGCCGTTCTCCTGATGAAACACTCGTACCGGCATCCATTCCCCCACGACCACGAGGTCGAGCTTGCCGTCGTGGTCGTAGTCGATCCACGCCGCCGACGAGACCATCCCCGCCTCGGCGAGGCCGGCCGACTTCTCGCGCGCCACGTCCCGGAAGTGCCCGCGTCCGTCGTTCTCGAGCAGGTAGCTCTGCGGCGTCACGCCGTACGTGCGGGCGACGACTCGACGCCCCACGAACAGATCGGGGTGACCGTCGCCGTTGAAGTCGCCGACAGTCACGACGGACCCGCTCTCCGAGAAGCGCGGCAGTGACCCACTGCGGCGGCGGAAGTTGCCCTTCCCGTCGTTGCGGTAGAGGCGATCCTGGAGAGCATCGTCTTCGCCCCAGAACTCGTTGCCACCGCTGACGACGTACAGGTCGAGATGCCCGTCGCCATCGGCATCGAAGAAGACCGCGTCAGTGTCCTCGGCGATGCTGTCGGCGGCGAACGCCGGCTCGTGGCTCCACGTGAAGGTCCCGTCGCGCCGCTGGACGTACAGGCGCCCTGCCTGCCATTTCGCGCCGCCGATGTAGACGTCATCCAGACCGTCGCCGTTGACGTCACCCACCGCCAGCGCCGGGCCCTCCGTCGAGAGCAGGTGCGGCATCAGTGGCTCGCGGTTGGAGTCGAGAAAAGAGTTTTCCTCGTGCTTGAAGTCGATCCCCGCACGAACGGTGACATCCGCGAAACGTGGCGCCGAACGCCCGCGCGACGGAGCCTGGTATTTCCCGGAGGCACTGTCCTGCCAGACAGTCATCATCTGATCGGCCGCGACGCCAGCGAGCACTTGATAACGCTGGTCGGGCCAGATGACCGTGAGTGAGTCGACACGCGCCGCATCCCCCAGTCCGAAGTGCAGCCGCGGATCGACCGAAGACTGGAAGCCTCGCGTCAGCATCTGCTCCAGCATCTGCGTCGTCGCGCCCGTCTTGACGAGCACTTTCGCGCCGATGCCATCGCTATTCTGGCCGGTTCCGCGCAGTCGGAGTTGGAGATAGTGCCGTCCGTTCCGCTCGCGGGCGTGATTCCGATAGATCGCCGCGGGCGCGTTGATCCGGTTGACGACGAGATCAAGCGCGCCGCTGTTGTTCAGGTCCACGTACACCGCGCCGTTCGAGAACCCCGGCTGTCCCAGCCCCCACGCGTCGGCCATGTTGGTGAACCCGAGGTCGCCGTCGTTGCGATACGCGTGGTTCGCCAGCGGGATCTGCGGCATCTTCTTGAGGAGAGCAAGATTGGCCTCGCTGATCCCGTTCTCCAGCGACGCTTGAATCGCCGGGTTGCTGACGTAGTTGATGTAATCCAGATCGTTGGGACGGCGGTAAATGCCGCTGGTCACGAAGAGGTCCTTTCGTCCATCGTTGTCCAGGTCCGCGAACAGCGGCGCCCAACTCCAGTCCGTGGCGTACACGCCGGCCAGATAGCCAATGTCACTGAACCGCCCGCCTCCGCGGTTCAGCTGGAGCGCGTTGCGCGCGTACTGCGGGTGATAGCCCGCCTCCAGCTTGAGATTGAAGAGGTCGCGGCTTTCCGCATTGGCGGAAGTCTTGAGAATCACCTCGCGTTCCGGGAGCATGTCGACCGTGATGAGGTCGGGCCGCAGGTCGTTGTTGATGTCGGCGGCGTCCACCCCCATGGAGAAACGGCTCGTGTGCCCCATCGACTTCGCCACTGACTCCGTGAACGTGCCGTTGCAGTTGTTGATGTAGACGAAGTCGTCTTCCTGAAAGTCGTTCGCCACGTACAGGTCAATGCATCCGTCCAGGTTCAGGTCGCTGGCGACGACGCCGAGCCCGTACCCTTCCACGCCGCCGAAAATGCCAGCCTTCGCACTCACATCCACGAAGTGGCCGCCGTCATTCCGGAAGAGCCGGTCCCCCGCCCTGGGATGACGCGGCTCGCGCTGCGGGCGCGAGCTCATGCCTCGCTCGGTGTGGACCGAAGAGTTCAGCAGGTACATGTCCAGGTCGCCGTCGCCGTCGTAGTCGAAGAAGGCTGCCTGCGTCGAGTAGCCGACATGTTCCAGTCCGAACTGTCTCGTCTCGTCGCTGAACGTGCCGTCGCCGTTGTTGATGTAGAGCACGTTCCGCCCCTGCATCGCGCGATAGCTGACGGCCGAGACGTAGAGGTCGAGGTACCCGTCGGCGTTCACGTCGGCCATCGTGACGCCGCTGGTCCACCCCCCCGGACCTCCAACTCCGGCGCGCTCCGTGACGTCCTCGAAGCGGTAGTTCCCCTGGTTCAGGTAGAGCCGATTGGCGCCAAGGTTGGACGTGAAATAGAGGTCCGAAAGCCCATCGTTGTTGATGTCCCCCGCAGCGACCCCACCACCGTTGTAGTAGTACAGGTAGTTCAGAATGTTGACGCGTGTGTCTTCGGGGAGCTGGTTCACGAAGAACACGCCAGTGGCTGTCGGAGCGAGAAGCTCGAAGAGTGGCGCCGGTCTGGTGCGTTCACACCCTGTCAACAGCGCTGCCAGCACCGGCGCGGCGCACCAACTGCAGAGCCCTAACCGCATGAGGTCAGCGCGCGTCGGTGGCGTCGGAGTCGCGGAAGGCTGTCGATTGTGTCTCCTGTCACAGCCGTAACGGTGCGCTATCAACGGTCCTTTCGCAAACGGTCTTGACCTTCTACTCTCACGGATGCGCGAGGAGACAGAGATCGGATGACACCCATTGCGCGGCTGACCATGGCGCTCGGCGCCGCATGTGCCCTGGCCGCGAATGGTTGTGGGTCGGAGCCGGCCGACACGCAGGAACTCCTGAACGCGAATTTCCTCGGCCTCAGTGATCTCCAGAAGGGGCAGCTGCCGCAAGCGGAAGAACAGTTCAAGAAGGTCGTGGCGCTCGCGCCGAGAGATCCGCTCGGATATGCGAACCTCGGCCTGACGTATTTGCGAGGAGGCCGTTACGCAGAAGCCGAGGCCCAGTTGCGTCGCGCTCGACGACTGAGCCCGGCGAGCCCTGAAGTCGGGCTCATTACCGCCAAGCTCTATGCGCTCACCGGACGAGAAGCCGAAGCGCGCCAGACACTCGAGGAGCTGCGCGGCGACGCCAAGGTGCTGTATGCGCTTGCGGAGTTGGACGGGGCAACGTCGGACAGCGCAGCCGTTCGACGTTATGAGCGGCGACTGCGAGAGGTCCTCGTCGCTGCACCGGCCAATCTCGCCGTCCGTCTCAAGCTGGTGGCTTTTTTCGTGCGCCAAGGTCTAGCCGACAGTGCGGTCCAGCAGCTCGAAGAGCTGCGTCGTCTTCGCTCCGAGCTACCGAAGGAAGCGCAGCCGCATCTCGATGCGACGCTCCAAACCCTGCGCGCCAATAGAATCGCTGAAGCAAGAGGTCCACTCGATCGGTTTCTCCACATCATGGAGCTGACCGCTCCGTATCAGGCGTCGCTGGATGAGGTGAAGTGGGTGGACGGACCGATCGTCGGACGGCCGGTGCTGACGTTCAAACCCAGTACCCTGATCCAGGCACGCGGGCTCTTTCCCATGGGGAGCACGTCGTCCGTCCGCTTCGTGGACGTCACGAGCGACGCCGGTTTTCCCGTTCCGGCAACCGCGGCCAGTGCGCTCGCCGTCGGCGATTACGACGGCGACGGCACCGACGATGTCTTCGTGTCAGTCTCGTCCGCCGATCAGCGGCGGTCGGTGGCGCGTCTGTACCGCGTTCAGGGCGGATACGTCGTGGACGTCTCCGAACGAACGGGCGTCTCCACCTCCCTTCCCGCCGGTGCCGTCTACGCGACCTTCGCCGACTTCGACAACGATGGCTGGCTTGACCTCTTCGCCATCGGCGGCGATGCACACGGCTATCTGCTCCGCAACACGGGAGGCGGCACGTTCGAGGATGTCACTGCGAGTGCGCGCGTCGCCGACGTCGGGGGGGCGCACTCGGCCACGTTCATCGACCTCGATCACGATGGCGATCTCGATCTGTTCGTGGTTGGGTATGGAGGCATGATGAACCGCGTGTACCGCAACAATCTCGACGGCACGTTCACGGGGGCCTGGATTGGCAGTGCCACGGGCGCGCGTGACGCGGCCATCGGCGACTTCGACTCCGACGGCCGCATCGATCTGTTCGTCGCTCGCGAGAACGGCGCCGGCGTGCTCTATCGAAACGCAGGCTTGCAGCGCTTTGCCGACGTGACCGCCGAGAGTGGGCTCGGAGCCAATCTCGGCGGTGCCATCGCTGTGGGTGATTTCAACAATGACGGCTGGCTGGACATTTTTCTCGCCAGCCAAACTCGACCGGAGCTCTGGCGAAACAGCGGCAAGGGAGCCTTCACGTCCGATCGCGCCGCTGTCGCGTCGATACAAGGTGCGAGCCGCCTCGAGCCCCGCACTGTCGAGATCCTGGACTACGACAATGACGGGTGGCAGGACCTCGTCGTGGCGGGTCGCCGCGGCGTCGCTCTCCTGCACAACGATGGCCGCGGCACGTTCGAGGACCGAACGTCTCTACTGCCGGCGACGCTGCGGTCAGCGCGGTGGTTGGCGAGTGCGCGGATCGCCGTGAGCGACATCGACCGCGACGGCGACCGGGACATCTTCGTCGCGGACTCGGCCGGCGTCCACCTGCTGCGAAATGACGGCGGGAACGCGAACCTGGCCATGGACGTCCAGCTCGTGGGCCTCCGCACCGGCGGTGGCAAGAACAACACCTTCGGTATCGGCGCCAAAGTCGAGGTTCGCGCGGGCGCGATCTACCAGACGCGCGTCGTCACCGGGCGGATCACGCACTTTGGCCTGGGGCCGCACCTCAAAGCCGACGTGGTGCGCGTCGAGTGGACCAACGGCGTGCCGCAGACCATCTACTTCCCGGGAACCGACCAGGACATTCTCGAGCTCGAGCAGCTCAAGGGGTCGTGCGCCTTCCTCTATACGTGGGATGGCAAGCAATTCCGTTTCGTCACCGACGTGATGTGGCGCAGCGCGTTGGGGATGCCCGTCGGCATCATGGGGGGCGGCAGCACCGCCTATGCGCCCGCGGGCGCATCGCAGGAGTATCTGCGAATTCCTGGCGAGGCGCTGCAACCCCGCAACGGCCGCTACGTGCTGCAGTTCACGGAGGAGTTGTGGGAGACGGCGTACTTGGACGAAATCAGACTCCTCGCCGTGGACCATCCCGATTCAGTGGAAGTGTTCGTCGACGAGCGATTCGTACCGCCGGGGCCCGTTCAGCTGCGCCTGTTCAAACCGGTCCGTTGGCGACCTCCACTCTCGGCCACGGATGGCCTTGGTAACGATGTCCTGGCCGCGCTACGGGAA
>ERZ1292623.638-Hain-H51-01um-R1-638-length-36637-cov-7_pt1 | contig 36637 bp, 39 predicted proteins | sample MGYA00564398_ERZ1292623 | MGnify/ENA primary metagenome ERZ1292623 (study PRJEB36523, sample SAMEA6512633) | groundwater metagenome | collected 2019-01-07 | study: AquaDiva: Metagenomics assemblies of 32 groundwater samples
CTTGCAAACTACCAGCGCTTGCGACGACGGAATAAGCGTTCCCGCTACGAAGCATGGATTCCAGTGCATTGTTTCTTTCGAAAAGCGGGGTGACTCTTTCTGAAAGTTCGGGATTGATACGAACGTCATTGGGACACCAGTAACCCTCGGGAGAATGGTAAACCTCCCAAGCATGACCAGGAAGTCCGCCGTCTAGACATGGCTTGATTCCACTTTGCGCCTGATCCAATGCGATGTCTATCGCACGATCACCGCCCAATGCGATGGCAAGCGAGAGACCTCCACGACGAAGCGTATGTTTCACCACGTCGTTCATATAATCCACCACAAGATGTCGTGGTTCTATGTTCCTATTTCCGTGAGTGGATTCCAAAAACAAAAGATCCAAGCCCCGAATCTCTGGAGGAACGTTCCAAGGACTCATCCCCGCTAAAGTTGGGGTGTCAGAAGTAGAAACGTCTCCGCTGAAACCAACTCTCTTGCCGTCAGCCTCGACAACTATGTAGGCCGACCCACGAGTGTGTCCGTTGGAGTTGAAATAAACACGCACTCCGCGCTCGAGGTGCATCCAACCAGGCCTCGTAACGAGAATGGTTCTCTTCCGAATGTCTTCGTGAAGAGCGATGTCATACGGGACAAGTCCAGGATAGTCGAAAATCCTAGCCATCCTTGCAAGATCAGACCAGCTCGAACCCAGAAAATGAAAAGTAGGAAGCGTTGTGATGAGAGTCGCTTTCGGAAACTTCTTCATAAGCCACGGCACCATTCCGCTGTGATCGTTGTGCCGGTGAGTAAGAAGAATATAATCAATCTTTTCGAGATTTGATACGCTCTTTGGCGTAACCGCCCTTTGAGTATTGCCGCTAGAGTCTTTTAGTCGTTCGTACCCGATACCATAGTCCACGACCATGGTAACTCCCTGCTCTGTTTGGAGCAGGTTGCCTGAAGCGGAAAATCCGGAACCTCCGGACTTCCCCGGACAGGCCCCTAGAATTGTGACTTTCACACGACCTCCCTCCTCTTTGTTGTACCCACCCACCAAGGGGTGGGGTTTTGCAGATATTACCTCAAGGTTCTGAGCGGAATTCTAAAATAAAAAATAGTTTATGTCAATCTTTAGATATAACTCATTATTAAAACAAAATCGGGAGGATTTCTCCTCCCGACACTACTAATTATTTATATTTGAGCTGCAAGCAACGCAGACGGCGCCACTTGTGAAAGATCCGAATCGGTTGGTCCGAACCTCTCTACTCTGAACACAACAAGATCATCGCCGGATGCCCAATCCGAATGGAGTTTTAGAAAATACTCCTCGCCGGAAAATCCGACGACCCTCAACCAAACGGGTTCGAATCCCCACTGTTCGCCCCATTCTTTAGGGTGAGTGCCCGGAATGTAGTCCACTAGCGGACCGGCCAAAGCAGGGTGAGCCCTGAAGTTCTCTCGGAAAGGGTGTGGTCTCCCAAAACCGAATTTCACCTTTTCGGACTCGCGCATGCAGAAAGCTTTCACTCCCGGCAAACGAAACAGAGTCCATTCAAAACAAGGGGGAGCGATTCCCAAAGACTTGAGTTCGCTCAATGTCTCGCCACACGAGAAGAAAACTGATCCAAATGAATCCACAAGCGAGTCATTATGATTGGATTTGAAATACAGCCTGTGCGCATCACTAAGAGAATGGTGACGAAAGATAGGGTCTCCTGGATTGATGCCGGCCACAGTCTTTTGCGCCACCATCCTCAACGCTTCTTCTCCGAAAAAGACCATGCCCAGGCTTACGCCGAGGTCTTCCGAAATCGGGAAAAATCTCCGAGTGTAATCAGGAAGGACTGCCCTTGCTCCGATTGTCATTTCGAACTCCTTCGGGTTTCTCCAGCACAGTAAACGCATCCGGGAACTAGGCACTCGAAAACCGGGACTACGTCCCTGCCTGCCACGAAAGCGTCAAACCACAAAGAGAAAGCGTTGCGATGATCCGGAGCAAACTCAGCACCGAATTCGCAAATTTCTTCTGGGGTTAAAAGATAATGCGCGGAGAGCTCGTCATGAAGACTAGGAGAATCGTTCTCAAACTGAATATCACATGCGAATATCGCTCTCACGTGGGGAATCTTTTTTTCTGCAAATTCCCTACGTTGATTCGGAATGTGACTCTCCAAGACCTTGGTTAGCGAACCGAAGTTACGAGGCAAGATAACACAACCGATTTCTTCGAAAACTTCAGAGGCTGCTGTTGTCTTTAGAAGAAGATCCCATCCAGGACTACTCGCAATGCCACGCCATGTTTTTGCGGCGTCTTCTATGCTACCCAAAGCTGAGTAGCGAGCGAGATCGAGTCCAAGGCCTTCTAGTTCTTTCATCGAAGAAACCTTTGATGCGAAGTTGCCGATAGTTACCACATCGCAACCTCCACCAGGATGCTTCACGTACGTCTTGGGTGACTCAGAACCATCTTCTTTGTCCCGAATGATGTGAAACACGCGTTCGTTCGAAACAATATCCTTGGGCACTATACAGAATGCCGCAATGTCTGGAAGAACCGCCATAGGCGTTCCTTGATGCTGCTGGGCGAGAGCTGTCGTTGCGCTATTCATGCGCACCTCCTTCTGGTTTTTGGTCTCTCTTATCCCGTTAAAACAAATAATGTTGTCGTGGTGCTAGAAACAGTTTTACAACAAAAGTTTTAAAAAGTCAACTATTATTGCAAAAGATCGTTAAGGTCATCGAATGATTCTTTTTCTTTTTCCAAACCATCAAAACCGGCGGGAGCAGAAGATTTTCTAGATGAGGTTGGCGCGGGATCGGAATTTGCGGGTGGTGTGAGTGGAACAACTGAAGCCGTTTCGTTCCCAAAGCCCGAATCAACCGGCCTTGGATTTGTTTGAAACAAAAACGGGACAAAAGAGAAGACCATGCCCGCAATGACTATTGAGACCACAAAAATTGAAAAATTCTTTTTTGTTTTTTGATCCATAAATTAATTAATAACGTGTTTCATCCAAATAGTTGGGTCTGCGAGGAAGCTTCTTCTTTATACATCAGCGGAAGTTTATGCATCTGCGCAGAGTTGCGTTCTGGAATCCAAAGATATCCTTGGTTTTTTATAAGATCGAATATCTCTTTAGTTATCTTAACATCTTGCAAACAATAATTTTTAAGCTTCTCCATCTCTCCATTACGATAGAGTGCGATTGCCTCAAGTCCATGACCCGTCTTTGACAAACCAAGATTAGCTTCGCCCAAAACACCCAAACCGACTCTTCGGCCAAAAGTTTTTTCAATTTCCTCTAATATATCGAAATGAGGTATTGAATCTATTTTAAAATTAAAATATTTTTCAAGAACTGGAATATCAAAACGCTTACTTGAGAACCCAATGACAAGACTGGCGGTTTTGAACAACTTTCCTAATTCATCGAGTTGGTTCTCGTCAAAACAGAAATATTTGTCTTCATTATAAGAATAAGCGCCCACAACCGAAACCTCTAACTGCCTTAGATTCTTGTCCCCGCCTACGTCCGCGAAAGAATTCTTTGTTTCAATGTCAAAAACTATTTTGTCCATTCTAATTTATACGTGCCTATCTGCAACCTTCGAGGCGGCATAGCTATCCGGTTTAGTTTTTGCTTCAAAATTATTAGCTCTTATCATTCCCACCACTTCCTGGATAAGCGTTTTCGTCTCTCCAACTTCGCCTACGTCTGCATGGACCTCAAAGTCCCAGTTTGTGAAAGACGGCATTTTTTTAAGTTCGGTTAAAACCTCGTGGGCGACATCGATTGAGAGCAATACTTCTCTTATAATACGGTCGCGAAGAGTATAAAATTTGCCGAGCTCTGTTCTCCTCCAAAAATAACGGCCTCCGTTTCCAAGACGATGAACGACAACTGCGGTCACAAAATCAGCATCTTTAGAAGCAAGTTGTTCGGAATCTGATCCTATAATAACTTTATAATTCTTTTTTGGATCGCTTTGCATAAAGCGAATAACTTCGGCAACCACGTCTCTGGTTCCTATTTTAAGACCGAATGAAGTAGTGAAAAGATTGTCCTCCATATATTAGAACCTATCCCAATAATAATTCCTAACGCGCTACTTGCCAATTTGGTTTAGAACAAGGCGCGACGACGAGATGTACTCAGACAAGAGTCCATCAAGGAGAAGCAACGCAGTTATAAATCAAATTGGCTGTATCCCTTCGGGTTGCTGGCCAAATTTAAGATTTCTGCGTTACGCCTCGTCGAAGTATTGACACACATCTCCTCGGCAAGCCTGGAAATCTTAAATTTGTCCAAGCAACGCGTTCCGGGATTATTATTGAGATAGGTTCTTAAGAACGATATTCTTGGGCTGAATGTTTGTCAACAAACAAATGTAGTGCCGAGGGAGAGATTTGAACTCTCATGCCCTTGCGGGCGCTAGCTCCTAAGGCTAGTGCGTCTGCCAGTTTCGCCACCTCGGCCGATTGAACCCCCTGGGCTCATTTCTCGATTAATTTATTGTACTTCGTTTCACGAAGCGATTGGAAATCCGAACCTCGCAAGCTCGGTGGGATTTCCTAATCGATTGTATCAAATAAGCCCTGTATTGACAAATCTATTTAATTTTGTTATGATATATGCAGAAGCTTAACAACACAAACAACTGACCCGAGGAGGGCGAAGTGTACACAATCTTGACGTTGTTGCTGCTCGTTGTTGCTCTGTGGATTCTCGTGGCCGGTTGGCGCGATATCACGAACAACACAATCGCCGCAGCCTACCTTTGTGGTAGGTATTGGACGGCGCTGGAGCAAGGATGGCAGTGGTGGTGGCCTTGGCCCTTTGGGCGCCACGAGGAATACTCGAGAAAGCCGATACCGATTTCTGACACGGTGAAGGTCAATACAAAAGAGAGCGATGGAGACAAGCCGGGTGGATCGAATAAGGTGACCCTGGATTACTCGTTCACCTTCCAGCCCGACTTCAATCTTCTGGGCACCTACCGGCGATGGGATGTCGAAACAATCGTAGCCGACTTGAAAGCCGAGATCAGATCACAACTCTCGATCTTGGGCGGCAAGCACAGCTACGCAGACTTCATCAAATCTCATCGGGCAATCGAAACAATCATCGACTGCCTGCTCCGACTGGATGTTCTGCCACATTACGATCCCAAGAGCTTCGGCTTGACCGGAGTGGATGTCGTTCCGCCGGACAAGCGGATTGCTTTCTACGACGAACACCATCACGAGATCAACCTTCGGTTGAAGAGTGAGGTTGATCGACCGGGACGCATTTCGAGATTCGAGGAGAAGTACGGAATAGACATCGGTGGCTTCCATCTCGATCCAGCCGCCTTCTCTCCTGAGCTGACGGCAGCGCTTGAGCTCGAACGAGGGACCAAGCAGAAACTCGCTGCGGTGGATGCTGTCACCTCGAAGATCGATGAGGTGACAAAGAAACTGCCGAAGCTCCCGATTCAAGAAGCGGCAGATCTCGTCCAGGCAACACTCGGCGTTCCGACCAAGATCATCAAGGTCCGGAGCGGCGGCGCGGTGGACGTCTGGCTCACACCCGACGCGGAGAAGGTATGACCGACAACACTGTAGTGCCTAGCGAGGATGAAGCGGTGAAGCCGGCCACGCACAAGGCAGGTTCCAGGAACGTGATCGCATTGATACTTTCCGTATTCATTTTCATTGCGCTCATCACGATCATCGCGAAGATCGACTGGCAACTCCCGAAGTTCGGGTCTTCGTCGAAGGCGCCGCCAGCATCAACGCAGTATCCGGTCTGCCTCGGCGCGGAGAACTCGAGCATCACTTTCAAGCGCGGCGAAACGAAGAAGGTTGTGAAGCCGCAAGAACACTGCTTTGGACCGTGGGTGAATACACCTCCGGGGTCAACCTGGAGGGTGACGCCCACAGAAGGGAGACGGGCAGAGATATTGCTTTGGGACGGATCTGGTCCGTACGGAGTGAGTGCGGACACGAACATCTGGCTCGGAGAAGTGCATCGGGCAATCTTCCGAGTCCGGGGAGCAGATTCCGTCATCGTCACGGTTTCGGGCAAGAGTTGAGCGCTCGGAACAATCAGTAAACAAAAGCCGCGAGAGAAATTTCTCGCGGCCTTTTGCTTTCTAGTAGAAAATTGATTTTAGAACGCGGGGTTGGTACCGGTTGGAAGAGTTGTTGGGACACTAATGCCAACGAAAGTTCCGAGAATGGCCGGAATAGCGAAGGCTAGAGCGGCAATGACAATCGCAACGACAGCGTAGGTCAACTCCTGTTTAGCCTTCTTCACTTTTTCTTCATCGCCAGCCGCAGTTAAATATGTAAATGCAGCCAAAATAATGAAAAGCGCCGCGACTATGAAGAATAGATAAGCGGCTATATTAACCACTTGTTTTACCAAATTTAAGACGGCATCTACAGTCGTCGGGGCGGCAGCGAAAGCCAAAAAAGGCATTGCAACAAGACCAACGATAACTGATTTTACTACGATATTTTTTAATTTTAAATTCATGGAATTAATCGGATAATTCGACCTTTTGAATTGATTTTATTATATCACAATCATTACGAGCCGCTACCAAGGACGCTTTTTATAATTAGCGCCACCCCTCCGCTTAAGAGTATTATTGTGTATCCGATAACTGCGTAAAGGATGGTCTTTTTCCCCAACTTGAACTTCTCCGGATCGCCTCCGGCGAACATCATTTGATAGGCGCCTATGATAATCATTCCGGCAACTATTGGGGCGGCAACCACAATCAAGAAATTAATTATCTTTGTTATGAGCTCAGAAACATCGCTCACTCCCAATGGGTTTGCAAGATCTATCGTTCGCGGATTTGTACCACCCGTATCTGCAAACACAAAACTCGAAGACATTACAGAAAGGAATGCGACTAATACTGAAGTTTTTAAAATCTTTAACATCTTTTTAATTATATCAAGAACAGGTGATGCTTGCCCAAGGATAATCAGGGTTGCCGGTTAATACATGAAGAAGGGTTCCAATTATAACCCAAGCGACCAAGGCAATGGACAATCCGATAACAGCGCTTGTTATTATCTTTTTTCCAGTTGCGAATCGCTCCTCGGAACCTGCCGCAAACATTAGTATGATGGCGCCATACACCATCATTATAACCGCGATGGGGATGGAAACTTGAAATAGAAATTTGACGATATTCGAGGCAACTACAACCGCATCGCAAAAATCACACGGGCCTTTTATGTTGCAGGTTATTCCGCCAGCGCCAGTATTCTGCCAAATATTTATAAATTGAGCCAAAAAAAATTCTTTCATCCCTCACCCTTGAAGGATTGCTGGCCTCAGCAATACCTTGTTGTTGCTTTTGATTTGACCTTTGGTATTTATGTTCTGGTTCATTGTTTTTATGAATTATTGATTGCTGATCCTTCAAGGGTGAGGGATTATAGTCTTCTTTGCATAAATCCGGACACTAATTCTTGGGCTTCTTTTAATACTCGAAGCGCATCTTGCCCAGACAAAACCGATACTATCATGTCGGAGAAAACTTTGTCGGTCGCAGCGTTGTCAATCTGTGGCCAAGATTTTACAATAAGGGATTGTTTCGCAAAAACATTCAAATCAAGATCGTTTAAATATTTATTTATCAATTGACGCAAGGCCGGCGGGCGGCGCGTGATTTTGAGATAACTCTCTGCGTTATTTACATCTCCCGCAAGCGAGACCACAAAGTCGGCGGCAAGATTCAAGACCTTGCTCTGCCTTGAAACTCCGGTTGCCCAGTAATTAGGATAGCTTATTTGTTTTTGCGCTCCCTGCGGTTGGGGGATATCGGAAACGGAAAAACTCAAGAACGGATTTAATATTTTTAATTTAGGAATTACGGACTGGTAGTCAAAAATCATCGCTACCTTTTCTCCGCTAAAATCTCTCAAAGAACTGAACGAATCGTCATTCCAGGTATAAACATTGCTCCTTGGATTAGAAAATTGCGTATAAAAATTTAGAGAGTTCAAGCCTTCGTCGCTCGCGAAGGTCGCCGCCCGGAGATCGTCTGATACCATTTTTGTTCCGGTCTGGAGCATAAGAAAAGACAATAAATCTGGGGCCGAACCAATGCTCTTCTGTGATCCACCTATTGCCGCAGCGGCGCGGACAAGTTTGCCCGATTCAGATTTTGTAAGCCGTGGGATTATCGCTTGCAAATCTTCCCAGGTTTTTGGCGGACCGCTTATCGCCGCCCCGTTAAAAAGGTCTGTATTGTAAATCAAGGCAAGCGAATCTATATACATAGGTAAGGCGTATATGCTTCCGTTCGCGCTTAAGTCTTTCTCAACTATTTGCGGGAAAAGGTTTCTTAGTTGAACAAGCGAAATCATTGTTGTGGGCAACGGGTACATTTTCCCCATATTCCTTGGAAGAGAGTTGTTGCGAATCATAAAAACGTCCGGACCCTTTCCTGTAGCAAGAGCATTCAACAAGGCCGGCTCGTAATCAGTTACAGAATCAAAGCCCCTGTATTCAACCGAAACATTCGGATATTTTATTTTGAAACTCGCTATCGCGGTATCATAGGCGGCACGAGTGTCGAAAACTCCCCAAAATTTGAGATTAGCCTGTATCTTCGTGGCATCATTGCTAGTATTTAGACCCGGTATCACGCCCGATAAGACGAGAACAACAATAATAATCACAAGACCTATTGATCCTGCTATTATAAGTTGGGTTTTATTTAAATTCATGATTTATATTATAGAGAAACCACCCCCACCAATACATCTCCCTTAGCAAGATTCATTATTCTAACCCCTTGAGTTGCGCGACCCGCAATTCTTACATCGCTCATTTTAGTCCTTAAGGCCTGACCCTTCTCAGAAAAGGCTAGTATTTCGTTGCTTCCATCGGTGACAATCGTTGCTTCAATTACTGGTCCGGTTTTTTCTGTAATCTTTGCAGTTTTTATCCCAGAGCCGCCTCTCTTTTGAACCTTATATTCAGAAAGGGGTGTGCGCTTAGCATAACCATTCGCCATCACCGCCAAAACGTGCGGATTTTTGGACTTTATTTCTCCTTCCTTAATTATATCAAGACCGGCAACCGAATCACCCTTCCTCAATCTTATCGCAGTTACGCCAGAAGCAGTTCTACCCATTTCTCGAATGTCCTTCTCCTTAAATCTTATGGCTTGCCCCAAGGCGGTTACTATTATAGCCTCGTCTTTCCCAGAAGAAGGCCAAACCCAATTAAGGAGGTCGTCCTGTTTTAATTTTATGGCGAGTATGCCGGTGCGCCTTACGTTTCCAAAATCTTTAAGCGCTGTCCGTTTTATAAGACCTTTTTTAGTGGCCATCACCAAGAATTCCTTTTCTGCTACATCTGAGGGATATGCCACAATAGCGCTTATTTTTTCTGCAGGGGGTATTTCCAAGAAATTGTGAATTGACTTTCCTTTAGAGGTACGGCTTGCGGCTGGAATTTCATAAACCTTTGTTTGGAAAACTTTCCCATGGTCGGTGAAAAACAAAATATTGTCATGCGTGTTCGCTCCCACAAGTTTTTGAATCGCATCTTCTTCCTTGAGCTCAAAACCAATAAGTCCTTTGCCGCCTCTTTTCTGAGACTTAAAAGCGCCCCAAGGCAACCTCTTTATATAACCACCCCTGGTAAGCGTTATCACCGCTTCTTCTTTAGGCACAAGGTCTTCTTCTCTAAATTCTTTTAGACCTGAGGCAATCAGTTTTGTTTTACGCGCACTAGGAAATTTCTCTTTAAGTTCAACAAGTTCTTCTTTGATAATACCAAGCATTTTCTTGGGGTTTTTGAGTATCAATTTAAGATCTTCTATTAATTTCCTTTTCTCTTTGAGCTCTTCTTCAACTTTCTTGGTTTCTAGCGCCGCCAAGGTCTGTAGTTTCATCTCCAATATCGCGTTAGCTTGGATTTCAGAAAGCGCAAATTTCTTTATCAGATTACCTTTTGCATCTTCACGATCTTTTGATTTTTTAATCGTCGCAATAACAGCGTCGATTTTATCAAGTGCTTTAACTAGACCCTCTAAGATATGCGCACGCTCTTCTGCCTTTTTTAAATCAAACTCGGTGCGTCTTTTTACCATACTTTTCCGATGCTTGATATACTCTTCTAAAATATCCTTAAGTGATAAAATTTCTGGTTGAAGACCGTCAACCAAGGCGATCATATTAAAATAAAAATTTTTCTGAAGTTCTGTGTATTCGTAAAGTTGGTTTAGGACCTTCTGGGGGGAGGCATCATTTTTAAGCTCTATTACGATTCTCATTCCGTCTCGGTCAGATTCATCTCTTATGTCTCTCACGCCTTCAATTTTTTTATCCGTTACAAGCTCCGCCATCCTTGTTATCATCTCAGACTTATTAACTTGGTAAGGAATTTCGGTGATTATGATTTGGAAGCTCCCGCTTTTGCGTTCTTCAATTTCGGCGACGGCTCGCGTGGTCACCGATCCGCGACCAGTGGAATACGCTTCTTCAATTGATTTTTTATCATACATTGTTCCGCCAGTCGGGAAATCAGGGCCTGGTACGAATTTCATTAAGTCTTTCACTGTAGCGTCTGGGTTTTCGCTTAAATAAGTGATAGCGTCAACCAATTCCACCAAATTGTGAGGCGGAATACTTGTTGCCATGCCTACTGCGATACCAACAGTTCCATTCAAAAGGAGGTTGGGTATTTTGGCCGGCAAAAATTTGGGCTCTTCTCTTGATCCGTCATAATTGGGTTGCCAATCAACGGTTTCTTTCTCAATATCAATCAAAAGCTCTTCTGCAATTTTAGAAAGACGTGCTTCGGTATAACGCATGGCGGCTGGCGCATCTCCATCAACAGACCCCCAATTGCCCTGACCATCAATCAGTGTGTAGCGAAGGGAGAAATCTTGGGCCATACGAGCAAGCGCATCATAAACAGCGGAATCTCCATGCGGGTGATATTTACCAAGCACTTCACCAACAACGTTCGCTGATTTTTTGAACTTAGCGTCATGTCTCAAAGCGTTATCCCACATCGCCCAAAGAATTCTTCGCTGAACCGGTTTCATGCCGTCACGCACATCAGGAATGGCGCGGGAAACAATAACCGACATCGCATAATCCAAATAAGACTCCTTGAGTTCGGAGGTTATTTCTCTTTTTTCAATTCTATCCGTATCCTTTTCCATTTTTTATTTAGCCAAATTTATTATTGTTTTCGGGACAGGATCTTCGTCGACAAATAAAAAACTCTTGCCGTCTCCGTAGAAAGAATACTCGTTTGTTTCTTGAGCCCGTGATTTAAGATTATTAAAGGTTTTTTTGGTGCTGTCTATCGTCGTCGCTATCTGACTACCAAGATCCGAAGCTATCTCCCTAGAGCCACGAGAAAGAGTTGCCCAAAATGAATTTTCATTATTTTCTACGCTCGCTTTTTCTTTTATGGGTATTAAACTGGGAATGTTCAGATTGAGATAAATAGCCCACAAGCCGATTATAAATAACATGCAAATACTACACAACACAATAAGGTATTTTTTCTTGACCCCATCATCCGCCCGTTGAATTTTTCTAAGTCGGTTAGCGGCTCCCGACAATAAATTGTCCAATTTCGAAATATGATACATCTTAAGATTTAAGACATTTGATTTCCATCGTCCCAGGACGTAAATCTTTTTTCTTAAATACTAACTTTTCTTCCAGCTCTAGTTTAGACTTTCCGAATTCCTTATAAAATTTTGACGGATCTTTAGAAGAAACTATTACAGTAGCCGGCTCAAGTCGGCGGACAAGCTTGGCCGCAACTTCTTCAGATAAATACTGCTTACCCACTGGAACAATCAAGACATCAGCTCCTCTAAGATTTCCTTCCAACTCCTTATCCGGCTCTTTGTGTATTTGTCCCAAGAGCACTAGGTTTATTTCATCAATGAGAACCTTATAAATAGTCCTTTCTGTGTTTGTTTTTTCATCATATCCTGCGCTGTAACCCCGGACATTTACTTCGCTCGCCTCAAACTCGCCTTGATGATCAATCCAAACAAAATCACCCTGGCCGGGCAGGCCATCTCCGTCTGGAACGGAACTTGATGGCTTAATCGTGCTCAATACCACCTGCGCGCCCCTCAAAGACCTAGCGTTTGTAGGATCAACGAGAACGACAGTATTCCCCGACTGAATTTTGAAATAATTATCACCCAGACAATTTATAACCATGTTAGAGCTTTGATCGCTTAATCTTAACCCAATTTTACCCGATTTTAGACATAAAATCAAACCAAATTCGTGAGAGAAACGTTAATTCGAACGGGGTTGCCATCCCCCACAAGCCTATGCTAATCTTGCATACATTGATATGAACACGACAAATAATAAAGCTTACTTGTTGCAACTTTTAAAAAGTAGGGGGGACATACTCTCCGTGCTTAAAGTTGGCGATCTTGTAACTGGTGCAGTATTGGAGGGGGGCGCAAATAAAATAGTGGTTGACCTAGGGAAGCACGGCACCGGCATTATATACCGCGGGGAGATACAAAACGCCCGCGAGTTAGTGAAAAATCTGAAAATCGGAGACCCCGTGCATGCCAAGGTCGTAGAGACGGACAACAGCGAAGGCGTTGTTGAACTATCCCTAACTGAGGCGGGGAGACAGAAAGCTTGGGCAGGGATAAAAGAGATCCAAGACAAAGACGAAGTAATAAAATTCGTTCCGAAGTCATTCAATAAGGGCGGGTTGATAGGAGAACTCCATGGAATTCAAGCCTTTCTTCCTATCTCACAACTCGGCACTGCAAATTATCCTAAGGTTTCAACTGATGACAGAACACAAATAGCAGCAGCCCTGGAAAAACTTGTTGGCAAAGAAATAGAAGCAAAAATAATCGATGTTAATCCACGAACCAATAAGCTAATAGTTTCTGAACGAGCCGCAACAGAAATTAGCCTCAAAGAACTCGCAAAAAATTATTCCGTAGGCCAAATTATTGAAGGCGTTGTCTCTGGAGTTGCTGATTTTGGAGCATTTGTAAAATTTACGGACAATCCAGAAGTAGAAGGCTTAATCCACGTTTCTGAACTTGATTACAAGGTTGTAGACAACCCGAAAGAAATAATAAACGTTGACGATGTCGTAAAAGCGAAAATCATAGACATAAAAGATGGCAAAATCTCTCTATCCTTGAAAGCCCTAAAGGAAGATCCTTGGCAAAGTTTGGCTATAAAGTATAAAGCGGGCGCCGTCGTAAAAGGCAGCGCTTACGCGTATCATCCGTTCGGAGCAATTATTAATTTGGACAAGGAAATTCAGGGACAAATACACGTCTCAGAGTTCGGAGGAGTGGAGGAAATGAAGAAAGAAATTGTTCTGGGCAAGGAATATAAATTTACAATAGAAAGTGTAAATCTAGAAGAAAAGAGAATAAATTTGAAATTCAAACCCGCGGCATAGTCTTCTATCTCACAAATATCACGAATTTGGCGGAGCGAATTTTGAAGACAGATTCGCGACGCGATGAGCGAAGTGTGCCGATAGGCACATGAGCGAAGAGCAACAAAGAAGCTGGCGAAAATTCGCCCGCTCCGCAAGAAGAAACTGAATAATGAGCGCTTTCTTCGTTGCTCCTCCTCAATGTGGTTATCACCACGCTTTCGTCGTCACGCCTCGAACCCATCTCATTATTAAACTTCCAAATTTCGCGAGATTTGTGGGATAGAAGACAAAAAAACCCCTTTCGGGGTTTTTTATTTTTCGCTCGCAATATCCGAAGTTTTCTTTTTTATAGCCTCTAACGTTTTTTTATCTTCTTTCAATTTTTCTCGAACATTATCAAAACCAACGCCTAATTTTTCTTCATTGAAACCGTAACTCGCACCGTTTTTTGTAACAACGCCATACTTAACGCCTGTGTTCAAAACATCGGCTTCATACGAAATCCCTTCGCCATACATTATGTCGAATTCCGCTATTTTAAATGGTGGGGCAACTTTGTTCTTCACAACCTTCGCTTTTGTCCGATTTCCTACAATTTCCTCGCCTTTTTTAATCTGAGCAATGCGACGAACATCGATTCGAACCGAAGCATAAAATTTTAATGCCGTGCCACCAGTTGTCGTTTCCGGATTACCATACACAATACCAATCTTCATTCTAAGCTGGTTTATGAATATCATAATCGTGCCGGACTTTGCGCAGATAGCGGTTAGTTTACGTAAGGCTTGCGACATAAGCCGCGCTTGGAGACCCATGTGTCTGTCGCCCATTTCTCCTTCTATTTCAGCCTTGGGAGTCAAAGCAGCAACAGAGTCAACAACAATAATATCTATTATTCCGGAACGCACCAAACTTTCTGAAATATTCAATGCTTCTTCTCCGTTGTCGGGCTGAGAGATAATAAGATCTTTTACTTTCACTCCTATTTTCGCGGCATAGTCAGGGTCTAAAGCATGCTCGGCGTCTACAAATGCTGCCCTACCTCCCCGACGCTGAACTTCAGCGACTGCATGCAAAGCAAGAGTGGTTTTTCCACTTGATTCTGGTCCGTAGATTTCGATTATTCTTCCTTTCGGAAGTCCACCACCCAATGCAATATCCAAAGAAAATGAACCCGATGGAATGGTTTCTACCTTAGCGCGAGTTGTGTCTCCAAGTTTCATTATCGCCCCTTCGCCAAAACGTGACTGCAACGACTCCATCAGAGTCTCAAGCTCTTTCGCTTTATCTTCTTTTTTTTCTATTTCTTTATCTTTTTTGATAGAAGTCATTCTATTTTATAAATCGGTGTTTGTGCTTGTTGCGTAAAATATTTGTTTAGTAAATGATTGTTTTTTGCCAAGAAACTTCTTAATGTCGAAGGATAAAGTATTGAAACCAGGACCCAATGGAATATCTTTTTCGAAATCGCCGTCTTTTGTAGGATAGATCCGCTCACCATTTACTGTCAACTCATATCCCGAATCAATATTGCCCGAAAGATTAAAAACCGGACTGGCGGTAAAAACCGTGTCTTCTTTTAGATTGTTCAAACTAATTCCGTTTGCTTGTGGAAGTAATAGAAGTCCAAAATACACCACCAAGGCCATCACGAATACTAAGATCAAGATAATTTTTGTATTTATCTTTGTTGATTCGAATCTGTTTTTCGGTAATTCGTCATTTTTACCAGAACGCTTCAACGTTTCGTTGCTCTTTTGATATTCAATCCACATTTTTTCGCCGTTTAATCCGAGCGCCTCTGCTATTCTTATTAAATAACCATGAACATAAGGCGCAGCCGGCAAGTCTTCAAGATTGTCCTCCGCTAGATTTTTTAAGAATCGCTCGGAAATTCCGGTCGCCTGAGCCAGCTTTTCAAAAGAAACGCCCTTGTTCTTTATAGCTGTTAAAAAGGCTGATGAAAAATTCTTTTGTTCCTCGTTTGGCATAATCTTAATATACTTCCCTTGGCTTTGCTCCGTCGCCAGGCCCCACAACGCCCTTCTCTTCCATTATATCGAGGAGTCGGGCTGCTCTTGCGTAACCAACCTTCAACCGCCTTTGTAAAAGTGAGGCAGACGCTTTTTTTGCCGCCCGAACCGTTTCAACCGCTTCATCGTATAATTCATCATCAGAATCACCACTATAATTATCGAACTGAATACCACTAGCCTCCACAGGCGCATCTGCGTTAAAGACGACCTCTTCGTCGTTCTCTCCCGAGAGTGGTTTGTTGTTGTCTTTAATGAAATTTAACACATTTTTAATCTCGTCTTCGGTGAGATATGCGCCTTGGATACGTTGTGGTTTTGAAAGCTCTGCCGAAGTTAAGAGTAGATCGCCATGGCCTAAAAGTTTTTCGGCTCCTCCCGTATCAAGAATAGTTCGCGAATCCACCTGGCTTGCTACTTGGAGAGCGACCCGCGAAGTAATGTTCGCCTTGATTAGTCCGGTTATAACCTCAACCGATGGTCGTTGAGTGGAAACAACCAGATGAATTCCTGTTGCCCTGGACATTTGAGCCAAACGAATTATTGATCCTTCAACCTCTCTGCCATACGAAGACATCAGATCGGCTAATTCATCTATAACTATCAATAAATATGGAAGTTTATAAGAATTTTTATTGTAACTCTTTATATCTCTTGCTCCTGCTTCTAAAAGAAGCTGATAACGCCTATCCATTTCTTGAATCGCCCAACGGAGCGCTCCCATGGCTTTTTTATTCTCTGTTATGACCGGTGACATAAGGTGTGGAATACCATCATAGATAGAAAGCTCAACTCGTTTCGGGTCAATCAAAATCATACGAAGAGTATCTGGTGAATTTCTGTATAACAAAGAAATTAAAAGAGAGTGTATAGTTATGGATTTTCCACTACCAGTTGCGCCAGCAATCAAAAGATGCGGCATCTTTGCAATGTCCGAAAAAATAGGATCTCCGCTTACGTTGCGTCCCAAAGCAAAAGCAAGAGGAGAACCTTTTTCAAAATCAGGATAAAGCAATAAGCTTCCCAAACGCACAAGCGCGGCCGACTTATTAGGCACCTCGATGCCGACCAGTGATTTGCCGGGAATCGGCGCCTCTATTCTTATCGGATGGGCGGCAAGTGCAAGAGCAAGATCCGAATTCAATGCTGTTATTTTAGAAAGCTTAACTCCTTCTGCGGGTTTTAGAGTAAATCTTGTGACCGCAGGACCAATAGCTACTTCCCCCATCTCAACCGATATTCCAAAACCATCAAGGGTTCTTTTTATAATATTGGCGTTAGCTCGAAGATCGCCTATGGTTGGTTTCTCAATTGTTGAAACCAAAAGTTTCAAAGGCGGTGGGGTATAATTTTTTATTCTTAATGCTTTGAATTCAGAAGAAATCTTCTTTTCTTCTTTGGTTGTCTTCTCCAAAACCGCCTCAGCCGCCACCTTGTTTTGTTTTATTTCGGAATCTACAGCCAAATCAGGCACATTGGTTGAGATAACCGGTTCCACCTCATCTTCTTCATCATCTTTCTTGTTTCTGCTGAAAGAAAATCTAATCGGTCGATTCAGAGTCACCAGAAATGATACAAACAATATAGTAAGGGTTATGACTACCGAAGCAGGTACCCCAAAAGGATCCTTGAGCGATCCAACCAAAGTTCCGGTGAGCCCCCCGCTTCCAGGATAAACAATGTCCATAAAACCTAAGCCGGCCATCACGAAAAGAATGCCACCAACAAGAGTTAGTCCAAAAAATTTGCGAGCTGTGGTTATGAAAGAAAACGCCAAGAGGAAGGAGGAAAGCGGAAACAAGTAATATCCCCAACCGAACAGTTTGTTAAATGTAAGATAAAACTTTTCGCCCCAGGGCCCAGCTTGCGACACGCCAGCCAAAATAAAAAGTACCGCTATGCCTAGAAAGAGTATCGTCCAAACCGTTTTCCTTATATCTGGATGAATATTTGTCTGGATATCGCCAATCCTACCGCCTTCCTCGCGTTTTTTATTTTTGGGCTTGCGAGACATTTGTTTACTACATTTAACCCCAAAAACGTTTCGGGGGCAATACTTGAGAAACAAAAAATCCCGAAGTAATTCGGGATTTAAATAGTTACTGAATGGTTTTGAGATAAAGTCGTAGATACGTTTCTGGCACAACATCCTCCGGAACAAGGCCCAGCCCTTTTACCTCGCCCTCCAAGTCTGCGTTGATATCGTGTCCTCTAATCTCGGTGAAATCACCCAGCTTGTCAACGGAATCCAAGGACAAAACAAATCCGTTCTTTCTATAAATAGTCCTTTTCTTAACAAAGGTCACGATTTCTGTGAAATTCCTCAAAGCCCTTTCCGTCTCAGACTCTGAAGACAGAGGGATAACAAGTTTCGTTCTCGAGTTCAAGCCGTTCGGTCCCCACTTAAAGACGAAAAATGTGCCGCCGGAGGTTTTCCTCAAGTGGAAACATTCGTCATTTGTGAGTGGAGCAAGGCCATTCTTTGTTAGGTAAATGTCTGTTTCGGTTGTTGCCGAGTCAAGAAACCAGCCCATTTCCCGAAGCTTATCATCACGAACATGACCCCTGATTTTAATTTCTTGCGGTTGGACGACCGCTTTCTGTTTCATCAAGCCAGGCTCTTCTATGAATACTTCGTCCTCAGAAACTCCAAGATTTTTTCTGACAGTTTCAACTAGCGAAGCGATAATCACTCCCTTCACCTCATCGATGCTTCGACCAGTCGTGTCAATCTTGAAAATTGGAATACCTGGAAGTTCTCTTTCAATAAGCTCGGAGGTCTCAACCACGCACGCCAACATTTCATCCAACGATTTCGGATTCATCCTTGATCCATATTTGGGATTCGGATCTTTGCCGTATTCCCTGACGAGCGCTTCCTCGACCGAGCAGGCCAGAAGCACAACAGCATCAAGCGATTTTATCCAAGGACCAGTTAATGCGAATGTTTTGTAAGCCTCGTACTGTTCTTTGGTAACGGCGCCCTTTCTCAACTGCCACCCAAGATGAACCAAGTTATCAAAAAGACCTCGGTTCAAAAAGACTGCGTGAAACCTTCTGTCAGAATTTGCCTGGATAAGGTTTTGGAAATTATAAGCGAAGTGGGTCATCTCAAAATCATAAGCTCCAACCCTAGGAATCCCTCTCGTCATTTCTGATTCGGCGCTCTCTTGCCGAATTAGAAACTGGAATCCCTGTCGCCTAAACCAACGCTCAACCTCAACAAGCTGCCTATCCTTGCCGGCTTTTGCTGTCCCAAAAAACTCAACGATGATGGGTTTGATAGGGATATCTGTTTTCTTCCGTGGAGCATCGAGCCGCTCAAAGATGGCTTTTGCTGTCGCAGAGGTACGCGCTTCATCAAAAGGCATGATTTCGGTGAATAGAATCGACATTTTCCTCTCATCATCCTTTTTCAAATGTTATTTTGCTGACCTCATACTATTTGTTTCGGAGCCTTTGTGTCAAGCCAAGCTTTGGGTTTATGATAATAAAAACAATGAACCAGATAAAAAAGCCGACCCTAGGCTTAGATTTAGACGGAGTTATCATCGATCACACCGAAAACAAGAAAAAACTGGCAAAAGATTTCGGTTTTGAGATCGCTACAAACGAAACACCAACCGACATAATAAAACATAAATTACCAAAAGATGTTTGGAGAAAAATCCAAACGCTCATTTATGACGATCCGGTGGTTGGTTTTTCTCCTCCGCTTGTAAAAGGTGCGGCAGCTGGCTTAGAATTGCTGAGCGAAACCGGATTTAAATTCTTCTTGATATCAAGAAGAAAATCAGAGGGATTGCCGATAGAGCTTTTAAAACGAGTGGGTCTTTGGCCTCGTTATTTCAATAAATCAAATACCTATTTCGTGAAAGACAAGGAAGCTAAAAACGAAAAGGCCCGAGAATTGGGGGTAAGCGCATACATCGACGACCAACCTTCTGTTTTAGAAAAATTATTGTCTGTACCTAAAAAAATATTGTTTGACGAATATGGGGTGTTCCCAGAAAGCAAAAATTACACGAAAATTAAAACATGGGCAGAGTTTCTGGAAATACTAAAAAGTTTATAAATCCGGATATTTTCCGGGCTTACGACATACGCGGTTTGTATCCCTCGGAAATCGACGAAAGGGCGGTCTTTAACATCGGACAAGCGCTTGCTCCTTTTTTTGGTAGAGGGAAGGTTGTTATTGCCCGCGATGGACGCATTAGCTCGCCACGACTTTATCGGGCACTCTGCCGAGGTCTGAAAAAATCAAACCTTATAAAACTAGGACTTGCGACAACGCCGATGTTTTACTATCTCGTGGAACGCCTCGGGGCGAGAGGCGGTTTAATGGTGACCGCCTCGCATAACCCAAAGGAATGGAATGGTTTGAAGGTGGTCGGACGAAACTCGGAAATGATAAGCGGTTATGCAATACGCAAAATTATATTTTAAATTTCTTAATAGACAGGCAGCGCTAAAGAGGCCGCTGCGAGTTATTTTTGATTGCTCAAACGGCCCAGCCGGTCTTGTCTTGAAAAATCTAAAGATAAAAAACATAAAAGCCACGATAATAAATTCCCGAATTGACGGTCGCTTTCCGGCACACGGCCCCAATCCTTTGGTTAAAATGGCCACAAATCAATGCGCCAAAGAAGTACGAAGCCGAAAAGCTGATCTGGGCGCGGTTTTTGACGGCGACGCCGATCGGGTAATGTTTATTGATGATTTGGGGCGGCGAATACCGGTTCATGTTATAACCTATCTTCTTTCTCTTAAAACTCCACCACCCTACGTCGCGGATTTGTACATCTCAAGAACCCTAACGCACCTTAATTTGCTAAAAACGGTGGATTCGAAAGTCGGCGCTTATTATATGAAAAAAACCATGAAAAGAGTCCGTGCCTCGTTCGGGGCCGAATTTTCCGGCCATTATTATTTCAAGGAAATGGGAAATGCAGACTCCGGCGTTTTAGCAACGATTAAGGTAGCAAACGCCCTATCCGGACTCCCTTATAAAATCAGCCAATTTTATGATTCACTACCGGAATTTTACTTTGAGCAATGGAACATTGGGATTAAACACAAAGAGAGGGTGGAAAAAAAAATAAAATCCAAGGCCTCAAAAGATTTGTTTTTAATAGTTCGATCATCCAATACCGAACCAGCGACTAGATTCTTTCTCGGTTCCCGAAACAAAAAAATTTTTCAAAAAGAACTTAAAAGGCTTCAAAAAATACAATAAAACTTATTTTGACAAGATAGCTTCGGTGTATTAGTGTTGGCTTCAGTTACTTACCTTCACGCCACAGGAACCGAGCAATGGACTCCACGATTATCTTGATCTGGGCCTTGATTTGCATGGGTTGGTTTTTCTGTCTGATCTCAGGAGAGATGCGTAAGATTGGAACCGAAACAGCTAGAATCCCTAATTATCAAGCACTACATATCTATAGTCTCAAAACAAGTCTGCGCCTTTGGGATTCAGCAACTATTTCATTTTCGGCGGCCTATGTAATTCTCTTTGGCAAGATGCTCAGCTTCCTGTTCCTAATATTGTTTGGAGCAACAGCAAACCCAGGCATCTTGGGTCAACTCATGGTGATTCCTTTCGCGGCCCTGACATTTTTTGCCGCGAGATCAACCGCAAATTATTTAGTAAGAGAAATTTCTGGACATAGATTTTCTATTCTCCGAGGTTTCTTACAAGAGGCGTAATAATATATCCCCCGACATTTGTCGGGGTCGTTTTTTAATCAGAAACAATAAATCGTAGGCAGATTTCTATGCTTCCGTTATAATTGACAAAATTGCTAATATATGTTATCATTACTCCAGTTCCTAAATACGCCACCTTCAAGGAGGGCTGATGAATTCGATCTTCTATTACACCGAGCTTGCTCGGGGAGAACTGAAGTTTTTCTTTATCGTTCTCTTCGTTCTTCTCGGCTTCGAAGCGGCAGAGTACTCGGCGAAGCGCCTCCTATCCGGTAAGAAGAGGAACGACGAGAACCACTTCGATTGGAGCCGTCGGTTCGAGAAGTTGAGTACGTGGTCGTTCTTCGTCGCCTACGCGCTCCTCGCAACGCGCGTGATGCCGCTCATTCTCGCAATCGCGAGAAGCGCGGATGGTTGGCCAAAATCTGATGCCTGGGCCGACATTGCGACTTACTCGTTGATGACTTGCGTGGGGCTCGTTTGTCTCCTTGCAAGCCTGTCTACGAAGGACAGAATAACCGAGCAGGCATTAGGCACGCCGCTTCTGCCGGCGAAGAGGCACAGAGACGATCCGTGGAGAACGAGAACGTGGATCCACCGGATGCCGTAGTTTCGGCCACAGATAGATATCGCCCCCGATAACAAGTCGGGGGTGATTTTTTTATTAAAAACACAGAAAACACAGAAAAGTTAAAAAACCCGATAGTCGCATGAAACCTACACTGCTTGACCAAAAGTACCAAACAATGTGAAACGCTGTGTTTTCTTAACAAGCCAATAATGCCATTAAACCTATGTTTTTCATTTTTTATGTTTAAAAATGTTTGTCAACAAACATTTTAGAAGCCCGTTTTGTTTGTCAGCAAACAATTTGGGGTCAGAAATGTTTGCCGACAAACAATTTGAGGGTTAAAATACTAAAACCCGATAATGAACCAAAAATCACAACTTGGACGAGAGGGTGAAGATTTCGCCTGTGAATATCTCGTGGATAAGGGTTTTAAGATAATAGACCGCAATTGCAGAAAACCGTGGGGCGAATTAGATATAGTGGCCATTTCACCAGACAAAACCCTTGTTTTCGCAGAAGTTAAAACGATGTCCGGATTTAATGATGGTGGCCTGAAACCAGAAGACCAGATGAGTCGTTCAAAAATAGAAAGGTTCAGAAGGGTCGCCCAACTTTATGCTGGTTCAAATGAAAAATTGATAGATGAAAATAAGGGTTGGCGCTTGGATCTTATATCCTTGACAAAAATTGGAAAAGATTTTATTTTAAAACATTACGAGCAAATTGTCTGAGTTATTGACACACAACGACAGATTAATATATCGTTATTAAAACTTATGACCTTAAGAGAAAGCCAAATAAAAGATTTTGAGAAAAAATTAACCTCTAAAAAAGACGAGTTAGAAAAACAAATCAAAGATTCTAAAAAGGGATTGGACTTCGGAGACGACACCGATCACTTCGAAGAGGAGGAGGACGAAACCGAAGAAATGGCCAACTATCTTGCAATGAAAAAAGTACTTGATGAAAAAATCGAACACATCGATAGAGCTCTCGCAAGGATAAAAAACGGAACATACGGCATTTGTCAGAATTGCGGAAAAGAAATAGACATTAAGGTTTTGGACGCTGAGCCAGAATCCAATTTGTGCCGAGACTGTAAATCACAATGAAGTCGGTTCCGCGATTATATTCTGCGGAGTTGGACGGGATCAATGCGGAAATAGTTGAGGTGGAGGCCGACTTAAATGTTGGCCTTCATTCGTTTAATATAGTTGGTCTTGCCGACAAAGCCGTCTCGGAGGCCAAGGAGCGGGTCAATTCAGCGCTAAAAAACTGCGGCATTAAACCACCCACAAAGGAGAATAGAAGAATAACAATAAATTTGGCTCCGGCTGATATTAAAAAGGCTGGGTCAAAATTTGATTTGCCGATAGCAATTGCATATCTTCTGGCGAGTGACCAACTAAAAGAGTTTGAGACAAAAGATAAGCTGTTTGTTGGCGAACTTTCTCTTGATGGGACGCTCCGTCCAGTGAGTGGTGTCTTGTCAATCGCAATACTTGCGAAAGAAATGGGATTAAAGTATTTATTCGTTCCAGAAGAAAATGCCGCAGAAGCCGCATCAATTTCTGAAATCAAAGTTATACCAGTGAGGAGACTGAACGAGCTCATAGAACATCTTGAGGGCATAACTATAATAGGGGCGCAAGAAAAAACAAATATTGAGGCGGTTTACCCGACTCATTTTGTGAGAATCAGCGAGATAAAAGGTCAGTTTGCGGCTAAACGCGCGCTTTTGATTTCAGCTGCGGGTGGCCACAACTTACTAATGTCTGGTCCGCCGGGCACTGGCAAAACAATGATAGCTCAAGCGTTGGGTTCGCTTCTTCCTCCGCCGACTAAACAAGAAACTATAGAGATAACACAAATTTACAGCTCCATCGGACTAAACAACTCAAAAGTCATAAACCATAGGCCATTCAGGGCGCCTCATCATAGTGCATCACTCGTATCTGTAATCGGTGGTGGGGCAAACCCGAGACCCGGAGAGATAAGCCTGGCTCATCGCGGTGTTCTTTTCTTGGACGAAACTCCGGAATTCCACAGAGACGTTTTAGAAGGATTGAGACAGCCGCTTGAAAATGGTTCGGTACACGTCGCTCGAGCTAAGAAAAGTCTGGTTTTTCCGGCAAGATTCCAACTTGTCGCAGCAATGAATCCTTGCCCTTGTGGATATTTTGAAGACCCGGATAAAGAGTGCCGCTGTACCGCGAATGAAGTTTTCCGATATCAGAAGAAGCTGTCTGGCCCACTTTTGGACCGGTTGGATATACAAATTGAGGTTCCTAGAATTCCAATTGAAGAGCTTAGAAATGTGGGGATAGACACAAAAGCGGAAAACGAGATGAGAGATCAGATTGTTGCGGCGAGAAAAATACAAGACATGAGATTTCAAGAAACAAATCCAAGAATATTCTCCAACTCCGAGATGAACTCAAAGATTGTAGACAAGCTAATAAAACTTGATAATGCCGCAGAAAACTTTTTAAAACATAAACTAGAAAAATCTTTTGTTTCGGCGAGGGGGTATTACCGAATTTTAAAAGTAGCCCAAACAATAGCTGATTTGGAAAACTCTCCGGATATAAAAACGGAACACCTTGCAGAAGCGTTCCAGTATAGACTTAAAAACGATTAGGTTTATTTTACTGCGAACGGGTTCTTAGCTCCGTAAACTTCGAAGTGAACATGACACCCAGTAGTACCGTGAACGTTCCCCGTATTACCAATCTGAGCAATCTCGTCACCCTGCGAAACATAATCCCCAACTCTTACAAAATTTTTCTCAGTATGGGCGTATCTAGTACGAGTTCCGTTGGGATGCTCGATCATAATATAATTCCCAAAACCAACATTCCAAAATCCGCGACCAGACTCTTCGGTAACCAAGCCCTCGGCAGAGGCATAGATAGGCCTACCACAGGAATCTGCTATATCAACCGCATTGTGATCATGGAGCTCGCCCCAATTGTAGCCACGGGCGGGAAGTATGAAATAATTTACTAAATCGGCAAGGCTATCTACGTATCTATTAACATATGCGATACGACCTTGCGGCTTGGCATAAGGCAAAACTATGTTGTTCCCGGTCGAATCAAAGAGTTTTTGATAACTGGGATTGTATTGTTTTATGAGGTTGGGGTCAATTTTATAAGCTGCGGCAACGGATTCCACCGAATCGCCGTCTTTAATTTCGTATAATACTCCCGAAACAGGCAAAATTTTTATCCCATCCCCAGGATGAATAGAAGAGCGAATTTGCGGGTTTGCCCAGCGAAGGGTTTCTATTGAGACGTCAAACTCGGCAGCTATTTTCGAAAGCGTATCGCCTGGTTTAACTTTATAGTTTTGTAAGCCGTTGCGCGCTTCAACCAGATTATTAGATGGGCTTGAACCGCCCTCAACTATCCCGAAGACAAGGGGCGTCTCACGAGCATCGGAAGAAAAATCCGAACCAAATGATGGATCTATCAAATCTAGGATTACCGGCTCACGATATTCTTCCTCGGGACCACCAAAACCATAATCGTTTGAGTTTTCTGAGTTTTTAATCATTCCACCACCAAAAACGACCACTAAAATCAAAAACAATGACCACGCGCTAGTCATTCTTGGAAAACCCTTAAAACAAAGCTTTATTTCAGCAAGTATTGTACTAATGAAAACATATTAGCATACTGAAGAGATAAGCTCAAAAACCAACAATGAGACAACGCCTAGGCCAACACTTCCTTATTAATAAGGGGGTTATACAGAAAATAGTTAATGCCCTATCTCTCAAAGAAGGGGATTTTGTGGTAGAGATAGGCCCCGGACACGGGGAGCTCACAAAAGAGCTTGTAAAGCATGATCCAAGACTAAATATTGTCGCCATAGAGAAAGATTTAGGATTAGCAGCGAGCATAAGACTTTTGATGCCTAACCAAGACAAAATCGAGGTTGTTGAGGGCGATGCGCTCAAAGTATTAGGGGGGATAATCTCTAAACATAGCCTTGAAGCCCGTGGATACAAAATCGTAGGCAACATCCCTTACTATATAACTGGTTATTTGCTCCGATTGATATCTGAACTAGAGAACAAGCCCGAACTTGTCGTTCTCACGATCCAAAAAGAGGTTGCGGATAGGGTTTGCGCTAAGCCGCCGAAAATGAACCTACTTGCAGCAAGTGTTCAATTCTGGGCGGAGGCCGAAATCATTGAATATGTTCCCAAAGAAGATTTTAGCCCCGCACCAGAAGTAGACTCGGCAATCATAAGACTAACCACAAGAAATTTTGATAAAAAAACATCAAAGAAATACTATGAAACAATAAGGATTCTTTTTAAACAGCCAAGAAAAACTATTTTAAACAATATTTTGGACTATTTTTCGGATACCGAGGTGGATAAAAATGAAATCAACGAAAAACTTAGAAATTTGGGCATAAAACCATCGGAAAGAGCGCAAAACTTGGATATAGAAACGATAAAAAAACTCTCTCAGGTATTGTATAATTAAAGGTGGTGGAAAATAATTTTGTCACCAATTTTCTTGTGCGCAGAAAACTGCTTTCGGTTGGTTTGATTTTTATCGCAATGTTATTAATTTTCGGAAGAGCAAGGGAAGTTTCGGCGATAGGCTTATTGAGTCCGTTCGGCGGAAGGATAATTGCTATATCGCCCAACCTAGATGCTCTGTGTCCAGTCGGGACACACATAATAACGATTGGGTTACCAAAACCAAGAGTGGCAATTTTCACCAATACTCCCCCCTTAGTAAAAAACGGACCGGCTAGAGTTGGAAAATGGGCAATTGGATTAACATTGCCTGGAATACCACCATGTTTGCCGGTTGTAAGAACAATGGGTGTAAGCAAATGAGAAAAAATATAAATACAAAAAGAGTAATCGCTGTTGCTTTGGTTGCTTCGGCTGCCCTAACTTCTTTTTTAATAATAAAATCAGGGAGTGAAAAAAATAATGCCGCGGCCCTGAACGTTGTGACCAAAAATAACATTGGCACAAATTTTAATTTTGATTCAACTGATTTTTCACAACCCGGACCGCTTTTGGCAGAAGTTTCTCAAAACGGATCAGATAAAAATCTCACCGATGCTTTTACCACATCCTATCTCTTGGAAATATTTAAAAGAAATTCAGAAAACGACTTAGGGGGCAAAAATTCAGAACTAACCCTACCTCCGCAAGAAGTTTTCGAAAGTTTGTTGGGAGAGTATGCTAGCAAAAACTTCGAGTGGGTAAGATACGGGGAAAAAGATTTAAACATCTCGAAAGACAATTCAATTGGAAAACAAAAAGAATATATCACTGCGGTACGTGGAATACTGCAGAAAAATTTTGACGGCCTTACCGACCAGGTAATAGCTCTTGATAGTTTTTTTTCCGAAAATAATCCGAAGCCGCTTAGAGATCACGTTGTTTTCTTGAAATCACTCTCCGACGAGTCTCTGCGAATTCCTGTTCCAGAAAACAATAAAACATTCCAGCTCCAATTGGTTAATGTCTTGAAGAAAGAACATTCCATCTATAACGCAATCTTGGGCCTAAACAATGATCCATTAAGTTCTTTTTCGGCCCTAAATGAGATATTGGGAACCGCGGAGGAGCTTGGAGCCTTAAATACAACGTTGGAAGCCAGGCAAAAAGAAATATCTTCATGAACACTAAAAACACCTTAAAAAGGCTATTATCGACGACTATTCTCATGACAATGCTTGGTATCAACATGCCCTATAATGTGCCGAAAGCCGTGGCCGCTCCAAACCCATCAGCAGTAGCAAATGGTCTATCATGCCTTTCTGCAATCACGGGGATAGGAAGGCCTTCTGCGGGCGGACTAATCGGTAGCGAGGTTCCGATTAAAAACAAACAAGGCGATAAAGACGCTTGTAAAACCTTTGTTAATAGACTGAGCGACCTTGCAGTCGTAACCGCAAGGCAGGTTCTAAAGAAGAGAATTTTAGACACCATGGTAGATCAAACAATTGGTTGGATAAACGGCAATGGTGATCCAAAATTTGTAACCGATTATAAACAATTCTTAAAAGACGCCGGCAATGCGGCCGTAGGAGATGTGGCTAAGGAAATTGGTTTAGGAGCGATTTGCGCACCATTTAAATTACGTCTTCAACTCGATCTCCAAGCGCCAGGACCATTCACGCAACAAGTGAGCTGTACCTTAGACAGTATAGTAGGAAATATTGAGAATTTTTACGATGATTTTAAAGAAGGCGAGTGGATTGGATACAACGAAATCTTGAAACCGCAGAATAATTATTATGGGGCCTTTCTGCTGGCGCAAGACGAAACGCTTAAGAGATCTGCCGAAGCAACCAGATCTAAAGAATTAGAAGCGTCCGCTGGTTCCGGTTTTCTTAGCACTAAACAATGCTTGGAGTGGACTGTTTATGGAAACTCAGTAGAAGAGGACGAACCGGAAGCGCATAAAGTGTCAGTAAACACTGGTAGCTTCAACTACCCAGACCCGAGCACAAAACCGCCTAATACCGCCGCCCCTCAATATACTGGTTATATGACAAGCGTCTCCTGGGAGTGTACAAAACAAAGAATTGGGACGCCCGGCCAGATATTATCAGGCGCCACACAAAAAGCTGTAAACGCACACACCGATTATATAATAAATGCGGACGACCTCGCAGAGTATGCAGCCGCCATAGTTGATGCCGGAATAAATCGTCTTGTAAAAGAGGGGGTAAAGGGTTTGTCTAATATAAACACAAACAACACGCCCCCGGGAGGTTACAATTCGACGAATCTTCCTCCAGCCGTGAACGATCCGGCAGGAGAATATGATAATTCCAGAACTAATCAACAATTGAGCGCTGAAATAAATGATTTTAGAAACGACCTAAACGAGGCCTCAAGCTCGTTAGGCACGGCAAGAACAAATCTAACAAGTGTCCTTGATTTTAATAACCAATTGGCGACTAGCACGCAGGACTTAATTAATTGGTGTGGTGCCAATGGCGGAATCTCCTTACATCCGTTTGCCTGCTCTAATCTTTCTTCGGTGCTTTCTGGAACAACTCTTCGAGCGAGTACCACGCTTCTGCAGAGCGACTCTGTTGAGGGATTAGTATCGCTCTTGTCTGGTTTCCGGTCCCAGACCACTGTGATTACCGTCTCAAATCTAAGTAGTCTTTTAAACGCCTTCCCTGCGCTTAGGGATCAAATAAATTTGGCCGCAAGCGCAGCCGAAAGTTTATTATCCGAAACACAAAACCTGCTTACAAGAATACAAACCACCCTATCTGATTGTTTGGTGGGTGGGGGCAATTGCGGTACACCATAATCATAAACATGAATTCGATAAAAAATTTAAAACATAAAAATTTATTAATAATCGGTTTGATCCTTTTTGTGTTTTTGTTTTTGCCGGCTTCTAATGCTCATGCCGAGGGGTGGTTGGGCGGCTTAATAAGCGTTGGTAATTTTGCTACGGACGCAATCGCAAAAGTGCTTTATTATATTGCGCTCGTATTTAGTAGTATCGGCGGACTTGTTTTTGTTCTGGCCGCCTATCTAACAAGCTTTGCATTAAGTCTTAATTTAAATATACTCGGGCCAACAAACACGTTGGTTTCAACCGGCTGGATAATTACTAGGGACTTGGCGAATCTCGGGTTCGTTCTTGTGATTATAGTAATCGCCTTTTCAACAATATTGCGCCTCAGAGAATACGGTAATCAAAAAATGCTTTTCAAGCTAATCGCTGCAGCTATTTTAGTAAACTTCAGTTCCGCTATCGCGGGTGTATTCATAGATTTCTCAAATACAATAACTTATTTTTTCTTAAATAAAATTACTGATAATCCGGTTGGTATAGCTACGGCTTTGGCTGGAGCTTTTAATCCTCAAACATTTTTTGGCACTCCTAATTTTGATGGGCAAGATGTAAGCGATGTTTTTAGTGTGATTTTAACCGGTATCCAAAGTCTCGTCTTCATCACGGTTTTCACTCTCGCTGGGGCTTTTTCATTGTTGGCGGTTGCTGTAATGTTTTTTCTAAGATATTTGCACTTAACCTTCCTTATAATTATTGCTCCGGTTGTTTGGCTCTTCTGGGTCACCCCACAATTGTCCGGTCAATTCAACAAATGGTGGAGTTCTTTCTTCAAATGGGTTTTCTTTGGGCCAGCTTCAATGTTCTTTATATATCTTGCGGTTGCAAGCGCGCAGGGCATGAGCATGCAAGCTCAAAATTATAACGACGGCTCCGGGTTTTTTGGTTCCATGGGAGCAGTCATTAAGGATGTTTTAGAAAAGGGCGCACAAATGGTTGTGCTTATAGGAGTATTGCTGGGTGGTTTGATGATTGCGGAGCAAATGGGAATAGAAGGCGCGAAGGGGGCTGTAAAGGGCGCTAAATTGATTGCAACTGGAAGTGCGAAAGGAATGGGTAAGTTTTTGGGACGCACAACGGGAACGGGGGCGAGGCTCGCCGGAGGAGTTGCTGCTAGAGTCCCTGTGATTGGGCCGGCAACAAGAGGGTTAGCTGGACGCCTTCAAACTTTTGCGGGAACCCCATCAACAACCGGAATAGGCAAGGGGTTACGCAGAGCGGCCGGAGCGGTAGGTGGGGCTTTGAGCGGAACAACGCCTATTATGGGCAAGGGGGGGTTGTTGCGAGAAGCCGGGCTAAAGAATCCAGGATCATTAATTTCATCTCTTTCTTCAACAATGAAGAAGGGTGTTTGGGCCGGATTGGGTCTGAAGGATGAAAAAGACAAAAAACTAAAAACAAAACAAGAATTTGAAAAAGCCATATCGGAATTGGAAGAAAAAATAGAGAATGAAAAAGATGAAGGTAAAAAAGAGGAGTTGGAAGAAAAATTAGAAGAGTTGGAAGAGGGGTTTGAAAAATTTGAGAATCGACAAGGGAGACGCACAACCAAAAGGGAACCGACCCGCACCTCACCTCCGCCACCAGAAGGGTTTACAACAAATTCTCCGCCAGGCACAGAACCGACTACCCAGCCACCCACCACACCAACGACCTAAAACAAAATGGACTACTCTTTAATTACAGAAGAAGAAGTTTCAAGAAGATTTGAATCGGCGCCATCCGCTATTTCTAATTTATTGAACTCGGCAGACGAAAAGAAAACCATTGATGAAATAAGCCGAACTCATTATTTAAATGAGGACAAAAGACTTATTTTAGAACAACTTGTTAGCCTTGTTCTTTTGGGATTCGTTTCTCCGAACGAACTCGCAACCGAGATGAGCAACGAGATTCCCCTAAACTTCCATCACTCTAGGGCTTTGGCAAAAGAGATAGACGAAAAGGTTTTTGCGTTCGTCCGCGACGATTTGAAAAGTTCCTACGCTCCCCCGTCTGAAGATTTGTGGGAAAAAGAAAGCGAAGAAAGACCGGAAGGACAAGAACCAATAATTCTGCCTTTTGCCTTTGGTCCTCTTGCAAAAGACAAAGCACCCGAAGAAAAAACAGGAATAAAAATGGAGCCGGGGGAGAAAGCATCACAATTAAAAGATGGTCCGCTCATAATCCATTCTGAAAAGACTTCGGGCGAGGAAAAGAAAAGGTCGTCACTTTTTAGTTTTCCTTTAAATTTAATAAAGCCGAGAACAAGAACTGGGGAGGGGGCTTCTGTTAGGGCGCACGTAGAAGCGCCAAAAGAGAGGGTTGTTCATTATAGCGAGCTTCGAACGCCTGTCTCGCCATTTGGCAAGGGAGGGAATGATTCGGTTAAATTTACACTCCCGGAAAAAACTCAAAGAATAGAAATAGCTCCAACCATAAACACTCCTGAGGAAAAACCCGTCCCTATAATAATGGAGGCGCCAAAAATACCGCAAGCGAAACCAGCTCCCCAACCAAACATAAAAGGCTTTTGGCGCCCGGAACAAGCGAAAAAACCGGTAAGCGACAAGGCCCAGCCCAAAATTGAAGGAAACACCGTTGATTTAAGATAAAAATGGCAAATTTCCAAGTACCACAATTCATAGAAAAAAAGGCGAAAATAATCGGGCCGCTCACACTAGAAGAATTCCTCTACATTGCGGGTGCCGGAGGAATCAGTCTCATCGCCTTCTATGTATTTAATTTTTTCCTCTGGCTTGTAATAAGCATAGTCTTTGTGGGAGCGGCTATCGGACTAGCATTTGTGAAAATAAACGGTGAGTCTGCGCCCAAGGTCTTGCTTGCAGCGCTTAATCATCTCTCAAAACCCAAAACATATACCTGGCAGAGACAAATGATAGAAAAATCAGTTGACTTGGGCGAGTTAGAGCAAATTGAAGAACTCCGAAAAAACATGGGCCTGCAAGAAAAATTGAAGTCGGTAGCCCTAAACATAGCAACGGGTAAGATTTTTTCTGGCAAGAGAACAAAAAACGAGGTTAGAGAGTATGAAACCGTAACGTTTCTTACTGGGGAACAAAGAAAAGCAAAGAGAGTAGATTATTAAAAATAGGAAATGGCAGAGAGATAAGATAAAATGATATAACAATGGCAGAAACATCATTACCAACACAAAAATTTGTAGATGTGAAATCAATAAAAGATGGTATCCTTTATTTAAAAAATGGAGGGTTACGTCAATTACTAATAGTAGGTGGAATAAACTTTGACCTTAAATCCGAAGAAGAACAAAACCTAATACTTTCGAGTTTTCAAAATTTTTTGAACACGCTTGATTTTTCTGTCCAATTTTTCATCCATTCCAGAAAAATAAACATTGATGAGTATTTGGAAATGTTGGGAAAAAGAAAGACTGAAGAAACGAACGAACTCTTAAGGATTCAAATAGAAGATTACATTTCGTTTATTCGTTCGTTTGTTGCCGAAAATCCAATAATAAGTAAAACTTTTTTTACGGTTGTGCCCTACGATCCAGTCTTTATGTCAAATAAAACAGGAGGGATTTTTAGTCTGTTTCAGAAGAAAACCGACGGGACAAAACAGCTCGAAGCCCAAAAACAAATCGAGCAATTATCACATCGCGTGAATCAGGTAATAAGCGGCTTCCAACAAATTGGTTTAAGGGCAACTGCATTGAACGACGAAGAACTTATCGAGCTCTTCTATAATATGTATAATCCCCAACTGATTGAAAAAAAGGGCCTAGAGATAGCCAAACAAAAATGAATCCCGTTAGAGACAAACAAAGCATCAATCTCATGATTTACAACAAAACAAAAACAATCCACACAACAAAGGTCAGGTCGTCTATCTACGGAAGCGCAATCGCTTCCTGTCTCTAACGGGATGAAAATAAAGGTTCCGCAAGCATATAAACCGGGCGCCGAAGATGTCCCTAATGTAATCGCCCCTTCGGGAATGGCCGTTGAATCAAATTATCTGAAACTAGGTGATTATTTCGCAAAAACATTTTTTGTCTTTACCTATCCAAGGTTTTTATCGAGCGGGTGGTTCTCCCCGATAATAAACATGGCCGAAATGATGGATATTTCAATTTTCACTCATCCAATGGATACCGCCTTGGCTCTAAAAAATCTAAAAAAGAAGGTTGCGCAAATTGAAGCTGAGCTTTCAGAAAAACAAGAAAAGGGTTCGGTACGCGATCCCGTCTTGGAAACCGCCTATCAAGACGTGGAAAATTTAAGGGATTCTCTTCAACAGGCGAGAGAAAAACTTTTTGAGGTTGGGATTTATATAACAATTTACGGCTCAAGCGAAGAGGGTCTTCGCAAACTAGAAAACACCTTGGAATCAATGCTCGAATCAAAGCTTGTTTATATAAAACCGTCCCTTTTTAGACAGCTAGAGGGTTTCAATTCAACGCTCCCTTTGGGACAAGACCGACTTCAAGCACACACGCCTCTCAATTCTGGTCCAGCTTCGTCTATCTTTCCCTTTATTTCACCAGACCTTACTTCTGACAAAGGGATTATGTATGGCGTCAATCTCCATAACAATGGTTTGGTAATTTTTGATAGATTTTCTTTAGAGAATGCGAACAGCGTTGTGTTCGCAAAATCTGGCTCAGGAAAGTCATATGCTAGCAAACTTGGAATTATTCGCTCTTTGATGATGGGTCAAAATGTTATTGTGATTGACCCAGAAAATGAATATCAGAACTTAGCGAATGCCGTAGGTGGAAGTTATTTTAAAATCTCGCTTACTTCCCCGAACCACGTAAATCCTTTTGATATACCAGTAATCCCAGAAGGTGAGGAGCCAGCGGATGTATTTAAGTCTCATATTCTAAATCTAACCGGGCTGGTGAAGCTTATGTTAAAAGAGGTAACCCCAGAAGAAGATGCGCTCTTGGATAGAGTTATCAACGAAACCTATGCTTCGCGCGACATCACGCCAGAAAGTTTTTCTGCAGACACAGTAATGCAACCGCCCCTCTTAGGAGATTTGCAAACAATTTTAGAAAACACCGATGGCGGCAAAAACATCGCAACGCGTTTGGATAAATTTGTGCACGGCTCTTACGCCGGTTTCACGAATGCCCCAACGAACGTAGATATAAAAAATCGCTTGATAGTTTTCTCTATTCGGGATTTAGAAGAAGAATTAAGGCCAATTGCCATGTATATAGTTTTGAACTTCGTTTGGAATCTTGTGCGATCGGAATTAAAACAACGACTTCTAATCATTGACGAAGCTTGGTGGATGATGAAATACAAAGACAGCGCCCAATTTCTTTTCGGACTCGTGAAGCGGGCGAGAAAGTATTACTTGGGCATAACGACGATTACTCAAGATGTAGAAGATTTTCTTAAATCCGAATACGGCAGACCAATTGTTACGAATTCCTCAATACAGCTATTAATGAAGCAATCGCCGTCTTCGATTGGAGCGGTAGCGCAAGCATTCGCCTTAACCGAGGGGGAAAAAGCCTTTCTTCTAGAAGCTGGAGTAGGAGAGGGGCTTTTCTTTGCGGGCATGAAACACGTGGCAATAAAAATAATCCCTTCGTACACAGAAGACCAAATAATAACAACCAATCCAGAACAAATAATGGAAATAAAGGGAATTAAAAAATGAACAAATTCAGCATATCAGAAATTACGGTAGGTGTTATGGGAACTCTGTTTGTAGACGGCGTTTCTGCTCTTTTGGACACAACTCTCATAGGGGCTGCGATAATGCCAGTGGTACAGAGTTTCGCGACCTGGTACATAGGCCGTTGGGTTAAAAGTAAGGGCGGCACAACTACTTTCCTAAGAGAGGTTGTGAAATACGCATCCAATCTTCTGCCTTGGATTCCAACAACGTTTTTAACATTCGTAGTTGTCGTTATCATGCAAAACCGCGGAGTATCGGAGCCGACCCTAAGCACCGCTGAAGCAACATTATGAAGAAAATTAATATATCAATAATTTTTCTATCTTTTATTTTCGTGTTTATAGCAAATGCCCAATCAAGGCCTCAGGTAATTTTAACTTGGCAAGCAAATAATTTTTACCCCTCTGATTACGAAGGTAAGGCGCTAGCGACCAAAAACACTCCGATTTCGGTTTCGGTTGAAGTAATAAAAGATAATAAAATAATTGATTTGTCGCGCGCAAGCTTTACCTGGTACTTAGACGAAAAATCAGTGACTAGCGGTGATGGATTAAAAGACTATTCTTTTAATATAACTGAACCAGTGGGAGGAGAACATTTCGTAAGGGTGCAAATTAGACTCGGTCAAGAATTATTTGAGGACTCTATTAGGATCACCGTGTCGCCGTTTTTAACGGTTGTTAGTATTCCATATCCGAACGGTTCAATCCAACAAGGGGACAAGGTAATAATTGAAGCAATTCCGTATTTCTTCAACATTTCTTCTCTTGGAGATTTGAGTTTCTCTTGGCAAGTAAATAATCAAAAACAAGAGAGTGTCGGCGACAATGCTCTTAGTCTAATTATCGGCTCGATCTCTTCTCAAAGCCAAAAAATAATTCAAATAACAACATTCGTTCAGAACAAAAAGAATCAGTTAGAGTTTTCAAACGTCAAAAAAAATCTAATAATAAAATAAGATAATGAAAAAAAACATTTTATTTAAAGCCATAATCTTGATTGGTGTTTTCATAACCCTTTCTGCGGTTGTCTCGGCAGCCGAACCATTGAGTTTAAAATTCTCCGGACCGAGTGGGCCTGCGGGAGGTGATTTCATAGGTTATGTTTCGCGTTTATATGTTTTTGCAGTCGGAGTCGCCGGAGTGTTTGCGGTTGGAATGATTGTCGCAGGAGCAATAATATACTCAACCTCCGGCGGAGGCGATAGGAAAAGGGAGGGTATAAACTACATAACGTCGGCTTTATGGGGCGTGGCTCTACTCTTGGGGTCTTACCTGATTCTCAAAACCGTAAATCCTCGGCTAGTAGAATTAAGAGAGCCTAGTATTGAGCGATTGAGTCCGTGTACCGCCGCAACAGCATCGGGAACTCCGTGTACTGGTAATTATTCATATTCTTCTGCTGGCACACCGGCAGGTCAGTGTCCGAACGCATCTAATACGTCTTGTTTTTTTAATCCGTCGGCGCCTAGTTCAACTTCCGCGTGCAATTTTCAAAACGAAGACGAATCCTGTCTATCAATAAACAAATCCACTCAGGCATGCAGGGTTCCTTCTTTATCCAACTTCCCAAGACCAGGCAATGCCGGATGTGTTTGTCCTAACTGCACTCCTTTAATAGGCTTCCCTGTTACAGAAACTGCTTGTGGGGGCAATATAAGCCAACAAGCTGGCCTTGGTGTTTGTTTTTTGGAAGAAAGCGTTAAGGACAAGGCTCGGGTTTTCGTGGGTATTATGAGCCCATTTAACTGGAAAATTACCGAGGGCTTTCCACCTATTAACGCGCACCAGACTACTTGTCACTATACTGGTCGCTGTTTCGATTTTTCGGTGCAATCGCCAAACTTTTCGTCTAGTGAATTTTGTACTCGGTTAAAAT
>ERZ1292623.373-Hain-H51-01um-R1-373-length-48859-cov-11_pt1 | contig 36630 bp, 47 predicted proteins | sample MGYA00564398_ERZ1292623 | MGnify/ENA primary metagenome ERZ1292623 (study PRJEB36523, sample SAMEA6512633) | groundwater metagenome | collected 2019-01-07 | study: AquaDiva: Metagenomics assemblies of 32 groundwater samples
CCCCTCAACTTTTGGATGCCCCCCCCCTCCACTTTTGGATCGGGTCAGTGGTTCATCAGCCATACGATCAAGTTTATCGATATCGATGATGTAGGCCACCGAGGCAAGGTTGGGATGGGAAATGGAAAGGATGCCGGTCTCTGCCAGCGCCCGCAACGCCTTGCGCCCGGTCTTCTCATTGACGCCAGAAGCTGCCCAGAGCGTCGAGCCCGAAGGGAAGCATCCGCCGTGCCGAGCATCGACGAACTCAAGGAGGGCGAACATGATCGCTTTTTCACTGAGCGGGATATTGAGGCGGGTTACACCGCGAAGCATCCTCCAGAGCGGGATGCGCCCCTCACTGTCTCTCACTGATTCGCCTCCATGTGGAGGCCGACAAACAAAGGAGGGTATTGACGCACCCGGACTTAGGCGCTATAATCTCTTTTGTTGCCGAGCCTACAGCCGGTCCGCCCCAAGTTTCCACGCCAGGGGTGACCGGTTTTTTCATTTGTTCCAACCTACCTCCGAAACCCGGCCCCGTCAACCGCTGGAACGCTCGGTTCTCGAAATGGGCGTGAAGCAGTCGCCGGGGTGGTGATACTCCGCGCTCGCTGGGTGGTTGTCGGGATTCGGATCGTCGATCACGATCGACACTCTATCGTCAGAAACGAAGACCGTACAGTCCTCGTGTCCGCCGTCCCACCCCTCGCTATACCACCGCCACCGATTCCCGTGCTTCTCGACATCCTCCGGCGTCAGCCACCGCTCGATGCGGACGGGCTCAACCTTCGGCGGATCGAGCTCGTCGCAGGCTGCAACGATTGCGGCGGCGATCTGGCGACCGGTGGATGAGTCGATACAGTTGACCCGTCCGTAGTCGCCAACGTCATCGAATAGCGATATGCGCAATCGTGACGATGTATCACGGGTCGCAGGCAGAACCAACACATGCCCAATTCTGCCGTCAATATCTGTCCACTCAAACGGCTTCATGTGACATCTTTCCGTTGCTAACTTGGCTGGGCCAAAACTGCCCACTAGGATACTATTCCGTAGCGATTGCGCGCTGTTTAGGCTGGGCCGATTTGACCCTTTCCGCCTCGATTCTGAGCGCTTCTGTTCGTTGTTCTGGGGTGGCGTGGTCCCATCGAATTACCACGTGCGGCAACGAATACGATAGGTCGTGAGTTGAATAGTCAATCCGATCTATCGTCAATTTTGACGGTTGTCTCCATGCGCCAATAATCCACCCCCAAGTGTCGAGTTCGCCCGTCCAATCGGCTGGCAATCCCCGCGATTCGAGCCATGAATCTAGCATGGCGAGGCGGGATTCCATGCCCTCACAGGTTTCAATCACGCAGTCCACCAATTGAATAATCTTCTCTCCGTCCAGTTGATCGAATTCTCTCGCGGCTGCGTGCAGGTTTTCCAGAGATCTCATCTCATCCATCCCAATCCTCGCAACACTGCGAGGAATTCGTTGATCGTGGCGGGTCTGCGATAGTGCAGAGCCCTGCCCAATGTCGGCATGATTCACACTGCGGAGTGTGCTTCTCGAAAAAGCCATTGAGAGCCTCAATGATCAACAGAGATGCGCGCTCAAACATGACACACTGACGGCATGGGCAAAACTTCCCGGCCACGAAATGACCCGGTGACTTCGGCATCGAATCGAGTAACCGGTTGAGATTGCGCCACGCGGTTTTGATGTCACCCATCTCTTCATCATTCTCCCCAGTCGAAACCCCATCGTCTCGATCTCTAACAAGTCAACGCCCGCTTGATCGCGAGCCGCTTCTGCCTGTCAGTCAGCCCCGTAAACATCGACCGTAACTCCCTTGGCGTGGCCGTTTCCAGTCGTGCCCGTAGCGCCGCTTTTCTGCTCGCCGGTCGCGCTTCGTAGGCTGACAGCCACCCGGCATAGGCTTCTGCCAGGGTCTCACACCACGGGCCAGCCGTTGGGCCTTTCGCGACGCCCCAACCCCTCGCCGGGTAGTGCTTGACCTTGAGTTTGTGCCCGCCCACCGGCACCCACGCCCACCGGCCGAACTGGCACGGGGTCGTTGCTCCGATGCCATCCGGGGCCAGCACTTCGCGGCAATGGCGTTTGAATTCGGTGGGGGTCATGGCCACCTCAATGGCGTGAAGTATTCGCCGTCATTGAAATCATGCACCATATATTGCCTAGAATCATCAGACATCATTACGATCTTATCGCTACCTATATATGCCTCGGAATCGAATATACCATCAGCCCATGCGTTACTATGCCACCGCCACTTGTGCCCATACTGACGGACATCATCCACCGTCAGCCACCGCTCGATCTTAACGGGCACACCGTCGATCTCGTCAGCCGCTTGAATGAGCGCGGCGGCGATTTGGCGTGCGGTTTTGGTGTCCAAGGAATGCTCGGCTGCCCCGCCATCATGCACATACATCACGATGTTTAGACGGTCCTCATCGTAGGTGGTCGTGGGCTCTACAAATCCATTGTGACCATCTTTGTCAGTCCAATCAAATCGATTCATTTTATCTCCTAATGGTCCAAATCCCCTGTACCCACATCATCCCGGCCAAGCAGGCCACCAAAGCCACGCCAGCCGGCCACCACGCAAGCAGGGACCGGGGGCGGGTTGAACGTAGGGTCAGCGGCTTGTATATGACTGTGCCTCGTTCTGTCACGCTCAAATGGTGGGGGCGATGCGAATGCCATCCAGCTCTTCCGGGGTCAGTTTCAGGAAGTCATCGGTCGGCTTCCGCTCGGGGTTGATCCACACCTCCCCGGTAACGATTGACCCGCCGCGCTTCTCCTGCCGGGCATAGCCGTATTGCAGGGGACGATCCTTCGTGGGATCGTGTCCGGTAGTCTCGAGATCCCAGGCGAACCACGGCGCTTGTTTCCAGGTCATTCGTTGCTCAAAGTGCCGAGCCTCGAGCGCTGCTTCGATGTCGTTCTGCTCACTCATAACCACACCCCCGCATCGTCTGGCAGATCAGCGAAACACGGACCGGGCGTGGTCTGTCCTGGCACCAGGCCCACACCGGGGATCTTCCCCACAAATTCCTGCATCTCAAGCGGCTGATCGCCAAAGAGCCAGTCAGGAACGCCCTCCGGGTACATGCGCCGGATGTCTCCCGCAGTAAATCCAGCAACGCCGGCTGATGGGGCAGATGCCATGTCCAGCCCGGCTCGAATACACATGCGCACTGGATCGTAGAATTGCTCTACAATGGCGTCCTTCAATTCATCCGCCTTTTCCCTGTCTCTGAGGTGCCTATAGCGCTTCCACTGTGCGTCTGTCATCATCCAGATCGCGGATTCATCCCGGAAACTATCTTCCCGATCGCTCATAAAGTCGCAGAATGGCTGGGACTGGGCATATCTCCAGTGCTTTCCGTTGTCACAATCGGGATCCTGGCATGGGCGCCCGTATTGTACCTGGCAGAGCCAATAATCCTGTCGTCGGTAATATGGATGCCCTTCCAAATACTCGTTCCCGCTGTCCCAGCTCTCCAGCACCGGGATGTCCTCCTCATCGATCATGGAGAAAACGTATTCTACTTCCTTCACGATCCACTTCGCGTCCGGCCGGCGCCGTCTCTTGAAGCATGTCCGGGCCATGCGAATCGCGAAGTCCTTCCAACGGTCATACTGCTCGGGGGTCATACATTTCTCCCTTTGCCGCGACTACTCAATAAGGCGCCCGTCTGTCACCCAGGCGCCCGGATTCAGTGCTCGGTCACGCGACCTTGACCACCCTCAACTCCCCGCCTTCCGCCACCCTGGCAGAGAGCAGGTATCGCCCGGCATCCCGAGCTACCCGCGACAGCTCGGACCGCTGCGCCTCAGTCGTACCGTCGAAGCCCTCCTGCGGCACTAGGACCAGGTGGAACTCCGCACTCGGCTCCACTGGCATCTGGGTCAGCATCAACTTCAGCGCCGCCATGTCCTGCGTGGACCGCGACAGGTCCGAGAACGGCACCAGCTTCCCGGCTCGGGGCGAGTGCGCCATCAGTACCCCGTCGGCGATGGCCCACCCGTCGATCCTCCTGGCAGTCAAGATGTCGGAGATCCGCCCCTTCAGCCCACCGATGGCCGCCGCCTCGTACTGAGCCGCCTTCTCCATCTGCCACTTGTGGGCGGCCTCGAGCAGCGCTTCCTCGGTCTTCCGTGCCGTTTCCGCTGCCTTCCGTTGGGCCATGGCGACCCGCTCCCGCTGGGCAGTGACTCGAGCCAGGGCCTTGTCCACCTCTGCCTGTTCCGGCCCGGCGATCGGAGCGTCGATCAACGCCTGACGGGCATCCCACTGTCGGGCCTGCTCTCCCGCCTGTCGGGCCTGTGCCTCGAGGTCCTCGACCGCCCGTTGTGCCGCCGTGACGGTGGCCTTCCGTGTGTCGTGGGCAGCCTTGGCCACCTCCCAGACAGCGTGAGCCCTGACCGCTTCGTCACGGGCATGTTGCGCCGCGTCCAGGGCCTTGATCGCCTCGCCCCGTCGAGCCAACTGCCCGGCCAGCGACTCTCGAGCCGCCGCCAGTTTCCGCTCGAGGTCTGCCACCGTCTCTCGAGCTGTCAGAATGCCATCGTCCAGGCCCTCAATCCGCTGCTCGAGGTTCTCGAGCTCCGTAGCAGCCCCGGCAAGGTTCGGCTCCGGGGGGAGTCCTTCAGCCGCCGCATCGATCTGTCGCTCGAGGCTGGCCTTCGCCAACACCAGCTGGGATCGGATGTCTTCCGTATTCGGCCGCTGTGACGGCTGAATGAGTTTGTACTACTCCCGGTTCGCTTCGTCCCGCTCCCGACCACGGTGAGCGATCCGCTTGTCGGTGACGACGCCCTCGAGCCGCTTGAGCACTTCCTGCTCTGCGCCCAAGGTCCCCACGTTGGCCTTCCCGGCCTCAACGTCCGCCTGGTCCCTGCAGACGTTCAACTTCCGTTCGGTGGCCGCAGCGTCGTCCTTCCACCGGCCCTTGATGGCGTGGAGGCACTTCCATACGCTATCCGACACCTCGTGAAGTAGGGCGGGTTCCGGGAGCTCCAGATGCTTGACATCCACCGCCATCTCAGCAGGCACAAGTGCCGCCGCAGTGCAACGCTCCTGAATAATCGTAGCGAACGCCTCCCGCTCTGCCGCCTGCCGTGCGTCCGGCGATTTCAACCCGTTGCGCGTGAGCTGCACAAACGGGGTCCCGTCCAGGATCTGGACAGCGGGAGGGGCGGGAAGGCGGCGGATCTGGCTCTCGTAGATCGTCACGCCTGCCGGCTGACCCTTGTGACCCGGCAGGGTGATCTGGCCGGTGGCTTCCGCCCCAATGGCTCGAGCCGCCTCCTGTGCCTGGATGCGATGTTGACCCGGTAGCGGTCGCGCTTCGGCTGCCCCCCGGTGATGGCCAGGTAGGCGAACAGGAGAGACTCGAGGATGTTGGACTTCCCGGCCTCGGGAGGTCCCTCGAGCACATACAAGCCAGGCCCGTCGGCCAGCTCGATTGGAAAGGTTCCCGCTATGGGCTCGGTTGCGGTAACGGTCATGAGAAGTGATGCCGGTGCGGTCATTGCTTGTCTCCCTGTTGTTGTGCCGGCCTCGCACCGGCTTGGAGCCGCCCGTTATCGGGACTGGCCCTTTGCCTTGAGCGCAACGTTTATTGGCAGGGGGGAGAATTATTACACGCGAGGGCAGTAAGGCGGGCGGTGGTGCGCTTTCGGATCTCCCCAACGATCGACTCGTCAGCCGTATCGAGCCATCGGGCCTGGAGCGCCATCGCGCCATCCTGGGTGCGGCACTTCGCCAGCTCGGTATCGAAGGTGGCGAGGGGGTCGCCCGAGTCGCCGGCATCCTCCTCACCAGTCCGTTCATCGTCAGCGTGCTTCGTGCGGCTTACCGCGTTCTGCGCCAGCGTCCGCAGGCTGTCCATCGCGTTGCCCCGAACCTGAGTCCGAGCTGTAACAGTCTCCTGCGTGTCGTCATCGTGATCGATCTCCAGCGCTCGAACAATCTCCGCCGACATCGGCACGAGACCCCCAGTGAACAGCGACCGAAGCGCCGACTTGCGGGCCATCCGGGCAAAGTCCGTGACCCACGGTCCATTGTTGCGGCTCTGAGACCGTGACCTATGCTTCTCGATCTCGGATCGCGTAAGCACCTCGAACACCGTTGCCCCGCTCTTGAGCACCGCAATCGCGTAAGCAGCGATCAGCTTCTCATCAGACCGGTCCACGCCGAGCCCGACGACGTGCTCAATGTTCGGGTGAAGGCCCCGAGACACTGAGAACAGCTCCCCATCGTACACCACGCAGGCATCGATGGCCACGATGTCACCAGACCTCCGTGCAAGTTCGGCATAGCCCTTGTAACCGACTAGCAACGTGCATTCGTTGCCTCTGGGGATGAGGTAGACATGCCCCCGGATATCACCCGGCTCGAGGCCGATCTCCGAGCATGTCGTCAGACACATCCCGATGCTTGAGGGGGTACAGTCGAAAAGCTTCGGCGTCTTCGTTGCCGCCGCATAAACCAGTTTGACCATCCGATCGGCTGTCATGTGCTTCGGCAGGAGCGCCGCCGAGCTGGCCACAATGGCCCGTAGGTTCTGCTGAAATGCTGCCCTGGGGGCCAGCGCTGTTGACTCTGTTGCCATCTTCGTCTCCCTCTTCAATTCCGAGAACCATCCGGCAGAGCTCGTCAACAACGACGACATCCGGCTGTATCCCGCGTCCATCATCACGATCAACTCCTGGCAACGCTCTTCATTCGAGCCGTGTTGGGAGGTGCCAGGATTTCCTCCCACGGGAATACTGTCACGGCCCCTCCAATGCCTTGATCTGATTCGCCTCGCTCTCCGTCAACGGAGGAAGGCCCCTCGCCAGAAGCGCCGCCTCAACTGCCCGATGGATCGCACCGGGAATAGGGCGACACAGAAGCCGTAGTTCCTCCTGCAAAGCACAGGTGTTCGGAAACTGCGGCCCCTTGCCGTCCGGGCAGCCCGCTTCGTTCCACGCACCGTTGAGCAGCCCCCACGCCTCGAGAGCGGCGTCGACCTGAGCCTGCACCGAATCGATGGCCACCTGCCGAGGGTCCGGGCATGGATCGCACTTTGCCCAACATAGCACGTCAGGCTCGCACCAGTAGGCCACCCGTGGGCCGGTCTCGGTGCGATCACGGACATCCGCGTCGATCGTCCCCAGCACGAACCCGTAGGCAACCGGGCCGCCTTTTCGATCAACTCGGACCGTGAAGCGCCCCAACGAGCGCACGGGCATCCCGGTCCAGTAGACCCCGAAGGATGCCTGCGGGTCAGCGTCAGGACGGCGTGGGGTGTCCGTTGTGCAGATTATGGGTATGTTGCGCCTCCGTTCGCTCCGTTGTCTGAGAGCACGGTATACTACCGGCAACGGATAACGCAACATTATTCCGTGGGCGGGGGAATTATTCTGAGGCGGGGAGTTTGCCGACCATCTCGGCCCGAACGATATCCTCGATGCCCTTCGTCCATGTCGCAGGGCGGCTCATCTGCCGGTAGGGGTCTCCAAGCTTCGTTGCAGCCTCGAGGGCCTGCTGCGCCATCGGTTCCAACTCCGCACGGGGCACCCGCTCCGTGAGCCGGTCACATAGGCCCTGGATTGCCGCCTTGGCATCGATGGAAACTCTTCCCGCTCGATGGCCCCATGAGATGTTACCAAGCCCGCCAGCCCGTGCGTCAATGCCCTTGTCGGGGCCGATGCGCTTCTGGACTTCAATCTCGACCATCTCCTTTCGGACTTCGGCACGCTTCAGCTCGATCGTCGCCTCCCGGAATGTCTCCAGGATAACGAGGTCCATCGAATCAGCGGGCCGAAGTACACCGTTCTCGCGGGGAAAGAGCCGCTCCAGCTCAAGCGATTGCGTCTCGATGTCCGTCGGCTCCGGGGGCTTGCCCGTCACGAGGTGATCGCGCACGAAGCGCTCGCCAGCCTCAAGGATGAGCCCCTCCATCTCCTCATCCCGAGGAACGGTGTAGGTGACCATCTCGAAGCGCCCCCAGCCTGCCCGCATCCGGTGGAGGTCCCACTTTGGGAGGCCGGTCATCGCCATATATCCGGTGCACTGGCAGATGTAGCGCCGGGGCATCTGCGACGTGCCAGGGTCGCCCCACTGGTCCTCCTCACTCTCCGCCTGTGCCCCTCCGATGTGGTGCTGAAGGGAGAAGCGAGCCATGAGGTCTCGAGCCAGGCTTCGAGGGTCTGCCACCTTCTCCGCAAGGATGCCCTCCAGATCTTCCAACGCCACCCGGAAGCCCTGCCCCCACCGGTCATCCTCCGAAAGGTGGTGCTCCGCCACAGCGGAATTCGTTTTTATTTCAAGCCCCTCCGTGAGGAGCCCGGCGTCGCGCATCCGCCAGATGGTCTCGAGGTCCGGCACAAACATCGGGATCACTCCCCGTCCCTCTCGAGCCGGCAGGAAGTCGGGCGTCCCGCACAACCATGGGCGCTTGGGATCGATCAGTGTGATCGACTCTCCTTTCTCCGTCTGCGTCTGGAGGAGGCGCACAGGCGAGCCGCCCTGAGCACGCCGAAAGGCGTAATCGTCGGCCGTGGGCCGCTCAAAGAGGTTGCCCATGCGAATGAAGTCTTCATTGTCGGCAAAGGGGCTCTTGCCGGTCGTTCTCCCGTGCCAGAGTCGATAAGGGTCGTTCAAAACGGCGTAGAGCTCCGAAACCCCCAAGCGGGTGCGTCGGACCTCGAGTTGAGCTGCTGAAAGTGCCATGGTGTGTCTCCCTCGCAACGCTGTGGTGGTTGGCGGGATGCCGTTGTCTCCGTTGCAATGGCCACAGGATACCGCCGGCAGCAAAGCAGCGCAACACTATTAGTGGGGGATGGGCGAGCGGAGGAAGAGGCCGATCACCCCACCGGCCACGATGGCCAGGATGAGGGCGAGGTATTGGTGGCGGTCACGAGGGGTCATGATGCCGGATGAGCCTGGATGCTCGCCGCTACCGTAGGGTGTTGTCACCCTGTACCGTTAGAAGCATTCCCGCCGTTCCGAGGAGGAACACCCCGTTCCGGATGTCCGTGCCGCAGAACGGGCATCTGGGCAGATAGATGTCCCCGCGCCGTCCTTTCTGCTCACGGTAGGCTACGACTATCTGCATTCCCGTCGCGTTGTGGTTGAGGCCTACCTGCACGAGCCCCTTGGCCGAAAGGCTCCCGACTGGTCCCAATACTCTCGCAAGGTCCTGGCACCACTTAACCTCGCTGCATTCGCTTGATGGCACATCTGGAAAAGCGCCCAGGAGGAAGGGCGTCAGCGGTACTACGTCAGCAGCACCGATTTCCTTTGCGAATGCCACCTTTGCCGTGCCAATCGCATCGGCGTTGAGCGGCGCATCGCATTCGATGGTTCCGCTCCCATATCCTCCTTGCCCGTCCCTGACGAAAAAATACGGCACGTGATAAACAAACCGTCGACTCATACACCCTCCCGATTAGGTGATTGTGAGGTTGTTGGCTGCCCAGCCCAGTCCGGTTCCGAGGGACACAAAATGTGTCTCGACATATTGGCTTGTCAGCGTCACGCTGGTAGGCCCAGAGTTGCCGTTGATCGTGTTTCCGTTCCGATTGATGGTTACGCCGCTGGCGGTCTGGCGTAGTAACCAGAACTCGCGATTGAGCGCATCGCCAGAAGGCAGTGTGATAGTCGCCACGGCCGTCACCACAAACCGATCGCCGTCAATCGCTGCGTAATCGGCAGATTTGGTGGCCCAATCCGCCAGCCCAACCTGGCGTTGGATTCTGCGAGGATGGATCGACATGAAGTCCTCCCGAAAAAGTAGGGAAACCGGGCAACCGGCTCGGGAATCCGGCCGCCTGCGCGCAGGTCGTCACCCGTGCCCAGCCCCCACACCGTCAAATGTTATGCTCCGACCGCACTCGCGGCATAGCGCACCACCACGTTGTTCGTACCGGTTGCGGGGGCGGCTCCGAACTCGGCCTTGTTGACGCCCGCCTCGAGGATGATCTTGAACTCGTCCACAGAGGCTGCAAGGGCACCTGTGCCCAGGTTGTCGGACACCGCTCCGTCCACCAACGCAATCGCCTCCGAGAAGAATTGGGAATATATTCGCTTTGCCAACGTAAACTTGGTGGCGGAAGCATTCCCGTTGAACCGCTCCCACCGCCACCGCACGAATAGCTTCCGCGGATCGATGCCTTCCCTGCGGCGCAGGTCAGTGATGTTGGCGTCAACGATCGTAGTAACGCCAGCGGCGACACGAACCCTCGCCAAGATGACATCGCCAGCCGTCAGCGTGGGATCGACCGGACTCGCGTTCGGCGTACCCTGACGAACGGCCAGAGCACCCGCACTGTTGCACGCAACGATATCGTCGCGCGGGTTGGTCGGGTCGGAGGCGGCAATCGCGAGTGATGTCGACGTCGGAATGACGATTTCTTTACCCGCCGCATTGTAGCCGGTGCCGGCTGTCTGGTTCCGGACAGCCATTCCGGCCACAGCCAACTGCTCGATCTTCGCCTCGATCCCGTTGTCGGACCCGGGGTCTACCACATGACCCTGCCCATCAACGGCGCTTGGCGTAGATAGTGAATCGTCGAGATCGATTTCCTTCCTCGACTGTTCCAGGTTTGCGATCGTTTCGAACTGCGCGGTGTCCACACCCAGATTACCCGAACCATCGACGAGAAGAGTCGACCCGATCCGGAAATCAAGGTTACCTGCATTGTTGTAGATCGGCTTCGTTGCCGCAATACTGACCTGCAGGTTGCCTGAGCCGTCCACGCTCATGACCCCCGTCGTCCGGAAGTCGAGATTCGTGCCGTTCACGTAGACGGGCTTCGTTGCCACCACGCTGACCTGCAGATTACCCGAACCGTCTACCGTTGCCGCGCCAGTGACGCGGAAATCAAGGTTACCTGCATTGTTGTAGATCGGCTTCGTTGCTGCCAACGCAAGCCTCGAAGCTCTGATTCCTCCAGCCATTTTGTTCATCCTTGTGACTCGCGCCGGGCCCGAACCCCGACGCACCCCGTCCCGAGAGAAAACGTGTCTATGGTCGATACCCGATGGCGAATGGTTCGCCAGTGAAAGCGGCTCCTGCCGGGAACGTTACCGTCGCTCCAGACCAAGTCCAATCGTCGCCCTCCACAAGAACCGCTCCTCCGATTTGAAATTGTTCGATCTGCGCTGGCATAACCAGCGGCACAGTGAACGCTGTTTGTCCAGCAGCCGCAGTGCCAAATGACTGCGTTAGATCGGCGATGGTCAGGGAACCCGGGTTGACGTAACCGATCGCTGGTCCAGTTATAGCGCCCAGCACCTTGCCCACGTCAGCGCTCGATGGAACCAGGACCGTTCTCAACCGAGCTCTGGTATTGGGACCATTCAGCAGCATATCGCCCTCATGGGTTGCCGGACGTGCTCAACCTGACGGTCGCGGCGGCGGTCGCGTGTACGACGAGACCAGACCACTCCTGCAGGACAGTATAGGATACTGTGGTCCATTCGTCACCTGCCGTTGTGAGTTTGGCCGGAATGACGAAGGGGCCATCCTCATGTGCAGCCCAGATAGGAGTGCCGCCGTGCATGGCCGATCTGATGAACAGGCGGATGCTTTGACCGGCCGAGAGGTCTGTGGTTACGACCGCGTTGGGCCGACGAGCCGATTTCATAAAGTTGGCGCCGGCCCAGTTGGCCTGAAACGCGGCCTCTATTGCCGCCATATTGGCGGGCGTCCCCGTAAATGCGGCTACGGCACTCATATGCACCTCTCGAACGGTAGAATAACGGAATATCTCACTACTCTTCGCACGGCTGACCATTATCGCAATGCGAGAATGGCCCGTAGACTTCAAGCGTTGACCCGTCATCTAGGGACATGAACAGGTACACGCTGCCAGAAACATCATTTGGATTTGAGCCGTTACTGTATGTGGCGACTGATTCAATCAATAAAACGTCAACATGCCCCTCGTCGGCGGAGCAACCGTCGACGAGGCGCTGTATTCTCAAATCAAAATCGCATTCAGTGAAGTTTAGACTGAATCCGACCTCCTCTCCAACATTGGAGCAATCCACAGTCGGCGGGAAGACGGCTGAATCATCGTAAGAAACGAGAATCTCTGGCTCTCGGCTCTCATCCGTCGAACAATTTTCCGCATCGATGCCATAGCCGCTGACAAGCCCATATTGCCCCCAGTATTCCCCGACAACGTTCACAATAAATTTTTGGGGCTCAATTGTGGGGCTCGCCTCCGTTGAGTCGTCATCTCCCGTTGGGCCACAGGCTGTGGTCATAATCAATACGACGAAACAGACAAACAGAAAACTTTTGAACATAATACAGCCCTTTCATTCTGTGATAGATGTTCTAGTCCCGTTGAGCGCCACCCAGTATAAATATACTTGCGGTCCGGCGCCAGTGGTATTGGAGGCTATAGATACCACGATTACATCGTTGCCCCCAATAATTATTGGAAGCGGCGCACCGTTGGCCGTGATGTTTTGAGCCCCGCCACCCGCTACCACCGTTACCGTGCCGAGTAGCGTCACGGTTGGCGTGGTGGCCGCGAGTGCGCCGGAAATCCGGTAGAACGTTCCAACAATATTGACATCTGGGACCCCAATGTCGCCATCGCCCGCGATTTCAATGGAGGAGATTACATCCCCGACATTTAGATCTTTGAACCTAGCGATCCACACGTCCGCCTGGTTGCTTCCACCGCCTTGTCGCACACGCCCGTTAGCGCTGTCTCGCACGATCGTCGTATCGTTCAGCTCGATCGCCCACTCTAGCGCCGGAACCATCTTTCGCAGCGTCGTCGATTTCGGCGCCGTACCTACAAGGTGCCAGCGCCCTGTACCGGCGTTCGGGATCACGATCGCGTAGTCATCGCCGGTGCCAGCGCCTGTCGAGTCGAACTTGTAGAGCCGCTCGCCGTTGGCGGTGTCGAGGGCAACGTAGTCCTGGTCAGCTCGGTCGGCCGCTGCGATGGCCTTTAGCGCGGCCAGATCTGCCACGGTGGCAATACGTCGAATGCCCTGGGGAGTTGCACCGGCCGCCGTGCCCACGAGGCGAGCCACGTTGTCCATCGCAAACGTCCCGACTTCTTTGATGACCGATTCCGTCATCACTTCGCCCGTGAGAACGTAGGTCCCGGTTGCATGCCATGTCTGAGTCGGTGTATGAGTCCCTGGCATTGGTGCCCCCTATTTGTTGACCAGTTGATAATTGACGCCCAAGCCAGCGCCGGGCCCCATCATCGAGGTGCCCATGACGGCCATGCCCATGATCGAGGCGGTCGTGGTGCCATTGAGCAGCCAACCGACCTCGACAAAGAGGTCATGCGCCGGTTTCCACTGGCATCCAATCGACGGCGGTGTTCCAACGATTCCGGTGCTGAGCGCCACGCCCATGACGGCGATTCCCATGACCCCGGTGCCCATGACTGCGCCGGACGGAATGCTCGAGCCGTGGTAACTCCCGATGTAGACCCAGAATCGAGACCACCAAGGGTTCCCCAGGGCGTCTAGGTCACTCCCCGGCGATTCGTGGGCGTTGGAAACAGTCGGACTTGCAGGCCAGTCCCGGTATTCCATGACCGTGATGCTGCCAAAGCCAACGCCGACCAAATCTGTCAGGATCGCCTGTTCCGTACCGCTCTTTTTGTGGACGCCCCACGCCTGCTGAAGCCGATCGCCATACTGGACATCTGTTTCGTTGGGGTAGCGTCGGAGGCGCCGATCATCCCCGATGCGGGCCAAGGCGGTATCATCGCCGGCAGCGCCTGCCAGGGTAGGGAAGCGAGTCTTGACGGCATCCTTGGCGTCGCTCAGCATGTCGTCCATGTGCTGGGCGAATCCATCAGTCCACATCTTGCCGGTGGTGCCCTGGAGCGGGCGGGGCACGATGCTGTGGAAATATTCCTTGAACGTCGACATCAGCCTCCCTTCCCCGGATTCTCATCGCCGATGACCCGATGCCAGCGGGAAAGGCCAACGATCCGCTCCATTTCTTCCGCCCCCACCTTGGCCGGATCAAGCACCACAACCACCCGCTCCTGCCCGTCGTCGACCCGGAAGAGCTCGATCAGCATCCGCAGGATTGCCACGATGATGGAGGCGGTTTCTGCGGTGATGCGACGATTCAAGGGGCTCCTTAAACGCTGGTCCAAACCATGCGCGCATTCTATCGATGCTTTTCATATTGAAACCCACGATAAGCTTGAGTAAACAAGGTCCGGCACCTGGGTAGCCGTCAATGCGGTGTCTATCAAGGGTCCGGTCAGGTCGATATCAAGCGGGCTCGAGGCGTTGGTGTTCGCCCCCGTCGAATCGTAGGAGGCGTTTTTGATGGCCGCAATGATGTCCTCGAGCGGGAGCACGTTGCCCGTGTCGTCATTGCCTCCGATTGGGGTAGCCTGCTCGAGCGCCAAGAGATTTCGCTCTGCATTTGACCGAGCGAGCGCGGCATAGGCCGCCAGAACCCGGATCGTCCCGGTCACGTTGACTACCAGAGCTGTGCAAGTGGCTACTTCGACCGTGCTGCAAAGCGTGGTGCGATCGTCATCCATATACGCCTGAGCGATGGTCACATCTCCGCCCGTCATGACCCCCGCGACGCTGCCGATGGTGATGCCCACCTTGCCGGCTATGCCTCCCAGATTCGACGTGACCCGCACCCGAGTGATGGGCGTCGAGGTGACGGACTGCTTCACGAGGTATTCAATGGCGCTTGCGTTCCATCCGACACCCAGGGTTGACCACTTGTCCCGGCACTCTTCCTCGAGAGATGCGTTCGACTGCTCATCGGTGCCGCTGGTCGTGATCCATGTCGTCGCGCTGTTCGTGACCGTCAGACCCCCCACCGGGGCAGCCACAACGGTCGTGATCGTGTTGTTGGCGACGTTGGAGGCCAGGCCGACCGCCGCCGCCTGGATGGCCACGGAGGCGCTACCGCTGGCCGGGATTGTGACCGATGCCGTGTTGGTGTACTGTTGGACGCCGTTGGAGACGGTTAGAGCCCCGACGCCGATAACGTGGGGGCCGGTGCCCGCTCCATCGGTAACGACAATGGACCCGGTTGCAGCGCTCGCCACCGTCCCCGGCAAAGTGAGCCAGGATGCGGGGTTATTGACTGAAACACCGGCCAGGGCTGTAACAAGGGTCGTCATGGACCCATTGCCGATATTGTAGGCCGATCCGGTGCCCACAGCCTGAAACCGCAGTGCCAACGTACCGGAGAGCGCCAGCGTGCCCCCGGTGATGTTTCGGTATTGGTGGCCAGACACGTCGTCGGAGGCGATGAGCGCCCCCGCTGCGATGACGTGGGGCCCTCCTCCTGCGTCCGTCAGGGTGGCGATGCCCACGGTGGCGACCGGGGCATCTCGTGTCACATCCCACTGCTCAAAGGCCAGGAGAGTCAGCCAGTCGTCTCCGCCGTCCGCTGCAGAGTTGAGAAAGCCCGCGTTGGCCAGGTTGCGGAGCGATGTGTGGAGGTCTGCGCTGATTTCGGCCTGACCCGCGATCAGAGTCCTCGGGACGCTGCCAGCCTGCCAGGATGTGGCGGGAAGGCCGGTGCCACCGACGATGGCCGGATCCGCGAGGTCTGCCAGCAGCTCGGCTTTGTAAATGGTCGCCGTTTTGACGACGAGAAGGCTGTCAAGCGTGGCCATCAGGCTCCCTCCAGGATCTCTACGGTGACAGCCGAGACGGCCAGGACCAGAGTAAACGTGACGCCATCGGACAGCTCGAGCGCAACGGAGACGGTCGGCGCCCCGTCTTCGGCATCCATCGTGACCGTCGCATCGTTGACCCGCTCGTCAAGAAGGCATTGGGCCTCGCACTCGGACCGGGCCTCGAATAGCGTCCGCTCATCGGTGGGCACGTTGACCAGCGCCGTCAGATCGAAGCCATAGTCGGGATCGTCGATCAACCCCCCGAGGGGAGTAGACAGCCGCCGTGCGATTGCATGCGCCATGGCGGTCTGCCCACTCACGAGGGTGAAGTACGGATCGAGGTCAAGCACCCCTGCGCTCGTGACGGTACTGACGTCGGTCCCATAGTCAGCCAAGGGTCACCTCAACTCTTTTCGGTCGCCAACTTCGGGAGAATGCCGATAGGGCGAAGGCTTTCGAGCGTCCGCCCCGGTCGCCCCGGCCTTCCCGGTACGGGCTTAGCCTCGACCCTGCTCAAGTCCGCCGCCAGCCGCTCGATGGTCCCTTCGGCGTCCGCCAGTCGAAGCACGGGCACGTGGACGGTGCTCTGGAGTTCGACGTTTTGATGCTCAATGGCCTCGATCCTGGGGTCGGGAATTGACTCACGTTTTCCCGCAAGGACCAGCCCGACATCGGTCCGCGTGGCCTCGATAGTATTGAGCCGGTGTTCGACTCGATCAAGAACTCTAGACATCTCCTTGATCATATCGGTCAAATCCTCAGGCACGAGATTGACCGTCGATGATCCCCCGATCTCGACTTCCCACTGCCCGTCAACCTGCTTGCCCCCCAGCGCCTCGATAATGGCCCTGGACAGCGCCAGCAGGTGCCCGGCTGCGTTCCCGGTGATCTTGTTGCCCGGCTCGAGCTGCTCCCGGTGTTTGATGAGGATCCCCAGAAACCCCGTGTGGGGCCGGCTGGGGGTGGGGGAAAATTGGCCTTCGACGATCTTCGTCATGTCTGTCTCCCTTGTTTTGTGACTGAACCCGCCTCAAATATAACGGATATTCGCCCTGTTGCGCAATGCCCCCCGGTTCATCAGGTCGCACTGACTTTAGTTGCCGCTGTATCGAATGGCCAGCCGGTGGCAAAGAGCGCAGTCAGCAGTGTCTTGAGCGCCGTTCCGCCGTCGCCCGGCACCGGCACCCAGGTATTGAGCGCCGTCTTGAGCTGGTCGAAGTTGGTGTCCACGTCGGGCGATAGCGCCACCTTGCTGCCCGAACCATTGGCCCCGAGATATAGGTTGCTAGAGACCGGAAAGGATACCTCTGAGGGCGTCCCCGCCGTCCACCCAGCGATATAGGGGGCCTGCTCGCTCCCACCGAGGAATCCCACGAGGCACCGGGCCCCCGCTGTGACCATATAGACCGCACCGGGCACACCGAGTCTATATGGGACTTTCGAGAGGTCGGGCATTCTCGCGTCGAGGGTCCCGAGTTCCAGGGTGTCGCCGCTTTGGGAGATGACCTTGTACTCGTAGAAGGCGAACAGGTCCCGAGGCGCGCTTCGTCGGATGAGGGCATCGAGCGCCCCCATGGCCCGGTCAACCCCGGTGTCGGTATAGACCTCCGTCCGTGTCGCGTCCGGCTCGATCCGGTGGATGACCTGGCCAACGCGGAGGCCCTCGAATGTCTCTCCGGTGAGGATGGTCGGATCTTCGGCCGCAACAAGCATCGTGCCCGTGTCAGCGTGAGACTCGAGCACCTGGTAGTCAACAGCGTCGATGCTTGATTCGGTCCATTCGGGAGTACCGAGCCAGATCGTTCCGTCGAGAAGCACCTTCCACTCGAGCCCGGCAGCCGCCGCGATAGCATCGAGCTCTTGACCCAACGTCCGGCTCGATCGCTCCCAGAAGTTGACCGATGTGGTCAGGCTCGATGCGGTGCTCGACAGGGTTTCTCTGCCGTCCCGGATGGCTACGTCGAGAACGTTCTGGAGGTTCGGGCTTTTGAACTGGGCGACACGTAGAACCGCGGACAGCCTGCCCGCGCCGCCGACGATGCGCGTGTCGTAGCCGGGTGCCTGGTTCGATTGAACGCGGACAACGGTGCCCACGAAGGTCTGCGAGCCGAAGGTCAGGGACACACTGGATCCGACTGCGGCTGTTGGGACCGCGTCGATGTGCTCAACGTCTGCCGTCCATGCCCCGGTGCGCGGGAGGACGATACAGGCTCGCTCGAGTAGGTTGCCGTCGATGGCGAGGTAGGCGGTCATTGTTTCGCCCCTCGCCCAACCGGTGTCCATGGTTTCAGGTAGGCGATAACCTCACCCAGGCGATAGCCTCGTTCGAAGGCCAACATCCAGAATTTGCCACCGTTGACGATGATCTTGTTGCCGTTTAACGTGCAACGCATCCCCCTTCGCCCGCCGTCTCGTTCCGCTTTGATCAACGCTTGTTTCTGTTCCTGCCTGGTCATGGCTTTCTCGTTGCGGTTGCGCTCGGCTTCACGGCAAGGCTTTTTGTCGACACGTCCATTTTCGGTTTCAGTGAGGCGCCCCCCACCGTGCCCGCTTCAGCCGAGGTGATCTTGCCGTACTCAAACCACGGGATCTTGACGGTGCGCGTTCCGGGGCCTTCCCCCTCGAGCGTGCCAGGATCGCCGAAGAAGACCTGCGCGATGCCCGCCCGTGTGAACTCGGGATGGCTCACCTTTGAGGCGTTGCGCTTCGAGGGCTTCTTGCCGAAGACGGTCTGCTCGAGCTTTTGATAGGCCGTCCACTGCTCTGCCCCGGTGCCGAACGGTTGCCCGACCACAGCATCGAAGCCAATGGTGATCTCGATCTCCCCCTCTGCCGGTGGCTTCCCCTGGTCAACCAGTGTTGCGTGGTGGGCCTTCGGTGGCTTGCGCACGTCGAGCCGCTGCCCACGCTTGACCGTGACCTTGACGATGCCCGGAACCGTCGTGCCGTCGATCTTGAGCTGGTTCCACACGAGGGGGCTTGTGCGCCAGAATGCAATCTCGCTTGCCACTACGCCCTCCCCGCCTGGAGCTGCCAGCGCTCGAGAATGGCCATCAGCACCGGCTCAACCTGCGCCATGATCGACTGTCCAACGGAGGAAGCGCCGGACTCCGACATCCCGTTGATGGTGATGGGCATCGAAATTTGGATGCCGCCACCGCCCCCGTTCCTTCGGAGTGGTTCGATCTGTGTACTGACTCCGTTCAGCGGAACGATTGCTTCTGGGCCAGCTTCCCCGGCATACAAGAGCGTGCGCCGGCGAACTATGCCACCATCGGCAGCCTCTGGAATAACCAGAGTGGACATTCCCCCAGTTTCGGGCTCCATAGTGAGAACGCTGCTGCCAACAAACCCGCCCACCTCTTGCTCCCGCCTATCGCGCAACAACCGCTCCTGCGTGGTGCCCGCAGATGTTCCGGTCGAAAATACGCCCTCCCGCATGGCCTTCTGGCGAATCATCTCCTCCTGAAACGGGGCCAGTTTGACGGATGCGCGGTCTTTTGCGAGGTAGTCAAAGAACTTGCCGACCGGCTCCACAAAGGACGCGATATCCTTCATGAACCCGGCCACTTTCCCGAGTTCCACCCCGACCGCTCGCATGTTGTCGCCAAAGAGCTGCAGGTCTGTTTGGGTGGGCTTGCCGAATGCGTCTGTCATTGGACCGAGCCCCGCCCTAACGCCTGAGAATAGGCCGCTCACCCCGGCAGAAGCATAGTCGATCAGAGCTGCAACTCGGTCCAGAGCGCCGGAGCCGAGGTCATTGATGATCTCCTGTAACTGGACACCTGCAGGGCTTACGTCGCTCCATGCGCTTGTGAGCCGGGTCAGTGCATCGCTCAACGCCGAATAGCCCCGCGTGTCCTGGAGCTGGCTCAACAGCTCGGAAGGGCGGGAGCGAAGCGTCGAGATCAGGCCCCCGATCTGCTTGCTCGAGCGCTCCATGTTGCCGCCGAACTGCTGCTGCAACTGGGCAAGGATGGCGAACGATGCGACCTGAGAATCGATCTGCCCAGCCTCCTGCATCTTCCGGGCTGCCTGTGCGTTGGTGCCGTAGATCTTGCCCAGCCGCTCGTAGAGTTCGGCCGTGTTCAACGGGACGGCCTCCTGGAGCTGCATAAGCTCTTCGCCCTGGAGTTTGCCCTTGCTGCGGATCTGTGAGAGAGCACGGGTCACGGATGCCACCGCCATCTGAGAATCTTCCTGCATCGAGGCAGCATCCCCGATGATCCGCATGGCGATGGGGACCTCCTCTTGCGAGAAGCGGGCGGTCAATAGGCGTTGGAAGGAATCGACGACTTGAGCCGTTTCAAAGGGGGTCTCTGCGGCGAACTTGACCGCCTGCCCGTACATATCACGGGCTTGTTCAGCGGTGCCCAGCAGCGTCTCGAAGGCACCCAGGGACTTCTCGCGGGAGATGGCAGGTTCGAGGCCGGAAGCGATAAGGCGACCGGCTCCCATAGCGGCTTGACCGATAAGCTGGATCGAGGCGAGTGCTGAATGCGTGGTCTGGATCAACTCGCCCATGCCCCGGCCTGCCGACTTGGCAGGCCCGGACATCCGGTCGATCATCTTGAATGTCCATTCAATCGCGTTCATCTGCTGGCATCCTGATCGGCACGTTGAGGAGTTGCATAACTCCCATCACCAGGAGGGTGGCCCCGGCTCGGACTTCAGGATCGTTCGGGTCAGCCCGCATCAGTTTAGCCACCGCTCGAGCCCCTTGGCGGGGGTCTCCCGCTAGGACGCTTCGGACGGTGGCTCTTGTTTTTTTTCGATGACCTCGAGGCCGATACCGGCTTCATCAGCGATCAGGGACGCAATACCATGCTTGAGAGCCGGGGTTTCCGCGAATAGCAGGGCGATGTTCGGGGGTTCCACGACGCACTGCTGGACGATCACGAGGGAGGCGTCGGAAACGCTCCTGCCTGCGGCATCCCAGAATGCATCGTATTCCGCCTCGGTGGCTGGCCTGAATGCGACCACAAGATCGCCGATGATGTAGCGAACCAGATTAGGTCGTTCCGGGTCTGCTTCGAGTCTCCGATAATTCGGACCGACGCCGGCCATTTCCAAAAGCTGATCGATCAACTTACGCTTGATCGCTGGCTTGGCGGCAAAGATGCGGGTCATTTCAGGCTGCGATGGGCTCGAGATACAGGTCGCGAGCAGTACCGTGCGCCCCTTGTCCTTGTCCTGTCTAGATATGTCGATGTGCGCATCGTAGGTATCCGCGGATGGTTTCTCGAGAGTGAACTCGAAAGCGCCGATGGTGATTTGCTTGCCCATGGTGTCTCCCTATGGTGGGCTGAAGGCTGTCGATCATGCGCGTTGTGCGATGGTCGGAATGCCGTTGATCTTACAGGAGTCGGCCTTCCATGACATCGTGATCCGAACCGGATCCGTGCCCTGAGATGTGGCCGGCTGAACTTTCGTCCAGTGGACGCCAGAGAACTCGTCAGTGCGAGCCACGAGCCCGATATCGACATAGGAGAGTGTCATCGGAAATCCGATATCGTTGAGTACTGAGCCTTGAGCCGCAAAGATCTGGTCGGCTTCCGATGCCAGGAAGACGATCTCTCCCTCGCCTGGTTTCACGCTGTCGAAGGTAAACCCAATCGCCTCCATGCCGGTCCCGAAGACGTGCTCCTTGGCCCTCGCGAAATCTGGATAGGTAATCGAACTAACCGTGATGGGCTTGATCCCGAGACTGGGAAGGAACACCTTGACCGCCACCCAGTCGTGCTTCCGCCCGTTTAGAACTACAGACATATTGCCCCCTTACGCTGCGACCGGGATGGACAGCACATATCCGATATTGAGAGTGATCGACCCGATGAAGGGCCGGCTCGTCAGACCCACGGTCACAAGCAGTTGCTCGGTCGTGGTGATGATATTCGTCCGATCCACCTGAGCGTAGGACCCGGTGGACGAAGGACTGATGCGCTGCGGAGAGACCTTGACCAGGATAGCCTCAATGGCCGCATTCAGCCGGCTTTCGATGGCCTTTGCCTCCTGCTCGAGGATGGTGCCGTCGCCGTTGGTCCCGACGTTCGTGTTGATGTAGTCTAGCAACACGTCGTAGAGGGTTTCACACGCCACGTCCATGACCTGCCGGTGGGCGACACGGTAGAAGTCGTTCGTCGACTGGACGCGCATAAAGGCGCCGCCGCAGTAGATCCCCGACCGCCCGAGGTAGGTCTGCCCCGTGGTGATGCCGCGCCCCTCGAATCCCGTATAAAGCCGGCCGTCGAGATCAAATCCGGTGGGGGCATCGACGCTGACCGGGCTCAATACCAGGTTCTGGATCGCACCATCGACCACAGCGCCGGCATCCTCGCTGACATCGACGCTGGCCTGTCGGGGGCCAATGGTCCACGCAAGCGGTCGCCTGAGCTGAAGCACATCGTTGCCGATGGGCAGGACCATCGCGGTCTCGCACCACCCGGCAATGACCTGCACCCGGTCGTCCTCGGTCGCGAAGTCTGTCAGCACTCCAGACTGCCATGTTGATATGGCCTCGGGGCCCGCCCCTCTGTCGTCGGACTCAAGGATGACCATCGTGTATTTGTAGGCCGTCTCGAGCGTGTTGAGTGCCGATCGAATCGCGGTATAAAGGCCCGAACTGGTAACGCTGGTCGTGGCCGGGTGGATCCGTCGGACCCGCACACTTGAGTTTTGAAACGCCGTCAAGCAGACGTTCAGGTCCGAGGGGCCATAGCCGGGAGCCGTGGTTGTGAAGGAAACCAAGTCGCCGTCTGACAGTCCCAGGGGGCCAACTCCATCGGCAAGGGTCAGATTGATGCCGCTGGATCCCAGGGTGATCGTTGCCGCGCTGACCAACGTCCCGGAATAGGTGACACCGCCGTCCAGGCTGTAGCGGTAGGTATACGTTCCGGTCAACCCCGTCGAAAGGCTCTCAATGATCACATTGTAGGCATCGTTCGGAACGCTGGCATTATTTGCCACCGTTCCCGTAGAGGCCCCAACACGAGCATATGTCACCGCCGACATCGTAGCTGCAACGGAGTCGTTGATCCTCATGCAGTAGATGGGGGCCTTGGCGATGCTGAGATACTGCGCACCCAGTTGGACAAGAGGTCCGGTTCCGAACTCGGAAACCAGTGCCGAGGTGCTGCCCACGGAAACGAGTTGCGTGTCTGTCCCGCTCGAGCACGTCCCCATGACGAGAGTGCCATTTGAAACGGGCAAGACCGCCCTGGTTCCGTTGGCGGAGATATTGACTGTGATCGGTACGGCTGGCATTTACTTCCCCTTCCCGGCCAGCAGAGCGGCCTTCTTGTGCTTGACGTATGTCCGCTGAAGCATCGACGGGAGGTTGCGGGGATTCAGTTCGAGTAGTCCCTTCTGGTCCACGCCCATCCACGGATAGGAGAAAGGGGCCACCGGTGCAGGCGGTTGCTCTGCCGGCTTTTCGACCGGGTCAATATTGTCGCTCATAGATAGCTCCCCGTCAGACCGACCGTTTCGATTGTTGCTGTCCCCGTCGTCTTGAGCCGCCAAACGGCCAGATCGAAGGCCAGTTCCATCACGTAAGCAAAGCCCAGGTTTCCCGATGTCCGAGGCATGAACCCGGCAGCAGCCGGATAAACAGCGCCCCCGCCAACGGTCTGCACGGCGTTGAGGAAAATGCCCGGCAGCCAGACCGTTCCGAGGCTGGGATCCTCGTTGTCGTCGGGCACCTCGATATTCCGGACCGTCGTTGCAGGCACCCAGAAATGGACCATACACGTCGGTTTTCGGTTCCAAATCACGCCATCAGTGCCCATCGGATCGTTCGGATGTCCGCCGACCGTCACCTTGTCCCGCGAGTACTGCTCCCGGCCAAGCTCAGGCAGCAGCCACACGATTCGCTCGGGTGCGGCGTGCATCTCCAGCACTTCCGCGGTCATTTCCATGATGACGTTGGTCCGGTCCACCAGGACCAGGGTCCGGATTGCTTCGAAGACCGCGGAGATACCCATTTACGCGGCCTCCGCTTTGAACAGCTTTTCCAGGTAGCCCTTGGCCGTGCGCTTGAAAGCGTTGGTCCACCGCGACCCGAGCCCGCCCGTGTCCTTCTCCGGGATCATCTGCCGGCGGGGGATGGTGACCTCGAGCCGACGAAGCAGCGCTTTGCCCGTGGATTCCATCCTAAACCGCAGATACTTGGCCCGCTTCGGCCGAATCACCGCTCCATACTGGTGTGTTGCCAACCACTTGAAACGGCTACCGAAAACAAACGCGGCGGGGGTCTCCTGCCCTGCAGTCCACGACCGTTGAATGTTGTTGCCCGTGCGCCGAAGAGGCTTGCCCACTCGGCTCGTGAGCGCTGCGAATGGCTCCCCGTAAGGGGTCTTGCTGAGCCGGATACCGATGGAAGCCTGAGCGATGGCCGCTTGTCCGAGCACCTTCTGCAGCACGGCCTTTTGAGGGCCGGCGAGCTGGTTCAGTCCCGCCTGGATCTTGGCAACGGAGGCGAAGGCTTTGTCGTTCGTCATCACCAACCCTCCTCGCTTATGGAAGCGGCACTCGAGCGCCCCTTCCGGCCCATCACGCTTTCCCAGTTGCGAAGCCCGCCCCCGGTCGCGAAATCCTCCGGCTCAAAGAGGAAGGAGTTCTCGACGGTGCTGGGGCTTGCGTCGAGCAGTCCGGGGTCGTTCTTGTTGTCTCGAACCCCCTCGAGCCACTTCACAGCATCCTTAGCCGCACTCACAATCTCATCGTAGGCGCTGTCAGGGTCAAATCCTCGCTTACGAAGCAGTTTGCGAGAGGCAATGGCCACGCAAGCGCTCGTCAGCGCCTTGTAGCCGACCGGAATGTAGTGCAGATCCCCGTCAAACCACGTCCCGGAATCAAAGGTCAGCGTCAGGCTCTCTGTCGAGCTGAGCGTGACGGTCCTGGTGCCCGTGGTAATCGTAAACGTCGCCTGCCAGGTAACCCCGCAGTCGATGCTCACTCGAGCCGTGGCAACACCAGAGCCGCCCGTTGTGAGCACTTCGAGCCGAACCCCGTAAGCCCTGGTGATCGTGACTCCTGACGGAATCGCGACCGAGATGGTCCCCGTGCCCGTGCTGCCTGTCGCCGCAACGTGTTCGACGAATCCGACGACAGCAGCAATCGGGAGTGTGTATCGCGCCGGACTGATTATGGAGTCTGCATCGTTGCTCGCTGCCTGGCACATCCTGAGACGGGAGGAGGCAACCGTTGCCGTGGCGGCAGTCGGAAGCCCCTCCAATTCCAGATCCTGCGGCGTGCAGTAGAGCGACAAGGCGGCACCTCAGTCAGGGCGATCAGGCGACAGCCTTGGAAATGTAGTGCGGATCGAGCAGGCAGTACTCGAGCCCTCGACTCACCTTGGCCCGGAACTCCTCCTGCTCGAACACGGCGTCCGAGTCGGGATTCATCTGCCATGCCACCTCGGTCGGTCTCCACTCCTGGATCACGATGGGCTTCACGTCCTCGCCAGCCGCCACCAAATACCAGGTGGTCGCCTCGGAGACGAGGGCCTGACAGATCCGGAGTTTGGCCGCGCCGAAGTTCACGTTGGTGTTTCCACCCGCCGTGGTGACCCCGGGATCGCTGGACTTCTCCTGCTCGACGATGCGCTTGCCTTCCGAGCGCAGCGCCCACGGCACCACGAGTTCGATCTTGCCTCGGAAGTTCATGGAGCGGCCGTTCCAACCGAGCCGGCCCATCATGTTCTCGAGCACCGTCTCGAAGTTCGCCGGGGTGAGAGCCGTCCCGGTGTGCAGGTTCGACCAGGTTCCCGCGACGAGCCCGTTGGGGCTGTTCGGGTGATTGGTGGCAAAGAAGTTCACCCCGTCGATCCATGCCGTGGTCGCCCCGGCCTGAAGCCCGGTAACGATCAGATCATCCACCAGAGCCTTGGCCGCAACGCCGTAGGTCTTGGCGATGGTGGTCAGGTAGCTCATGCTTGCCTGAAGCTCCACGTCCCTCCGCTTGATGCTCATGAACTCCGCCCACGGGTCCCCGTTCTCGACGAAGAGGGCCTTGAGGAAGAGATCCTTGTACTCGGGCGCACCCGACAGCCGGGACATCGCAGCGGAGGCCGCAATCACCGGGTAGGCGTTTCGCACGCCGGTCGAGGGCTCGAGGCTGTAAATGCCTTCGAACTGAGGCACATACTCGTTGTATCGATTGAGCAACACGTCTCGTGCGTTGGTGAACAGCGCATTGACGGTTACTGCCGTGGCTTGAAGGCCCATCTGAATCCTCCTGCGGCATCAGCCGCTCAGTTGCAGTTGATGCTTATCAGCTCAGAAGCACGCTGGCGTTGAACCCGATTTCCCAGGCCAGAACCCCGCCGACCCTGACCGCGTGCAAGTGGCAGTTATCCCGCGCCGCATTGAAGGTCATGATCGTGTTGCCGGCCACGTTGATCGCGCTGGCAGCCGTCACAGCTCGGGTTCCACCGGCAATCGAGCCGACGGCCAGGATCATCTTCTGGCCGACGAAGGCCGGGATCGCGAGGGTGTTCGTTTCGACACCCGCGCCCACCGTGAACATGACGGTCTGAGACCGGGTGACAGGGATCGGCTGAGCGGTGCCGGGATCGGCCAACTCGATCGGGGCGAACAGGTTATCCAAGGTCGGGTTGCCACCGGACCCGTCGGCGTTGGCGATGCTCAGACCGACCGAGCCCACTGCAATCGATCGTCGGTTGTAGGTCTCGGCACCGGTCTTGACCAGGAGTCCTGCCGTGGCATCGAGGGCCTCGAGGGCCGCCAGATCGTTGGCGAGTGCCAGGGTGGGATTCCCCGCCTGTCCATCGCCGTTCGACACGGTGATACCAGCAGCCGGAGCGGTCAGGGTGCGCCGGGCGTAGGCGTTGGCCGCGGTCTTGGCCAGAAGGCCGGCAGTCGCGTCAAGGGCCTCCAGCGCCCCCAAGTCATCGGCCAGAACGAATGTCGGGTTTCCCGCCACACCGCTTGGGTCGGTGATGGTGAATCCAGCGGCGGGGGCCGCCAGCGAACGCTCCGTGTAGGTATCGGCCGCCGTGTGGACGACGATCCCGGTGCTGGCCAGGGCCTCCAGCGCTGCCAATCCATTGCCCAGACTCAAGGTCGGGTTACCAGCCTGCCCATCGGCGTTGGCGATGCTCAGGCCCGCACCGGAAACGGCAATGGAGCGGCTGTTGAACGCAGCGACCCCGCCAGTCACATCGACAGCCAGAAGCCCATCGGAGAGGGCGCCCATGTTGACTTCGGCACTGAGAGAACCGGAGGCGGTGCTCGTCAGGACCGGGATGGAGGACAGGCTGGTGTAGCTGGCCACCTCACGGGCAAGCGGATAACCAGTCAGGACGAACACCCGAGAACCATCGAGCCCGATGATCGGACCGATCGGGCAGCGGGTGTTGCTCGAACTGGACAGGTTCGCGGTCTGGTTGTCGCTGGCAAATGCCATCTTGCCCACATCGGCCGCCACGATGGCATCGCCGTTGACCAGGCTGATACAGCCGATCCGCGGAGTGATGGTCAGGGTTCCGTTGCTGCCCGCGCTGTTGTCAACGTCGTTCTCGGCATAGCCCGCGCAACTCATGGTCTGGTCGGGGGACAAAGCCACAGCCCGGCCCGAGCTGTTCACGAACACCAGCGACCCGCCGTAAATGGTTACGGCAGCCGCAACATCGAGCGGGGTTGGGGACTTCACGGGGATCGCCTCGCTTGCAACCCGGTTCGGATCCCGTCCTTCAGTCTGAGCACTCATTGAAGACTCCTATACATCGACGATCGTTAGTTTCTGAGCACTCAGCTATTGCGCTGCGCCCGATCCTTCTTGGCATTGAGGAGGCTCTTGCGAGTATCCTCGAGGGGGATATTCATCATCTTGGCCGTGGCCTTGGCCGTCTCTTCCTCTTCGGCCGACAGTGCCAGGGTCTGCCCCTCGTGCTTCGGGGGGGCCATGCCACCGGGGGCGATCATGACGGGAGCGCTGCTCCAATGCGCCTCGAGGGTCTTGACCGGATCCTCGCCACAGCGCCGGGCCAGGTCCACCACGGCATCACCGCGTTCCTCGAGGGCCATCGTCCACCGTCCGTCCGCCTTGGCCTGCTGAACCTGAGCGGCTCGAGCCACCTTGAAGCGGTCGGCCTCCAGCTCCAGATTGCGGGCTCCCAGGAGCTCGACCCGCGCGGCCTTCGCAAAGACCTGCTCGAGGGTGACGATGGCCTCGCTGGTGCTGGTCTTGCCGGTGGCCTCGAGCAGCTTCGTGTGGGCGATCTGAAGGCGGTCCTGCATGGCCACCGCTTCGGCAGCCTGAGCCTCGGGAACCCATGCCATCTTCACCGGGATCGGCTCCCCGAGGTCCACCTTGTCGCCAGCGGCGGTGTAGGGCACCTCGTACATCTTCATGGGCATCGGCCCTTCGCCCCACACACAGACCCGCACCCGCTCATCACTCCAGTCGTCAACAGAGCTGTGCTCGCCGTATCGATAGCCGATGGCCTTTCGAAGCATATCGCGCTTCTCGCTGGACCACTGAGCCTCGAGAAGGAGATGATCCACATACGGGGTCGGGTTTGCCATGGTCGGCATCGGTTCGTCCTCCATCGCGGCTTCCACCGCTGGTTTCTGTTCGCGGTCCCAGGGGGCGACCGCATCGAAAAGTTTGTAATACTTGGCGAGGATGGCCTTGCCCTTTTCCCTGTCGCTGTCGGAGATATTGATCCCGCCCCTCGAGCCCTGCATGATCGCGCCAAGGGTCTGGACCGCTTTCCTGCTCACGACCAGTTCGAGGCCGTTGCCCACGTCCTGCACATCGAGGATCTGGCCCTTGTACCGGCTCGCCCGCTCCGGCTCTTCCCCGTCGAAAAAGACGAACGCCTTCCGGTACTTCACGAGGTCGATCTTGTCGAAGTCGTCGGATCCGTCGCTCGAGAGGAACGTCCGGACCCGTTCGTCGGCCGCCTTAGCATCCCATGTGGGCGAGTCGAAAAGTGGATAGGACTGGAACGGAGTGACGCTCAGAAGCAGGATGCCATCGTCGAATTGCGCGGCGTCTTCGGCCGCCAGAAGCCCCGCGTCGTCCATCGCCGGGATGTTGGTCAGGCTCATCTGAACGATCTCCAGAAGCACGCCCTTGGTAGACACGCTCACAACAGGGGAGTAGCTCCGCACTTGGTCGGCCTCGAGCATCGTTCGGGCCTCGGTGGTCGGCCGGATGTCGGTCACCCAGATTCCATCTTCCCGGAGCTCCAGTTTGCACCGCCCGGCAGAACGACGATCCTCGAGCCGGGCGTTCTCTTTCCGGGACAGGTGGAAAAAATCGATGTCGAGAAAGCCCTGCCGGCCCTTTGTGCGCCGCTCGTAGGCTGCCACGACCTTCTTTGCGCTCGCCTCGTCGAGAGTGATCGTCCCCTGGGTGGTCTCGTTGGCCCCGAAGCGGAACAGCAGGAACTCAGTCACGGGCTCGAGTTTGCCCGCGTTGTCCTGGGTGGCTGCGCCTGCGTCGAGGTAGAGCGTCTGAAGCATCGTGCCTCCGGGTAAAAGCGCGACTGAGGGAGACACCGACAGCCGCTATTACAGGCAAGGGTAGACAGCGGGGGGTCTCTGTGCAACAATATGCTGGCAATGCCGGATAGTTAGAGGAGGTCGAATCTATGGCACGAGAGGTGCTTCCAGGCGAAAAGAAGATCTGTCAGTTGGTGCTACGGGTCGAGGAGACGGAGCGGGAGAGGTTGCTCGAGCTGGCCGATTCGCGGGGGGTGGACTCTTCGATCGTCCATCGGGAGGCATTGAGGCAGTATCTGGACCTCGAGGGGCCCACCAACGAGAGGTTCAACCCGACGCGAGGTCGCCGATGACATCCGCGGGCTTTGCCTTGACCGGCCTTCCCCGCTCCCTCGGAAGCGCCAGATGCGCCCGCAGGCTGGCCTCGTCGACGAACCACTTCCGGCTCACCTGAATCCCCGCTACTCGACCAGTCGATACCCATCGCCGAATCAGCGTCTCGCTCAGTCCCGCACTCGCCGCCGCCTCGCTCAGCGGGATATGGCCGGGTGGCATGACAAACGCGGGGGCCATCTCCCGGACCTTGTGCGAGGGCATCGTTGCCTCCCGCTTCGTCAGGTTCGGGATGATAATCATCTGCCGCCCGCAGGCATGGCAGACCGCCGCGCCGGTGTCGATCTCCCCCTGGCTCAGTTTGAGCCGCTCATAAGACCCGGTGCATCTCATTGTTGTCTCCCTCTCGTTATGGGCTCCGCCCGTTACTGGCCCTTGCGTCCGTAGCTCCCAGCGCCCTTGCCATGATTCCCCAGATCTTGTGATACGGCTTCCGCTTCTGCGTAGGGTCGCCGTCGATCTGCGCTTTGAAGTTGGGATAGTCGCAAGTTCGGGCAAGCCATGCCATTACCTGCTCGAGCCGGGCACGGCTGACGATGATCCGGTATCCGTAGTCGTGGTCGGGGGTCTCGATGATATCGAACTCGCGGTCATGCCGGCCTTCTCGAACGCCAGCGACCTTCTCATCCTCGACCACATCCACCGTCTAACACGCCAAGCCGTCGAGCAATAGCAGGAGATCCTCCCGCTCCCTCGCCCTGATGTGGATCCCATCGTCCTTCTGAACCACCGAATAGAACCCGTGCCTCGTCATCAGCCACATTCTACCACCTCAAAAGTAAGGCCAGTTCGTCGCTGTCTCCCACCGGAGTTAGTTCCGGTCGACGCTTGGCCAGTTCGTTCCATTTCTCCACGTTGACCGGCTCGAGCCTCAATCCGGTCTCCCCGAGCTGCCCCGTCGTGTAGGCGAGGTCCATCGAATCGTCTGTTTCCGTGGCCACTGCCAGCCCCTCACGGGGAAACCACCGAGGGCCTGAGCCGTCATCGACCAGGACCCGCACACCATCGGGGCGGTCTTCCACAACGCACTTCGCGACGAAGGGCAGGAGGCCGGAGCCTGCCAGGGGGACGATGTAGCCCATTGCTGCCCTATTCATTGCTGCCCCCGTATTTCTCCGACCAGTCTGGATAGGTCTCACGCTTTCCCATCAGGAAGGCATGGACCGGGTTCTTTTCGTTCAGTCTCGACATATCCGAGGGTGTGGTCATCACCACGACCATCTCCATGATCGACTGTCCTCTGATCGTCGTGACCCCCGCGTTCGCAAGGACGACGATCATTTCGAGGCGCTTCTGCTGAGACGGCGCAGCGAAAAAGAGGATGTCCTCCCGTGCCACCGCATTCCGAAACATCAGCTCGTTAGAACTGGACCCCTGGTTTGCGATCTTCTTAACCAGGTCGTCCGCCCCTTCACGCTGCTTGAAACCGCTGTCATTCGTCCGCCCAAAGCTGTCCGAGTTATAGCCGTAAAAGTCCGTGCGATCCAAGATCTTGGGGCTCAAAATGGCGGTGTAATTGTGCTCGCTATACCAGTCAGATCCCGACGATGTTCCTGGTTTGCCGACGAGCCTGGTGAACGCGCTCGAGGCGCCCCCGGTCTCCAAATCTGTGCTGGAACTCATGCCCCCGATGACGATGCCATTCTCCGACCGGGCCACGGTAGACAGAACCCCGCCCTTGCCTCCATCGGCGCCGCTGATGCCCTTGAGCGGGTTGGCCTCTGGCCGAAACTGGTGATACAGGAACCGTGCCCCGTCCTTCCGGTATTTCTGCCACCGTCCGTTGATCCGGGGCTCGCTGTACCCGAGGGAGTTGTGAGCGACACCCAGATCCGACTCCCCGATCTTGTGGCTGTCCAGCTCTTCCTTGAGATGCTCGATGTCCTGGTTGGGGACGAATTCACCCCCCTGGATGTTCCACAGCGCACGGTTCATCGCAGCCACCCTGGCTTGATCCGGGGTCGGCTTCGCATCGAGTTTGTGTTTGTCCAGCCCGGTGGCCGCCAGTGCCCGCCTGAATAACTCTTGAGCTTCCGCCGCGTCTCCCGAGAACACCTCGATCTTGACCTGGCCCCGCTGGATCGTCTTCGCGCTCGAGTCACCGAAGGTCACCTGATAGGTCATGTCGGGATCGCTGTAGACCATCGCGTTACCGAGGAACGATGAAGACTTGCGCACGTCGAGCTGCTTGACTGGGCGCTTTGCCGTGTCCCCAGCATCGAACAGGCCCACTCGAGGAAACGTCTCCCAGGCTTTCGACTCCGCCCCTCGTTTCCTTAGCGTGTTCTCGACATCGGACCAAACGGATTGATCCAGCTCCCCGGTGAAGGTGTAGACCGGCTCGCTGTTCCGGTTGTTGACCCGCTCCGACTTCTGGACCCGCCACGCCTGGCCCCGGAGTTTGTCGCCGTCCGCCGCTACAGTGACCGCGCCAAACGTCTCGAGTTGCTTGTCGATCTTCGGGAGCGCCACGCCCTGCTGAATCTTCGGGGCAGCATCGGAAGGTTTCGCCCTGGCTTGTTTCGGCTCCTCCGGCTTCGGTTGGGCCTTCGGCTTTACGCTGGCTTCCCACTCGAATTTCTTGCCGGTGACCTTCTCGAACAGTTTCGCCCAATCGGCCTTCGCGCCAACCGCACGCTCTTTCAATAAGCCAACGATCTCCGCCTTCGTCCTGCCACCCCGGTGGAGGTCCCCATACTTGCCCAGCGCCTTCTCGATTTGCCCCTCCGTGAGTTTCCCGGCTCGCTCAACCGCTGCCTTGATCTTCGGATGGTGGAGCACCGAGGCGTCAATGGTGCCCGCCTGGATGGCCTTCAAAAGCTGCATGTGAGCCGGTCGCGCCTCCCCGTACATCTCGTTGGGGTGGTAGTCCATGTCCAGTTTGTCGCCGGTCGTGAGCGTGTACTTCAGCGCCTGCCCAAGGTCGATCCGGAGCAGTTTGCCGCCCTTCAGCAGGTACTGCTCAGCGTGGCCGTCGTGCTCTCCTGCAATCCAGGACGCGACACCGTGAGCGATGAGATCCGCCTGCTGGTCCGTCGACAGTGCCGTGAAATCTGGGTGCCCCTTGTATCCGATGACGCTCGTGAGCCCCACCGTGCCCGGCTCCATCTTCTGGACGGTCACAAAGTTGGCGCTCAGGGACTTCGGCACGAGGGCCGGGTCTGCCATCTCGACCGTCACCACGTCATCGTTCACCAAGCCGTAAAGTGCCCCGCCGGTGACTTCCGCTTCGGCCTTGAAGTCATCCTGGAGCCGCTTCAGCATGAACGTCTGGCCAGGGGCGTCCGGGTGCGCGACGATGGTGCCGGGGGTTGAGCCGCCGGGCTTGCTGGCCACGTAGGCAAACTTCGACGGGTCCAACCCGAAGGGCATCCCCTCCGTTTTGGCTGGCTGGGGAATGAAAGTAGCGGGTGCTGCAACCGGCTGGGATACGATCGCGGGTTGAACCTTGACCGGTGCCACATAGGTTTTTAGCCCGGCAGGAGGCTCGAGCCCGGCGTGCTTCGCCAGCAGGACCACCACGATCTCCTTGTCCCGCTCCGTGTTCAGTTTCGTATCGAGGGCATCCTGAACCGTGACCAGCTTGACCGCCTGGCTTTCCCAGTGAGCGGTCCAGGGCTGCCCGCCTGTGCGCTTGGCGAGGTAGTACCGGGAGACGCCCGTCGTTCCCTTAAAATCGCCCACGTAGCCGGTGATCTCGGCAGATAGGCCGGCCTCCTCGTAGAGCTCTTTGAGGGCGTTCTGCTGAGCGGATAGGCCGGGCTCGAGCTTCCCCTTTGGCATCGTATTAACGTAACCGCCGAAGTGATCCTTGGGCTCGACCACCCAGATCCGCCCGTCGTCCTCCATGACGATGATGCCGCTCGAGACTTTCCCGAGGTTCGTTGGGATCTCCGGCTCCCCAGTCACCACGTCCTTGATGCCGGTCCAGTATCCATCGGGGGCCGGCTGGATCTTGACGCCGTTGAGGGCCAGGCCGTCGTACTTCGGATCCTTGCCCCATTCGACGTTACCGAAGGGAGCGTTGAGGGTGGCCTCATCGGCCTTCAACTTCACAGACAGGGATTCTGCTGCTTCGGCCGCACGCTTCTGGAATGCCTGCATAGCCGCCACCCGGTGCCACTTGGCATCCCACTCGCCCTTCTCGTGGATATAATCCTGCCCGCTGGTCCACTTCTGGTATTCCGCCGCCAGGAGGGCGTGGTAGTCCTCTGGCTTGGGCTTCCAGTCGATCCACGACGCGGGCTTGCCCCACCCTTTCTGAGCCGGCAGGAGGCCGACCAGTTTCGAGGCCGGGGTCTGGCCGCCGAATTCCTTGGCGTCTTCAGCGTCAAGGGTGATAATCCCGCTTCGGCATCTATGATGCAGGAGCGGCTTGTTCGCCTTCCACCATGGGTCGTCAGCCGGGAGAACTATTCCGTCACGCACCAAACATATAGGTGACTGCCGAAAATCAGCTATCCCATCGAACAACCACCAGGGCCGGGCCTCCATCACGTCCGGGTCTTCGGCCTGAGCGTACCGCCCCGCCATCAGGGCGTTGCCGACGTTGTTGTGATAGATGAGCTTCAACCGGGGGCTGTCCACATCGTACCAGTTCCGGTCAAGGTGCTCCCCGACGTTCCGCACGAAGTCCCCATACGGGAGGCCCTCGACCATCGCCTTGTCCATCTGCGTCCAAACGTCGTCGAGCATCGTGAGCAAGATGGTGCTCGAGACCTGATCGCCCTTCTCCGCCGCCAGCCCGGCCATCGTTGACCAGCTCGAGCCGGAGATCCACGGGGCCTGCTGGCCGAACCAGTCGATCGCCTCGGTGAAGGGAACAGGCTCAGCGGGGGATAGTTTGGGGGCGGGGATGGGCATCAGATTTCGTCCTGAATGTCGTTGCACCACCGCTGCTCTTTGGGCGTGTGCGGCAGGGGCCCGCTGCAAAAGAAACAGCGCCTTTCTATCGGGTTGAACAGCGACCCCTGCCCATCGCCCTCAACGAGGCACCGAATTGTCGGGCCGGCTTCCGGGATGATGTCGGGCTCCACGAGGGCGAGCGTTCGGCCCGGTTCGTCGGTGTCGCTCACCCTTCCCCCTCTTCCGGCCTGACCCACTCGAGCCCGGTCCCGTTGCAGCTCTTGCAGAAGATAGGCCGGGGGCGAACCTCACCGGGATCTGTCACCCTGACGATCTTGAGCCCTGAGCATCCCGTGCAAGTCATCTGCACTGGGTCGGGCAACGGGGGCGGCTTCATGGCCGGGTCCGTCCACTCGACGACGATAGGCCCTTCGAAGTTGGTGACCGAGGCGATGACCTGCTGCCCCGGCTCAACCTCCCCGACGATGGCGAAGCCTTCCGGGCAGCTCGAGTCAACGACTGCCCAGATGGGCTCTCCGCCGATGGTGGCCCATTGCTCGAGGGTGGATTCGATGAGGCGCCGGGCCTTGACCGTGCGGAGGTCTGCGGGGATTTCGGGAGGCGCAAACCCCACCGTCACCTCTACCCGGTCGAGTTTCGCCGGGAGCACCTTGACCGCCTCGACGTGGAGGTGTCCGTCCTTCATGCTCACGGTGGCATCCGTGATGCCGTCCCGCTCAAGCCCCTCAAACATGGCCTGGAGCTCTTCCCGTGCTTCGTCGGGCACTGCCGTCTCGTAGATCGCGATCATTGCATCACCATCCCGCCCATCGGGGCCTCGAAGGGTTTCAGCCCCAACTCTTCCAGAGTCACGCCGATCTGGACGGCGAACATGCCCCGGTTGCCCTGACTGTCCACCGCGTCGGCCATGTAGACACCGGGTATGAACGTGGTTCCCATCGGCATGATCTGGGGTTGAGCGCCAATGAGTCCAGCCGGGGGCATCATGACCCGAAGGAACGTGACGAGCACGCCGCCGGGAAGGTCCTGGTGCCGAATTGCCTCGTAGGGTAGGTCGAGGCGGGAGGCTTTTAGCGCCGGCTCAAAGGGTGCCCCCTTGAACGCCCACTTCCCACGCATCTCCATCACCTGCCCGCCCGGGAGCAGCATGAAGAGGTCCCCGTCGTGCTCGAATAGCAGGTAGCCGGTCGGGTTGCGGCCGATCAACCGGTGGCCGGGGTAGTCGGAGGTGAGCACGTCAAGTTCCCGCTGAGCAAAAGCAGTGACGAGCGACAGCGTGATATCCCGCGGGGGAAAGTCGTCTAAATGCAAGAATGTATCCATCATGTGTCTCCCTATGTCTGCCCGTGGGCTGCTTTTCCGTTCGTTGCCCTCGCCTGGGTGGCCATCTCACCGGCCAACACCGTCAGCAAGGCTTGGAGGCTGGCCAACACGGCTTGAGCCTCCGGGGTCATCGACTCGTAGGCGCTCGCCGCCCACATCCGCAGGCTGACCACTAGCGCCAGCACCGCCGCTTGAACGTCCGCCGGCTGGGTGGCGTACCACTCGAGGATCCTCGCTTGGAGCTGCTTCCCTAGCGCCTTCAACTCTTCAGCCGCGCCCTTCGCAGCCTCGAGCCGCTCCGCCGAGGTCAGCGCTTCTGGGCTCGAGCAAAGCCCACTGAGCGCCGCCCGGCTGACAACGGTGTCCATCGCCCGGTACAGGGTCTGAATGTCCGTGGATGCCAGGGTGGCCGCGTTGGCGAGGAGGTAGAAGCGCCCGCTCCAGAACAGCCGCTCGAAAGTAGCGAGGCTCGAGGCGGATTCAGGGGTCAGGTCGATCTCTGGTGTGACGATCATGCGTCCCTCTGCGTTGGTGTCTCCCTCGCCGTATTGGCCCGCCGCAGATGTAGGATAGCCGCCTAGATGGAGTTTGCGCAACATTAATCTCGTGTTTAGGCGCAAATGCAGAGATGGCGTTTTTTGCAACATATTGATATTGCTACGTTTTCAGTGCATCGGTTTTCTTATCGGTCGCTTTCCCCAGAAATTGAGAGTTATCAAAACGGGCGTTGCAACTGCTTGCCGTACAACGGTTTTTAGCCTCGATTTTGGGGGAAATGTCAAGATTTTGCGGTGAGTCGTAGGAATGGGCGCCCAGCATGGATTTGGACGCTGAAACGGGCGTTGCAACTGCTTGCCGTACAACGGTTTTTAGCCTCGAACGGTTTTTAGCCTCGATTTTGGGGGAAATGTCAAGATTTTGCGGTGAGTCGTA
>ERZ1292623.640-Hain-H51-01um-R1-640-length-36610-cov-6_pt1 | contig 36610 bp, 37 predicted proteins | sample MGYA00564398_ERZ1292623 | MGnify/ENA primary metagenome ERZ1292623 (study PRJEB36523, sample SAMEA6512633) | groundwater metagenome | collected 2019-01-07 | study: AquaDiva: Metagenomics assemblies of 32 groundwater samples
CTTACGCTCATCAATATCTCGGAGGTTTGTGTCCCAGAAAAGCTGTTTGTTGAGTTTCAATTTCATACTGTAAGTATAGCAAAAATAGTGCATATTGCCTATGCCTAGGTACATTATCAAGCTTATGAACGTTGCCTCCCCTCCTCGCTATTTACCTATGCCCGTATTGCTGCTTGTAGTATGCCAAGTACTCCCCGCTCTTCAACGACTTCCACCACTCTGGGTGGTCAACGTACCACTGCACGGTCTGCTTAAGGCCCTCTGCAAGGCTCCAGGTTGGCTTCCAGCCAAGTTCCTGCATGGCTTTTGAAGTATCTACCGCGTAGCGTCGGTCGTGGCCTTCACGGTCTTTTACAAAGGTTTTCATTTCCTCGCCTTTATCAAGCTGCTTCAAAATAGCTTCAAGGATAGTTAGGTTGGGCCATTCCGGATTTTGGTTTGCACCGAAATTGTAGATCTCCCCTACCCGGCCTTTCCGCAAAGCCAAATCAATGCCTCGGCAATGGTCTTCCACGTGCAGCCAATCCCGCACCTGCATGCCGTCACCGTACACTGGCACGGGTTTGCCTTCGATGAGATTCGTCACGGCCAATGGGATGAATTTCTCCGGGTACTGGTTTGGTCCCAGGTTGTTTGTGCAACGTGTAATCAGCGCTGGCACGTCGTACGTACGTACGTACGCAAGTACCATGAGATCGCCGGCAGCCTTCGACGCAGCGTACGGGCTGGAGGGGTGCAAGCGGTCAGTCTCTTTGGAGAACTGTCCTGCGTCAATATCGCCGTACACTTCATCGGTGGAAATTTGCACGTACCGTTTAAGCTTCTGCTCTTTCGCGACTTCAAGTAGAACGCGCGTACCAAAGATATCAGTTTTGAGGAACGCTTCAGGATCCAAAATTGAACGATCGACGTGCGTATCGGCAGCGAAGTTCACCATAGCATCGCAATGCTCTGGCACGGCTTTGCGGACTGCATCAATCTCGGCTATGTCGCCTTGTACGAAGGTGTAGCGAGGGTCTTTTTCGATATCCTTCAGGTTCGCCAGGTTGCCCGCGTACGTGAGCTTGTCAAAATTCACCACCGTATCTTCGGGGTGTTCCCGCAGGATGTAATGGATAAAGTTTGAACCAATAAACCCAGCACCACCGGTAATAAAGAGTTTCATAAAAAGCGATCAAAAACGGAACAACCGGTTAACCAGGAAAAATATGCTGCTCATTCCCAGAATCCGGACAATGTCGGCAATACTCTTCCCAGTAATGGCCGAGATATCGGAAACGATTTTTGTTCGCAAACCTTTGCCAATATCTTTAGTCTCGGGCACGATAATGACTTTACCGGTCAAGCCATGTTGGAGCTTAGTGTGACTACCCTTGCCGCCAGGCTTCATGAAGAAACCCAAACGCAGAGAGGCACGAATTACCTGTCTTGACGAGCACGATGGGATCTCCACAACCCCTTACGCCACCACGAGTTGCCCAACGGTTTCAGCTTCGTAGCGCAAAAACGCCGGATTGGCTTGATCCTTAGGTACTTCAAAATACGTAAAAATAGCATCCTTCATATTCTGTAATGCCTCGTCCATGGTTGCGCCTTGAGTGTAGCAACCGGGTAGATCTGTTGCTTCTGCCCAAAATCTACCATCAGTATCCTGATGGATTCTTACTGGTACCTGGCGAGGTAAATGAGAAAGTGTGTGACTCATAGTGCATGGCAGTATATCCTCGTGGATATTCACTGTCAATATCTTTGTACAGCTATCTATCGGTTCTGCGTCGCCCAGTCGAAGCCGATTTCCGGGTCGTCAAAAGCAATGCGTTTCTCATCCGGATTCTTGGGGTCGTAACTCATCGTCGTATGGTAAAAGAGCATCACCGGCTTGTCACCCAGCACCCGGTACCCGTGCGCCACGCCAATGGGAATTTTGATGAGGATAGGGTTCTGCTCACCGGCGTAAATCACCTGCGTCTGTTTGTACGTTGCAGAATCCTTGCGCATGTCGTACAGCACCACTTGCGCCATACCACTTGCTATGTACCACAAATCGTCCTGCTTTTCGTGGTAGTGAAAGGCCTTGATAACCCCTGGGTAGGTTACTGTTACTGATGTCTGGCCGAAGTTCGACAAGAGCTTGTCGTCATCTCGCAGTACCTCGCGAAAGAATCCGCGATCGTCGGTGTGGGTAATTAATTTCTTTACAGTGATTCCCTGAAGCATTTCCATATTTTAAACGTTAATTATGACTCGTCCTTATCAAAATACACCAATAGGCTCAAACCCAGAACAATCAACCCACTCAAAGGGGCTATTACTTTAACCAGCCAACCAATTGAAGACGTTTTATACCACACCACAGCCACCGTGCCAAGAGCGAGGAGAACCATCCATACGTAGTCTTTCCAGGTCGGCTTTCCCTCTACTTTTGCTTCTGGCACAACCATTGGCCATACGGTAGAAAGTACCCCAATGACAATTGCCGACCACAAAAAGATATTGATATTGAAAAAATTTGCAACGACTCCTGGGCGTAAACTCTCCATGAGGTAAAACCCCAGGAAAGAAACCAACGAGACCTGAAAAGCAAATGAGAGCAACTCGCGTACTTCTGTACCCGAGAATGGCGTTGCAATGTTAAAGGTAATTTTATTCATAACGCGCTACTGTTTGGCGAGTGCTCGAAATAACTTTGCTATCTCTGAAAACGCAAAGGGCGGTCGTTTTGCCGTAAACGTAATTTTTTTAATATGCAAGAATGCGCCGGCCTGCGTGGTAAGCCCGGGGTCGGAAAGCGAGAAGGTAAACGTTTTACCTTTTGCAGAAAGTGTATGCAAATCAAAGGTTTTTTCGAGCAAATACGTACCACCCTTTTTACTCGCGATTGGTGCCACGGGTACGGGGTCGTAGAGGAAATCTGCTGCCTCGACGGTTGTTGCTGCAAGGCGGGGCACTTCTGTAATACGCCGGGCAATTTTTTCAAATGCTGCCCGTAAACCCCCCTCGGGTTTCAACAAGAAACCGCACGAGTTCGATATGCCCACATCTGCACGAGGAAATACTAGAGTATTGATCTCGTTTTTTAACTTTAAATCCTGACTCTGCTTCACCCCCGGAAGTCTCACCTGCTTCCCATTCACGCTTATTGGGTTCTGTATTCCAAGCTGATGCACCGCCACAACAGTAAGGTCGGGGCACTTCGTATAGAGAGTTACTGGGGAGCTCGATTGTTCCAGAAATAGCTTGCTCCCAAGTTCAATCGCATCACCCTGGAATTGCACGTTGCTTACTACGGTTGCCTCACTATTCGCGCTAAACCGCAGGGTATAGAAGCCAGGGTCACCTGCTGGTACATCAATGATATGCCGCTGCATTGTGCGTCCTCCATCAGAAATATTTTTTGTAACAATACTTACACCTTGATGTTCTAGGGTAAAACGGAGGGTATTCTTGCCAGAATCACTGTAGACAACTTTCGTATCAAATGTAACCTTTTGGGGTTTCCCATCAAAAAACGCATTAACGGTAAAACTCCCACGGTAGCCACCGGGTAACTGCACTGCAGGGCTCTCTGTGTTTGGCGCGTAGAATGACGAGGGTATGGAACCTTTTAAACCCTCACCTATAGAATAAACCTTTTGCAGGTTAGAAAAATTCTTCCAGAATGCATCTACATCTTGGATTTCTGGATGATTTTTTACGTACAAGCTGCCTTGCCCTAATTGCAAACGTCGCCATTCAGCCGAATACGCTGCTGGATTACGGAATGCCACAGACTGGTCAGGGTCGGAGCTTAAAACTTTTGCGCCAAGGGTAACAGTTGCGTACGGGTCAGTCTCTACCTCTGCAGTCATGGTCATGGTGTCAAAACCGCGTGGTAGGGTGACGGCAAACTTTAGCTGATCGGTGTAGGGGCGGGTGCGTTTGCCTTCTGGGGTAGAAACCACCCCAACGTCTGCACCACCGACGTACTGGGCGCTCCCCGGAAGGTGGAGGAAGGAGGAAATGGTAACAATGTGCACTCCTGAGAATGCTACAATGTTGTTGAGTAGCCATACACCAAAAGTTATGCTACAAACTACTACAAACCAAAACGCAGCGCGTTGGGGTTTCACTAATGAGGCCTTGAAGTTTAGAAAATTCATCACGTATCAAAATGCTTACGTTCAGTAGGTAACGGTACGAAAATATCGCAAAGGAAAAACCAAAATGTAAATACCGTTACGGAAAAGAGGAGAACGGCAATCCAAGGTTGTACATTGAGGTTACGAACTATTGCAAAAGCAGCAATAACACTCCCAATCGCAATTACCGAACGAAGCATGCCTGGTCGTGGCACGGAGATAAATAAGTTTTCGCGGGGAAAGAGGAGTACGCAAATACCTAGAACAATTAGGATAGGGGGGATATTTGAAAATTGTGCTGTACGCAAAATTGATCCTGGAAAAAGTTGCTCAAACGTGTACGCAACGAGATACCCCAAAAAAAGTACGAGGAACGTGTAACGGCAGAGTGCTCGAATAAACTGTATAAACCAGGTTGTGTTCAAGTTGAGAGAAAACATAATATTAGTAAAGGCTAGCAATCAATACGTTTTTTGACAAATTAAACTAAAATAACTATAGTACGAAAGCTTAGAACATATACTTTTGTAATTTTTGTATGAAAAAAGCACTCATCACCGGAATTACTGGCCAAGATGGTTCCTACCTCGCAGAACTTCTTCTTGAGAAGGGCTACGAAGTACACGGCATTGTTCGACGTTCTTCGAGTATCAACTCGGCGCGCATCGACCACATCTTCCAAGACCCGCACGAGAAAAATATTCGGTTGCACTTGCACTACGGTGACTTAACGGACTCCTCAAATCTCTCCCGCCTCATTGAGAAAATTTCACCGGATGAAATATACAACCTCGGCGCGCAGAGCCACGTCCGGGTGAGTTTCGACATGCCGGAATTCACCGGCAACGTCGACGCTCTCGGTGCTACCCGCTTGCTCGAAGCCATTCGCGACACGCGTATCAAAACGCGAATCTACCAAGCTTCTTCCAGTGAAATGTTCGGTAAAGTGCAAGAGGTTCCGCAAAAGGAAACGACCCCTTTCTACCCTCGAAGTCCGTACGGCGTCGCTAAAGTGTACGCGTACTGGATAACGGTCAACTACCGTGAGAGCTACAACCTCTACGCTTGCAATGGCATCCTGTTCAACCACGAATCACCTCGGCGCGGCGAGACGTTTGTGACCAGAAAGGTTACCCGTGGCCTCTCCCGTATCAAGCTAGGCATAGACAAAAAACTCTACCTTGGCAACCTCGAGGCAAAACGCGACTGGGGCTACGCCAAGGACTACGTCGAAGCAATGTGGCGTATGCTGCAGCAGCCTACCCCCGATGACTACGTCATTGCCACGGGCGAGACACATTCGGTTCGCGAATTTGTAGAAGAAGCTGGCCGACACCTCGGCATGGATATCCACTGGAAAGGGCAAGGCCTGGATGAAGTAGGCATTGATGCGCAAACGGGCAAGACGATTATCGGGATTGACCCAAAGTATTTCCGCCCAGCAGAAGTTGACCTCCTCATTGGTGACTGCACGAAAGCCAAAGCGCAACTTAACTGGAAACCCAAAACGACTTTCAAAGAACTCGTGAAAATCATGATTGAGGCGGACCTCGCGGCAGAAGGCAGAAACGAGACACACGCCTCAACCACCCCACACCCTTAGGCCTCTTGCCAAAGCCTGCCAACAAACGCCTATGATCAAATTAATGAAATCAACATTCCTCCATGAGGAAGAGACGAAACGGAAACTCGTTGACTTCATTATGCAGGCAAAGAAGCTGAGCATGGGCGCAGAGTGTAAGGCGTACGAAGTTGCATTTGCAAAGAAGCAAGGCCGAAAGCATGCAATATTCGTGAGCAGTGGAAGCGCTGCCAACCTTGGCCTGCTCCAAGCGCTCTTGAATACCGGAAAGCTGCAGAAAGGTGCGCGTGTGGGCTTCTCTGCACTCACGTGGGCAACGAATGTCATGCCCATAATCCAGCTTGGTATGACACCGGTAGCAATCGACTGCGAACTGGAAACGCTGAATACATCCCCAGCAACGCTCGCCAAAGCGGGAAAACTCGACGCGCTCTTCCTCACGAACGTCCTGGGTTTGTGCGATGACCTGCCGGGTATAGCTACGTACTGCCAAACGAAGGACATTCTCCTCCTAGAGGACAACTGCGAGTCACTCGGTTCCAGCGTGCAAGGGAAACTCCTGGGGAACTTCGGCTACGCCTCGACGTTCTCTTCCTTCATCGGCCACCACGTCTCGACAGTAGAGGGGGGGATGATTTGCACTGATGACGACGACTTCGCTGATGCGTTGATCATGGTACGGGCGCATGGTTGGGATAGAAACCTCAGCGAACAAAAACGAACAGCGCTGCGGAAGCAGCACGGGGTAAAGGATTTCTTCGCTATGTACACATTCTACGATCTTGCCTACAACCTCCGGCCGACCGAAATCCAGGGCTGCCTAGGCAACCTTCAGCTCCCCTACTGGGACGAGATTGTGTCTGGCCGAGAAGCGAATTTCAAGAAGTTCCTCGCCAGCGCTCAGTCGAACGCGAATATCTACCCGCTCCGAACCGAGCAACTCTCGACAGTGTCGAACTTCGCCATGCCTGTGGTGTACAAATCGGAAACGGCATTTTCTAAAGCATGCCAGGCTTTCGTCAACGAACAGGTAGAGGTTCGACCAATCATCGCCGGGAACATCACCGAGCAACCTTTCTACAAGAAGTACATGCCCCACCCCGAACCTTGCCCGAATGCTGCAATCATTCATCGCCGAGGACTGTATTTCCCGAATAATCCAGAACTCACAGAGGAAGAAGTGATACAGCTTTCATCTCTCCTTCACGGTTAACCATGCATACGCCAGTAGACTTGAAAGCACCGATCTTCATAGCCGGCCATCGTGGCATGGTTGGCTCTTCTATCTGGCATGAACTTGAACAGCGTGGTGCGGGGCAGCTCATTGGCGCGACGCATGCAGAGTTGGAACTACGAGACACAAACGCTGTTGAAAAATTCTTTGCCGAACATAAACCAACCTATGTTGTTCTCGCTGCAGCGAAAGTCGGCGGCATACAAGCGAACATCAATGCTCCTGCAGATTTTCTCTACGATAACCTGGCCATTCAGAACAGCATCTACGCTGCAGCACTCAAACACGGCGTGAAGAAAATTCTCTTCCTGGGAACTTCCTGCATTTACCCACGGGAGTGTCCGCAACCTATGAAGGAGGAATATTTGCTAACTGGGCCGCTCGAACCGACGAACGAAGGATACGCGCTGGCGAAAATTGCAGGTATCAAGTTAGCAGAGTACATGTACAAGCAGCATGGCTTACAGTCGGTATGTCCCATGCCGCCGAACCTCTACGGACCGAACGACAACTTCGATCCAAAGAATTCACACGTCCTTGCTGCGCTCGTGCGGAAGTTCGTTACGGCCGTTGATGCAAAAGCTGATGTGGAGACAATGTGGGGTTCGGGAACTGCACGGAGAGAGTTCATGCACGTTGACGATGTTGCGCGAATTGCTGTCGACCTTTTCAACGAACACGAAACGCCAGAGATTATTAACATTGGGCCCGGTATAGATAGTTCAATCAAAGAGCTTGCTGAACTAGTAGCCAAACTCACTGGCTACACTGGACCGCTGCACTGGGATACGACGAAACCCGATGGCATGCCGAGGAAGTGCTTAGACGTTTCCCGAATGCGGAAACTCGGACTTGGGCCAACAATTACGCTCGAGGATGGGATTAAAGAAATGATTACGTATTTTCGGAAGAAGCAGCTTGATGAATTAGCAAGAACGTAGACGCTATGGCAGAATTTCAAAAAAGGATACTCGCAGCAATTCTCAAAGATGACTACGGGAAACCAGAGCGAGGACCCGGAGGCGAGTATATTTACTTCTACTCAGCTCTAGAAACTCTTTGTCAAACGGTGCAGCTCTTCGATGTTGGACCCTTCCTTAAGCAGCCCGACCTCTTACGTGAGAAACTCCTGAAGGCAATCGACGAATTCAAACCAGATCTCGTATTCTTTTCCATATTTTTAGATGAGTGCACGCCCGAACTCTTGGATACAATTCGCGCCCGAACGAAGACGGCGAACTGGTTTCCCGATGATCAATGGCGGTTCAATATATACTCAAAGCATTATGGGAAACATTTTTCAACTGTCATAACTACTGATCCCTACGTGCTCAAGAAGTACACGAACACTGGGTGTTCTGACGTACTCCTTTCACAATTTGCCATTAAGGTGCCAATACAAGCACCAACAACACCGATCACCTACAAATACGATGTTAGCTTCATTGGTGTAGCCACAACATATCGCACCTGGCTCATTTCGGAACTACGAAAACGTGGCATTGAAGTTTCAACTTTTGGCACAGGTTGGCCAAATGGCAGAGTACCCTACGAAAAAATGCCAGAAACATTCTGCCAAACTAAAATAAACTTAAACATCTCGAATAGTAAAAACTATGATATTCGTTACGTACTTTCTTCAATACACAATTTTCAAGACTTTCGTAGAACAAAAAAGAACAAGGAGCAAATAAAAGGTAGGCATTTTGAAATTTGTGGAGGTTATGGATTCCAGCTAACAAACTACGTAGAATTTCTTGAAGATTACTTTACTATTGGAAAAGAAATTGCGGTATACAATACAATAGATGACATGACTGAAAAAATTAAGTTCTACTTAGAAAATGAGGATCTTAGGGAAACAATTGTACGACAAGGGTATGAACGAGTTGCAAAAGATCATACATACGTGCAGCGATTTAAAGACATATTGAATCATATCTTTCACTCCACCTAGCTGTATGGACTTCAAACTAGACCATTTTGAATCTTACAATGATATACGAGGCAAACTTGTGGTTTTTCTTAAGGAATCAGAACTACAGACTGAACAAAAACATTTTGGCCAAATATACTTCATCACCTTCAGCAACTCAGGAATTGTCCGTGGCAATCACTACCATAAGAAGTGGCGTGAATGGTTTGGTATAGTCCAAGGTAGAATTGAAGCTGTCGTCGAAGATGTACGTACAAAAGAGCGACAGAGCTTCGTACTCGATGCTGCGAAAGATGGTTACGTACGTCTGCAAACTGGACCTTACATAGCGCACGCTTTTCGATGCATCTCTAATTCAGCTGCACTGTTGAATTACGCAAATGGAGAATGGGATCCAGAAGACAACATTCCGTACACAGTTATACAATAAGTATGCGAAAGGCAATTACCATTCTCGTAACCTCAGTCGGTTCAACAACAGCACTCTCGGTAATAAAGTCATTACGTCAAGATAGCGATAGGAAATACCGAATTATTGGTACGGACATCAACCCATTACGGACCATACCCGGAAATGTATTTACCGACGTTACGTACAGAGTGCCAGAAGCTAAGCGAAGAAGCTACATACCTGCGTTACGGAAAATTTGCATAAGGGAAGGTGTTCAATTCATTATCCCAATTGTAGATCTAGAGGTGGAACTACTCGCAAAGAACAGGAGTATACTCCAGGATGTTGGCGCGCGCGTATGCGCATCAGACTACGTTACGGTAAAATCATGCAACGATAAGTACGCTACCTACAGAGCACTACAAGCAAAGAATGTATCAAGTCCACCAGTAAACCTACAGAGCGAATTGTCAAAAGAATCTATTTATAGGTTACACTTTCCCCTCTTCATAAAACCTCGTCGAGGTTGTAGCAGTATTGATGCTTACCGAGTCGAAAGCTACAGCGTGCTACAGTCATATTTCACTCGACGGAATGACTTCATCGTTCAACCCTTCCTTAAGGGTAACCAATTTGTCATTGACGTGTGCAATGATGCAAATGGGAAAAACATTGTATCAATACCAAGGAGGGAAATTGTTTCGAAATCTGGCATTGGGGTAAAAGCTGAAACATGCAAAGACAAAGCGCTACAATCTTTCGGGGTTCGAATTTCCGAAGCGTTGAACATTAAGGGGGTTGCCAATATTGAAGTGTTGAAGCGTGGCAATAAAATTTCCCTCATTGAAGTAAACCCACGTTTCTCAGCGGGCTCAATCATTTCAACTGCAGCTGGGGTAAATCTAGCAGCGCTTACGATAGGGGTTTTCAGTGGGTCAGCTATCACACATAATTCTAACCAATGGCTTGCGGGTGTGTACATGACTCGATACTGGCAAGAAGTATTCTACTATCGACATCGGCGTCTGAAACTCGCTCCACTATATGAAAATCCAAAAATCTAGAATCCTCGTTACTGGTGGTACGGGACTCGTTGGAAAGCCCTTCGTAGAAAGCGTAGTGGCATCAGGAGCGACCGTATATTGCATTACGAGAAAGAGAGTGCAATCAAAGCACCCACGTCTGCACTACTTGCAGTGCGATTTACTTAGAGTTGCTGAGAAAGCAACGAAAATCATACATATCGTGAAAAGAGTAAATGCGCTGGTGTACTTAGCAGCTAACATTCCTCCACTGACGCAACGAAAGGAAACACTTTTCGAGGCGAAACAAACGACTCTCGACCCATTCGTTACGACGCTTGAGCACCTTGGAACAATTACAGAATCAATTGTGCTTGCGAGTACAATTGACGTCCATGGTCCAAGAGTTCCACGGAGCTTCACAGAATTGCAGGCTATCGCTCCTGCGACACCATACGCAGTGGCGAAATACTGCTGCGAAGAGTACTTACGCTACTACTCACGTGTAACTGGAACTCCACATACGGTTGTACGTTTTTCACAAGTGTTTGGCGAAAATGAGCAACTCGTACGGGTAATACCATACATAGTCAACGCATTCGTACACAACCAACCTTTCCGTCTAATTGGTAGCGGTAAGGATGAACGACGATACCTCTTTGCAGAAGATGCTGCCACTGCGGTACGTCTTGCTTTGTTCCACCCAAAAAATGAGACATACCAAGTAGCCGGTAAGGAAGTATCAAGTATTAATAGAATCATTGCAACGTTAGAAAAAATTATCAGTAAAACCCTTACTGTCATTCGCACAGACACGTCACGTCCCCCACTACACATCGTTCCAAACACTAACAAAGTCAAACGTGCCCTCATGTTTTCGCCAAGGTATTCGCTTGAACAAGGTCTACGAAAGGTTATGGAATCAATAACGTAGTATGGCAAACTCACGATCGTACAAACGAAGTATACAAATGAAACGAAAGTACTCAAAGTACATTTTTGGGTCTTCGCCTTTTCGACGTCCTGTAATTGCATCAGCGAAAGGCAACTACTACATTGACTACGATGGAAACAAGTTCCTCGACCTTATGTCAGGACAATTTGCTACTGTACTTGGACATGCTGACCCTATCTTCATTAAAGAAATACACAAGCAGCTCAAGAAAGTAGTCCACACGAGCACTCTCCACTTGTCTTTCGAAGTTCTAGAAGCTGCAAAAGCAGTAGCTTCCTTAACAAACGGAACACTTAAAAAAGTTCTACTTCTCTCTACGGGTGCTGAAGCTGTTGAATGCGCTATACGTAATGCGAAATTCTATACAGGTAAAGATCATATTGTGAGCATTAGCGCTGGGTACCACGGTTTAACCCTTGCAACGCAAAGCCTCTCTAGCTCTGGGCAATACGCTATGCCGAAGGTACCAGGGAGTCTCTCTATACCTACACCAGACTGGATACATAGCGACACAAGTAAATCAGAGGCAAAGTATATTTCGGAATGCTTAAAAAAATCTGAAATTTTACTCCGCAAGTACCGTGGAAAAATTGCAGCATTTATTTACGAACCTATCATTTCAGTAGGTGGAATGATTTACCCTCCAAGACAGTATTTCCTTGGACTAAAGAGACTCGCGAAAAAGCACGAGGCACTCCTCATTGCTGATGAATGTCAAACTGGCCTGGGTCGTACTGGCACATGGTTTGGGTTCCAGCGCACTCACGTCGTACCAGATATTCTCGTTCTTGCGAAGAACGCTGGACTTGGTCTTCCGGTATCTGCGGTAATTTTCGATACAAAAATAGCTGCTACTGTTGAAAGTAAACTCATTCATTTCAGTAGTCATCAGAATGATCCGATAGCTGCCAAGGCACTATCCATTTTAATCCACGAGATTCGCCGTCGAAAACTCTTGCCGTACATTCGATCAATTGGTAAGTATTTTGTTGATCGTTTAAAGAAGCTAGCAATAACTGAACCGTTACTCATTCTACCGCGTGGTAAAGGACTCATGCTAGGATTCGATTTACCTGACTACCTATTTTCAAAAGGTAGGAATGCAGGTCAACAATTGATGCTAGCACTCGAAGATCGAGGCATAAACATTCAGTGTATACGAAAGGGTAAGACGTTTCGCATACTACCTGCGTACACGCTCAAACGTCATGAAATTGATTTCTTTATTGACGCGCTACGTACATCCTTACACGATTTACAAACTAAATAACCATCGCAATGAAGATTCCATTTGTAGACCTTAAAAGAGAGTACCGTGAACGCCGAGCAGAACTAACATCGTCATTAGCGTCGGTTTTTAGCAAGAGCAACTACATCCTTGGTGAGAACGTAAAGAAGTTTGAACAGGAATTTAGCCGATACCTTCGTGTCCAAAATACTATTGCTGTAAGTTCGGGAACTGACGCTCTCCATTTGGCGCTCCGTGCACTCCCGCTAAGACCAGGAGATGAAATCATTCTGCCAGCAAATACATTTATTGCAACTGCCCTTGCCGTTAACTGGGTCCAGTGCAAGCCAATTCTCGTTGATGTTGATGAGACCTACACCCTTGACCCGTTGCAGGTCGAGAGGCGCATCACCAAACGTACCAAAGCGATCATTGTTGTCCACTTGTATGGTTTCCCGACGAACATGGATGAAATTATGCGAATAGCAAAAAAACATAAACTTTATGTCATCGAGGATGCATGTCAAGCACATGGCGCACGATGGAAAAAGAAGTATGTTGGAACCTTCGGTGACCTTGCGTGCTTTAGCTTTTACCCAACAAAAAATCTCGGTGCCTATGGCGATGGAGGTGCAGTGACAACAAATAATCCAGCACTCGCACGCAAAGTGCACTTGCTAAGGAATTACGGTGAATCCCAAAAGTACCACTACAGCGTAAAGGGATACAACAATCGACTCGACGAGGTGCAGGCTGCAATACTCCTAGTGAAATTGCGCCACTTAAGACAATGGACGGTTGAGCGAAAAAGAAATGCCCTCCTATACAGACGTTTGCTACGTAACATTCCTGGTATTACCCTACAAACATTGCGGGAGAATGCAGATTCCGTCTACCACCTTTTCGTAGTACGAACGACGAAGAGAAACTCATTGCAGAGATTCCTTGCATCTAGAGCAATCCAAACGCAAATCCACTATCCAGTTACGATAGCATCGCAAGTTGCATTTCGTGAACTCCGCGTACAGAAAAACAAGACACCAATTGCCGAACGTGATGCCCGGCAGATTCTCTCATTACCTCTTTTCTATAGAATGACACCTGCGGAAATCCATTACGTTTGCAAGAACGTGCGTGTATTCTTTTCATTACAGAAGTAAGAAGAGTGTGAGTACCGGACCAAAAGTATCAATTGTTATTCCAGCTTACAATCATGAACAGTTTGTGCAGACTTGTATACAAAGCGTTATTATGCAAACCTACAAAAACTGGGAAGCAATTATCATCGACGATGGATCAACCGATCGTACCCCAGAAATAATCAATCGTTTCGCACAACGCGATAGAAGAATACACTTCGTTCGGCAAAGAAATGCTGGTGTTGTGAAGACCGATAATCGAGGTCTAGAAATGAGCACTGGAAAGTATGTGAGTTTTCTCGCCTCAGACGACTTCTACACTCCGGAGAGACTAGAGAAGCTCGTTCCTGTACTAGAGAAGAACTCACAGCTTGGCTTTGTCTGTAGCGATGCTACGTATGTTGATGATTTGGGAAATTCAACAGGGCTGGTCATGCAACCAGTTGCGAAGCAAAACTTCAACTTACCTAAAGCGCAACGGTTTAAGCAGCTCCTCAGAGGAAATTTCGTTATCGCACTTTCTGTACTGTTCCGTCGCAATTTCGCCCTCGCAGTAGGGTCCCTTGATGAAAGCATCCCAAACGTTGAGGATTGGGATTTATGGCTACGGCTCGCAGCGAAACACGAAATTTCATTCGTCGATTTACCACTCTGCTACTACCGTAGACATTCACAAAACAGCAGTAGGAATTTCCTAGCGATGTACGAAGGCCAACGACGTACTTTACTGAAAAACGTAAAAAGCCTATCGGTGATTGAACGCATAGTACTTACCATGCAAATTCTAGCCCGAATCAATTATGAGCTCGGAAATAGTTATAAGCTCGTAAATGCAAAACCAAGAGCACGTCTAGCATACGCTCGAGCGTTCATGCTCCAACCATTGAATTCCGATTTCCGTACAGCATTATTTTCCACCATCCGCAATTCCTCTCTAAAGAACGATGATGTTAAATAAAAACGAACGAAAAGTATTTCGTTCAATCGAGCCACTTCACGGATTTCCGAAACTTGACCTGCAAGAAGTTTGGCAATTTCGAGAACTCTTCTACATGCTCACTTGGCGAGACATTAAGGTGCGGTATAAGCAAACGGTTGTTGGAATTGTTTGGGTGCTGCTCCAACCGTTTCTCCTCATGCTCGTCTTCTCATTCTTCTTTGGCAAGCTATTGCATGTCTCATCCGATAATGCTCCGTACCCAATTTTCGTATACTCAGGGCTCTTACTATGGAACTACTTCTCCGTTGCACTAGGAAACGCTAGTAATGCGCTTGTAGAGAATGAAAACCTCATAAAGAAAATATACTTTCCTCGTCTCCTCCTACCCCTCTCAGCAACGATTACTCCAATTATTGACCTACTGGTAGCGTGCAGCATCCTTGGTCTCCTGCTTGTGTACTACCACTTTACTCCTCATCTATCAGCGATCATTGTAGTCCCTTTTGCAATGCTCATTTGTTTTATTTCTGCGGCTGGTCTTGGTTTGCTCCTTTCCGCAATTAATATACGTTTCCGTGATGTTCGCCACGCGCTTCCCTTTTTCATTCAGGTCCTCTTTTTCGTCACCCCTGTCCTCTATCCAGTATCCATTGTGAGCGCGAAGTACGCTTGGGTTTTCTCTATAAATCCAATTGCGAGTGCAATAAGTGCAATGCGTGCAAGCATTATCGGGAACGCACAGGTGAATTACCCAAGCTTAGTCGGTGCACTAGCAATTTCATTCGCTCTCTTTACCCTCGGGCTTATTGTATTCAAACGGTCGGAAGGGAAATTTTCTGATATTGCATAGCTATGGAAGAACCAATCATCAACATTACAAGTATATCCAAGAGGTACCAACTTGGTACGCGCGCATCGTACGATACGCTGCGAGATCGCATGGCGAGTACAGCTACTCGACTTTTTCGCAGTAGTCCAAAGGAGCATGAAGAAGAATTTTGGGCACTAAAAGAAATTACGGCAAGCATTAAACCTGGTGAACGTGTTGGCATCATCGGTAGGAATGGCGCGGGGAAGAGTACATTACTGAAAATCCTATCAAAGATTACCTACCCCACAAGTGGCTCTATAACGCTACGTGGTCGCGTTGCGAGTTTGCTTGAAGTAGGTACAGGCTTCCATCCTGAACTCACAGGACGGGAGAACGTTTTTCTCAACGGTGCAATTCTCGGCATGTCGCAACGTGAGATTCGTTCAAAATTTGATGAAATCATTGATTTCTCCGGTATTGCGAAGTTCGTAGATACACCTGTGAAGCGGTACTCGAGCGGGATGTACACTCGTCTCGCCTTCGCTGTAGCAGCATTCCTTGAGTCAGAAATTCTGATAGTAGATGAAGTGCTCGCAGTTGGTGATATGGAATTTCAGAAGAAATGCTTGCAACAAATGCGAACAGCGGCGAGCCAAGGACGAACGGTCCTCTTTGTGAGCCATAATATGGGAGCAATCAGTCAACTCTGCGAGAGAACCTTACTCCTGCAGAATGGAGCGCTCATTGCGGACGGGAAAACTGCAGATGTCATTTCTACGTATTTCCAAACCAGTCACAGAACAGTAGTAAATGTAGACCTCACCGACAATTCCTTACGGCAAAATTCACTGGAGAATAGCTTCGTAAAGTGGCAGCGCATCCGCATGAGCAATGATGCAAATCAAGAAACAGATCAATTTGGACTTGGGGAAACGATCCAATTTCTTGCTACGTTTCATGCGGTACAAGACGTCGAAGGTGTTTCTCTGGGGATGGCGGTAAACACGATGACCGGGCTTACCGTATGTTCCTCTACGCAACTTGAGTCTGGCAAATCGCAGAATTTTAAAACTGGCAGTCATGCAGTCCGGTTCTGCATCCAACCGAACCTCCTGGCACCTGGAACATACCTACTTGATATTTCAGCGAATGGACGAGGAATTACTGACTGGATTCCATCAGCTCTACAATTCACCATTACAGCCGCCTCAACACGAAATGGTAAGACGTGGCCAACGAACAAGTACGGATTTGCTGACCTTCCAATTTCTTGGGATCTTGACCCCAAGCTCTGAGCATGCGCATTCTTCACGCAGTCGAAACGTACAATCCATTCACGAGTGGCATGCAGGAAGTGGTGCAACGCATCTCTGAATTGTTGGCTTCACGTGGTCACCAAGTGACCGTAGCGACAACAGCTATGCCCGAACGTCACTTCTCTACATACAATGGTGTGGAAGTTGTGCAATTTGATATACATGGGAACTGTACACTCGGCTACCGTGGAAGTGCCGCGGCGAGAGATGAGTATCAGAAACTTCTACTTTCAAAAAATTTCGACGTCATAACTGGATTTGCCGCCCAGCAATGGTCAGTTGACTTGATGTTGCCGATACTACAGCAGATCTCTGCTGCTACGGTGTTCGTACCGACTGGTTTTTCTGGACTGCAATGGCGGGCGTATAAGAAGTACTACCGTTCAATGCCAACGTGGCTAAGTGAATTTTCTGCAAATGTCGCTATTACAAGGAGCTACCGAGACGCACAGTACATGCATGATCATGAGATAAAAAACGCATTCTACATCCCGAATGGTGCAAGTGTTAAGGAATTTGAAGAACCAGCTGATACTGACATTCGGAAAGCGCTTAATATCCCAAAGAATCATATACTCTTTCTGCACGTTGGTTCGCATACCGGTGTGAAAGGCCATGCGGAAATGATTAAGGCTTTCCGAAAAGCGAAGCTCCCACCTGCAACTTTACTCATCGTTGGCACCGAACCTCCTAATGGTTGTGCATCGCGTTGCCGAAGAGCTACACAGAAGCATGGACTACTCACTTTTTCACGTTCGCAAAGCGAGCAGGAAATTCAGTTTGTTACACTACGACGAGAAGAAACGGTCGCTGCATTTCAAGCAGCAGACATCTTCCTATTCCTCTCAAATATCGAGTGCTCCCCTATCGTCTTATTTGAGAGCATGGCCGCTCGGACGCCATTCATATGTACTGACGTCGGCAACACGAAAGAAATTGCCAGTGAGGGTTCTGGTACAGGAATCATTGTGAAAACGCACATCAACCGAAAGGGCATGAGCTATGCGAATATTGCGTCGGCAATCGACGCAATAGAACAGCTTGGAAACAATACGGTTCTTCGTGAAAAACTTGGATCTGAGGGTCATCGGGCATGGAAAGAAAAGCACACGTGGGGAAGTATTGCCGTTAAGTACGAAAATTTGTACACCCAACTTCTGCAACGCAAACAATCTTCACTATGATCATTAGCCACATCATTGGCGGTTTAGGAAATCAAATGTTTCAGTACGCTATGGGTTACGCTCATGCGGCACGAATAAAAGCTGTTTACAAAATAAACAACAGTGCCTTCACGACCTACCCATTACACCACTACGCCTTGAACGACCTCTCAATAACTGCGCCGATAGCTACAGAAGCAGAGAGTACTAGCATTCGAGGAACTCTCCGTACTTCGCTTGTTAGAAGAATCATTGGGAAGAAACCAACGTTCAATAAAAACTACATCAGAGAACGTGCATACACGTACGATGCATCGTACCGGAGTATGAGCGGCGATCTCTACTTTGAAGGCTACTGGCAATCAGAGAAGTACTTCCTTGATGCTGCGAGTTCAATACGCACTGAATTCACGGTACGACATGAACCTAACTCGCAGAACGCCACCACCTTGCAGTCAATTGCTGCATGTGAATCAGTGGCAGTACACGTCCGTCGTGGTGACTACGTGCAGAATAAGAAAACGCTCGCATTCCATGGTGTTTTACCAGTAGATTACTACCAACGCGCCGTCAGAGAGATCCAGAAATATATACAACATCCAACATACTACATTTTTTCAGACGATCCAGTTTGGGTAAGAGCGAACCTCCGTTTCGTTGCGCCAACAGTATATGTTAACCACAACGGGCCGAAGAAAGATTACGAAGATCTACGACTCATGGCGTCCTGCAAACACCATATCATTGCCAATAGCACGTTCAGCTGGTGGGGCGCATGGTTAGCCGAGCACCCTGGGCAAAAGGTTATTGCGCCAATACAATGGTTTGCTAGCAATCAAGACACGCACGACCTCATCCCTGATCGCTGGATGCGCACGTAAGGAAAACTATGCCAAAAGTTTCAGTACTCCTACCAGTCTACAACGGCGCTGACTACCTCCAGTACGCTATTGAGAGTATCCTCGCGCAAACATTTTTGGATTATGAGTTCATCATCGTGAACGATGGTTCCACAGATACATCAGAGGAAATTATTCAACACTACAGTGATGCTCGTATTCGCTACCTCACTCAGCAGAACGTTGGACTAACGCTCACTTTGAACAGACTCATACGAGAAGCGAGAGGTGAACTCCTTGCTCGAATGGACCAGGATGATTGGTCTCACCCTGAGCGGCTACAGACCCAAGTGCAATTCATGAATCGTAACCCTCACGTGAAGATGTGCGGGACTTGGATTCAAGCAATGAATACCAAAAATCAACCTATGTATACTTTCCATTACCCAGTTACCAATCACGCTATCCACGAAGAACTACTCCTCTCAAATCCATTCGCTCATGGTTCAGTAGTGATCCGGAAAACAGATAATATCTTCTACCGCCCAGAGTACGATAACGCTGAAGATATTGATAATTGGGCTCGGCAGTGCATGCAGCATGAAGTTGCGAATATTCCTAAAACTCTCTACCATTGGCGCATAAACCCTAAAGGTATCACCCATTCTCGTGTTCAGCAGCAGCAAGAAGCGGCGCTTCGGGTTTTAAAGAACTACAGAGCATGGTACTTGGCAAGCCCTTTCGTGAACCCTGTCACACTGGATGAAATCCGAACCGAGCGTAAGTTAACAGGCAGACGCATTCTCTGGAAGCGTAAAATAGCTCTTCAAAAGTTATTCCGTCAACTCAACCGGAAGGACTTGGTACAACGAGAGTGGCGATACCTCTGGCACATGCTAGTATAACTCTATGAACGAGCTCAAAGGCAAAAATGTCCTCATATTCGGTGGCTTAGGCCTCATTGGCAGCAGCACTGCGCGTCTTTTTATCCAACATGGTGCTCACGTGACGATTGCTGACAATCGCATGCCGCTCTACGGTGCAAACGACTTTAACGTGGCTGATCTAGAGGGAAAATTTACCCTTGAAATTGGTGATATCCGTGAACGTACCTTCGTCGACGCAATCGTGAAAGACGCAGATTACATTCTCAATTTCGCTGCACAAGTTGACCACAACCGAAGCATTCAAGATCCAATCTTCGATAATCAACTCAACTGCATCGGCCACCTCAATGTCCTCATGGCTTGCAAAGAGTACAACCAGAAAGCAGTCATCTTCTACCCGGGTTCACGTTTGCAGTATGGGCGTATTACTTCCCTGCCGGTACGCGAGACGCATTCACGTGAGCCACTGAGTATCTACGCCATTCATAAAAACACAGCGGAGCAGTACTACCAAGCATTCTGGAAACACTACAAAATTCAATCGGTTTGCTTTCGAATTGCCAACCCGTACGGCCCAAGGTCACAAATGAAGCACTCGGGCTACAGCATATTGAACTGGTTCATTCGGTTGGCGATGGAAGAGAAGCCAATCACTGTGTACGGCGATGGAGCCCAACTCCGCGACTACATCTACATTGACGATCTCGCTGAGGCAATTGTGCGAGCAATTTCCACGCCAGCGTGCGTCGGAGAAGTCTTCAACGCGGGTTCGGGTGTCGGAACGAAATTCATCGATATGGCAAATCTTGTTGTCGAAATAGCTGGTCAGGGAAAGGTCGAGCAAGTCCCTTGGCCAAAGCAGTACGACCACTTTGAGACTGGGGACTTCTACTCTGACGTGCAAAAACTACAGACTGCCTCACAGTGGCAACCCACGACTTCGCTCAAGGAGGGTATAGCGAAGACGCTCGCCTACTACAATAAGTACGGTTCGTACTACTGGGACATGATGCACAAGACTGCCTGAATCTACAACGCGTTCATGGATAGCAGAACACCGCCACTCGTTTCCGTCATCATGCCAGTGTATAATGCTGAGCAATATTTGCGCACAGCAATTGAGAGCATCCTAAGGCAAACGTTTACTAACTTTGAGTTTCTCATAGTAAATGACGGGTCCACAGACAAGTCCGGCGACATTCTCCAAAGCTATACCGACCCTCGGGTAAAAATTATTACCCAAAGCCAATCTGGCCTTGTTAGCTCTTTAAATCGACTCCTTGATCTTGCTCAAGGAACTTACATTGCGAGAATGGATGCTGATGACGAATCTGCACCGACTCGTTTTGCAGAACAACTATCTTGGTTCAAGGAGAACCCGAACGGGATTCTAGTCGGGAGTTGGACAGAAGTAATGGACGAAGATGGCCATGAAATAGAACAAGCTCGCTACCCATTGGCAGATAGCTTTTGCAGAATAGCGCTCATAACGGGGAACGCTTTTGCACACGGTGCAGTTATGTTCCGTCGGGGTGAATACCGGTACCGCAAAGATTATAATTTCGCTGAAGATTACGATCTGTGGCGCCGACTGGCTACGCTAGGGACAATTGGTAATATGCCTCGCTACCTTTACCACTGGCGTACCCATAGTCAGAGTATTTCTCACCAGAACACGAAACAGCAATTACGAATTGATAAGAAGATTCAACGCGAATACCGTAAAGAGAATTTGCTTCCTGAGTATACCGAAATTGCATCTGGTGCTCCTCGAGAAGTCAGAGGTCGTGGTCGGTTACGTACTATGAATAGCCTTTTACGATTTACTCGTACCCTTGGGTTTTTCCGCCCATTCCGCATCTTGCAATTAGGTTGGCTAACCTTACGTATTCTGGTAGGTTACCGTACACAATGAATATCTGTTTCATCGCAATCACTCCGTACCCCGGCTACACGTTCCCGGAATTACGCAATGCCGCAGCTGAACTCAGCAAGCTTGGGTATGCTGTCATAGTGATCGCAACCCACCAAGCAAACGAGACACTCCAGGAAGTAAGTGAAAACATTACTATTGTTAGGCTTCCGGTCAGAAATCGCTGGCAAATAGAGACATTCTTCTGGCGCGCAGCTCGCCGTGCAAAAAAAATGAACTCGGATATTGTTCATGTCTTCTGGCGTTTTGGAGCTGGAATTGTCCCCTGCGTTGTCGGGCGTCAGAAATGTTTACTCGATATTCGAACTGGAAGTATTGCTGAACGTACCTGGCGGCGGCAATTCGAAAATGCCTTACTGCAGCTAGACAGTGCATTCTTCCATTTCAGATCGACATTAGATGAGTCACTTGCGAAACACCTTCGAATTCACGTCGATGGGTATATACCAGAGGGTATACCGCAGAGCATGTTGACCAATATCGATAGGGACCAGCGCCAAGAAATTCGGAAAAAACTAGGTTGGCATGGGAACGAAATTGTTGGCATCTACATTGGCACTGCGTACTTACGTCACCTGGACCAACTCTTCGAAGGGTGGGGTGCTACGAGATCGAAGAACCCAAGCATTCGTCTTGTGATTATTGGTGACGCGATACGCCAGAAGCAACTCAGTCACTTTGTACGTGCAGCAAATAGCAGTCTTACTTTCCATCCGAGCATGCCACCAGAGCAACTTTGGCCCATACTCATGGCTGCTGACTTTGGCGTTGCGTACGTCCCGAATACTCCAGGATTTTCGCACCAGCAATCGACAAAGATACTCGAGTACGTAGCTGCGGGTCTTCCAGTTCTGGCTACCAGTACCCCAGCGAACATGCGCTTCATTGAAGACGGCAAAAATGGTTGGCTCATCGATGATACACCAAAAGGCGTTGCCGTTGGGTTAGAGAAAATGCTTCACTGGTTACCTACTTTTCGGAAAGAGTCTCTCGGAAACCAATCACTCGCCCGAGAATACGCGTGGCCAAGGATTGTGCAGCAACGCATACTCCCGATCTATCGAAGCATAACATGAAGACAATCGTCCATATTGGCTTCGGCGGAGGAGTGACAACGATGATGCGGGATCTGAGTTCAGTAATGCCAGGAGTCCGTTCACTGGCAGCTCCCTTCGGTCCATCAACCACCCCGACCGACTCGACCGATGAGAGTTTCGTATGGCAAGGTAGGTTCCGATTCGATAGGTACTTTGCAAATACTTGGAAATTGTACCGCTGGCTTCAGCGAATACACCCCGAACTCGTCGTCCTCCATGGTTTCATACCTATGGTGTTCCTGAGCTTGCCAGCCAAGAAGGCGGGCGTTGCGACCATCGTTGGGATCGATGTAGGACCACAGCCGACCTATAGACTAGCAAAGAAAATGCTCTTCTGGTTTAGCCGTCATGCACTTACCCAAGTTGCTTCCGTGAGTCAGGGGTCAGCGGAGTGGTTTGCAAACGCGTACCCGTGGTTACGGAACCGAGTGAAGACAATTGTGATAGGAGTCGACATGCCAGCGAGCGGTCCCCAACGAAATCGTTTACAAAAACCGCCATACGTAATTACCACAATATCGCGAATGGATGCTCCCCAGAAAGATCCAGTGACTCTAGTCCGCGCGGCCGCGCTCCTCGTAGAGCGTAAACTACCAGTGAGAATTCAACTCATCGGCGATGGGAATTTGCTCCCTGCGCTGAACAAGCTCACCAGCGCTCTCGGTGTAAAAGAGCACGTGTATTTTCTGGGCCACCGTTCGGACCTTCAAGCAATCTTGGATGGTAGTGACATTTTCGTACTAGCAACAAACTGGGAGGGATTGTCGCTGAGCATGCTCATGGCTATGGCTTCGGACCTACCGGTAGTAGCGAGTAAGGTAGTCGGCGTTGCCGACGTCATCTCCGATGGTCAAACAGGCCGGCTATTCCGTAATGGTGACTACGGGCAACTCGCCGTTATCATCGAAGATTTAATCAAAAATCCATCCCAAGCAAAAACCATGGGTATACTTGCAGCAGCCGATGCAAGTGAGAAATATCGACGATCGCGGATGATCGATGAATACCACCAGTGGTTTGTTGAACTCTTAGAAGAAAAGTCAACCTTGGACAGGTAAGAAGACTATAGGTTGTAGTGTATTCTTAGATTGATTGCGTAGTTGGGCACGACGTACGAAGAACACTTACGTTTTGGCTAAGGTTGTGTTCAACTTGAAATATCTGTCTAAGCTGCATCTGCTTGTTCGAATCCATATCGCTAGTAAGAGGGATTGGTGTTTTCAAGAAATACACTCGGTTAACTGCATACGTTGAACAAATCTCTTGTATAACTCTTGCAGATGGGTTCGTAACGAATGCTTGATAGAATGCGTACAAGCTGCCATTGGGGTACCAGTAGTATGCGTACCTGTTACCAGAACTTGCAAACCCAGCGGCAGAAGTGACTTCGTCGGTGAGGACGACGTACGATGCGGTTGCTGCTTGAGCATCGCTGTTAATGTAGTGTATAGCCTGCAGCTCAACATTTGAAACACTCCACCCAAAGTGATATTTTGATGGGCTTGTGAGCGTTGCGATGAGTACGCTAGTGAGAACCCCTAGTGCAATAACGACAATTCGCTCTCGTTTCCTTATGGCCCAATGCACAGCAAGTGCAAGGCTGAGACCAGCGAGTAAGGCACGAGTTGCATCGAAGATGAAGGGTACACGGCTCGTGAAAGGGACGTACGCATCTTTAAATATGCTCAGGGCGATAACATCGACGGCAAGCGCAAAAGATACTGTTGCTGCTAATATAAATACATTACGGTAACTGTAATAGAGCCACACCAGCGATGCTATCATGCTTAACGTAAGTATACCTGAGAAAGTACGTAGGGTGAGGAGACTAGCAATCCAATTACGCCCAGAAGATGTAAATACATATACAGCATTTTCTTGGAAAGCATTAGTTACTTGTGCATGTTGCAAAAAGTAGTCAAGCATTGGGATGACTGCAGCGAAGAGTAACCCAGCGCAAATCACAATAGGAAACGTTAACCGACGAAAGGTGTATCTACGGAGTAAGTAAGCAAGAAGAATAACAACACCACAAATAAAGCCCGTCGTTGGGTACGCAGCTAAGGCGAGAAGTCCAATAATGATATGAATAAAGGAAATCTTGACATCTCTATGGAGAAGGTACCGAATCCATAGCCAGCTTGTCAGTAGCAACGCGGCAATTCCAAGCGAGCGTACGTTCAGTGCAGGATCAAGACTTAGGTAAAATGCTGCTAAACTGCCGGCAAGTGCCATGAGAGCCGCGCTGCGTTTATTGCGTGATAAATCGAGACCTGCTGCGTAGAGTAGGACGGCAAGGAGTCCAGGGAGAAAGATGCTAAGGCCAGTGAATGCAGTCGTTACGGAAAGTTTTGTCCAATAAGCAAAGAATGGCAAAACCACGTAGAGTGACGCATTTGGTACTTTTTCAGATGAAAATTGGACAAGTGTTTGAAAATTCGTTGGTTCATAAACCTGCCCCTGAACGACTTGCTCAGCAATGCCAACATGTCTCCAGCTATCTGCGCCGTAGAGATTATCAACTGCAAAAGTGAAAGTTAGTGTAAACGCAAGTGTTGCGACAATAATGAAGAAGAGTGCATGGAGAGAACGTCCAAAGACCGCAAAGAGGTAGCTAACGAACGCGAACAAAACGACTACCGTAATTGGGACTACTGTAGCTAAACTCCCAGTGTAGAGGTGAGGTGCTTGCGCAATGCGGTAAAGGTAATACCCTACAAGGCCAACGCAGGTAAAACCGAGGATGGTAAGCAACCATATCGTACGGCCCTGGAGAAGGTAGCTCTGCGATGGAGACCTTTCGACGGAAGCTTCTTCACTCGTAGCAATATACGTTCGAGACCAGTACCAATACATTCCAAGTGTAAGTGCAAGAGCTGCAATGAATGCAGTCGCCTGTGTAAGATCGTTTAACCGATAGAAATAGTAGAAAGGGAGCATCGCGAAAATGTGCGTTGCAAATACACTCAGAATGCCAAAGGTAACTTTTACACTCCTAGCACTGCGTATAGGTGAGTACCGAGAAGCAACCCATCCATGGCTCAAAAAATACAGGCAAAAGAAAATGAGCCCGACGAGCGGTGAATGTAAGGCAAACTGATTTCCAATGAGTACGAGAACACTAACACCAAGAACCACAAATGGATAAAGTTTACGAGGCAACTGCGGTTTCATAGGTTGAAATAAAATCAGTCGCAATTTCATCCCAGGTGGGGAAGGAACGAACGCGCCGTTGCGCTTGCTCACCGAGCTGTTTCCGAAGTGATGGCTCGCGCAGAAGGTGGTTCAAATGGCTCGTGAGTTGTTCTAAATTCCCTGGTGGGTATAGCCTTCCCTCATTTGTGCTTTGAAGTATTTCTCTAGTGCCCCCGACATCAGTTGCGACGATTGCTCGACCAAGAACCGCTGCCTCCAGTACTGTTGTTGGCATACCTTCGGTATACGAAGGATTCACGACAATATCAGCAATTGCGAGGTACTGAAGAACCTGCTGGTGTTCAAGTACACCCATAAATTGCACTTCGCAGTGCGCCTGTGGTAATTGTTCTAATGTTTTTCGGTACGGACCATCACCAATGATGCAAAATACAAGGCACGGATATTGAAGTCTTGGGAGAATAGCAAGGATATCCTGCACACCCTTCGCTTCGATGAGTCTACCAGCGAATACGAGGATAAGGTCATTCGCTGAATAACCTAAACTTTCTCTAGGTAAAAATTTGACACCTTGCAGTTGCTGAGCACCTACCGGAATGATTCTCACATGCTTTGCACCAAGAGATTGAGAGAATACCTCTGCAGCGTGCGATACCGCAGTCACTTTGCGTGCGCATCGAAATGGGAAACGTCCCAAGATTTGATCAAATGTTCGCGCAATGAATGACTGGTATAACTGTGAAAGCTGGGGTGAACTTGAACCGTGTTCGGTATGCACCTGTGGTATTCGTCTCCATCTTGCGAGGAGACTCATGAGAAAAGTAAGCAAGTAGAAGCGAGTATGAGTATGGTAGACGTCGTACTTCCTATGCTTCAAATTTCGTATTGTAGCAAAATTTCTCATCGTAAATTTCGGAATTGGGTACATTCCATTAAGAAAATTCCAGGCATCAAGTCGGAAGATACGTCCGAATGCAAAAGTCTCTTCAGAAGGAGCGTCTTCAGTGTTGCAGGTCAGTACATCGGTCTCTACACCACGCTGAAAAAGCGAAGTTGCAAGATTGAACACGTAACTCTCTACTCCACCTTTGTGTGGAGAGAAGAATGATGTTATTGCGAGCACCTTCATTTTTCGCGCGTCTTACTTCCTCCCCTTATCGCGGAGGGCAAAATTTCGAACTACCGCAGAAATTTCGTGTTCTATCCACTCGAGTTTAACGTAAACTCGAAATACTGCATAGAAGAGCCCGACGACTGCTATTGCCAGTAGCGCCTCCACACCTCTACCGACTCCCAGAATGCGGGCAATAGTATCGCTTGAGGCTGGTTTCCACACAAAGAAGCCTATGATAAGCCAAATCAATGTCCAAAAAAGTAGTGCAAATATACCAAAACTCTTTTCTCGATATCGAAGAATGGCACGTGAAAGTGCAAAGGCGACAAAAAGTGAAATGATTATTTTTATAACCACGTTATTTCAATTTATGGACAAAAATTTTTAAAAGAATCTTAAAAAAATCCCCTAGGTGCTGACCTTTTGCAAGTGAATACTCTGTATAGTGTACAGTTACGGGTACTTCGCAAAACGAAATGTGTTTGCGGCCAATCTCTTCGAGAATTTCAGATGCATGCGCCATGCGATCTTGATTGAAACGGATATTCCGGGCTGCTGCTGCAGTCATTGCTCGCAAGCCGTTATGCGTATCTGTTAATTGCAAACCTGTACTAACGTTTGTAAAAATTACGGCTAAACGATGTAAAACCTTTCGAGTATATGGAACTTTCTGTTGGGAGAGCTCAGTCAAATAACGTGAACCGAGCGTTACCTGAACTTCCCCCCTTTCGATTGGTGCGAGAAGGGCGACAATATCACTCACCTGATGCTGACCATCAGCATCATAAGTGACAATAACTTCTGCGCCTTGTCCCAGCGCGTATTGGATTCCGGTTTTCAATGCTGCACCTTGCCCACGGTTAATGAGGTGCGCAAGAACGTCTTGGGTATACTCCCGCGCAATAGCCGCCGTGTTATCGTCAGATGCATCGTCAACAACAACGACATGATACCCAAGCGGCTGCAGAGCTTGTAATACATGACGTATTACTTGTCCCTCATTGAACGCGGGAATAACAACAAAAGTTTTCATCTCCCAATCCCCTTGTAGAGAATGCCGAGCTTCTGGAAGGCTTCTCTGTCCAGCGCGTTCTTCCCGTCAATGACCACGCGGACATGAGCCCGCTTGTACACTTCGGGCTTGAGCTCGAGGAAAGCCTTATGGTTCGTTGCGAGAATGACTGCATCCACGCCCTTCAGGAGCGCCTCCAGGCTCTTCACTGTGGACTTTTCGGGGAAATATGGGTCGTACACCAATACTTTCGCCCCTAGGCCTTCTAGGAGTGCTATAACCTTCAAACTCGGGCTTTCCCGAATATCACCGACGTTTGCCTTGTACGAGAGTCCGAGAACCCCAACGGTGACTCCTTTCACGGACTTCCCAATTTCGTTCAGCGCGCTCTGGAGCTTCCCAACAGTGTACCCAGGCATGCTGTTGTTTATCTCCCGAGCCAGCTTGAGGAACTTGTGGTCAAAGCCCGCCTGCCGCGCCCGCTCAATGAGGTAGTACGGGTCCACGGCGATGCAATTATGAGCAATAAGGCCATTCGTGGTAATCACTGTCTGGGTCTGTTCAACTTCCAAGGAGTAGACCGCTCTACCAGGAACGACCCGCTTCCCTTTCACCGCGACACTTATCCAGCCCTGGGAGCGCTCGGCCCGCGGGTAGTGATTAACCTTTTTTCGGTTGTGGAAATACGCTTCCAACCGTTCGGCCTTCTGGTCCAAAAACGTGCCCCGAAGACGCTGGAGGTTTTCATCACCACTGATACGGAGCAAACCAGCCCGATGTTCAATATTCGCAATGATTCCCCGCTCCAACAGCAAGAGCAGCACCTGCTGGAATAGTTCTGGTGAGGAGGTGAAGTAATTAGCGGAAACTGTGGTATTCCGGTGCACGTACCGACGACCGTTCTTCACATACGCTCTTGATCCAGTGCTGTACTGCACGCCACCGTCACCACGGAGAAGACCTTTGAGTACTTCACTGCGCAGCTGTTGGTTCCCCATGATGACACTAGGGATTCTCATGGTGTAACAATCCACCCCGGTTGCAAACGTTTGCTTGAAAAGGAACGCAAGGATGGCAGATGACACTTTGATATGGTGAGCCTGGAAGTGTTTGTCACGGTACTCGGAAAAGGCGATACCTAAATGCTGGAGTATGGCGCGCATATCTGCCAGGACTTGCGTTTCTTTCGGGTGGAAAGTAAATCGTAGCCGTGCGGTTTTTTTCTCCGTGGTTAAACACCCTTCACTCGCGTAGTACCCAAGCAAACGAGCAACCTGTGCATCAACAGTAAAAATTGCGGGCAGCTGGCTAAAAGATGGTCCCCGGCCAGTGCAGAGCAGCAGGCGCTGACGTGGAATGCCTAGATGACGCTCCAAGCGTAACCACACGGCCGCTGGCATGCTGTTATCCCGAATGAAATCGCGTTTGCCCGGTACCCCGGTGAGCAGCTTTGAAATTTTCGTCTGGTACCGCTGCACATCCGCCGGTTGCAACTTGACCCGAATCTTGGCTCTTAACGCCGCTGGCACAAGTGCAAGCAGATCGAACGATGCAACCGGTTTCGTTACATCAGGCAGATTGTTTGTCAGGAGCAGACGGTCACCTACCCGTACGTCTTGCGCCCACTGCAAGCGGACTTCTTTAACACGCTGCAGAAATACAGGATGCTTATCTGTGACCTTGGTCTTGATGTTGTAATCGGCAAGTAGTTCAACCATTGAATCTGCCCGGCGACGGGTAAAAATACTCACCGGACGAAAAACTGTTTGGTGCGTGGTCATGTCGTACGAAAGAACTTGAAGGCCATTGGGCACACGACAAAGCGTTTTCCCTGCCTGGAAACTCTTGGTTGCTTTCGTTACATGCAAAAGCTGATCAAGCTGCGCAAACGTCATGGTCCGAATCTCCTTACCAATTCGGATCGTTACCCACTCTTGCCCGTCAAAACAGTGACCGCCGACGCCGACTGATGGAAAGTGGGGCATGAAAGCGAACGGCTTGGTCGCGGCCCCTTGGATAACGTCATGAACGTCTATGCCGAGCACGTCGAACGACTTTGCCAGCTCATTGACGTAGGCAATGTTTATATCACGGAAGGTGTTCTCGATAATCTTCGTAGCTTCAGCTTCTTTAATGGACTTCATAACCCGAACCTCACCGGAGATGATAGAACGGTAAAACTTCGCCGCGCGTTGAGCACCTTTCGGCGTGACCGAACCGACGCAACGGGGGATATTTCGGACGTTCCACTTCGCATTACCCGGGTCAATGCGCTCGGGGCAGTGCGCGAGCTCGAAGTCCTTGCCGACTTTGTACTTGCCATTGGCTTCGAGAATCGGCAGAACAACCTCCTCGCAGACACCTGGATTTATCGTCGACTCAATGACGATGAGTTGCCCTTTCTTCAGATTCCGGACAATGCTCTTGCTTGCGCTAATGACCGGGCCGAGGTCTGGGTTGTTGAGGTGGTCAACAGGCGTCGGCACGCACACGACGACGATGTCTGATTTCTTCACCGCAGTGTAGCTCGTCGAAGCGGCTATCTTCCGTTTCGCGATGGTTGCGGTAATACTCGGCTCATCGGGTAATGTATTAATGCCGCGATTAATCGCATTCACTTTCTGTTTGCCATGCGTAATACCAAAAACTTTGTAACCTTTCTCAACCGCAAGCGCGGCGAGGGGCAAACCAACGTACCCCAAACCTACGATGCTTAGTACCTCTCGCTTGCGGAGTGATGCTTTGGCCATAGAAATTACCGGGATTGGGAACGAAACCACTCGAACGTTTTCTGAATCCCCGCTTGCAAAGGTATTGCTGGTTGCCAGTGCAGCGCGCTGTGTGCCAAGTTTGCATTCAGGCTGCTCCGTTGCATTTCCCCAACAACTTCTGGTTGGCGATCAATTAGGAGTTCGTTCCCGACCACGCTTGAGAGATTGTGGATGATATCCAGAACAGACGTTTCTAGGCCGGAGCCGATATTGAATGTACCTGCCACATCACGATCGAGCGCGTTAAGAAACGCCTGCACAATATCTGCAACGTAGACGTAGTCCCGCGTGTGTTTGCCAGTGCCGAATACTCGCATAGGCTGCTGCTCCACGGCGCGCTTGGCCAGGATGGCAATGACGCCCGCTTCACCAAAGGGGTCTTGCCGCGGGCCAAAGACATTCGCCGGCCGGAGGATCGTTGCTTGAAAATTGTGAAGTTTGCTCCAAACCTCCAGGTACCGCTCGGATGCGTACTTTGAAATGCCGTAGGGGGACGATGGTTGCGCTGTCTGCGTTTCAACGGCTGGCAACTCCGCATTGTCCCCGTACATTGCCCCACCGGTAGAGGCAAAAATAAATTTCTTGAGCTTGCTCCCGGGAATTGCCTCCAAAATATTGCACAAACCAACCAGGTTAATTGCCGCGTCTTTGGCTGGGTGTTTGAGTGACTCGGGTACGCTCTTCTGTGCTGCGAGATGAAATATCACCTCAGGTTTGTATGCGCGCATCACATCCAGCGCAGCGGACATGCAAATATCCCTTTCGACAAATTGCACTTTTGGGTTGACGTACGCATGCTTCCCCGTGCTCAAATCATCAATAACCATGACTTCTTCGCCACGCTCAACCAGCGCATCCACGAGATGCGAGCCGATGAACCCAGCACCACCTGTCACCAATATTTTCATGAAGGGTTATAGCTAATCACGCGGCTCGCCTTCATCACCTCAATAGTCTGCGCCAGGCCATCCTGCAATTCAATGGTCGGGAACCAGCCCAGACGGTCTTTGGCAAGGCGGATATCGGGCACACCCTGGCGGCTGGCAAAGGGGTGTTCGTCCACGTGCTCGATGGTGCTGGTAGATTGCGTGAGTGCGAGAATTTTCTCGGCCACGGTCGTCAGCAGCACGGGGTCGGGATTGCCTAAATTTATCGGCCCGCCTTCGGAAGATTTCATCATCTTCACAATCCCGTCGATCATGTCGGCAATGTACACAAACGTACTGGTGGCATCGGGCTTGCCGTAAATTTGCAACGGCTCCCCGAGCAGGGCGCTCCGGACCAAATCCGGAATCAGGCGGCCGTCGGTAAGGCGCATGCGCGGACCAAACGTGTTAAAAATGCGCACCACTTTTGCGTCCACGTTTTTATGCAAGCGGTAGTTCATGGCCAAACTTTCGGCAAAGCGCTTGCCTTCGTTGTAGCAGCTGCGCGGGCCGGTGGGATCGATAAAGCCCCAGTAATCCTCGCGGAACGGCTGGTTGTTTACCGGTTCACCATAAATTGCGGACGATGAGGCCAGCAGGTATTTCGCGTCCCACTGTTTGGCCAAATCGAGCAGGTAGCGCGAGGCAAAAGCATTGGCCAGCAGGGTTTCGACCGGCAATTTTTCGTACTCTTTGGGCGACGTCGGGCAGGCGAAGTTGTAAATTTCCTGCACGCCCTGGATAGTGACCTTAAACGGCCGCAATTCGGGGAATTTTTCTAAGTCGAGTGGTTCGGAGAGGTCGTGCTTGATGAATTTGAAATCCGGATTTTGCAGCAGGGGTTCGATATTCTCAATGGAGCTGGTGCTAAAGTTGTCCACGCAAATAACCTTGGCGTCTTTTACCAATTCGTCGCACAGGTGCGAGCCAATGAAGCCTGCGCCGCCGGCGACGAGGACGTTCTTTTTCTCAAAAATGGTTTTTCGTTGGGTCATAGACGTGGGGCGATAAGCGGGAGGAAGCGAAGGCGGAGTAAGAAAAGCGTTGCAAACATCTGCAGGCTGGTGCGGAAGAGTTGTACGGGTGTGCCGAGGATGGCCGAACGCGAACGGTCTACCCAGTGGGTCGGCATTTCAACAATAGCCGCGTCGGCCCGGCGAGCCAAGAGGAGCAGCTCGACGTCGAAGGCCATATTCCGAACGCGCGCGTGCGGCAGGATGCGTTGGAGCAAGGTTTTGGAAAAAATCTTTGCCCCGCACTGCGTATCGCGATACGGAAACCAGAAAAGGGTTTTTACCAAGGCGGCAAACGTTAGGCTGGCGAGCGTGCGGCTAAAGGCGCGGTTCTGCACCACTGCACCAGGTGCCCAGCGGGAAGCAATAACCCCATCGGATGCACCAAGTGCCTGCTCGAGCTTCTGGAACTCTTCGGGGCTGGTAGAACCATCGGCATCGAGGTAGCCAACGTAGTCACCCGTGGCCAGTGCCAAGCCCGTCCGGACGGCGACCGCCTTCCCGACTGGTTCGGAAATAACGTGCACGCGGATGTTTGAGTGCTGCTGCTGGTACTGCATAACCAGCGCGACCGTACCGTCGGTGCAGCCGTTGGGAACGATGATGAATTCCGTACGCAATGGGAAAGAACGCAGATAGGCATCCAGCGTCTGGCCAATTCTCTCTGCTTCGTTGTACGCCGGAATGACTATGGAAAGCATGCGCATGACTTGAAAAAACACCCCTTGAGGGTGCAATGACTGTAACATTTTTGTACGTTTATGGCAAATGCACGATTTACATGCGTAGGGGCAGAGCTTGCCTGTCCCGCCGATGGCGGTGGCTCTGCCCATGTGTATTCGGGTCGAGCAAGCTCGACCCCTACGTCTCTATGTCATGCAGCGAAGGCTGTACATACCTCGCGTACCTTCTCCCTGCCCGCGCAGGCACGGAGACCTGCGCTAGGTCTACGCTTTATGTTCTACCGCTTTAAACGCCCAGAGCTTTCCACCAATAAAATTCCAACTCAAGACCAGTATAACGGCGGCGGCTTTGCTTATGACCCGGGAATTTGTTACGGGCAAGAACACCCCGACAATGAGCTCGCTCAACCCCAATCCCACCAAAGCGACTACTAAAAATCTCGAAGCCTGCTGCCAGCGACGTTGATCGGCTGACCGAAAGGTCCACCGGCGATTGAGCAGAAAACTATTGGAAAAACCTCCGGCAAAGGCCAGGGCATTCGCAAGCAACGGCCGGTCGGCAAACCATACCACCCAACTGGTGAGCGAGAAAAAAATGATCCAGTCTACCGCCGTGTTGGCAAAGCCCACAATGCTAAAACGGACAAATTGACGGGTGGTCGGATGGCTGATGAAGCGTTGGATCATTGGGCGCTGATGGTGCCGACGGTAATGCCCGTGGTGGAGCGCGCGCTGTAGGCGTTAAAGGCTGCCAAGCGCGTGCGGCCAAGATTGGTAAACACGCGCACTTCGGGTTTTGCCCCCGGGCCAGTGCCGGTTATGATGTCCGGCGTCCCATCGCCGTCAATGTCGCCCGTCGCCAGATTCACTCCCCCCCGTTGGCTGGTGGCGTACGCCGCAAACTCCCGCTGCAGCGTACCGGTGCTGTTGAAGATGCGCACGCGCGGACTGCCGGTGGCCAAACCAACAATAATCTCGGCTTTGCCATCGGCCGTGAGATCGCCAGCCGTGAGCGTGACGCCCGTCGTTATATTCGTTGGAAAAACGCGGAAGGATCGCTGGAGTGTTCCCCCTCCCGAGAAAATTGCTACGCGCGGATCTTTGGCAAATTTCGAAATAATAATTTCGCTCGTACCATTGCCATCAGTATCAGCCACCGCCACCCGAACGCCACCGGTGTAGGTTTTGGTAAAAGCGAAAAATTGACGAATCAGCGTACCCGAACCGTTAAATACCCGGACTTGTGCCGAGCCCGTGGCTGTCCCAACGACAATCTCCTCGGTGCCGTCGCCATCCAAATCGCCGGTGGCATGCACCACGCCCCCGCGAAAAGCCGTGGGGTAGGCCAAGAACGAGCGAAGCTGCTTGCCCAGCCGGTTAAACACGCGCAGCCGCGGTTCCACGCCCTTGCCGAAAGAAGTGACGTACTCTTCCTGCGCATCACCCGAAACATTGCCCGCGGTCACAAAACCGTCGGCCCGAGCACCCGCATTGCTGCCGTTGAGAAATTGCCGCTGCACCTTGCCCGTGGCAGCGTACTCGCGCACGCGCGGGGTATCGCCGAGCAGCGGGAAGGTGAGAATATTCTGCTTGGCAAACTGCGCCAGCTGCACGCTGTCGAGCAGGGTAGCAATGTGCAACCGGCCGGCGCCCAGTTTTGCCGCGTAGGTTGGCTCGCTGGCCGCAAGAGAAAATGCGGACTGCTTGAGCAGTGCTTCAACGGCATCCACGCCAAGATCCGGCCCGGCGGCACGCAAGAGCACGGCCGCGCCGGCCACAAAGGGCGAAGCAACCGACGTGCCATACCAGCCCGCGCCGCTCACCTGGGAATAGCCCTGGTCGGGCGAGTAGAAAAATGTGCTGTACACATTCTCCCCGGGCGCGGCAATGTCCACGCACGAGCCGTAGTTCGAAAATGTCGAACGGGTATTACTCGGGCTCACCGACCCGACCCCAATGACGCCGGCGTAGCAGGCCGGGTAGCGGGGTGAGCTATCCAGGTCCACCCCTTCGTTCCCTGCCGCGGCAATAACCAGCACTCCGGCAGCGTGCGCCTCATCCAGGGCGGCGACGAGCGTTGCACTTGTCCCTTCGCCCACGAAGCTTAAGTTGATAATCTTTGCCCCGGCCGCAACCGCGTACCGTACGCCTTGGGCCACCGTGACCGTGGACCCAGACCCGGTGCTATCGAGTACGCGCACGGCCATGATGGTTGCTTCCCAGGCCACGCCCGTCCCCGCGACGCCGTTATTCCCTTGGGCCCCAATAATCCCGGCAATGACCGTGCCATGGTTAATCCCTGCGACCGTAGCGCCCGGCGTTACCTGCGGCCGCGGATCTCTTGACCCTTCGATAAAGTTCCAGCCGTGCACATCGTCCACGTACCCGTTCGCATCGTCGTCCACGCTATTGCCGGCAATTTCCTTGGGATTCGTCCACAGGTTGCCCGCCAAATCCGGATTCGTAATATCGACCCCCGAGTCGAGCACGGCCACCACCACGCTGCTGGCATCGGTACGGGTATTCCAGGCTGTCGGGGCACCAATGGTGCTCAAGGCCGCCTGCTGGGTATAGTCCGGGTCGTTCGGGACTCCTGCCATGCGGTACGTTACGTCAGGCTCAGCCGCAACCACCCCGGGCAACGCTCGGGCTTGGGCAAGTGCAGCCGAAAGGCTCGGTGCGGCAACCACACGTGATTCTAAGCCGCCCGCTTGCCGGGTAAGCACCAGCCGGTAGGGCTGCAGTGTTGCAGCGTGCGCATCGGCAACGGTCAAATGGAGAATAAGTGCAATACCAAAAAGCACACCGCCAATAACCTTGCTCATGGCGTCGTCACCTCCAGAGTCACGGGCACGCTTTGCTCTTTGCCATCGCGGCGGTACGTGAGGGTGGCGACGCCTCGGGCAACAACCGCTTGCACCGCGTCCGAAAGCGAGTAGGTAGACGTGAGCACCTGGTCGTTGACCTTCAGGATTACATCGCCCGAACGCACACCCGCGCGCTCCGCCGGACTTTTGGCTTTGACGGCGGGGGTGGTGTTATCGCCCGCAATCAGGGCGCCGGCATCCCCTTCGGCCGCCGGTTTAATAAGCAGGCCTTTCGCCACCGCCAAATCGATATACCGCACGCCGAGAATGTTCCGGCTCACCCCGCCGGTCTTCTGCATGCGCTGCAGTCCGCTCTGGATAGTGTTGACCGGTATGCAATCTCCGTCCGTGCCCGTATGAATGCACACAATTTTTCCGTCCGTGGTAAACACTGGTGCCCCGGCAATCTCCAGGGCGGCTTTGGTCTGCAGCAGCGTATGCAGGCGCTCGCTCGAGCGCAGCAGGTCGGCGCGGCTA
>ERZ1292623.175-Hain-H51-01um-R1-175-length-71852-cov-5_pt2 | contig 36605 bp, 28 predicted proteins | sample MGYA00564398_ERZ1292623 | MGnify/ENA primary metagenome ERZ1292623 (study PRJEB36523, sample SAMEA6512633) | groundwater metagenome | collected 2019-01-07 | study: AquaDiva: Metagenomics assemblies of 32 groundwater samples
CAGAACTTTTTGCTCCGTCGGAGCGGCACGCTGGCCACCAAAACCGTTACGGATACGGCGGGGGTGTCGAAGCGCTTTAGCGATGTACTCGTGGAGTTGAGCCGCTTGTACCGCATTAGTCCCAAAGTGTTACTCGTAACCCTGCAAAAAGAGCAAAGTCTTATTTCTGATCCTGCGCCAACGCAACGACAATTTGACTACGCCATGGGCTATGGTTGCCCGGATAGCGGCGGTTGCAGCGGTAAGGCAGCCGGCCTCTTCAACCAACTCGATTTCACTGCCTGGCAGTTTCGGCAGTACTACAATTTTCCAACCCAATACACCTACAAAGTTGGCGGCACGTACACGTTTACCGACCTTAACGGAACCCGTAAATCAACGGTGACTATAGAAAACCAAGCAACGGCAAATTTGTTTAACTACACCCCGCACGTATACAACGGCAATTACAACTTTTTCAATTTCTACACCATGTGGTTTGCCCGGCAATATCCCGACGGCTCGCTCTTACGCGTTGGCAAGTCTGGGCCGACGTGGCTTATACAGAATGGGCAGCGGCGCGCCATTCAAACGCGCTCGGCGTTCGTTACGCGTTTTGGTGATTACAGCAAAATTCTCTCCGTCCCCGCCGATATTATTACCTCGTACCCCCGAGGGACGGATATCCGGTTGCCAAACTACTCGCTCGTGCGCACACCCGATGGGCACACCTATCTCTTGAGCGGCGATGAGAAACGACTGATCGAATCCGAAGAGGTTTTTCGCAACCTAGGCTTTAACCCCGAAGAAGTTGAAGCAGTGCAAACCGAAGACCTGGCCTCGTACCTCGATGGCGTAACCATTAGCAATACCAGCGCGTACCCCGCCGGGGCGCTGGTTCGCATTAAAGAAAATGGAGCAATTACCTGGATTGAGCAAGGGGTTTGGTATCCAATCCTCGACCGGCAAATTCTGACGTCGCGCTTCCCAAACCGTAAAGCCAACGTCACTATTACGTCCGCGGAATTGCAGGGCTACACGCGCGGCCAAGCACTGGGCTTCCGCGATGGCGAACTCGTTCGGACCAAAGGCGAATCGGGAGTGTACGTTATTTCCAATGGTCTGCGCCGGGCAATACGCTCACGTGAAATCGCCAAGAGTTACGGCTACAATCTCAAAAACGTCCTGGTTATTACCCCGCGACTCGCCGAACTGCACCCGGTTGGCTTGGCGCTCGATACGGTCCAGTAAACATATGAGTATTGTGCTTGGTGCCTTTCTCCCGCATGCCCCGTTGCTTTTGCCGACCGCAGACCCCGCACACCATAAAAAAATGTTGGAGGCGGCGCGCGCATCCGCACACGTTGCGGGTTTAGTGTATGCCGCGCAAGTGGATACTATTCTCCTCTTCAATCCTCACGCCGATTCGGTCGGCAATAGCTTTACCTTCAATCAAGCAGCGAACGTGACCGGCCGTTTTGAAGAGCTTGGCGATTTAAGCACCACGGTGCAAGCCCCGGGAGCGCCGATGCTCGCCCACCGGTTGAAAGAAAAACTCGAGCCGCACTTCCCGGTTTCCACGAGTATTCCCGCTCAGGTGAACTACGGCATGGGTGTGCCAATGCTGGCTTTTCAAAAACTGCCGCACCAGCCGCGCTGGCTAGAAATCTCCGCGCGGCGCTCCACTGTTGCCGACCACGAAACCTTTGGGGTAGCAATGCAAGCAGAACTCATTAACTCCCACCACCGTATAGCAATAATCGCAACGGGCGATATTACCGCTGGCGTCACCGAAGCTTCGCCCCAGGGGAAAATCCAAGGCGCTCAAGCACTACGTTTAGGTTGGTCCGCTGCTGTAAAACGAAACGCCCTCGGTGATTACTTGCGCGGACTCGCTGGAGAACAGGTAGCGTCCATGGCGGCGTGCGGGGTGTGGAGCGCCGCGCAGCTACAAGGGACACTCAACAGCTTGCGCACGAGGGTCGCCGTGCATTATGACGCTGCACCCTACGGCGTTGCGTACCAGGTTATTACTTGGCTGCCCGAATAGTGCGTTTGAGCAACCTGGCTAGAATCCCCGCCCCCAGCACGCTACACTAGCGCTATGGCTAATTCGGTATACCAAATTGTTCCTCTGCGCCGCGTCCCGCAAAAGTTTTCGCTGCTGGACTACGATTTAGCACCGGGCTCACGCTTGCCGCAGCAAGGGGAAATTGTTCGCATTCCTTTTGGCGCAAGTACCATCCAAGGGCTTATCTGGGCATCTGGGGCGAGCCCAGGGAATGCAGTATTCAAACGAAAAACGTTCTCACTAGAAGACGCACCAACTTATTTCACGCCGGCGCAGTGTCACCTGCTTTTCTGGCTGGCACGAGAAACCCTCACCCCAATGCCGGTGGTGGCAATGCACATGCTTCCCAGCAATCAGCTCATTACAAAAGCCACATTCAAGCAGCCGAAACTCCAAGGTATTCTTGCACCCCAGCTAGAAGTACGTGAGCAAATAATTCAAGCATTTTCTCGGCAAGCAGCCGTCGAGGGCAGCACCCTGGTTTTTGTGCCTGCGCTGGCGTATGCGGCGACGTGGGAAAAAGCTTTTGGCCAGCGTTGCGTTATTATCCATGGCAAGTTAAGCAAAAAACAAAAAAGTGCATTACTTGCCACCAAACCCACCTTAATTATTTCCACGCAAGTTGGGCTCTTTTTACCGTATGTAGACATACGACATATCGTGCTGGACCAAGTTGACGATGACGGATATTTTGCTTTTGACCAAGCTCCACGCTTTGATGTACGACGGGGCGCCCAAGAACTCGCCGGTGCATACGGGGCGTCGCTCACGCTTATTGCCCGTTGGCAAAGCCCAACCGTCCAAGGGCTGTTTCCCAAAGCGGTGTGGCGGGGTGATGCGCCCGCAACCTGGACAATGATTGACCGAACAGGCGAGGCAGGTCCGCAACGACGCTCGTCCATTGCCGCCGGGCTGGCAGAACGAATTCGTACTGGTCGAACCTTGTGGCTTGTCCATCGTAAAGCTGAAGCCGGACAGTTGCGCTGCAACGATTGCGGCATGGTGATGCAGTGCCCAACCTGTAAACGACCACTGCAGGTGGTGCGCAACGCTAATACAAATGTGCTGTTTTGCCCGCAGGATAAGCTTCGCCAGCTTATGCCAGAGGCCTGCCCACATTGCCAGAGTGTGCAACTTTCTACCTTAGGAAAAGGTGTGCGGACGATCGCCAAAGACATTCAAGAAACGCTGCAGCAATCGGTAGCCACTATTGATGCCGAACACGCACTCGACAACATTGATGCTCCACAGGTTGTTAGTACAACCGCAATTGCCAACAATCTCAACCAGCAGTTTGATCGCGTCATTATAGTGAGTGCCGAGAGTTTTCTCGCACCCGGTAACTACCGCGGCACCGAGGAACTCTACAATACCCTCGCGTTGGCGCAGCAGCATATTCGTCGGGGCGGCGAACTTTTTTACCAAACCTTTCAACCGGAAAATGTTGAACTGCAGCATGCCCAGCAGGTTATGGCCCGGGATAGCGAAACACGCCTCCAGATGCATTACCCGCCTTTTGGTACACTCATTGTCTTGCAACCACGCTCGCGCTCTACCACCCTATCCCCCACCCCGTTACATGCGGCAATTGCGGAAGCATTACCCGCCGTGCAACACGGACGTTACTGGATTATCCGGGTAGCGGCCTTGCAACGCGCTAAGGTGCTAGCACTTTTGCAAGAGCAGCTTAACGATTCGTGGGAAGCCACCGTCGACCCGCCAAGACTGCCACAGGATTGACGAATGAGTGTTGTATTGCTAGCGTGTGCTCATGGCGAAGCGAAAAATTGTCACAATTCCAAACGCAATACTCCGGGCGAAAGCCGTATCACTAGAGAAAAATGCATTCGGTACGCCGAGCATACGCCAGCTCGTGCAAGATATGGCGGAGACGATGGCCGCGGCGGATGGCATCGGGTTGGCCGCACCGCAAGTTGGCACGCGTGAGCGGGTATTCATCGTCGCTACGAAAAATGGGGCGCTGGCTTTTTGCAATCCTAAGATAGTCAAGCATTCATTTCTCAAAATAACCATGGAAGAAGGCTGTTTATCAATACCTGGGGTTTTCGGTACTGTTAAACGTCCGCGACGCATCCAGGTTGAGGCTTGCGATGTGGAAGGCAAACCTTTTCGCACCACTGCCGATGGCTTACTGGCGCGCGTGATACAGCACGAGCTTGATCACCTCAATGGTATACTTTTTATTGATAAGGTAATTCGGATTACGCGTGGAGAAAAGCCTGCCAACACGTAACTTCCGGGTAGTCTTTGCTGGTTCACCAGCATACGCAATCCCGAGCCTCGAAGCACTCCTCGCGCTCCCTGGCTGTTCTGTGGTTGGCGTACTTACGCAGAAGCCAAAACCTCGCGGTCGGGGCAACCAATTGCATGCTTCGGCAATCGGTGTTTTTGCCGAAGCGCATAACTTACTCACGCTCACTCCCAACACTTTGCGCGTCCCCGAGGCTCACGCACTACTCACGGCACTCAAAGCTGATGTTGGGGTGGTGGTTGCCTACGGAAAAATACTACCGCAAGCAGTCCTCAACCTGTTGCCGCAAGGGTGGGTTAATGCTCATGCTTCACTCCTCCCGCGTTGGCGTGGGGCTTCACCAATCCAGCAAACTATTGCCGCGGGTGACGTTGAAACCGGTGTCAGCCTCATGCAGCTTGATGCGGGTATGGACACCGGTCCCATTCTCGTCCAGGAGCGTCTACCCGTCGCGGTTGATGAAACTGCCGTGAGTTTAGCGGAAAAACTTTCACAGCTGAGCGGTATGCTCATTCGCAAGCACTTACGTACCTACCTCGACGGAACATTGCTGCCGCAACCGCAACCGGTGACCGGCGTAACCCTGGCGCCGCAACTTACAAAAGCTGATGGGCATTTGCACTTTGGGGAAGCCGCTCTGCAGCTGGTACGCAAAGTGCGAGCCTTCAATCCTTGGCCGGGTGCAGTAATGCAGGTAGGTACCCTCTTGCTAAAAATTCTCACGGCCACCACCGCGCCTGGCCAAGAGCAGCCCGGGAAGATAGTACGTGTCCCTACGGGTTTTGGCGTGGGCACTCCGCAACAATTGTTTATCCCTTTACAAGTGCAAGTACCAGGGAAAAAGCCAATGAGCGCCGCGGAATTTTTCCATGGCTACAATCGGCTGTTGACGAACGACGTTACTGGTCCAAAATCTTCACCGACGTCATAACATCGCCAATGGCGATTTTGTGCACAATGTCGAGCCCTTTGGTAACCTGTCCAAAGAGATTATATTGCTTAGGCAAGTTTTTCGAAACGTTAGCGAGCGTAATGAAGAATTGCGAGCCATTGGTATTGGCTCCGGAATTCGCCATGGCCACTGCGCCTTCGACATACTCCCCTTGCACAGGTTCATCTTCAAACTTGTAACCCGGGCCACCTGTGCCATTGCCGCTGGGGTCGCCACCCTGAATGACAAAACCCGGTTCTACCCGGTGGAATGTTAGGCCGTCGTAGTACCCTTGCTCGGCCAGGTAGACGAAATTGCTAACAGTTTTCGGTGCAGCTTTGGCATTGAGCGTAAACTCAATAGTGCCTTTTGCCGTGCTGATGACCACTTTTTTATTCTGGATTTTTGCATCCGCGAGAATGCCAGGAAACGCATAGGACATACGGGTATTGGTTAAAGTGGTATTCGTAGGGGTAGAATTGGCCGTACCCGACCATATAATGACGACAGTGACGGCTAAGACCGCCAGGGTAATCAGCACGTAGGTGTATTTTTTTTGCATAGTAGGCACATCCTAGCATACGTCCACAGGGATCGAAAAGTACGGTATACTACAAGCGAAAGGAATATACCCTATGCCCAAGTTCATCACCCTCCTTGCTGCCAGCATTTTCCTGGTCAGCCCAGTGTACGCCCAGACCAATAGCGTTACGGATGTTACAAAACCCACTATCAGCGGGGTAACCGTAAGCGGCGTTTCTAGCACCGGGGCAACAGTAACCTGGACCACGAATGAGCCAGCCACGAGTTACGTGGATTTTGGGCCGTCCGATGTGTACGGCAATACCCTTGGCGACGGTCAGTACGTAACAACGCACAGCGTTACGCTTTTAGGCATGTCCCCGAGCACTCTGTACCACTTTCGGGTCCGTTCCAAGGATGCGGCGGGTAACGAAGCCACCAGCACGGATACGACACTCACCACTACGGCCATTGCCAGTACGAATACATCGTTGAATAGCAACGCCAATGCGAATACGTCGGTAAATGTGAATAGCAATAAGAATGCCAACCTCAATGCGAACACGAATAAAACGAATACGAATGTTGTTACAAATTCCAACAAGAATACCAATGTTAACAAAAATGCAAATAAGAATAGTAACCTCAATAGCAATGCGAACACGAATGCTGGCGTGAGCATCTTCAACCAGAACACGAATACCGAGGCAGCGGAGACCACCAATCTTAATACCAACACTTTGGAAAATACGAATACCGAAGCGACCACAACCAATGGCGATGGTCGTGCCGGCGTATTCCTCATTGTCTTAGGCCTGGTTGTGCTGGTGGGCGTGGTGGGTTTTGCCTGGTACAAACTCCGCAAGCAAGACGGCCCGCAAGTTTAGAGTGCTTCCGCTATTGTTGCCCCACCAAGGCAACAGCCAGCTTGGTAGAAGACAATAGCTTGCCCGGGGGTAATTGCCCTTTGAGGCTGTTGAAATGTGACCAAAAGGTTTTCGTCCTGCGCGTTTACCGTGCATTGCGCTAGTGGCTGCCGGTAGCGTATGCGCGCCTTGCAGGAAAAAGGTACTGCTGGCGGTGCTCCAGCCACCCAGCACGCGTCGCTCGCCCGCAAACCCTGCGCCTGCAACACCGGGTCCTGATTGCCTCTCGCAACCACAAGCGTGTTGGTTTTTGGCTGCTTGGCCGCTACATAGAAGGGCACGCCCCCGCCAACCCCCAAACCGTGTCGCTGGCCAATGGTGTAGAATGGCAACCCTTCATGTTCTCCAATAACCTCGCCGTCAGCGGTTACTATAGGCCCTGGAAGGCCTTGGAGACGGCTTTTTAGGAACTCCTGTACATCTACCTGCCCAATGAAGCATATGCCCTGGCTATCGGGCTTTGCGGCCGTGGGCAAGCCCGCTTTACTGGCCAGGGTACGAACTTCCTGCTTTTGCAATGTGCCTAGTGGAAAAAGCGTATGCGCCAACTCGGCTTGGCCCAACGTATGCAAAAAGTACGTTTGGTCTTTGCCTGTATCGAGTGCTTCACCAAGCTGGTAACCAGTTGGAGCCTCTCGCACCTGGGCGTAGTGACCTGTGGCAATGCACCCGTACCCTTCGGCTTTTGCTCGCTGCAAGAACGCGCCAAATTTAATTTCCCGATTGCACATGACATCGGGGTTAGGGGTTCGTCCGGCATCGTACTCACGGAAAAAATACTCAAGCACGCGCTGGGCATACTCTTTTTCAAAATTCCAGCTTTCCCAAGGGATGCCTAAAACTTTGCACGTTGCTTCAACATCTGCTTGGTCTTGCTCCCACGGGCACGGTTGGTTGCTGCCGGGTGGCGGTTCGTAGTTCTTCATAAACACCCCGCGCACGTCATAACCAGCATCGCGCAAAAGCAACGCCGCAACGGACGAATCCACGCCACCAGACATGCCAACAATGACCTTCTGCATATTTAGCGTTTACGATACGCGCTGAAGTTTTTTTCTTGCACGTACTTTTCGTAACGCGGATCGGTAGCTAAGCTTTCGGCCTGCACGTGATTCCGTTGCCATTCTAGAGTGCCCGCTCTAGCCAACAGGATGAAAATGTAATCAGCCTCACCGACGCCAAGGGGGAATTGGTAGAGATGCTCTCGTTGTGCGAGTTGCGCGCCCACGGTGTTCGTCGCCGAAACCTTTGCGGTTTTTGGAACTTCAGCGATTGCGCTTTTTATAATCGGTGCCATGGGCGCCCGCCAGAATACCCGCATGTCCTTTGTCTGACTGTACGGCAACGGGCTTAAACGGTACGACTCTATACCGGTAACGATGAGAATGTATACCAGGAAAGTACCTTCAAACGAAAACCGGACGTACTTCCGAAGACGAGCGTCCCACCACGTACCAAAGCGGCGTCGGAGTGCGGCGATCCCGAAAATACTGGCAATAAATACGAAGCCCGCAATGGTCGCTTGGTAGTGGTAAATCATCAGCCTCGGCTCAATGCGCTCATTGAAGAGGTTCACGACGTAATCTGGCCAGGCCGCGGCAAGCCAGATGGGGCTCGCCAGCGGCAGGAAGCCAATGGGTCCCAGCTGACCGGCGTACATGTGTCGGGCCTGTTTGCCCGCTACCATCGCAACCAGAAGTTTTGGGTTTTCCTGCACATTACGTAATATTTCTTTTGGACTCGTGCCCAGTACATCATATTGCACCACGTACTTGCTGGATGCGCCGCTCCGGGCACCCGGCATGATTGCGAAGTACGTGAGGCCAAAGTACACAACGCTCAAACCTAGCGTGAGGAAGGCAATTTTTCGAACGGGAATGTCTCGCCAATCGCGCCAGAGCATGAGCAGGGCTACCGAGGCGACCATGAGTGGCAGCTCTTCCTTGCACAGCGCCAGGAGCACCGCAAACACGGCAAATGCCTGCCAGCGACGCTCGACATATGCCAGGACCAAACCAACGCTGAAAGTTGCACCGAGGGTAAGACTGTGAAAATCAAAGAGGACGGCGCGTTGCAGGGTCGGGTAGAAAAGAAAAGCCAGGGCAAGCGCGGCGGCCAGCCACTCGTGGCCGAGAACGCGTTTTGCCAGGCGGTACACCAACCAGCCACCGCATGCCACGATGAGTGCCTGGGCGACGAGTAAGATGTTCGGGCTTGCGTACACCCAGTACAGCGGCGCAAAGAGCACGAGAAAAATATCTCCATGATGTATGTAGCGGGAAACTGTCTCAGTAGTGTAGGGATTAGTGAATTGAAAAAAACGTCCGTGACTGGTGTTCCAAACAATTTGATCCATATTCCCAAGATCAAATCGGCTGGTAATAACCTTGGCGTGCATGGCGACGGTAATGATGCTGAAGTACAACGCAAAAGCGATGCTGGCCGTAATCACAATGCCCCGGGGACTCTTTTGCCAGCGCCAGGCGGCCTGCAGACCTCGCCATACATCCTGCCATGCGCCAGCGGCAACCCAGCCTAACTCAACAATGGTCATCGCAATGCGCGAATAGGTAGCAATAACCGCTCCCAGGCTGCCGTACACGGGCGCCAGGAGTAACGCGATTGCTGCTTCACGCACCCCAATGCCGCTGGGCGTGACAAAACTGGCATACCCTAAGAACCAAGCAATGGGAAAGGTTGCAAGCAGCAACAAGGCTGTCCCCGGCTGGAGCTTAAGAAATGCCGCAGCCACCGCGTAGCTACCAAAGGTAAAACCTGCCCAGGCAATGCAAAAAGTGGCAACAACGCGCAAAAAAGAACGTGCCGGGAAATGCCAAACAATCTCCGCTTTGCCCAAGCGACGGAGTACCCACTGCAAGGCTCGGTCGAGCCGCTGAAAGGAAAAAGCTAAAACCAGTGCACCCAGCCCGCCAATAACGGCAAGGTAGCGTGCCCACTGCGGTACATCTTTTGCAAGCAGGGCAAAACCGCCACCGACGATGAGTGAGGCGGCAAGCAAGGCAAGAATTTCTGCGACCGTAGCAATAAAGGCTCGATCTGCCGGGACCCCATTCCCCGTGCTTAACCCCACCCGGCTAAACACACTCCAGACATTTCCGGGTATGTAACGGGTTATTTCCGAGAGCATCATTGTTCGTATTGCCGCCCGGCGCGGCACCGGATGCCCGAGGGCTTTCAGGACTCTGCGCCAACCAGAAATACGCACTCCGTAAAAGACACTGAAACCCACAATGGAAAGTGCCAACCAGCCCCAGTGTGGCTGGTGGAAAGCGTTCTGCACTTGCGCCCAACTTTGCTGAAAGGTGCGTAAAAAAAATCCGGCAACTACAAGAATAATAGCGAGAGAGAGCATGCGCCGGATTCGCGGCGTAATTTTAGGTAAGTGGTCCCGCAGCATTCCACTCATCACGAATAGGAAGTTGGCGTGCACCCGAGTGCCGCACAAAAAGTTCGGCGAGTAAGCCGGTCATAAAAAGCTGCAAACCCACCAGGATAGCAAAGACGCCAAAGGTGAGTAGCGGGCGCGTGCCTATTGCTTGGTGTGCAAAAATCTTTACGACCAGTAGGTATGCCACCGCAACCATTCCCAAACCGCCGATGAGCGCGCCCAAACCGCCAAATAAATGCAACGGGCGTCGGCTGTACTTCGTTAGGAAGAGTATTGTCAGAAGGTCGAAAAAACCACGGAGGTAGCGTTTCGCCTTGTACTTGGTTTCACCATACTTACGTTCTCGAGTATGCGTTTGCACTTCTACAATAGTAAAACCAAGCTGTGAAGCAAGCACAGGGATGTACCGGTGCAGTTCGCCATAGAGATCCAAGGCTTGGGCTGCAGTGCGGGTGTACGCTTTAATGCCGGAATTAAAATCGTGGAGCTGGAGCTGGGTGAAGTGACTGGTGATGTAATTGAAAAAGCGCGAGGGTAGGCGCTTTTCCAGGTGGTCGGGTCGATCAAACTTCCAGCCGCTCACAATATCCGCATCGCCCTGGGCAAGCCGCTCGAGCATTTTTGGCACTTCATTTGGGTCGTTCTGCAAGTCGGCATCTAAGGTGACCACCACGTCGCCCCGCGAGTGTTGAAAACCTGCCATGAGCGCGGTTGCCTTGCCCATATTCCGTCGCAAGATTATGGGGTGGACTTTACTGTCGGTACTGGCAATGCGGGCCAGCTGCGCGGCCGAACCATCGGTTGAACCATCATCCACAATAATAATTTCGTAGGGGATGCCAAGTTTCTGGCCGACAGCATGCAGCTCTGCAATGAGCTCGGGGAAACTGGCATTTTCGTTGTAGGCCGGTGCAACAAAAGAAATGGAGCGTGGCTTCATACCCCGACTCTAGCAGGTATCCCCTGCCCCAGCAACCCCAGGTTAACGCTGTCGCTGGTACTGGAGCAGCGCACGTTGGATATGCTGCGCACCTTCCACCAAGCGCGGCCCTGGACGGTTGAGAAGACTATTGGGAATGCGGACCAGGGCGTGTGTTTGGACGGCCCGAAGCTCAGACCAACCGGCGCGCGCTCGTACCTCACCTAATTCTTTTGGGTCGTTTTGGCTACACCAGTGAAAAAGCATAAGGTCGGGATCCGCTTCGTGCAGTGCATCGACGTGTATGGGGCTACTGGGCTGGTTGTGCACACCGCCTACTGGTTTGCCGCCAACCAAATCAACAATTTCGGGCACCCAGTTTCCGGCAATCATTGGCGGGCTAGGCCATTCCTCGCAGTACACGTGCAATCGCTGGCTCGGTGCAGCAGCTCGGAGTTGTTCAAAATTGCGCTGCATACTATCAACTAAATCACGCGCGGCCTGCGTTCTGCCGCAGACTTCACCAATGTTGTGTATTGATTCAAAAACGCCCGCAAGCCCTTTCGGCTCGAGGTGCAGGAGCGTGTGTGAATGCTTCAGCGACTCTAACTCTTTTGGAAAATACGTCGTGGTTATTATAACGTCTGGTTCGGCAGCCCGAAGCCGCTCTGGCTGATTGTGTAACCATGATCCAAATTGGGGCTTCCATTGGGCCTCTGTAGGGTAATCGCAAACGTGCGTAACGCCAATAATATCATCACCCGCGCCCAGTGCGTAGAGAATTTCCGTTGAGCTTGGAGATAGCGAAAGAATCCGCATAGGTATGTGCGTAGCGTAGCATTTGGACTGCGGCCAGGCTAGAACTTTACTACCCCGCCAAAAGGTATTGGCTTACTTGGGTTCTGCACTGGCGGTTGTGCAACCGGTGGGTTTGGTATTTGCCGTGGGGCGCTGGGTACCGGTCGTGGTTCTGCCTGTGGCCGAACTACCGTGGGTAAAGGTCTATTGGTTGGTGGCGGGTTTGTTTGGGGCGGCCGCATAGGCACATTTTGACGCTGCCCGGGGCGAACAAAAGGCTGCGCCGGTCGTTGGCGCAAATCGGCTAAGCGGAAGGTGGGGGCAGAAACTTCTGGCGCAACCACCGGCTCGACGACCACTTCTTCCCGTTTAAATAGGTCTTTCGGTGGCCGCCGCCGCTTGCCTTCTGGTCGGTAGGCGGATTCTTCCTGCTCGACGGCAACATTCTCTTCGTGCGCCGCAGCGCGGTAGACATCTTCGACCCCGCTCCAGCGAAGAATGTTACTCTCCACGTCTTTTCGATCTTGGGCATAGCGCTCACGCGACCCCGCAATAACCTTTTCCCGGTTTTCGGTTTTTGCGAGCTCTTGCGGCGGCAAGGTTGTTGCGCTGAATGGCTCGGAGGCAACGCCATCGATCATGAGTTTTAGGTACACTTCGTACTTGGGCAAATTGACCAAATCGACTTGCGTAAAGGTGGGGAAAAATTCCTTTTCCAAAAATTCTCCGTCTGCCCCGCCCACGCGGAAAGCCATTATAGTGCCGACGTTGCCGAACACTGCCGGGGCCACCTCTTCGCTGAGTTGTTCAATATACTGGTGGGCAATAGTCAAATTGAGGCGATATTTTCGGGCTTCAGAAAGAATGCTTGCAAAGCTCTCTGTAGCAAAATTTTGAAACTCATCTACGTAGAGAAAAAAATCTTTACGTTCCGGCTCGGGTATGTCCACCCGGCTCATGGCGGCAAGCTGCAGGCGCGTAATCATCATGGCGCCAAGCAGGGCGGAATTATCTTCACCTATGCGGCCTTTGGCCAGGTTGAGCAAAAGAATTTTTCGCGAGTCCATAATTTCCCGAAGGTCAATGGTGCTTTTCGGCTGGCCAACGATATTGCGAATAATGGCGCTCGAGAGAAACTGGCCAACTTTGTTTTGGATCGGGGCAACCGCTTCATTGCGAAATTTATCGTTGTAATTCGCGAATTCATCTACCCAAAAACCCTTTACGATGGGGTCGGTCACTTTTGTGAGCACGCGGGTTCGATACCGGCCGTCAACGAGCATGCGGGCAATACCCAGCATGGTTGAACCCGGGTATTCGAGTAAAGCAAGTATGGTGTTGTTCAGGATGTACTCCATGCGGGCGCTCCAGACCCCTTCCCAGATTTTGGTAAAGACGCCCATAAGCCCCGAGGCGACCAGGTGACGTTGGGTTTCGTCAACCGTTTCGAGAACATTAAAGCCAATCGGGTGCTCGGCATCCGCGGGGTTAATGTACACCACATCGTTAATACGATTGTTGGGAATATACTCCAACATTTTCTCTACCAAATCTCCATGTGGATCAACCAGGGCAAGGCCGTGGCCGGCATTCATGTCATTGATGATCATGCGTTCCATGACGGTGGACTTGCCCATGCCGGTTTTCCCCACCAAGTACATGTGGCGGCGCCGGTCGTCAATTTTTATGCCAAAGCGGCGGTGCTGACCCCGGTAATTCGCTTCGGCAAATACGTTTATTTCTGAGGGTGTAAACATGATTTAGGCAAAGGGGAGATTCGTCGGTACTTGCGGTTCGTCATAGGCAGGCGCTGGCTTGCTCGTTGGCGTAGCGGGCATTACTGGCGGTGCCATAACCGGAAGCGCATTTGGGACGGCAGCTTTTATTGAAGCACTGCTTCGCGCGCGCTGAATAGGGAGAGGATTTTCCACGGGCAGACGCGTTGGAGCTCCAGAACGCTTCGTCTCCGTCTTTTGCACTTGCGCCGCCTTCACATCGATGGTTGGGAAGTGAAATATCGTTGCTAATTCTTCAACGTTGAGGAAGATGTACTGACGGCCGCGCCAGGCCGAACGATTGCGGTAATTATAAAGGTTACGCCGCTTTCTATCGAGCAAACGATAATTTTTAAACCAGATAATATCACCAGTTTTCGTGAGCTTGCTTATAATAAATAAATTTGAATCAGAAATCGCAAACTGGCGTAACCAACCGAGCACGCCGTTTACCCCCCGCGCTTTATTAAATGGTTTTACCCCATCTGGTCCGGGTGTGGTTTTGCCCCAGTACATGTAACGGCCTTTCGCTTTGAATGCTACCTTGGCCATTTTCATTTGCATTTGCGTCACCACGTCCCGTTCGCCGGGGGTAAGGTGCAGCATCAAAGATGGCGGCTCGTCTTTAACGCGTTTCTCCGTCTCCGGGTTTAAGCCCAGGAGTGTTGCGGTGGTCGCCTCCCAGACCCCTTTCCCGACTTGCCGCGGGATATCGAGTGCGCCGCTTTTGCTACCACCCTTCTTCCCGACCATTTTATTCACCAGCCGGTAACCTTCCTCACGCCACTCTAAATCGTCCTGCTGCAACACCCACTGAATCCACATCTGTTCATCGGGGCTAATGCGACTCATCATTTCCATGAGCGCAGCCATCGGGTCGATGAGTTTCTGCGACATGCTGTGCTCAAAAAATGGGTAGGTCCGAATCGGAAATGCCGAATGTCGCAAAAAAGTGAGTTGTGAAGACCAGCAATCCCATTCGGCATGCGGGAGTTCCCGGGGTTTCGGCATGAGATCGACGTAATCTTCCACTTCCGTCACTTCTGCATCGGGATATTGTGCGTAAATTGCCGCTTCAATAATATCCCGTTGGATAATTAAGCAGCGAATGAAGAACTGGACGTACCCGCCCAGGCTAACAATTTCAATGGAAAAACTCGGCGGAACAAAACCATAACTCCAAAATTCAGTAAATGGCATGCCCCAAATTTCGGAAAAAATTGGACCTTTACCCGTGCCTGCAAAATGCGCGAACATTTGCTCCGCCGCCTTGGGTGTTTGTTCGCTGTCTTTAGGTACGTCAATTGCGAGCAGGACGTATTTTCCGACGAAGTACTTATTTATGTAACGCCCCTGGATCCAGTACGCCCACATTTCTCGAAAACCGAAAAGGAAGGTTATGACAACGCCAATCCAGCCTCCATTTTGGAAGATAAACCACGACATTGAGACTGGGTTCGTCGCTGCTTCTTGAAATTGCGCGGCGAGAACCGAAAGATCGATGACTGCCATGCGTAGAGCTACGCGCCGGCGTTGAGCGAATACTCGCCCGTCGGCGTTTTTGTGAAGTATGTACGATTCGTGAGTGCAAGGTGAATGGTATTGCGCTTTACCATGCGCTGCTTGAGTACCGCTGCAACGAGGGCATCTCGGCTCATGGGTTTTGCTTCTCGGCGCAGCACGTCTACAAGTATATCAGCAACAACGCCAGGTTTATAGCCCCAGTCTTTCAAAGCGTAAATTCCCCTGCCAACCAAGACGTACGCATCGTTGAGAATCAACTCATTATGGACAGTCGGCGCATACGCAACCCGATGGTCAAACTTCGTTTCGTTAATAATGCGCGTTACATCGTTAAAATGCAGGGGTTTGCCCGACCTTTTGAGTACCAGGGAAATTTTATCGCTCATGCGTTTTGGTACAACCGATCCCCAGCTGGCGAGGCCGTACTCATCGTAAGGATTCTTGCGTATTTTCGTGCTCACATCGATGTACGAGACGAGGGTATCTACCGGGAGTTGGTATTGGTGGGTCTGGCCAAAAGCTGAACCCTGGACGGCAGCAATGAGGTCTTTACTCGAGAGCGGCTGCATTTTTACTTCCAAAATCAGGAGGGCAGCATCAATAGCTTCCCGCACCAGGTGTATGGGCGCAGCATGCAGCTGCCAGGCCGGGAAAAAGTCCTCATGTGCAGGAACAGCCTTCACGCGATCAGCAAGAAGGTAACGCAAGGTAAACAAGGTCGCTGCCCGTGCCGCGCTTTGCTCCTTGTGGACATTCAGCATGTGGTGAAACAGCAAATCCTCGCGCATGACCCCGCCGTGATGGTCGAGGACAGCCACGATTGCATCGGCGAGGGGTCGAACGATTGTTTGGGTGCTGTGGTTCTTTCGCACTTTGGCTATTGCGCCAGACTCAATTTGCCGCACCCGCTCCCGCGTGACCTTGTACAGGTTGCCAATGTGTTCCAAGGTTTCGGGTGGCTTACCGTGTAGACCGTGGCGGCGCACAATGATATCTTCTTCCCTGCTCGAAAGATGCTTTAAAAGCCCAGTAATGACATCCACAGGATTAAAATGCTCAATCTCATGGGTTTCTTTCTGAGATATGACTCGGTCAAGAATCGATCCTGGAAGGTTTTGGTCAGTCATGGCGTATCGTGATATTCACTAATGTATGCTAATATAGCACTTTCTTACGAAAGTGTCAAGTTCTTTACGTTTTTCGTTTACACTCTCCGACGCAATTTCCAGTTATTCCACAAGACCAATAATGGTGCAGCGACGAAAATCGAAGAGTACGTTCCCGACGCTATCCCAATGAGCAAGACAAGCACAAAGTGTTTAATCGTGTCGCCACCAAAGAGGTAGAGGGCAAGGAGGATGAGGAGGGCGGTGAGGGAAGTATTAATTGAGCGAACAAGGGTTTGATTCAAACTTGCATTAACCACCTCTTCGTACGTCTTCCCTGCCGCAGCCTGAAGACGTTCACGAATGCGATCATACACCACAATGGTATCGTGCACAGAAAAGCCAAGAACCGTGAGTAAGGCAGTGACGAACAGCGCGTCAACTTCCAGATTGGCGAAGTGGCCAAGGACGGAAAATATTCCCACCACCATAACGATATCGTGCAAGAGCGCAACGATTGCACTCAAACCGTAGACCCACGACGGCACTGGGCCCCGTGACACCTTGCGAAACGCGTAGGTTATGTAAAGCACGATGAGTATGAGCACTATGGAAATTGCCGTAATTGCTTTGCGTTGCAGTTCTGCGCCAATGGTGGGGCCAACAGTTTCGAAACTCTCCTCGACAACCTTAGAATCAAATTTCACAAAACCCTTCAGAATATTCTCACGTTGCTCATTGGTAATTATCGGCAATCGTAGGGCAAGCCCATGCTCCCCAACGGTTTGCAGACTTTGGTGTTCTATCCCAGTCTCGGCCACGGTTTTCGCAACGACCTCAACTGTTGGTATGGCGCTTGAAAACTCCAAACGCATGAGAGTGCCGCCGGTAAAATCTATGCCTAAACGCAAACCCCAAATTGCAAAAGCAATGATTCCGGGAACCGTAAGGGCCAAGGAAAGGGCAAACAGGTAATTGCGTTTTTGAATGATTGCGTACATATTTTACAAGCCAAACCAACGAGGGTGGCGCGCGTAGCGAGCGCCAGTAATGAGCCGCAGGAATGTTCGGGTGACGGTAATAGCCGAGAAAAGGCTAACCACAATACCAATGAGAAGGGTTATGGCAAAACCCTTAATGAGGCTGGAGCCAAACCAAATGAGAATGACGGAGGTGATAATACTTGAGGCGTTCGAATCACGGATCGACATCCAGGCCCGTTTAAAGCCCTCTTCAATAGCTGCTTCGAGCGGACGTCCGCTGCGGAGCTCTTCTTTTGTCCGTTCAAAAATGAGAATATTTGCGTCGAGGGCAATGCCAATAGAAAGGATGAAACCCGCAATGCCGGCTAGCGTGAGCGTGACCGGCCATAATTTGAATACGGCGAGAACGATGAGCGTATACAGGATGAGTGCAAGTGAGGCAACCACCCCGGGTAGGCGGTAAAAAACTACCATGAAAAGAATGACGATGAGAATACCAAGGAGGCCAGCAAAAATACTCTTTTCAACAGAGGTGGCACCCAGGGTCGCCCCAACCGTTTGCTGGCTAACAAGCGTTATCGGTACAGGTAGCGCGCCGGCATTTAAACGTTTGGCTAAGTCTTTTGCATCTTTCAAGGTAAAGCTACCGCTGATAACGGCATTGCCGCCCGTGATTTCTTGGTTAACCGTTGGGTTGCTAATAATTTGACCATCGAGAAATATTGCAATGGTCTTGCCCACATTACGTTTGGTAAGCTCCGCAAACAATTTCGACCCTTCGCTGTTAAACTGAAGGTTGACCTCTGGTTCGCCCGAAGTTTGATTAAAGCTTACGGCTGCACGTTCGAGCTGCTTGCCAGAAAGTCCCGTTTGCTTGAACTGCTGCGACGCATCGGCATTTTGCTGTAGCGCAAAAAGAATGTGCCGCCCGCGGACTTCCAAAATATCTTTTCCATCTTCTTTTACCGTCCGAGACTCCTCGCGTTTAATAATGTGGTAGCCAAATGTGGTTTTCACCGGTTGGGCGGTTACTTCGCCATCTTTTAATTGATCAAAAAGTGCTTTCTCAAATTCCGGAACAAAAGTACCCCGCCGGGCAAACCCTAAGTCACCACCCTGCTGTTCATTTTTCGTCGCATCAGTATTGCTGGGATCGGCAGTGTTCTCGTTAGCGAGTTTTGCAAAATCCGCATTTGGCAGACGAGCTTGCACCGTTATTTCCTCTGCTTGTTTCTTTGTGGCTGCATCACTGGCTGCCTGAGCTTGCGTCGCTTCGGCAGTAGGCTTGGTATTAGTATCCACCTCTTGGAATTCCAGTATGGGCGTATCGCCAATGAGCTTAATTGCCTGCGAGATATCCTTGACGCCAGCGAGCTCAACAATAATCCGCCAGCGTTCCCCTACCCGGCTCGTTTGCACCACCGGTTCAGAAACGCCAAAAGCATTTACCCGGCGCTCGATAACATCGCGTGCACTTTCTAAGGCTTGCGCCTGGTCAGCGCTACTCATGGCCGAAGTGTTTGCTTCGTATACTAAAGACGCCCCGCCACGTAAATCAAGGCCGAGCTTCAAATCGAATTGCCGGCTCAAGAATGGCAGTCGAGGCAGAAAACGTGCCGGGAGCGCAACATAAGCGACAACAATGCTTAGCGCTACAATGCCTCCGAAGGTAATCCAAACCCGTCGCCGTAAGGTCATGGGCGCAATGTAGCATCCGAACTTTAGCTTGGCAAGATCGTTTCGGGGTGCAACTTAATCCACCACTTGGACTTTCGTCCCCACGGCGGTCCAAGCAAACACCTGCTTCGATTCAGCCGGCGAGAGTCGAATGCAGCCATGAGAAACGCGGCGGCCGAGGTGGTTGACGCCTTCGTAGTAAATGCCGCCGTTCTTCAATCGCCAGTATGGCAGCGAATGTATGCCGTAGGCCCCATCGGGGGTAATTGCCATCCAGTTATCCATGTACAAGGCGTACTTACGAGAGTATGCCGTGGTAATTTTATTTTTCACTTGATGATTTCCCAAGGGCGTCGGCATTGACCACTTCCCGGTAGACACCACGTGCGTCGCCACGAGGGTATTGCCAATGTAGCGGTACATGCGCTGGTCGGAGATATCAACAACTATACGCTTTTCACCAGCCGGAACCTCAGCCGGGTTTGCTACGACAATTACCTCCAGAGCGTCATCGGCGTCTGCGTTGAGTGCCACCGCATTCACCTCCCCAGAGTACTGCTTGCCAAATGGGTAGAAGTGAATATCCGTCACCGTCCCAGTCTCGGTGTAGCTCGTCACTTGCGAGCCTGTACTCGCCGCCGTGCCGAGGAGGATTGCACCGGAGAGTTGCGCAGCTATGTGCACGCTTGCGGTTTGGATTTTCTTTATTGCAAAACTCGAAGCCACGACTCCATTGGTACCGAAAACTTTCACTGGACTGTTTTTTGTTCTTGTCGCGGTCACAATTTCTACAGTGCCATCACCGTTTGTATCCCCAGCAAACACTCGCACGCCGCCGCGCTCGGTAGCAGCGTACGCTAAAAATTGGTGCAATTTTTTACCTTGCCCAGTAAATGCAACAACAAATGGCCCACCCCCTGGCCCGGCGCCGGTAATGATATCAGCTACGCCGTTGGCATCAGCATCAGCGACAGTCAAATTAACTCCGCCGCGAAAACCCTTGCCAAAAGCCAAGAAGGCATTCGTGCGCCGCCCAGTGGCGGTATGTACGCGCACCTCTGGGGTGGTACCTTTGCCAAAGCTGGTTATAATCTCCGGAATACCGTCACCGGTAACATCCCCTACCGCCACATGGACTGCCGGCGTGCCGTGAACATTGCCAAGGGCAATGGTTCGAATAACTGAACCATCTAGCCGAAGCACGCGGACGCTGGGTTTTTGCCCGGCCGGTGAACCAATAATGAGTTCCGATACCCCATCGAGGCCAAGGTCCGCTACGGCAATACTCGCCCCTTGCGGGATATTCTTCAGCTGCCGAATAATCTTTCCGTTTGCTTCGTAGAGTGCGGATACAGGTGTTGCAGCATGGGCTGACGCCGCTGCTCCAAAACCGCCCGCGAGTGCTACGAGCAAAATGCATAAGCGAAAATGCATTCTTTCTTGCATAAATATTGGTTTATTTTTGATTTCTGCACTTAGTGTAACACAAAAAAGACTTTTCGTCAACTTTCTCTGCTCATTATTCAGCCCCGTGGCACTTCTTGTACTTCTTCCCGCTCCCGCACGGACAAAGATCGTTCCGCCCAATTTTTTGATTTGCGAAAGGGTTTGTAGCAGTGCTGTTGGACTGTACTGCAACATCGGCACTATCGCTCGCTTCTTTTGCCGGTGCGGTTAAGGTGACATTTTTCGGCTGCTGTACGGTCGGCGTGGACACAACGTTAGCTTTGAATATTGCGTGGACCAGTTGCGAACGAAGGGCATTGAGCATGTGGCTAAAAAGTATAAAGGCTTCTTTTTTGTACTCGACCAGGGGGTCGCGCTGGCCGTAGCCGCGCAAACCAATCCCTTGGCGTAAGTGGTCCATGAGCGAGAGGTGTTCGATCCAGAGCGTATCGATAATACGTAACTCAACCGCGCGTTCAACCAGGCGCATGAGCGGCTGACTTTGATTCTGCGCTTGTCGCCCAGCTGGTGACGAATTCACCTGCTGTTCCAGTTGACCGTAGGCATCGATGAGTAACTTTTGCAAGTGCTCGGAAATGGCGTGGCGCGCGCTGGCGGTGGTACTGACATCCGCCGTACCTTTTCGAAATTCTTCAAGCTTGAGTCGAGCTTGCAGCGGGATGGGAAAAATTGCATCAACGGATTCATACACTTCGTCCATATTCCATTCGGTTTCCCGCTCGGTAGACGTATGCGTGGACACAATCTGCTCAATCTCTTCACCAACGGCTTTCAGGATGATGTCCCGGCGACCTGATTCGGCTTGCAGGCTAAACACGACCGATCGTCTGCGCGTGTACATGACTTCGCGATGCTTGTTGATGACGTCGTCATACTCCACGAGGTGCTTGCGGATGTCGAAGTTATGGCCTTCAACTTTTTTCTGCGCCCCCTCAATAGACCGGGAAATCATCTTGTTCTCAATAGGCATTTCATCCGGCACCCCCAGGCGTTCCATCAGCGACTTCACCCGGTCGCCACCGAAAATCCGCATGAGGTCATCTTCCAGAGAGAGGAAGAATTGCGAAGAACCCGGATCGCCTTGGCGCCCGGCCCGCCCACGAAGCTGGTTATCAATGCGGCGCGATTCGTGACGCTCGGTGCCAATAACATGCAAGCCGCCAAGGGCGCGGACTTTTTCTGCAGCCTCGGGTATAACCGGCGTCCCGCCCAAAATAATGTCGACCCCTCGACCGGCCATGTTCGTGGCAACCGTTACCCCGCCAATTTTTCCCGCTTGGGAAATAATCGCGGCTTCTTTCTCATGATTTTTTGCATTGAGTAACTGGTGCGGAATACCTTCGCGATCGAGTAGCGTAGAAAGCATTTCGTTCTTGGCAATGGAAATTGTGCCAATGAGCACGGGTTGGCCGAGCTCGTGACGTACTTTTACATCCCGCACAATGGCATCGTACTTTGCGGTTTCGGTTTTATAGACTGTGTCGGGTACGTCTTTACGAACCATTGGGCGGTTCGTTGGTATCGTAACGACTTCCAGTTCGTAGATTTTTGAAAATTCTTCCGCTTCGGTAGAGGCCGTGCCGGTCATACCGCTGAGTTTTTCGTACATGCGGAAAAAATTCTGGAACGTAATGGTTGCCAGAGTTTGAGATTCCTGCTTAATTTCCACCTTTTCTTTTGCCTCGATTGCCTGGTGCAACCCCTCGGAGTAACGCCGGCCAAACATCATACGACCGGTAAATTCATCAACAATGACAATTTCCCCTTCGCGCACCACGTAGTCTTTGTCTTTTTTAAATAGGGCGTGGGCCTTTAAAGCCTGTTCGATGTGGTGCACCATTTCGACTCCGCCAGCTTCGTAGATATTCTTCACATTGAGCCAACCTTCAATTTTGGAAATGCCTTGCTCGGTGAGGGTGGAGGCGCGAAGTTTTTCGTCGATATTGTAGTCATTCCCCTCTTCCAGCCTTTGCACTATCTCCGCAAACTTGTAGTACTGCTCGCTCGGGGTTGCGCTGGGACCGGAAATAATCAGCGGCGTGCGAGCTTCGTCTATGAGAATCGAGTCAACTTCGTCAACAATGGCGTAGGTGAGGTCGCGCTGTACAACGTACTGCTGGTCGGGCACCATGTTATCCCGTAAGTAATCGAAGCCGTACTCATTATTCGTTCCGTAGGTTATATCGGCCAGGTAGGCTTCGGGCCGGGTAACCGGTCGAAGGCCTTTTGCGGTATCATCGCCTTCAATCTTTGGGTCAACCACAAACGCTGCCTCATGCTGAATGACGCCAACGGAAAGACCGAGAAAATTGTAGATTTGTCCCATCCAGCGTGCATCACGCTTGGCCAGGTAGTCATTCACGGTCACCACGTGCACGCCCTTTCCCGCCACTGCATTTAAATAGGCGGGCAAGGTCGCCACAAGCGTTTTTCCTTCACCGGTTCGCATTTCAGAAATTTTTCCCTGGTGCAGTACAATGCCGCCAATAAGCTGCACATCAAAATGCCGCTGGCCTATGGTCCGGCGCGCAGCTTCACGAACCATTGCAAAAGCTTCTGGCAAAAGTGCATCGAGGGTTTCGCCTTTGGTATACCGATTGTACAACACCTTTGTCTGAGCCGGGAAATCAGCGGCGGAGAGCTTTTGCATCCTTGGCTCCAAAGCATTTATCTGGCTAACAATGCTTCGCAAGCCGTCAACGGCGCGTTTATTCGGATCCCCAAAGATTTTGCTTAACATTGCCATAGCGTCTGCCTATCTTCACATCCAATGCGAAAATGTGCAAGTTAGGCCAAACCGTGGTGCCCGGCGCGCTTCGACATCCAGCGTTCTTTGGCATCGCGCAGTTGCCGCTCCAGCTTTTCCACGCAGAGGTCGATTGCCTCGTGCATTTCGCTGGCCTTTTCACCGGCTTTGTAGGTGCGCCCGCGCCATATAGCCGAACCTTCAACCCGGCACACTTGGCCGTGTTTCTTGTTATGATCGACATCGAGCATGACTTTTATTTCTGCTACGGGTTCCCGACTCAAGCGGGTGAGGGCACCGAACTTCTGCTCGACATACGTTTTTAACGAAGGGGTAAGTTTAAAATCCTTGCCAGAGATAATCATACATTTGTGGGGTTAGCAGACTCGAAGCCGAGGTAGCGAATTTCTTCTTCCAACTGCACGCCAAATTGGTCGCGTACTTGCTGCTTAATGAAGCTGATGAGAATAATGATATCTTCGGCGGTTGCCGTTCCCGTATTGACGATAAAATTTGCGTGGTCTACAGAAACCATTGCCCCGCCAATTTTCTTACCTTTCAAGCCCGCGTCTTGGATGAGTTTGCCGGCATGGTTACCAACCGGGTTCTTAAAAACACACCCCGCGCACCACGCCCCTTTCGGTTGCCAACCTCGGCGGTTTAAGGCTTCTTTCATACGCGCCTGAATTTCGCTGGGTGCAGCTGGCTGTAATTGGAGCTTGCCCGCTAGGATAATGTCCTGGCTATATTTAAAGCGGGTGTAGCGGTACGAAACGTCTATATCTTTACGCGCACTGCGTCGTAGCTCGCCCGACGGGTTCAGGTACAGGATTTCGGTAGCAAGCTCCGTGACCCCATGGCCGCCCGTACCTGCATTGCCCGCAAGCGCCCCGCCAAAGGAGCCTGGAATGCCGACGGCAAATTCCAAACCACCGTACCCTTTGCCAATGGCAGCACGGATGACCCGGCTCAAGGTCACGCCCGCATCCGCATCGATGCTGCCGTCTTCGTGCACCTCGCCCCGTTGCGAGTCGAGCAGGATGATGAGGCCGTGAAAACCTTGGTCGGCGACGAGGGTATTACTGCCCCCACCAAGCGCGGCAACCGGTAACCCGGCTTCGCGGGCCAACTTCGCTGCGGTTTGTATAACCGAAGTATCATTGGTTTTCAAAAGGAAGGCGGCTGGGCCGCAAACAGTAAAGGTCGTGTACTTCGACAAGGGTTCGTCGAGGAGCACACCTGGTACGGCAGCGAGTTTTTCTAATTGGGCAACGTTTGACATGCAGCGTTAATAGTTTATACTATAGCGCAATTTAGAAAAACACCAAAAAAGGAGAATATCGTGCTTTGGCAATATATTGAACAACTACGCAGTGCCGCGGAAATATTTTTTCGTGCGCATGGCATGTACGTGCTTATCGCTTTCGGCGCTGGCATGCTACTGACGTTTCTGACGAGTGAGTATCTGGGCTTTAACCTGATGCGCTACGTTTCGCAACTGGTCCGGCTATCCAGAAACGAAGGGGTCGACATCGAAGCGTCCTCGTGGCTGCGGTCCAGAAAGATCCGGATCCGATTGGTTATCCAACCGCCCAGAGGTTTGGTACTCCAAGCGCCCGGGGCAAGAGCGAAAACTGCAACGACAGAAACATTTTCACCAGATACCAAAGGCAAGCAGTACTACTACTTCCCAGAAAATGTTTCAAAAGAGATGCCGGTAGGCATTGCTTTTCCAGAATATGTGGATTTGGTCTTTGGCAATCCGCCAAAACTCCAATTACAACTTCGTGTTCACCGTGTCCTAAGCCCGCTCGCTGGGATTTGGGAGCCTGCGGTGGTAGAAGATACCACTGGATATACGCGTGAGGCTTTTAAAAGCTATTGGAAGAAAGGGTACCGTAACCTATACATGAATGACTACGTACCAGAAAAAGCAATAATTGGTACGGTTCGGCCGAAGAATATTTTCGGAAAGCCTCACCCTATTGTCGCACCGCACAGTGGATTCGTCTTGCAGTTTGGCGCCCAGCGGTACACACGAATTGCTGCACAAGCGAATACTATACTCATTGGCAGTCCGGAATCGCTTGGAGAAGTGCGCAACCCCAAGCTGCCTGGAACGCTGATCTATCCAGAGGGTAAAGATTCCCCAGTCGGTCGGGTAGTCGATAAGGACGAAGTGATCGCATATGTTGAATCACTTGGCCATCCCGAACCGATAACTGTTCCCGCAATCGCGATTGTGCTCCAACAGCATGTCCAGCACAAAGCCGGCGTAGGGTTCAACGATTTGCTCTTTACCTACGCAGTACTCGAACCCGCATCCTCAAGTTAACGCTTGGGGATGTTTTTTATTGCCAAGTCGAAGAAGGTCGTAATATCCCCTGCGCCAAGCGTGAGAATAATATCCCCGGGTTGGACGATTTGCGCAACGTGTTCCACTGCTGCTTGCACGTTCTCGACAAACTGTGCGTTTGGACCAATGGCCTGGGCAATAGTCTTGCTCGACATATGAGTATTTTCTGACCGGCCGTCAACATCGTACACTTCGAGAACAATGCAAACATCTGCTAGAGCAAGAACGGCGCTGAACTGCTTGGCAAAGGCCAGGGTACGGCTATGCAAGTGCGGTTGGAACACGCAAATAATTCGCTGATGTGGAAATGCCTGCCGGGTCGCTTGGAGCGTGGCTTGAATTTCGGTTGGGTGGTGGGCATAATCGTCAATAATTGTTGCGCCTTTCCACGTCCCGCGGTTTTCAAAACGCCGCCACGTCCCTGGGAAAGCGGCAACGGCTTTCTGGCACACGTCAAAAGGAATGTGCAAAGCCTGGGCGACGCACAAAGCCGCGAGGATATTCCGCACGTTATGCTCGCCGTAGAGCTGCGTCGTCAGCGGACCATTGTATAAACCAGACACCGAAAAGCTTTGTCCACCGGTGATTGTTTTACTATCGCTGGCTCGAAGGTCGCCAGCCTGCAAACCAAAAGTCCGGACCGGCGCGCGGGAAACCTGCTGCAGCAAAAGCGTACTTGCGTCTTCGGCATTGAGCGTTACCGTGCCGCTGGTTGGTACGTGGCTGACGAAGGTTTGAAAAGCGTGTTGCAGATCGGCCAGCGTGGGATAGATATCAACATGTTCGTGGTCGACATTCAGTACCACGGCGTGCTGGGGCTGGTACAGGAGAATGCCTTGGTTGTACTCGTCAGCTTCAATGAGCAGGTCTGGCCCTTTACCAAGACGTTCGTTGGTATCGCCAAAAAGCCGAACGCGCGTGCCAACGACTACGGTCGGGTCGCGCTGGGCCTCTACCAGGATATATGCAAGGAGTGCGGTGGTGGTGGATTTTCCATGCGTACCCGCAACGGCAATGCCTTGCTTGCCCGCCAGAAGCACATTGAGCGCCTGTGGGTAGGTGGCTATTGGTAGAGCGCGTTCGGTGGCAATGTCGTATTCAGGATTTCCCGGATGCACCGACACTGTATGCACCACCATGTCGCAACCGGCTGGAACATTTTCGGCTTTGTGCGTACCAATATGCACGCGTGCGCCGTGGGCCGCAAGCCACTGGGTGGTTACATTTTCTTTAAGGTCCGAACCAGAAACCTGCTTCCCCTGCTCAAGGGCCCACTTGGCAATTGCCGAAATACCTATGCCGCCAATCCCGATAAAGTGTAGGTGTTGTGCTTTGTGGAGATTCATACGTAGGTTTGGATAATGCTGGCAAATCGCGGCGCACCGTCAACTTCCCAAAGTTTCTGCAATTGCCTGGGCACATCGGTCTGGTAGTGCGTATTGGCAAGTTGTGCCCGGACCTGCCCGGCGAGTATTTCTGGTGTCAGGGTGGACTCATAAAACACTTTTGCCCCGGCGCGTTCCAACTCGAGCGCGTTCGCTTCTTGCTGTGTCCCTGGCAAGGGAATAATAATTGGCGCCTTGCCAACGCCAATAACCTCTGCCAGAACATTACTCCCGGCACGGCAGAGGATAATATCGGCGACGGCATAGAGGTCGGGCAAGGAATCGTTGGTAAAAGGTATTTGCACGTACCCTTCGCGCTGCGTGGGTGGAGCTTTGTGTTCGCCGGTAATATGCAGGATATTGAGTTCTGCTGGCCAGGCGTGGACCCCGGCAACCACTAACTCGTTAAGGTGCTGGGCTCCAGAGCTGCCCCCAATAACGAGGAGGGTTGGCCAGCTAGCATGCAAGGCGTAAAGTGCTCGTGCCTTTGCAGCGTCGCCCTTAGTTACTGACTGGCGGAGTGCAAAACCAATCGCTATAGCGTGGCGTTGAAAAAGTTTTGCACGTTGCGGGGTCGCCGCCACCCGCACGGTCGCGAACACAGACATAATGCGGTTGGCAAGCCCTAATTCGACATCTTGCTGGTACAGCGCAACCGGTATGCGGAGTACCCAAGCAGCAATGCTCACGGGTACGGCAACGTAACTGCCGGCCGAAGCCACCACTCGGGGCCGACGCACTGCAAGACGTACGAAGGCGATGGTAAAAGCCAAAGGAAACACGCCAAGGTCAACCAACGTCCGTAGCGAAAAGTAGCGACGATATTTGGACGACACTATTGGCGCACACGCAAAACCTGCTTCCCGCACAACCATTTGGTCAAGCGCTTTGTAACTGGTCCAAAAGCACGACCTAAGCTCTGGTTGGCGTTTGCGCAATTCTTGAGCAACCGCAATGAGTGGGTTAAGGGAACCTAACGTACCCCCGCCGACGAAGAGGACGGTACTCATTGGCGCGCGGATTTACTAATGTTGAGGAGCACGCCCGCAGCCGCAAGTGAAAAAATGAGCGACGTACCGCCATTGGAAATAAAGGGTAAGGGTTCGCCGGTGAGTGGCAGCAGCGAAGTAAGCGCGCCGATGTTGACAAATGCCTGAATAATAAACCAACTCGTTATACCGACGACGATAAGCTGGCCCGTGGGGTCAGCCGCGCTGCGGGCAAGCCGCACCCCCCGCCAGAATAATGCTACGTACAGTGCGATAAGCCCGACTGTTAAAAAAAATCCGAGTTCTTCGGCGGCGACGGCAAAAATGGAATCCCCAGCCGCTTCGGGTAGGTAATTGTACTTTTGCAAACTCTGCCCGTACCCGCGGCCGAACAACCCACCCGAACCAATGGCGAGGAGCGATTGGTTTATGTGGTAGCCAGTGCCTTGCGCATCCCCTTCCGGGTTCAAAAAGACCGTGAGGCGGGCCGCCCGGTAAGGCGAGAGCTGGATGAGCAAAAGTACGCCCGTAATGACCCCAATCCCAATCCAGGCAAAAAGCTTTGCCGGCGCGCCAGCCACAAAGTACATAACAACCGCCGTGCCAATGATGACAATTGCGGTGCCGAGATCCGGCTGCAGCACCAGGGCAATGGTAATAAACGCGAGGATGGCCACGAAGGGCAAGAACGTTTGCTTGGCTTCTTCCCGATCCAGCCGAATTTTTGGAAACCAAGCAGCCAAGTAGACAATGAGGGCAAGCTTGACGGCTTCCGAAGGCTGGAAGAAAAAACCGCCAATCGAAATCCAACGGCGGGCACCCAAGAGCTCCGTGCCGATCCCCGGTATAAGCGGGAGCAGGAGCAGTACGAATGAGAAAATGAGTAAGAGCTTCGACCACTTTTGCAAACGGTGATAATCGTAGCCCATGAGGATGAACATGGCGCCGAGCCCCATGAGCAGTGCAATCGCTTGCTTCACCAGCATGCTGTTCGGGTCGCCGTACGTCTGGTACGACTCCACGCTGCTGGCCGAAGCTAGAAGAATAATCCCTACCGTGCAGAGGGCAAAGGTAAGCGAGAGGTAGACGGAATCGGCTCGGCGAAAGGCGGTGGTCATCGAAGTTTTTGTACGGCGCGGGTAAACTGTGCACCCCGGTCAAATTCGTTGCGAAACATGCCAAAACTAGCGGCGCCGGGAGCGAGCAGGATTGTATCACCCGGTTTGGATGAACGCCACGCTAAGGCAACCGCTGCCTGCATGCTCTGCACCACTGGATGTTTCGCGTGCAGCGCGGCGAGCAATTGCCCGGTGGCTGAACCGGCGAGGAAAATTGGCAGGGCCTGGCGCAAGCGAATTGCTTGAGCAAATGCGTGCATGGGTAGATGCTTGCTGGCCCCCCCGGCAATGAGAATGCACCGACCCGGTACGCTCTGCAGTGCCGCAATTGCTGCAACCGGGTTTGTTGCCGTCGTACTATTTATGAACGTGCGGCCCTTCAACTTGCGAATAACTTCAAAACGCTGGGGTACCCCTCGAAATGAACGCAGCCCTTTACGTATGTCGGCAAGCGAAAGACCTAGCACTTTGCCCGCGAGTGCAACGGTGACGGCATTACGCAGCATTGCCACGTCGTGTCCGCGCAGGTGCTTGGTTTGCAAAAGGCGAACAGCACGTTGACCCACGCGGAGCATAATCCAGCCAGCAGCGAGCCACGCGTGTGCAGCCCGTTGCGGCCGGTCACTCGTCCAGTACACTTTTGGCAGGGTAAGCTTGGGTGCAAACGTTCGCCACGCACTATCCAGCGGCAGGATGACTGGGCCAGGTGTACCGGCAAAAAGTTGCGCTTTTACTTTTGCATACGCTCGCATAGTACCGTGACGGTTGAGATGGTCGGCGTACAGGTTCGTCAAAATGCTCAAGCGCGGCTGGAGCGGCACGTCGCAGTGTTCGAGTTGGAAGGATGACACTTCCAGAACCACCGGGGTTTTGCCGTCACGCGCTTTGGGTATCTCTAAAGGTGAACGTTGTAAGTTACCAGCCAAGATCGGCTGCTGCTTTGCCAGGAGGTGCGCGATCCAGTTTGCCACAGTGGTTTTCCCTTTCGTGCCCGTCACGGCAATAATTGGGTTTGTACTCGAAGCGCGATAAAGGGCCAGGTCACTCGTCACGCGCGCGCCGGCCTTTCGGGCAGCTACCAGCGCAGGGTGGCGCGGCCGAACACCCGGGTTTGCAACAATGAGGTCGGCTGGGGGGAGCATTTTCTTCTCTGGCCATCCAAAGTGGTACGTCACTGGCAGACCCTTGAGTGCCACCCGGCTTGGGCGCAAGGCAGCAGCCGACTGTGCATCCACGACCTGGACCTGGGCATGCTGGGCAGCCGCAAAGCGAACGCTGGCCACGCCACCACCCAGTGTGCCAAGCCCGAAGACGACAACTCGCTTACCTCGGAGATCGTGGGGTGCAGCGTGTCGGGCTATGACCGTAAGATTGTGCTTGTCCGTTTTACCATCGCGACGTACAGAGGCCAGCCAGCGGTTGGTTTTTGTGCATGTACCCTCGGTTGCAATAGCTTGCTTGCGTACCCCCGCCAAACGTAGCTGCTGCTGCACTGCTGCGCGGAGGTTAATGTGGTAGACATTTTTTTTTCGAGTAACCACCCCATTGCCAAAGCCGAAAAATTGCTTTGCCCATTGCGGGTCTGCCGACGTGAAACAGCGTGCGCAAATGCACGGGCCAATCCACGCGCGTAAATCTTGCATGCGTACCCCGTGCGCTTGCAGCGTCGCTAGAGTTTTGGGCACAATACCGCGCACTACGCCTTTCCAGCCTGCGTGCACGCTGCCGATCCAGCCTGTGACCGGATCGTGCAAGAGCAACGGTACGCAATCGGCGGTGAACACGCCCAGCGCAAGGTTTGGCCACTGGGTGAGTAGAGCATCGGCCGCGGGCAAGTAGGTGGCAGAATTTTTCGCCCCGCTCCCCTGCTCGGCATCACTCACTATATGTATATGCGAACCATGTACCTGCCGGGCGAGGGTGAGCTCGGCCAGGGGAATATCCAGGCTACGTAAAAAGCGCTCGCGGACGGCGGCAACCACAGCGGACTTGTGACCGTGGAAGGTTAACGGCTGGTAGGCCAGCGTCGCCGTTCCGTGTCGAAGCCCAGGAAAACGTTTGAGGATACGTGAATGCAGCACCTTCATAGGTGCAGGATAGCATGGCTTTTCGCTGGCGTCAGAAGGTTCGGTCGACCAAATACACCACCACACCCAACACCGCCATCACTGCGGCAATGACCCAAAACCGCATGACAATTTTCGATTCTGGCCAGCCGATTGCCTCCAGGTGATGGTGGAGCGGGGCCGAGAGAAAGACTTTTTGCCCGCGCAATTTTTTCGAGCCGAGCTGGACAATGACGCTTCCAGACTCAATGACGAATAGTAAGCCAATGACTGGCAAGAGCAGGGCGGTATTCGTAAGCATGGCCACAATGCCAAGAGTAACCCCCAGCGACATCGCGCCCGTATCGCCCATGAAGAACCGCGCGGGCGGGATGTTAAACCAGAGAAAAGCCAGCAGCGCGCCGACAATGACCCCGCAGAATGTGGCGAGTTCGAACCGGCCTTGGGCAAAGGCAATAGCCCCGAAGGCAACGAAGGCGGCCAGCAACGTTCCGCCGGCCAGCCCATCCAGGCCATCAATCTCATTCACGGAGAAAGCCGTAGAGACAATGACAAAAATGAACAGCGGTACGTACCACCAGCCAATGTCAAAGTTCCCAATAAACGGTACGTGCAGCATGCTAAAATCGAGCTTCGTAAAAAACCACCAGGCGCCAACTATGGCAATAGCCATGTAGATGAGCAGCTTGTGGCGCACTTGCAAGCCTCCGCCCTTGGGCCCCCAGCCGCGGACATTGAAGTAGTCATCCACCAGACCCACCAGTGCCGATGCGACGAGCGCGGCGAGCGGTAACCAGGTTTGCTGCCGGGTAAGGAAGTTGAGTTCGTGCCAGAAACCCGAAGGGACCAGCTGCCGGACGGCAAAAAAGAGTAGTGCAAGCCCAAGGACGGTAAGCCAGATAATGACCCCGCCCATGGTTGGGGTTCCAGATTTTCGCTCGTGCAGTTTGGCGTAAATGGGCGCATCGCCCGCCGCGCGAATGGTTTTACCGAGTTTGTACCGGTAGAGTACGCTGGCCCACAGTGGCGTAAAACCAATGGCCACGACGAATGCCAAGGATGCTAAGAAGAAAACACGAATAACAGGAAGCTGATCGATCATACGCTTAGGTTGGCAGCTGCTGGTACTGTAAGAGGAAAATTGCCCACACCGTTCCAAGGTTAAGTAAGAACGTCGTAATGCGAATGAAGTGTACGGTCGGCTGGCTGTGTCGGCGCGCCCAAGGAATGAGCGCAAAAATATGGACGAGAGTGAGCACCGTAGCCGCAGCCGGAATAAGCCAGGCCTGCCACCAGGGTCCAATGCCGTCAATGCCAAACGGAATGCTATAATGCGTGACGACTTGCCCCGCTCCGATCGGAAAGCCATTGACGACCATGACCCACGCACCCGCAAGTGCAACACCCGAAAGCCCCAGCGTCCACCATTCGCCTCGTCCCCAGCGGTGGGGTCGATTTGGAACGGCGATCCCCCGGAAAATTCGCGTTACCTGTGTGATTGCGCTGCTCAGTATCATGGCTGTATTCCAGCTTACATCCATCCGCGGAGAAGTCCAAACAATTGATGAAGGCGTGCACCTGGCAGCCGGGGTGAGTTACTGGCAGACGGGTGATTACCGTTTAAATGAAGAACACCCGCCGCTCGTTAAGCTGCTCGCCGCCCTCCCCGTCATCCTCAGCAAGCCAAAGCTGGATTTTACCAGTGCGAGCTGGCAAGAAGGGAACCAGTGGGCTTTTGCTCGGGAAATGCTCTACCAGCGCGGCAATGACGCCGACCGGCTGCTCTTTTTGGGCCGCCTGCCAATGGTCGGCTTGTGCTTGCTCTTGGGGTTTATGCTCTACCTCTGGGGCCGCCGCTTGGGTGGCGACCTGGCCGGCATTCTGGCGCTGGGTTGGTTTAGCTTCGATCCAAATTTTCTCGCGCACGGCCGGTACATTACCACTGACGTACCTATTGCACTTGGCTACGCGGCAACGCTCTACCTGTTGCTCCGCGTACTCGAAAAATGGTCGTGGCAACGGCTGGCGGTTTTTGCCGCGGTGTTCGGCCTTACCCAAGTGACAAAGTTCTCCGCCCTTTTTCTCTACGCCATTCTCCTGCTGGCCCCGGTGCTGTGGTACTACAAATCCGCGAGCGTAAAAATAATCCTGCAACGCACTGCTGCCCTGCTGGGGGTGGGCATACTCGGCACTGCCCTGGCGGTACTCGTGGTCTACGGCGGCCAGGTCAAACGCGGGAGCGACGACCCCTGGGTGCAAGCGCTGTATCAAGAACGCCTGCGGGTTATTGCCGAACAGCGCCAAAACCAGCAACCCCAGGCAATTCAAAGAATTATTTCCCTCACCGACCCGGCACACCGCACGGGAAAGGTCGTGCAACAACTGGTTATGGAAACGCTAATCCCGGGGTGGTCGTATTTCAAAGGTATTGCCCTGGTGTTAAACCACGACTTCTGGGGCCACCTGGCCTACCTCAACGGCCAGCACAGCAACTTCGGGTGGTGGTGGTATTTCCCGTTCGCCGGCCTCGTCAAAACTCCGCTCGCCACGCTTATCATGTTCAGTTTGGCTATCGTTGCCCTGGCAAAGACCGGGCGCCAGGCGCCAATTTTGCACCAGCGCAGCATATACCTGCTCGCCGGTACCTGCCTGCTCTACCTGCTCTGGAGTATGACGAGCAATCTCAATCTTGGCCTCCGCCACGTTTTTCCGGTGTACGCCATTATTTTTGCGCTCATCGGGGTTTTCCTGGCAAATGTTTTACAAACCGGCAAGCACTGGCTCATGCTCACCAGCATTGGCATTAGCGCACTCTACATTACCTCCAGCGTCCTGGCGTACCCGACCTACACCGGCTACTTCTCCGAAGTCATTGGCGGCTCGGCGAACGGACCAAAATATCTCGTTGATTCGAATGTTGACCGGGGGCAAGATGCAAAACGACTGATTACCTACCTCCGGGCGCGAAATATTCCCTACGTCTGCATGAGCTACTTTGGCCAAGCGAGCCTCGACTACTACGGCCTGGATAATCGTTACCTGCCCACGGAAACCGACCCCCACGATACCGAAGCCATCCAGTGCGTAGTTGCCATTAGCGTTTACCAGTCTCCTCTCGCAAGACCGGGCATACGCCTGGCTACGCGACTACGTGCCGGATGCCAGGATCGGCGGATCGATATACGTCTACGATTTTCGTCAAGGCCGTTCCCCCGCCCGCGCTCCCGGACAATTTCGTTGACGCAACCTGCTGTTTTCAGTATAATTTGCATACCATGCAAAATAGAATGAGCGTATGAAAGCGGCGCAATTGGCAAAAATAATCGCCGAGGCAAATCTACTCGACGATGCCCAGCTCAAAGCCGCCACCGCCACCGCGGAGCAAACCGGGGCAGAACTCGACAAGTACCTCGTCGAGCAAAACGTCGTCACCGAGAGCGTACTCTACGAAGCCATTGCGGCGCATTTCAAGCTGCCTTTCGTCGACCTCAAGCAGGTAACCATCCGAAAGGACGTTTTAGAATCCGTACCCGAACCGCTCGTCAACGTGCACCAGGTGGTGGCGTATGACAAAGACACCAAGAAGATTAAACTCGCGACGCTGGATCCACGCGATCTGCAGACCTTTGAATTTATCAAGAAAAAAACTGGTCTCACGCCAGAATTGGCTATTACCACCCCGTCGGGCATCAAGAACGCCCTCGCCCAATTTCACAAAGGTCTCTCGGCAACGTTTAAAGAAATAACCAAAGAGACGCATGAAAAAGATGGGGCCGACAGCAAAGAACTCTCGGAACTTGCCGAAGACCTGCCCATTATTCGGATTGTGGACAGCATGCTCGAGTACGCCATTTTCGAAGCGGCATCCGATATCCATATCGAACCGCAGGAAGGCGACCTGATAGTGCGCTACCGCATTGACGGCCGACTCAAGCAAGTTATGACCCTGCCGAAGAACACGCAGGCCGGCATTATTGCGCGCATCAAGATTCTCTCCAACCTCAAAATCGACGAACACCGTTTGCCGCAAGATGGCCGCATTACCATGACCACCAAAGATTACAAAGTTGCCTTCCGGGTATCCATCCTGCCTGTATACGACGGCGAGAAAGCCGTGCTGCGCTTGCTCAATGAATCTGCCCAGGTGCTCACCCTCGAGCAGCTCGGCCTGCAACCCAACCCGCTCGAAAAACTCAAACGGAATATTAAGAAACCGCACGGCATCATTTTGGTTACCGGCCCAACCGGCTCGGGAAAAACTACCACCCTCTACACCGTCCTCAACATTCTCAACAAACCCGAGGTGAACATCTCAACCGTTGAAGACCCCATTGAATACCGTATGCCGCGCATTAACCAAAGCCAGGTAAACCCGAAAATCGGCTTTACCTTTGCCGGCGGGTTGCGCTCACTCCTGCGCCAAGACCCGAACATTATCATGGTGGGGGAAATCCGCGACAACGATACGGCCGAAATTGCGGCCAATGCGGCCATGACCGGCCACCTGGTGCTTTCGACCTTGCACACGAACGACGCCGTCACCGCCCTGCCCCGCCTGGGAGAAATGGGCGTGCCGTCATTCCTTATTGCCTCCACGACCAACATCATCATGGCCCAACGCTTGGTCCGAAAAATCTGCCTGCATTGCATTCAGAGCTATACCCTGACCAAAGCGGCGGTTGAAGATCTCAACAAGCAATTCAATGTGGAATTCATCCTTGGCACCCTGGAGCGCGAAGGCGCTATTGTTTCGGCAAAAACCCCGGTTGAATCGCTGCTTTTCTACCGCGGCAAAGGCTGCAAGCAGTGCAACCACGAAGGGTACAAAGGCCGTATCGGCATCTATGAAATCCTGGAAGTCACGCACGATATTGCCGACCTCATCCTCAATAAGTGCACCACCGAAGACCTGCGCCGCGCCGCCCAAAAGCAAGGGATGCTTACCATGGCCGAAGACGGCTTTATTAAAGCCAAGTACGGCATAACCACCATTGAAGAGGTGCTGCGCGTAACGAAAGAGTAATTATGGAATTTGCCTACAGCGCCAAAAATACCCAGGGTGGCACGGTCACGGGTACCCAAGAAGCAAAGGACGAACATTTTCTGGCCTCGCTTTTGCGGGTCCGCGGCCTGACGCTCATGAGCGCAAAATCCAAGCAGTTGGCCGTGAAAAAGAAATTTTCGCTGAACATTAGTTTTGGCGGGGTCCCTATTGTGCAGAAAATTTTCTTTTTGCAAAACTTGCAGGTCATGGTCCGCACCGGCTTCTCCCTGGGGCATGCCCTGGATACGCTTGCGCAGCAAACCGAGCACAAAGCTTTTAAGAAAATTATTCTGGAGCTCTCGCACGACGTCGAAGCGGGTACGCCGCTTTCTACGGCACTGGCCAAACACCCGAAAGTCTTCCCCGAGCTTTTCGTTAACATGGTCGCGGCCGGCGAGGTATCCGGGAAACTGGACGAGGTACTCATGCGTCTAACCCAGCAAATAAAAAAAGACCACCAGCTGGTTGCAAAAGTGAAGGGCGCACTCACCTACCCAATCATCGTGGTTTCGGCAATGATTGTCCTTGGTACGGCAATGATG
>ERZ1292623.591-Hain-H51-01um-R1-591-length-38503-cov-8_pt1 | contig 36537 bp, 38 predicted proteins | sample MGYA00564398_ERZ1292623 | MGnify/ENA primary metagenome ERZ1292623 (study PRJEB36523, sample SAMEA6512633) | groundwater metagenome | collected 2019-01-07 | study: AquaDiva: Metagenomics assemblies of 32 groundwater samples
AAACTTCTTTTCCCGCTTATTTTATAATATGTTATGAATAATTTATGCCTCATTTTTACCCACACTCTTTCCTGAAGAGCCAGAAGATTTTTGTCAAGAAAAAAAACGGAGGCTTTATAGTCTAAAAATGGAATGGCTTATAAAATGCAAGGTTTTGTAAAGTATTAATTAGAGAAATGTCAGTTTTGTTTTACCGCTGCTTTATTATTGTTCGTCAAACCGAGGTCATTGACAACTTCTTTGATTATACTTGCATCAATCCTCAGTTTTTTTCTTAAAAATCCCTCTAACAAGGAGTTGTCGCATATTGTATTGATAAGCCTTGGTATACCGTGGGAGTAATTATGAATAGCCTCTAAAGCATCCTTTGTAAAGAGCTCGCTGCTGCAGCCAGCTATCTTTAGCCTGAATTTTATATATTCCTCTGTTGTGCTCTCCTCAAATGACTGGAGTTTAAACCTCATTGCTATCCTCTGCTTTAACGGCTCATCAAGCGAAAGGCATGAGTCCAGCTCCGGCATCCCGAAGAGCACAAAGGTTATAAGCTTATTTCCGTCTGTTTCAATATTTAATAAGCCCCTGAACTCCTCCATCAATTCCTTGGTCTGGAGCATCTGTGCCTCATCTATTAATACTACTGCCTTTTTCCCTTCTTCATGAATCTCTATCAAACGCTTGCAAAGCTTGCTCAGAAGCTCTGTCTTGTCATCAGGCAGCTCTTCTACGCCGAGCTGCGTAATTATCTTTTTTAGCAGCCATTCAGGGGTAATGTTTGCATGTATAATTACAAGAAGCGCTGATTCAAATTCCTTTTCGCTTAATTCATCAAGCATCCTCCGGGCAAGTGTGGTCTTCCCTGTGCCGATGCCTCCAACAAGCACAGCAAGCCCCTTCATTGTATTAATGGCATATTTTAGCCTTAATAACGCCTCTGAGTGCTGCGCGCTGTTATAATAGAACTTTGTATCAACAGTATTTGTAAAAGGCTGTTCCTTTAATTTATAAAATTCAAGATAACTCATCCTTATAACCTCTCACCTTTAGTCCTTTGTCTTTAGCCGTTGGCCGTTGGCCTTTAGCCTCTTGCCCTTAGCCTTTGGCCTTAATTATATATACGAAACCTTGCCCTTTTTGCTCTTCTTAGCGCTTGCAGCGGCCTCTGCATCCTTGACTATAATCGGCTCAGGCTCCTCATGTTTTTCATCAATAATCTTTGACGCTATTTTCTCAGGCGCCGCCCTCTTCTCCACTAATTTAATATCTTCCTTTATTTTTTTCTTTGAAGCGTGGCTACCTTTTAGTTTATCTATCTTCTCTGCCACATCCCTGAAATTTACATCAATTCCATATGCATCCATAAATGCCTTGTACGCCTCTTCCATTTGACCCATCTCTTCATATAATACGCCAATGTCATATTTTAAAGAAAGATGCTCTAATTCATTATATCTGGGGTCATCTATTGCCCTTTTTAATTGAGTAACTGCAAGTTGGTGCATTCCCTTTTCTTCGAAGCATAATGCAAGCATGCTGCTTGCATCAAAGAACCTTTCAGCGCCCTTGATGGCAAGCTGAAATTCACCTATTGCTTCATTGATCAGGCCCATTTCTTTATATGCAATGCCAAGGTTATAATGTGTTTCATGGTCCTCATCTCCAAGATATTCCTTTACGCCCTTTTTAAACTCATGGAATATATCGCTCAGCTCCATGTCTTTCAGCTCTTTTGACTCTGGTGCAGCAGGGGCAGCAGCCATTTCCTCTTTTAATTCTTCTGAAAGGTCAAAGAAATTTCCATCTTCAGCATCCTCTTCCTTTTCCAATATCTTAAAGCTTGCGCCGCCCTTCTTCACTTCTATATCAGCATCTTCTTTTTTCTCTGCAGCATGAGCAGCCTTCTTTTCTGGCTTAACGATATTGAGCAGTTTGCTTAATCTTTCCTTAACCTCCTGATTATCAGGCTGGATTGCGAGTATCCTTTCATAAATACCCTGTGCCTCCGGCGCTAATCCCTGCTGGCTATAAAAATCTGCCTCTGCAATAAATTCCTGGATATTTTCTAAAGAGACAGGCGGAAATTCTGCTGCCTTTTCAATTTGCGGAGCTTCTGAAATTACCGGCTGAATCTCCTCTACAGGCTCAAACGATTCAATAATTGGAATCTCAGCAACCGCCTCTTCAATCTCCTCAGCACGGACATGCTCAACCACTTCAGGTTCTTCAGCCGAAACAATAGATGCTATCCCCTCCAAGTCAAAATCAGTAAGTTCAACTGTCGGGATTCCTCTTTCTGCTTCTGCCTCTTCCTGCGGCATCTCTGCCTGTTTTATCAAAGGCGCCCCTCCAAGCTCGCTTAATCTATTTCTCACCTTTTCGTTATCAGGGTCTAATTCAATGGCCTCTTTTAATACCTCTTCTGCCTTCTTGATATCCCCTTTTTCATGATGCAGCCTTGAGATTACTATGCACTCTTCTACTGCCTTCGGGGTATTTCCCTCTATCTTGTAAATATCCTTTAGCTTCTTATGCGCCTTCAGCTCGCTTGGCTTAATCCCCAAAATAAGCTCTAACTGCTCAATGCTCTTATTTGTAAGCCCGTATTTAAGATATACATCAGCCTCTGTATAGTAACCATCAATCTTTTCTGCATCCTCATCTGATATTGCCTGTTCCTCAACAGCAGCAAAAGGCTGCATAACAACAGGGGCCTCTTTAATTTCTGGTTTAATCTGCGGTTTAATCTCAGGCTTTATCTCTGCCTTAACCTCAGGCTGAATTACCTTTTCAGGTTTTACGCCTGCTTCTAACTGTGCCTCTTTTTCTGGAGCCTTTTCCTGCGGCCTCTCCCTTGCAGAAATATCATCTAATCTCTTCTTTGCCTCAATGTTATTTGGGTCTATCTTCAGGACTTCCCTATATACATTTGCAGCCTTCTCCAAATCAGACTGCTCCAAATAGATATCTGCAATAGACAGGTACTCTGCTATCTTGCCGCCCTCATTGCCTGTTTTTTCATAAACATCAATGAGCATTGTGTGGGCATCAATGTTCTTATTATCTGCCTCAAGGATATCCTGAACTATCTTTTTTATCTTGTCAAATTCCTGTTTCTGGGCGCAATCATCAATAATAGCCTTGAATTCGGAGATAGCATTGCCATATGCGCCCTTTTTTAAGAAAACATAGCCTAATCTCTCATGATGTGCTGGTTCAGCCGGCTCCAATGTTATCATATGCCGCAAACCTTTTTCAGCCTTTGCATAATCGCCTGACTTGGTGCATGCATCAATAAACAGATTCAGGGTTTTTACATCGTCCGGCCTCTTTTCAAGAATGCCTTCGAGTATGTTTATGCCTTCCTGCAGTTTATCCTGTTTTAACCTTAGATTCCCTATTCCAAAGGCAGCCTTTCTGTTATCAGGGTCAATGGAGAGCGCCTGATTAAAAAAGCTCTCAGCCTCTTTGACATCATTATTTTTCACATATACTTCTGCAATCTTATTGTATTCATCTGCTGCGTCCTTCTTAAGGCCCTCTTTAAGGCACATCTCTGCAATTCTCTGATGAACGTTGATATTGTCAGGCTCTAAGTCTGCAATCTTCTTATATACAGCGACAGCCTGCTTGCTCTGCCCCAGCTTTTGGTAGAGCCTTGCAGCCTTCAGATAATCGTCTCTTGCATTGCCTATCAAACCCCTCTCTGCATTAAGCGCAGCCAATTTTAGATACACCTCTATATTCTCAGGGTCTATCTTGTTGACCTTTTTATAGAGCGCTATTGTTTTCAGGGCAAAGCCGGCCTTGTAAAATGAATCGCCTGCTTTTATATACGCTGAGACTGCTTCCTGAATAGAGTTATTCCTAAGATACAGGTCGCCGATGGTATTATAGATATTACCGTCATTCGGGCTTTCCTGGATGAGCTTCTGCCACTCTTCTATGGCCTTGTCAAGCTGGCCTCTGGCAGTATATTTTTGGGCATTTTTTAATATGGTATTTTTATCTAATGCCAAGCGAAATCCCTCATTTTAAAGAATTTTTTACTTCTATATATAAAAATTATCATATTTTCAACTAAGTGTCAACTTAGATTTGGTGATTTCTTAACAATAATAAAACCAAAGCAGTAAACGCAACCTGTTGAAAGCTAAGACTTTTTATACTATAAACTCATAAATTATCGCTAATCTCAACAATTGGATACGCAACATTGCTTATATACGAATTTATCCTCCTTAAATTGCTTAATACATCAAGATGGATGGAACTTGTATCAATAGACTCCTTTAGGCCTTTGTGAAGCCTCTGTATATGCGCCTGCCTCAATTCCCTTTCCATTTCAGCAAGCTCTGCCTTGTTGGCAAGCAGCTTCTTGGCAAGGCCTGCATCACCGCTGACAAATGCCGAGACCCCTATTTCAAAATTTTCCAATATCTTTTTATAAAATTTTTCTATCTCGTTAATGCCATCATGTGAAAAGACAAGGCCGTTCTTTACCTTTTTCTTTGCCAGCTCCATCAGGTTTTTATCAACTACATCTCCGATATTTTCAAGGTCGTTTATGAAAGCAAGCAGGTCTTGCTCCACCTTGCTCTGCTGCGGCGTAAGGCTTTCATTGGATAATCTGGTTAGATACAGCTTTATCTCCCTGTCAAGAAGGTCAACATAATCGTCTCTTTTTTCTATGCTGTCTATCATATCAGGATCGTCCTTTTTAAATACTATTATGCTGTCTCTAAGCATCTCATGTGCAATATCAGCCATCCTGAGCGCCTCCCTCTTTGCCTGGCCAAAGGCAAGCACAGGAGAGCTCAGCACCCTTTTATCAAGATATTTTGGGGCAAACTTTTTTTCCTCGCCAGGCCTCTCAGGCACTATCTTTGTTATTACATCTGTCATAACAGTGGTAAAAGGCAAAAAGAAGATGGCGATTGCGCCATTAAACAGCGTATGTGCATTTGCTATCTGCCTCGGCACATCATCGGTCATAGAAATAACAAAATCTGCAAAGGGCTTTATAAAAGGAAAGAATATAACCACGCCTAAAACCTTAAATAGTGTATGGGCTGCTGCAACGCGCTTTGCCTCAATGTTTGAGCCTACGCTTGAGATAATGGCAGTGGCGCAGGTGCCGATATTTGCGCCAAAGATAAGGGGTATCGCTGCCTCAATGTTAATTAAGCCCTGAAGACCGAGCGCTAAGGCAAGGCCGATAATGGCAGCGCTGCTGTGAACAATGGTTGTAAATATGGCTGAGATAATAAGACCCAGCAAAGGATTTGCAAGCAATGCCATAAGCACTGATTTAAACAGCTCGCTGGACTTTAAAGGCATAAGTGAGTCAGACATAATTTTTATTGATAAAAAGATAAATGAAAAACCAAGGATACCCTCGCCTATATTCTTTAAAAACCTGCTCTTTGCAAGAAGCATCATAGTGATGCCGATACCAACAAAGAGTATAGCGTAATCATATATCCTGAACGCAAGAAGCTGAACAGTGATTGTTGTGCCTATATCAGCGCCGAGTATTACGCCGATTGACTGCGGAAGCGTCATCAGACCTGAGCCGACAAAGCCGACAAGCATAATAATTGTTGCTGTGCTGCTCTGCAAAAAAACTGTTACAATGATTCCGACACCAAGGCCGAGAAAGCGATTCTTAGTCAGGGAGCTGACTATTGTCCTCAGCCTTGCGCCTGCTGCCCTTTGAAGCCCCTCGCCGGCAAGCCTCATCCCGTAAAGGAGAATCGCCATGCCGCCGAACAGAGAAAAAAGCATAAGGTTAGTCATATAATCCCTTTTTATATCTGCCTAATAAAACGCCAAGATACTGGCCTGAAAAGGATACTGCTATTAAATACAGGATATACCAGCTTCCCAATCCCATCTGCAGCCTGATTGGGATAATAATAAGCACAGGAATATGGATATATAAAAACCATTTTAATGAGAAGCTCTTTGTTCCAGCCCTTAAAACACCGAAAAAAAGATTCAGCAAAAATGCAAAAAAAGTAATAATTAGAATTGCCACAATCAGATTACCTTATCCCAATGACTGCCTGAGCCGTGCCGCCTCAATAATCTGCTCTTTGGGATCCTTCTTCTCCTTCCATAGGAAATATATATTTGATGTGATGTTCCTGTGTATAAAATGCCTTGTATCTGTCGGCCCGAGTTCCCTGCCGATGAATTCCTCTATTAGCTTTATATCCTCTGCAATGCCGCTCCATGCCTTCTCTGTCTTTGACAAGAAATAGAGGTTCTCCTTATTAAGATAGCTCCCTGCCATAATCATATCAGGTATAAGATTTTTATAAAATATCTTAAGCTCTCTATCAAGCTTCTTCTTTATCATCTCCCTGATTCCTCTGCCAACGCCAATCAGCTCAGGAGGTATGCCGAGGGAATACAATGCTGCTGTAAAGGTAATGGCGCGTGGAAGCCTCTTTTTGCCAATGCCCCTTGAATAGCCAAAGAGACCGATATGGAGCATCCTCTCCCTTCTCCTTGGGATATGCTCTGAAAGGCTGTTTATAGTGCCTGCAATCTCCTCAATGGTTTTGCAATAATAATTGCTGAATATGGATATAAGCCTTTTTCCATTTTTTATATCTGTCAAAGAATAGGATCTTGGAGTGCCTGTCTTTAACATCTTGTTTAAGTATCTTACAGCCTTTCTTGACTCATCAGCAGGATAGTCGTATCTGAATGCAGACTGTATTGTTACTGTCCTTATTCCGCTGTATTCATCAAGGAAATTTTTAAGCGTAAAAGGCGAAAGCCCTCCCCTGAACGGCAGAGCGCCAACGCCGATAATCGGAAACACTGGGACACCGCTCTCTTCGCTGAATTTATAAAATTCAGAAAGCGCAATCTTCGCGGCAATAGTTGCAGAGACTAATCCTGCGTTTAATGCAGGATCAGAGCGAGCAATAAAAGGCCTCAGATATTCCGGAGGAGACTTATATTCCTTTTTGTGAAGCCTGACATAATCAAGCAGAATCTTCTTTGATGAAACAAGCTCATTAATCCCCTCAATCAAAGGAATCACCCTCAAATAATCAAAGACCTTCACCTTTTCGCCAAATGCCTTATCCTTAAACTTTGCTATCTGGGCAAAGGTTTTTTGTAAATATATCAGTTTCTCTGCCTTGTCTGTCATAGGCAGAATTACCTCAAAGACAGGAGGGCTTGCAACCTTCAGGGCATTTGAAAAATCCACAGATGTCAGTATTGCCATATATGCCCTTGCTATCCTGTAGCCCTTTTCAAGCCATATATTTGGAAGGCGGAATGTAAGAAACATATCCTTGCCAAGCTGCCTCTTCTTAAAGAAGGTGTAGTATGTGGTAAAGAGCTTGTCAACAACAGCCTCATCAACATGCTTCCCCTCCCAGTCCCACATATACTCCTCGCACATGTAATCGCGGTAGGACCTGAACGCCTCCTCCACCTCTTCTATGGTGCTTATAAAGGGGTCTTTATTCTCCTTCCAAAAAGGCGCAGAGACATTATCAGGATGCTGTGTTGCCATTGTTGCAGGTATTTTTCTTTTTATCTGTGGCTTTTTCATATTTGCATGAATTCAACAGTTTAATGTATAATTATATCAGAAAGAGGCAAGAATGTCTTTACAAAAACCAAAGATGCTCCTTCATATCTGCTGCGCGCCATGCTCAACTGCTGTTATAGAGCGGCTGAGGGATGAATTTGACATCACAGGCTACTTTTACGACCCGAATATACACCCTGAAGAAGAATACATCCGCAGGCTTGAAGAGACAAAGGGATTATACAATAAACTCAGCATACCTTTAATTGAAGCGCAATATGATGCTGAAATATGGTTTGAATTAACAGATAATCTCAAACATGAACCAGAAGGCGGCAAGAGATGCGAGCTTTGCTATGACATGCGACTTGAAAAGGCAGCCGGATTTGCAAAAGAAAACGGGTTTGATATCTTTACAACTGTGCTTTCAATAAGCCCGCATAAAAAGGCAGCAGTGATTAACAGTATTGGCAAAAGGCTGTCTGAAAAATATTGTATAAAATTTTATGAGGCTGATTTTAAAAAGAAGGACGGCTTTAAAAGGAGCCTTGAACTAAGCTGGGAATATAGTTTGTATAGGCAAGGTTACTGCGGATGTGTCTACAGCAAACGGCATCTGTAAAAACGAGATAACCTAGCCCCTACTTATCTTCTTTCTTGCACATCTCCATCTTTTTTAGGATATTATCCAGATATTCCTTGCCCTTTTCCCGCTCCTGACCGCCTACCTTTTTTATCTTTGAAAGGTCAAAGACATCGCCAAGGCACTTCTCAGCAAACTGACACCACTCAACACATGACGGCGGCTTAGGCTCATCAGCATGCCTGAAGATATCAGTGCCGCACTTAGGACATTCAATCTTAGGCTCATCAGCGAATATCTCTGTCTCATACCCGCACTTTCTGCACTTCACCTCTTCAGGCGGCGCATCAAGCATTGTCCTTGTTCCAGGGCATTTGATCTTTGGTTTTTCAGCCTTCTTTTCCTCTGCCATAATAATTACCTCTTGATTTCATAATAGCAAAATTTTGAGGGGTGAGTCAAGGAAAGAAAAGAACTGAAATAAACATTAACCGATAAACAATGTCTTAAGACCTTGATGTGTTGCGGCCTTTTCCTGCTTCATATCTGATGTAACAAAAACAAGGTTGATATTTACAGCTTCCTGAAATAATAGGGCTGATGCAATATGGATGGCGTCAAGCGCCCTAACGGTAGATTTCAAGGCAATCTCTTCTGCCATTTTTATGACAACATCAGCCAGCTTAACAATCTCAATACAGGATAAATCCTCTCTTATGTGGTTTACCAATCTTTCAATTTCCTTATCGGTAATCTCACCATCTCCCCTTTTTCTGGATAGGGCTGAAAAACATTCAGTAAGCAGGATAGCAGAGGAAAGGATACGGTTTTTTACAGATAATCTTCTTGCTTCTTCGGATGCATCTTCTTTTATATAAAGCTTCAGGTATGTGCTTGTATCAAAATATGTCCATGGAAGATTCATTTAATCCTGTCTTCCCTTTCTTCTGACACAATCTCTGAAAGAGGCTTGCCTTTAATTGTTATTAGGTTATGTAGAGGAAATTTGCCTTTTGTTCCCCGTTTTAAAATGCCCTGCTCCTCCAAAACCCTTATCCTGTCCTCTGGAGTCTCTTCTTTTTTAAGAAGCGGTTTAATGATAGCAATGGGTTTTCCCCTGTCAGTTAATATAACATCCTTACCGCCTTTTACTATCTTTATGTATTTTGAAAAGCGCTGGTTTGCTTCCCGCAGCCCTATCTTTGCCATCCTTACCTCCATATGTAGTGATGTAGTAACATTATAACAAACATCCTTTTCCTATGTCAAACAAATAATCCCTGCTTTAATGGCACAAAAAGAATATTTATTCTCAAGATAATAGCGGTTGTTCTTGTTAATTTCATATCACTTTACCTCTACACCACCCACGGTATAAACCTGTACTTCACCTTTTTCATATACTCCCTGTATTCCTCAAACTTGCCGAGGTGCCGTTCTTCTGTAATTGCGCGGAGGATGTATAGGAGGTTCCACATAAGATGGCCAAAGAGAAAATCAATTCTCCAGAACTCCCTGTAAAACCCTGCCTGAACCCACCAGAGCAGAAGTTTAAAGGTTGTGCCCGGGTGCCTTATTATTCCATACAGCCCTCTTGTCTGAAGTTTTTTGAATGTAATATTTGCAATAGAAGGGCCAAGCGAGCAGTCAGCATATACATGGAAAATAAGAACTGTTATCTCCAGTATCTTAATAAAATAGATAAAGGTAATATCCTGAATAAAGATTGAATCAGGATATTTGCTTGCAGCAAATGGGCCGAAAGGAAAGAGCGAGCCTGTAATATTATTCAATGGCGCATAACAGGCAAGGCACACAAGCCAGCCGCCGGCTGTCATATCAATTGAACGGCTTCTGTTCTCTATCCATCTTGATTCAATGCAATAGCTCATAGAGGCATTTAGAGTATCTGTAAGCCATAGGATAGCTGATGTCCACATTAATATTGTAAGCAAGTCATAGCCCCTGAAATTGTTGTCAGAGTATACTATAGAATCATTGATGTTTACATATACCTGTATCACCATGAAAGGGATAAAATAGCCCCTCATAAGAAGATTCAGCAAAACCTTTTTGTTGTATTGTTTTTTTAAAACACCAAATATGGCTCTGCTTTTGTTCCTTTGGAAAATTCTTAAAAATATCTGCTTAAAGATATGTATAATCCTTATTGCAGGGTCATAAAAATCCTCTTTTGCAGAGGACTTGAATATCAGTGTCACAAAGAAATACGGCAGGCCGAACATCAGGTATAATTGAAAAAAATACGAAAAAAAGACAAGGTTCTTTTCTACCTGTTTATAGAGCGGATGCAGCTCATAAAACTTAAAGCCGGCGTAGAGGACAACAAGCCAGACAAGATACCGTGCTATTGATTTTTTTACTAATGGATAGAATTCTATCTTTTTTTGAACGGAAAAATGGCTGCTGCCTTTTCTCTGCCTGATAAAATTAATAATCCCATAGATTACTGCCAGACCTAAGACTGGAACAAAGAAATATTTGTCGTGGGTTCCAATTTCTCTGAATATGAGAAATGAAAAAATAGAAATCAGGAAGGTTGATAATACAAACAGATGTGGTGAGATGTTATTATGCATTTATGTCAGAAACTTACACCCTTTGAATCTCCCAATATCTCCTTTAGCTTATCAGAAGCCTCTGTCTTTTTGTTCTCCTTCTTTGCCGAGTACTTACTGGTAATAACCTCAAATCCTTTATAAAAGGCTTCTTTTTTCCCCTCTGGAATCCTCAATGCAAAACCTTTGGGGATGTAAACCCTTGAATCAATTACATCACCCTGCAAGGCCAAATTTAATTTTTTTATCTCGTCCTTTGAAATGCTGCAATACCTCTCTATATCCCTTAAGAACATGCTCCTCTCAATCTGCACAACGTCAAATTTCAACGGCTGTTTAATTGATATATCCCCAAAATAGTTCTTATAATTATTTACAACGTCTAATGCTGCAAGAAACTCTGCATAAAAATTCTTTGAGGCAAATCCGAATCTCCTCTGGTTGTAGTTATTGATTATCTCTGGAAGGTGCGTGGAATTGGTTTTTTTCATTGCCTTTATTATGCTGTTTGGGCCATGATTATAAGCGGTAATAGCCAGCGGCCAGTTTCCAATAGATTCATAATTTTTTGTAAGGAATTTTGATGCTGCGATTGTTGCCAATAGCGGGTCGCGCCTTTCATCAACTATATTGTTGATTATCAGATATCTCTTTCCAGTAGCCTTTAAAAACTGCCACACACCTGCAGCGCCTGATTTAGAATAGGCATAGGGATTAAACATAGATTCAACAAAGGTGAGCCTTGTCAGCTCCATTGGCAGGTCATATTCCTCAAATATCCTTTCCATTTCAGACAGGTATTCACCTGAGTCAATAATCCCTTTAATAAAAAAGTCCTTCTGGCCGGACTGCGCCCTGACCCTTTTCCCCCTCCTGTCCATCACAAATTTATCTTTATCCTCTATACTGCGAAACATCTCATAAACCCGCTTTTCCTCATCACTCAGATTCTCTACATTCAAATCTTTTTTGGATAATTTAATGAGGATTTTCTTGTAGTAATCCTTAACCTCTTTACTCTTTCTCTCCTTTATCCTTTCTTTGGCCCTTTCAGATATATCCTCGTCTTTAAGATAAGCAAAGTCTAAATAGGAATATGTAATGCCCATGAATCTGCCGTCATGAATAACAACCTCATCAGATGTATATTTTGCATATATCTTTTTCCAGAATTCAACATTTTCTTTTAATTCTGTTGGAATCGGGAATATTGCATTTTGACCCTCCTCAACAAAATAATCTGCATCTGACTCCTCCTGCTCCTGCGCAGATATATCAAAATTCTCATCAGGCCTGATGCCGACAGTCATCAAAAAGACCATAAGCGCAATAAAATACCATCTCTTTTTAATATTAAAATTATATGCCTTTTTTGTTAATTTCCTTGCCATTTATACCACTTCCCTTATATTATGACTATACCAGACAAACCTATTTGAGTCAAGAAATGTAACAAATTGAATTAATTATGTTTTTTATTAATTAGATTATATTGACAAAATATAACTCTATGATATATTTATAATGAACATTCACTTGAATCTATTAGGAGCACGATGGAAGAGATACCTTTATCTGGAAATATAAGGGATTACAGCCTGCCGCAGATATTAGAATCTTTACAAAGATTAAAGAAGACAGGCATACTAAAAGTTAAGGCCAGCGGTGTAGAAAAGGCGGTCTATTTAAAAGACGGGCAGATTGTCTTTGCCTCTTCAAATTTAATAGAGGACAGGCTTGGTGAAATGTTAGTCCGGGCAGGCAAGATTACCCCCCAGCAATTGACAACAGCAGGCAAGATATTAAAAGAGACAGGAAAAAAATTAGGCGCAATAATGGTAGATGCCAGCTATATAACACCCAAACAGCTCTTCTGGGGACTGAAATTTCAGGTTAAAGAGATTATATTTACACTTTTTCTGCTTGATGAAGGCGATTATAAATATACTGACGGCGGCTATTCAAATGATATAATAGTGCTTCACTTAGACACAGCAGAGCTGATTACAGAGATAATCCAGAAGATGGAAAAGGTGGGATAACATTAAGACAGCAAGAGAGCAAGAGAGCAGAAGAGCAAGAAAAACAGAAGGGATGATAAAAGCCCTATTATACCTTTCTTTAATTCTAATATTTTCATCCTGTGCTACGCCAAAATCCATTGACAGCCTGTTAATCCTTCCCACACCAATACAAAACCCAAAATATACTGTTTCAGGCAATACCATCATCTATGAAGACAAAAATATCTCAATAGTAGTAAAACACCTGAACCCGCTAATGCTTAACAACTACTATCAGGAAAGAAATCTTATAAACCCTTTTGCTGATTTTCCAGCAGATAAAAAATTCACAATATTTGCTGTCAGATTTTTAAACAATTCAAAGGATAAGATAACATACAATCCAATGATGTCTGCAATCTTTGAAGGAAATGAAAAACCTATACGGCCGATTGATGTTACAGATTTTTATATGCTCTTAAGCGAAGACCCGAATGTTGAAGCAAGAATGAAGATGATTAAGAAGACCGCCTATGATGTCCAGTTCGTCCTACAGAACGGAGAAAAAAAAGATGCGCTCCTGATTTTTCCTGCAATTGACCTTTCAACAAAGGTTGTAATATTAATGCTTAAGGATGTATATTTTGGCTTTAAATGGGCTAATATACCCTTTGCATTTGATGTTACGGAAAAGAAAGAAGAATAATCAGAACAGAGGAGAGATAATTAATTATCTCTCCTCTGTAAACGGCAGAAGCGCAATGTTTCTTGACCTTTTTACCGCAGTTGACAGCACCCTTTGATGTCTTGCACAGTTGCCTGAAATCCTTCTCGGCACTATCTTTCCCCTATCAGATACAAAATTCCTTAGAGTCTGAATATCTTTATAATCAATGTCATCTTTTTTTTCTGCACAGAATCTGCAAACTTTTCTTCTTTGAAAAACCCTTCTTTGTTCCATATATTACTCCTTATAAAATATGTCCTATAGGACTTATATGACCGATTCTTAAAAATTAAAATGGCACATCATTATCAACGATGTCTGGTTCTGCAGGGGCATCAGTCTTCTCCTGACCTGCTTGGCCTACCCCGCCTTTCTTTGGCATAAACTGAACCCTTTCAGCAACAACCTCGTGCTTGCTCCTTTTCTGGCCTTCATCTGTTTCCCATCTCCGCTGCTGCAGTCTGCCGTCAATCAGAACACCATTCCCTTTGCCAAGATATTTGCTGCAATTTTCAGCCTGCTTGCCGAATACAACAATATCTATATAGCTGACCTCTTCTTTTGTCTCCTCGCCCTGCTTGTACTTTCTGTTGACAGCAATAGCAAAACTTGCAACAGGTGTGCCGTTCGGGGTATAGCGAATCTCCGGGTCCCGTGTAAGATTGCCTATTAATATAACCTTATTAAAGCTTGTCATTTTTATACCCTACTCTTTTACGATTTCTGAAGATTCTGCTGTTTCAGAAGATACTGTGTCTTTGCCTTTTTCAGCTACAGGTACATCCACAGTCTTTGCTGGTTTTTCCTTTGCCTCTGGCGCTGTCGCAGGCTTTTGAAGAACAATATCGCCTTTTAGCTTAACTGTAATGAATTTAATTACAGCATCGTTGAGTCTGTAGTTCCTCTCAAGCTCCTTTACTAAAGGACCTTCAGCCTTTAAATGTAAAAGCACATAGTGTCCCCTTTTGTGCTTTTTAATCTCATAGGCCAGCTTCTTTTTACCCCAGTTTTCAACATTGATAATCTCGCCACCGCCAGTGGTGATTATCTCCTGCATCTTCTGGATTACCTTTTCAGTCTCCTCATCCGACAGTGTCGGTTTAATAATAAATATTGACTCATAGGTACTCCTCATTCTATCACCTCCTCATGGCTTTAATAGCCCTAAGCATAATAACTTAGAGCAAGGACTTGACACATCGCGTCAAGCCCAAGGGGTTTAAAACAGAGCCAAGATTTCTCTTAACTCTTAGTTCTAATTTATAAGATTTTTATCACATCTGCCTGCTAAAATCAACTAAAAACTACACTGAAAACCTGAAATAGATTATATCGCCGTCTTTTACAGGATAATCCTTGCCTTCAAGCCGTATCCTGCCTTTATCCTTTACAGCCTGTGCAGAGCCGAGCGAGGTTAAATCACTGTATGTCATAACCTCTGCGCGGATAAAGCCTCTTTCAATATCAGAGTGTATCTCTCCAGCAGCCTGCGGAGCCTTTGTGCCTCCTGATATAGTCCATGCCTTTACCTCGTCTTCGCCTACTGTAAAAAAGGTTATCAAATTTAGGAGCTTATAGGCTGTTTTTATGAGCGAATTGAGGCCAGGCTCTTGTACGCCAAGGACATTTATTAGATAATCCATCCTCTCATTTTTATCCATCTCTGCAATCTCTGCCTCTGCCTTGCCGCTGATTACTACAACCTCTGCCTTCTCTGAAGCAGCTATTGACCTGACAATATCCACATAGCTGTTTCCTTTTACAATATCCTTTTCAGAGACATTTGCAATATAAAGAACAGGCTTGTCTGTTAAAAAATGGCATTCTTTTAAAATCCTTTTTTCTTCATCAGAGTATTCCATGCCCCTCACTGACTCGCCCTTTTGAAGCCTGTCTTTAAGCTTTTTTATAAACTCCATTTCAGCAACTGCCTTTTTGTCACCTGACTTTGCTGACTTTTCAACACGGTTAAGCCTTTTTTCTATTGTATCCATATCAGCAAGTATCAGCTCCATGTTTATAATCTCTATATCCCTTTTGGGATCAACATTGCCTGCTACATGGACAATATCAGGGTCTTCAAAACATCTTACAACATGAAGAACAGCAGCAACCTCCCTGATATGGCCGAGAAATTTATTGCCAAGCCCTTCACCCTGGCTTGCACCCTTGACTAAACCAGCTATATCTACAAACTCAATAACAGTTGGCGTAAGTTTTTTTGGCTTATACATCTCATTAAGCCTGCTCAACCTTCCATCCGGAACCTCCACCACGCCAATATTTGGGTCTATAGTGCAAAAAGGATAATTTGACGCCTGTGCGCCTGCTGATGTCAGCGCATTAAATATGGTTGACTTACCGACATTCGGCAGTCCTACTATTCCGCATTTGAAGCCCATTAATTTATATACCTCAAAAAACATAGAGGACTGGCATTAAATCACCAGTCCTCCAATGACTGATTACTTCATATTAAACAATGTTACCGGTAGAAGCCCGTAGGCACGAATTTATTCGTGCAAAAGGCACGGTTTAAACCGTGCCTACAACATGGCAGGCTGAATGCCTGTTCTACTTTCTTATTGCAACCTCACTAATACTATTATATCAACAACGGTGCAATAACCAAAGAGACAATGCTCATCAGTTTTATCAATATGTTCATTGCAGGGCCTGACGTATCCTTGAATGGATCGCCAACAGTATCGCCCACAACTGCTGCCTTGTGATTTGCAGAGCCCTTGCCGCCGAGATTCCCCTTTTCTATATATTTCTTTGCATTATCCCATGCGCCTCCTGCATTTGCCATGAATATGGCAAGCAGAACGCCTGTAACAGTTGCGCCAGCAAGCATACCGCCGAGCGCAGCAGGCCCGAGTATGAAACCAACAATGACAGGCGCAGCCACTGCTGTAACACCGGGTATAATCATCTCAGTTAATGCTGCTGTTGTGCTGATATCAACGCACTTTTTCACATCAGGCTTGACACCCGGCTTTCCCTCAAGCAGCCCCGGTATTTCTTTAAACTGCCTTCTTATCTCAGTGACCATCTTGAATGCTGCCTTGCCAACAGAGGTCATTGTAAGCGCGCCGATGAAGAACGGGATTGTGCCGCCAATCAATAGGCCGATTACAACGGCTGGGTCGGTTATTAATATGTCAAATACCTTGCCTGTTTTTGCGCTAATTGCCTGACTGTATGCAGAAAAAAGCGCCAGCGCTGTTAATGCAGCAGAGCCAATGGCAAAGCCCTTTCCAATAGCAGCAGTTGTATTGCCGAGCGCGTCAAGGCTGTCTGTTATCTCCCTTACATCCTTGCCAAGGCCGGCCATTTCAGAGATGCCTCCTGCATTATCTGCAATTGGGCCGTAGGCGTCAACGCTCATTATAATACCTACTGTAGCGAGCATGCCCACTGCTGAGATGCCAATGCCATATAAGCCGCTTGTATAGTTTGCAACAAAAATAGCAACGCATATAGCAAGCACAGGCAGCGCAGTGCTCTCAAGCCCAACAGCCAGGCCTGTTATAATATTTGTTGCAGGCCCTGTCTGGGATGATTCTGCAATCCTTTTAACCGGTCCGGCAGATGTGTAATGCTCTGTAATCAGCCCTATTGCAATACCGCCGACACATCCGGAAAATACTGCCCAGTATACGCCGTTATTTACATCAAGATAATAAACAACAGCATAGCCCAGAATAAGAAAGATGCCTGATGCAATAAATGTTGCATAACGAAGCGCTGCTGCAGGATTAAAACTCTCAAGTATCCTCATTGATAAGATGCCTATTACAGATGCCGCAAGCCCGGCCATTATGAGGATAAGCGGTAATGACATGAGGGCTGCTGTTGAACCGAGCAGGGCCACCTTGCTTCCTGCAAGCGCTGTTGCGCCGATTGCAATGGTTGCCACAACAGCGCCAACATATGACTCAAATATGTCTGCTCCGAGTCCTGCAACATCACCGACATTATCACCCACATTGTCTGCTATAACACCGGGGTTTCTCGGATCATCCTCTGGTATCCCTGCCTCTATCTTTCCAACAAGGTCAGCGCCGACGTCTGCTGATTTTGTAAATATGCCGCCTCCAACCCTCGCAAAAAGCGCAACAGATGAAGCGCCCATTGCAAAGCCGTTTATGATTGCCGCTGTCTCGGGCTTGCCATACAGTATGAAGAAAACGCCTATGCCTATAAGGCCGAGGCTTGCAACTGAAAGACCCATAACAGAGCCGCCGAGGAATGCAACAGATAATGCCTTTGCTGTATCAGGCTTGTAAAGGTTTGCTGCCTGCGCAGTTCTGACATTCGCCTTTGTTGATGCCTGCATGCCAAAAAAGCCTGCGAGCATGGAGGATACTCCGCCGCAGACATAGGCAATGGCTGTCTGAACATCTATAAAGATTGTCAGAAGAATAAAAACAATAACAATGAATGCAAAAATTGACAGATACTGCCTCTTAAGATAGACCATTGCGCCGTCGTGAATCATGTCTGAGATTTCCCTCATAGCATCTGTGCCAACAGGCTTTTTTGCAACAGAAAAATAGATAATAAGCGCTAAAACTAAACCGCCTAAACCAAAAACAGGTGATAAATTAATTAATGATTCCATAACCCCTCCTTATATACATGGATTTTTTTGTATAGAATTATTATGAAGGAAAATAATAACGGAAATATATTTTTTGTCAAGTAAAATAATGGCCATTCTGACAATAAAATAAGAAAGCTAAGCATCCTTATAGCTTAATAAAATCTACTTATTAAACCTGTTCATCGCAGCGACTGTGCAATCTTTTATCAAAAGAGAAACGGCCTCTGACGCTTTCTTCACTGCCTCTTTCAATATCGGCAGCTCAGCTTTCTTAAAATTGCTTAGAACATAATCCGAAGGGTCTGAGCCTGAGATAGGTCTGCCTATGCCAAACTTAAGCCTCACAAACTTATCTGTCCCAAGGACATCTATTATAGACTTTAACCCCCTGTGCCCCCCTGAACTCCCTTTATCCCTTATCCTTATCCTGCCAAGCCCTATATCCATATCATCGCATATGATGATAAGGTCGTCAATGCTGAGATTGAATCCTTTAATCATCTGCGCCACAGAATCCCCGCTTAGATTCATATAGGTCTGCGGCTTTGCAAGAACAACCTCTATATCATTTATAGAGCCTTTTCCAAAAAAAGACTTATACCTCTTTTTATTAAGAGCTATATTATAAACAGATGCAATCTCATCAATAACCATGAAACCGACATTATGCCTTGTCTGTTTATACTCATTACCTGGGTTGCCGAGACCAATAATCAACTTCACTGTTAGATACCATTTTTTTCGCTTCACTCTATTGTAGTTACTAATAAGTTCATAATAGTAGCAGCATATTTTTATCTTTACTAAATCTAACCAACCCAAGTTTGTCATGCCCGAAGGCTTCTATCGGGCATCCAGAGTGCTTATAATGGATTCCCGCTTAATACCTGCGGGAATGACAATGTGGGAGAGTTTTTAATTTATGTCAATACAATTATGAGAACCTTAATAACTGGATTCCCGCTCAGAAGCTCTGCAGGAATGACATTATTAAGAAGCATGTCATTCCTGCGTGCTTTTAGCAGGAATCCAGTTCCTTATATCATTGCTATATGCTTGTTGAAAATTGCAGAATGAAAAATGCAAATTTCAATTTATTTAGCCTTCTCTGCCTTTGCAGTCTTTTCCGGCTTTTCTGCCTTCTCAGCCTTTTCAACCTTTGCGCCCTCTTCCGCAGGCGCTACTGCCTCTTTACCCTTTGCCGCAACCTCCGGCTCTTTTGCCTCAGCAGGCGTTGCAGTGAGCATCTGCTCTAACTTTGTCTCGGACATTGGCGCAGCAACAGATACAACAGCCATAGTGCTGTCATCAAGGATTGTAACGCCTTCAGCAACATTAATATCCCTTACATGGATAACATCGCCAATCTTTAGGGCAGATGCGTCAATCTTGATATTGTCAGGTATTAATGAAGGCAGGCATTCAACCGTCACCTCGCGCATATTGTGCTGAAGCAGTCCGCCCTCTTTAACGCCTGCCGGCTGATCTCCTGTTATTTCTACATGCACCTTTACCTTGATGGCCTTATCCATGGAAATCTCAAAAAGGTCTGCATGAAGCAGCTTACCTGTTACAGGGTCTCTCTGAAAATCCCTGAGAATGGCCACCTTTTCAGCCTCTTTGTCTTTACCCTTGAGTTTCAAATTAATCAGGGTATTCTCGCCTGATTCTGAATGAAGAATCTTCAGGACATCAGCAGGGTTAAGACTTATAGTATTAGCAGAACCCTGGCCGTAAAGAACAGCCGGTATCAAGCCATCGCGCCTTATGCTCCTTGCTGCGCCCTTTCCAGATTTTTCCCTGCTCTCTGCACTTAATCCAATCCTTTGCATTTTAATCCTCCAAGCTTAAATTTCGATTTATAAAATTACACAAACAGCGAGCTTACTGACTCCTCAGTGTGTATCCTTTTTATTGCCTCGCCGAGTAATGGCGCTACTGAGAGCACTGTCATCTTCTTTTTGCACTCTTTATATTTATCATTTAACGGGACAGAATCCGTTAAAATTACCTCTTCTATTGCAGAGTCATTAATCCTTTTAATGGCATTGCCAGAAAATATGCCGTGGGTGCATCCCACAATTACCTTCATTGCGCCCTTCTTCTTTATTGCATCTGCTGCCTGTGTTATGGTTCCTGCTGTATCTATCATATCATCAAGCAGCAGCGCATTTTTATTCTCCACATCGCCTATAATATTCATTACCTCTGAAACATTCGGTCCATCCCTTCTCTTATCCACAATTGCGAGGGATGCCTTTAGTCTCTTTGCAAATGCCCTTGCCCTCTCAACCCCGCCGGCATCAGGGGAGACAACAACAAGGTCTTTGAGATTCAAAGACTTTATATAGTCAAGTATAACAGGCGTAGCATAAAGATGGTCAACAGGTATGTTAAAGAAGCCCTGTATCTGGCCTGCATGAAGGTCAATTGTAAGGACCCTTTGAGCGCCTGCAGCAGTAATAATATCTGCAATCAATTTGGCTGTAATAGGCGCCCTTGACTGCACCTTCCTGTCCTGCCTTGCATATCCAAAATAAGGGAGAACCGCTGTAATCCTGTAAGCAGATGCCCTTTTTAAGGCATCTATCATTATCAGCAGCTCCATTATGCTTCTGTTAACAGGATTTGAAGACGGCTGAACTATAAATATGTCCATGCCCCTTACGTTCTCATTAAGCTGCACCATTATCTCTCCATCGCTGAATGTAGAGACCGTTACATCACCTAATGGTATTTTTAGATAATCGCATATGCCTTTTGCCAAAGCAATATTGGCATTTCCTGAAAAAATCTTCAAGTCCTTTGACATTTCTTATCCTTTTTGAACTGCAAAAACAAAGTGGCTATAAATGCATCAAGGCGGTAGCTGACCATAAACCGTTCTGGTTCATGGCTGGGGCGCCAGGATTCGAACCTGGGGATGCGAGATCCAAAATCTCGTGACTTACCGCTTGTCGACGCCCCAAACACAAGAAAACATAAAATTCAAAATTAAGGAATTTTATTTTTAATTAAATCTTTTTCCGTAATTTTGACTTTTGATTTTTAAATTTTCAATTTCGGCTTTTTATGCCCCTACCTGCGCATCCGCTCCTGCTGCGCCTTCTGCCTGTTTTGCCAGTTCTTTTTCGTATTCTGACAAAACCTTTGCCTCTATCATCTGACGGGTTTCATTATTTAAAGGATGCGCTGTATCCTTAAATGTCCCGTCCTTCCTCTTCTTGCTCGGCATAGCAACGAAAAGGCCGCTATTGCCTTTAATAACCTTTAAATCCCTCACCACAAAGGAATCATCAAATGTAATTGTGACATAAGCCTTAAGCTTTTCCTCATTTACCGGAAATACACGAACCTCAGTTACTTGCATATAACAATTATCCTCCTCTAAACTATAATTAACCCTCTATTTTATTGTCTCTGAGGGTTTTTGTAACCCATACCTTATAACCCCTTTTTTCAAATTCCAATGCTCCCTTCACCGCCTCCTTTTCATTTAAGAATACCCCGAAGACTGTTGGACCGCTTCCTGTCATAAGGCTTCCTGCTGCACCCTGTTTTATCAGTTCGGCCTTTAATTCCCTGATAACAGGATAATCTCTTAACGCAACAGCCTCAAGGTCATTATAAAGGAATCCCCCTATATTTTCAATACTTGCCTTACTGTGAATAAAGCGTTTAATTTTAATATCCTTCTCATCTTTTGTCAATAACATTTTTGTATTATTCAATGAATCGTATTTCTCATATACAGAGGCAGTGGAAATTTCAATACAGGGATTCACAATAAGGAGATTCATTCCAAAAGAAAGATTTATTGGATAAAGCTCATCCCCTCTTCCGAGTCCCAAGGCAGAGGCGCCATGCAAAAAAAAAGGCACATCAGCGCCTAGGTCTGCTGCTATTACCAATAATTCATTAAAAGTAATGCTTATGTTCCAGAGGCTGCAAACGCCTAATAAGGCTGCTGCTGCATCACTGCTCCCGCCGCCAAGGCCTGCAGCAACAGGAATATTTTTTTTAATATGAAGCCTGAGCCCTTTTTTGATATTTGTATAATCCGTAATCCCTTTTACTGCCCTGTAGACGATATTCTCGTGCCCTGTTGGAAGAGAGGCGCCTTCAACTGTCAATATTATCCCATTGTCTGCCTCTTCAAAAGAAAGCTCATCAAACAATTCAATCTTCTGAAAGATGGTGCGGATATTATGATACCCGTCAATCCTCTTATCCACAACCTCTAAAAAGAGGTTTATCTTTGCTGGCGCAAGAACCTTCATTTTTCTTAAATTTTCATTTTGCATTTTGCATTTTTAATTTCTTTATCGCCTCTTCTGCTGCTATCTGCTCTGCCTCTTTTTTGCTTCTTCCGCTGCCCCTTCCAAATGCCTTGCTGTCAATCAAAAGCTCAATCTCAAATACCTTCTCGTGTTCAGGGCCTTTTTCACCGGATACCTTATAAACTGGAAGAGGCAATTTATATCTCTGACACAATTCCTGAACCTCTGTCTTAAAATCAAACGATACCTTACTTTCTGTAGATATTTTTATTATGTCATCAAAATTTCTAATAATAAACGATGCAGCCTCATTCAGTCCGCAGTCAGAATAGACGGCTGCAATAACTGCCTCAAGGGCATTTGCAAGTATGGAATTCTTATTCCTGCCGCCGCTCTGCTCCTCGCCGCTTCCCAGATAGAGATAACTACCCAGATCTATTTTTCTTGCAATATCTGCCAAGGTTAATTCATTCACCACCATTGACCTTATCTTTGACAGCTCGCCTTCCACGAGATGGGGATAGCTCTTTATAAGATATTCGCTGATAATAAGATTGAGCACTGCATCGCCCATGAACTCTAATATTTCGTTATCCTTCCGGTTTTTGTTCTTCTTCTCATTGATATACGACTTGTGTGTTACAGACTCAATAAGGAGGTTGGTATTATGAAAGGCGCAGCCGAGCATCTTCTGGAGGTTTGCTAATTTATCTTCTAACATTATTTTTCAAACTTTTTAAAAATCAAAGAGGCATTTGTGCCGCCGAAACCAAAGGAATTGGACAGTACAGCATCCACCTTTGCCTGTCTTGCTTTATTCGGAACATAATCAAGGTCGCACTGGGGGTCAGGATGCTCATAATTAATTGTAGGATGTATTATTCCATTAACAATTGTCAACACACTGACAACAGCCTCAACACCGCCCCCTGCGCCGAGCAGATGGCCTGTCATTGATTTGGTAGAGCTGACAGGTATTTTATATGCGTATTCGTTAAAGAGTCTTTTAATTGCCATTGTCTCTAATTCATCATTAAACTTTGTAGATGTGCCGTGGGCATTTATATATTGTATTGAGGTTTGGGGCAGACCAGAATCTCCTAAGGCTGCCTTCATGCATCTATATGCGCCGTCGCCGTCAGGGGATGGAGCAGTAATGTGATATGCGTCTCCTGTCATGCCATATCCAACAACCTCTGCATATATCTTTGCGCCGCGTTTTTGGGCAAATTCAAGCTCCTCAAGCATCAACAAGCCGGCAGCCTCGCCCATTACAAAACCGTCCCTCTTTGCATCAAATGGCCTGCTCGCCTTTTTTGGCTCATCATTATTTGTAGAGAGGGCCTTTGCAGCGCAGAAACCTGCAAAGCCGATTGCTGTAATACATGCCTCAGCGCCACCTGCCATCATTGCATCAGCATCTCCGCGCTGGATTATCTTAAAGGCGTCGCCAATGGCATGGGTGCCGGATGCACAGGCGGTTGCCACAGCGCTATTTGGGCCCTTTAAGCCAAAACGGATGGCTATCTGTCCCGCAGCAAGATTGATTATAACAATGGGGATAAAAAAGGGGGAAACCCTTCTCGGGCCTCCCTCAAGAAGCCTCTTATAAAAGAATTCAATGGATGAAAGCCCGCCCATGCCTGCGCCTACAATTGTACCGATCCTCGGCGCATTTTCATCTGTAACTTTTAAGGCGCAGTCATCCATAACCATCTGGCTTGCAGCAACTGCAAGCTGGATGAACCTGTCCATCTTTTTTATCTCTTTCTGCTCTATATAATCAGCAGGATCAAAGCCCTTTATCTCGCCGGCAATTTTGGATGGCATGTCTGTTGTATCAAAATGCGTAACCTTGTCTATGCCTGACTCGCCTCTGCACATAGCATTCCAGCTTTTTTCAACCCCTATGCCAAGCGGGGTCAACATGCCTAATCCAGTGACAACAACCCTTTTCTTCAGAGAATCACCTCCAAGCCCATTAAATAATATAGGGGCGGCAGCAACCGTCCCTATAATTTAAATTATCTAAAAATTTACTTAGACCTTCTCTTTGATATAATCAATAGCATTCTGAACCGTTGCTATCTTCTCAGCATCCTCATCTGGTATCTCTATGCCAAATTCCTCCTCAAAAGCCATAACAAGCTCTACTGTATCAAGAGAATCTGCGCCCAAATCATCCACAAAGGATGATTCAAAATTAACCTCATCCTCACTAAGACCAAGCTGCTCTGCTATTATCTTTTTTACCTTCTCATCAACATTTGCCATTAATACCTTCACCTCCTTTAAAATTTTTTATAACGGGAATTACATCCACATCCCGCCGTTTACATGAATTACCTGTCCAGTAATATAGTTTGCCTTATCAGAAGCCAAAAACCTTACTGCATTTGCCACATCCTCAGATGTGCCGAGCCTTCCCATTGGTATCTGTTTGGCAAGATTATCCCTTACATCCTGAGAAAGCGCCTGTGTCATTGCAGTATCAATAAAGCCGGGCGCAACAGCATTAACATTTATGCTTCTGTTTGCATATTCCCTTGCAACACTCTTTGTAAGGCCGATTACGCCTGCCTTTGACGCGACATAATTTGCCTGGCCTGCATTTCCCATAACGCCTACTATAGATGCAATGCTTATTATCTTGCCGCTCCTCTGTTTTGACATAGGCCGAATTACAGCCTTTATGCAGTTAAATGTGCCTTTTAAGTTTATATCCAATACAAGGTCCCAATCCTCTTCCTTCATCCTTACGATCAGATTATCCCTTGTGATGCCTGCATTATTAACAAGTATGTCTATCTTTTTAAACTCCCCTATAACCTTGTCAATCATCCCCTCTACTTCAGCAAAATCAGCGACATTTGCCTTTAATGCAAGGGACTTTACACCCATTGCGCTAATCTCTTTTGCTGTCTCCTCTGCCTTCTCAAGATTAACATCGGATATTATCACATCAGCGCCTTCACGGGCAAGGGAAATAGCAATTGCCTTTCCAATTCCCTGAGCAGCGCCTGTAACTAATGCAACCTTTCCTTTTAATTCCATTGAACCCCCTTTAATTGTTCAATGCCCTTTTTATCCTCAACACTAAAAATCTTTACATCCTTATTTATTCTCTTAACCAAACCTGACAATACCAATCCAGGACCTACTTCTATAAAAGTATCCACGCCCATCTCTATCATGCGCATCACAGAATCCACCCATAATAAAGGATATGAAAGCTGTTTCACAAGTGAATCTTTAAGCTCTGCTGAGCCGGTAATTGCCTTTGCATCGGCATTATTAATTAGCGGCATATTTAGATTTTTAATATCAATCTTATTTAATTCAGCCTCCAGTCTTTTGCCAACAGGTTCCATCAATTTACAATGCGACGGCACGCTTACTGAAAGCGGAACTATCTTTTTAGCGCCCTTCTGCTTTGCGAGCTCCATTGCCTTTTGAACAGCCTTTTTATCCCCTGCAATAACTATCTGGATCGGCGAATTTATATTCGCAGTAGATACTATACCTTCTTTTTCTGCCTCTTTGCATACACTATTTAGTGCCTCTTTGTCAAGTCCAATTATTGCAGCCATCATTCCAGAGCCTTCTGGATATGCCTCCTGCATGAATCTTCCCCTGTTTTTAACCAATAAAACCGCATCTGAGAAAGAAATTCCGCCTGCTGCAACCACTGCTGAATATTCGCCAAGACTGTGCCCTGCAACAACAGAAGGTAATATACCATGTCTTTTAAGGACTTCGAAGGCTGCAATACTAACTGTTAATATTGCAGGCTGTGTATTCTCTGTCAAATCAAGCTCCTCTTTTGAGCCGTTAAAACAGAGCTGCGACATAGAATAACCGAGCCTCTTGTCAGCCTCATCAAACACCTTTTTTGCCTCATCAAAGTTTTCAAAGAGCTCTTTTCCCATGCCAGGATACTGAGAACCCTGGCCAGGGAAGATAAATGCAATTTTGGACACTTTAACCCCTCACCCTAACCCTCTCCCCAGAGGGGAGAGGGGATTATAAACCTATACAACTCTACTCTGCAATCTCTTTAAGATTGCCTCTGCCTCTGACATTATCTCTTCAACAATCTCTTTTGAGCTCTGCCTCTTTTTTACAAGTCCTGCTATCTGACCGCACATTACAGAACCAAAAACCATATCGCCTTCAACTGTTGCAGCGCGGAGTTTTCCTGCGCCGAGCTTTTCAAACTCTTCTACACTCGCACATTCTGCCTCAAGCCGCATAAACTCCTTGGCAAGCTTGTTTTCAATTATTCTCACAGGATGACCTGTCTTTCTGCCTGTAACAACTGTATCCCTGTCCCCTGCCTTTATCACTGCCTCTTTATAATTATTATGGACAGTGCATTCATTGGCAACGATAAACCTTGTGCCCATCTGGACGCCCTCTGCGCCGAGCGCAAAGGCAGCAGCAACACCCCTGCCGTCTCCAATGCCGCCTGCTGCGATTACAGGAACCTTAACTGCATCAACTACCTGAGGAACCAATGCCATTGTAGTCAATTCTCCGACATGGCCGCCTGATTCAGTCCCTTCAGCAATTACTGCGTCAGCGCATCCCCGCTCCAGCCTCTTTGCAAGCGCTACAGAGGGAACAACAGGGATTACCTTTATGCCCTTTTTGTGAAATGCCTCCATGTATATGCCAGGGTTTCCTGCGCCTGTTGTTACAACAGGCACGTTGTCATTAATTACTACCTCAACAAGCTCTTTAATCTGCGGCGACAAAAGCATAAGATTTACACCAAAGGGCTTTGTAGTCAGCTCCTTTGCCTTTTTAATCTCATCTCTTAGGATTTCAGGCGTCATTATAGCAGAGCCTATTATCCCGAGGCCGCCTGCATTTGATACAGCAGCAGCAAGCTCAGCAGTAGAAACCCTTGCCATCCCGCCCTGCAGAAGCGGATATTTGATATTCAGAAGCTCGCAGATTCTGGACTTTATCATTTACAATTCTCCTTATGTAATTCCCAAATATTTAACTATCCTACTTTCCCCCTCCCCTTGCGGGAGGGGATAAAGGGGAGGGGTATCAATATGATGCCTCACCCTCACCCCAGCCCTCTCCCGTCAAGGGAGAGGGTGAATCTGAATCCCGAAAAACTTACCAGCGTACCAGCGCCGAAGCCCATGTCAATCCTGCGCCAAATGCCTCAAATATTATAATATCGTTCTTCTTCACCCTGCCGTCCCTCACTGCCTCATCCAATGCCATTGGCACAGATGCAGCAGAGGTATTCCCAAATCTTTCAATATTCAAAACAACCTTCTCCATCGGCAGTTCAAGCCTTTTCATAATGGATTGGATTATTCTGAGATTTGCCTGATGAGGAATTATCCAGCTTATATCAGAAGGCTTCAGATTGTTATATTCAAGGGCTTCTATTACAACTGCCTCCAGCGATTTTACAGCAACCTTAAATGTCTCATTGCCCTTCATCCTCATATAGATAAGCTTATCATCAATCACCTGATGAGAAAGCGGATGCCTTGAGCCTCCTCCAGGTGTATATAAAAAATCCCACATGGAGCCGTCTGTGTGCAGGTGCGTAGAAAGGATGCCGCGTTCTCCGTTATCCGCCTGTAAAATAGCCGCGCCTGCCCCGTCGCCAAAAAGGACGCATGTATTTCTGTCGCTCCAGTCAATCATCCTTGAGAGGACCTCTGCGCCAATAACAAGGGCTGTTTTATATGTTCCGCTCTTTATAAATTGGTCTGCAATGGACAATGCATAGATAAAGCCTGAGCAGGCAGCAGATATGTCAAATGCCACTGCATTCTTTGCGCCAATCTTATTTTGTACAATGCTTGCTGTTGATGGAAAGAACATGTCAGGCGTGACTGTCCCGACAATTATAATGTCAATGGCCTCTGGTTTTATGCCTGCCATTTCAATGGCATTATTAGCTGCCTTGATAGAGAGATCAGATGTTGCCTCATCCTCTGCTGCAACCCTCCTCTCCTTTATCCCTGTCCGCTCCATTATCCATTCATCAGAGGTATTGACCATCTTTTCAAGGTCAAAATTTGTAAGAACCCTGGAAGGGGCATAGGCGCCTGTCCCGATTATCCGCGACCTTTGCATCTTTATGCAGAGCCCCTCTTTATATTGGAATTCTTCTTCTTTTTGTATATATTCACGCTCTTTAAGATATCGCTCTGGATATGTTCTATAACCTTGCTTTCATGGAATTCCTTTGCTACTTTAATTGCATTCTTTATTGCCTTTGGAGATGACCTGCCATGAGATATTATAGATATGCCATTAACACCAAGAAGAGGCGCTCCGCCGTATTCTGAATAATCAACCCTCTTCCTGAAATTGGTGAAGGCCGGCTTTAAAAACATATACCCCAGTCTGCCGAATCTTGTATTTGCAATCTCCTTTTTAAGCATCTTGCCAATGGCATCTGCAAGGCCCTCGCTGATCTTCAATGCTACATTGCCGATAAAGCCGTCGCAGACTATTACATCCGCATTACCCTGATAAACATCCCTTCCCTCGACATTGCCGATAAAATTGATATCTGCCTCTTTTAAATAGCCGAATGCCTCTTTTGTAACCTCATTGCCTTTTGTCGCCTCTTCACCGATGCTTAAAAGCCCTATCCTTGGACTTGTTTTCTTGTATATATACTTTGCATAGATATCACCCATTATTCCGAACTGAAACAGGTGTTCAGCCTTGCAGTCCACATTAGCGCCAACATCAATCATAATGGTTGTGCCGGATATGGTTGGAAGAAGCGTAGCTATTGCAGGCCTCTCTACGCCTTTGATTGGGCCTAATACAAAAAATGCCGCTGCCATTGCAGCGCCTGTATTGCCTGCGCTTATAACAGCAACAGCCTCTTTATCCTTCACAAGCTTTGTTGCAACCCAGATAGAAGAGTCCCTCTTCTTTCTGATAACCATAGAAGGCGTATCATGCATGTCAACAACCTGTGAGGCATGAGTAATGGAAATAGAACAGCCTTCTGTATTATGCTTTGCAAGCTCTGAAGAGACTGCATCCCTGTCTCCAACAAGGATTAATGCAACGTCATATTCCTTTGCTGCAAGGACTGCCCCCTCAACTATAGCTGCAGGGGCGCGATCTCCGCCCATCGCATCTAAAGCTATTTTCATGTCTCTCCTGTTTATATAGCAAACGCATTAAGTAGGGGCGTATAATTATACGCCCCTACATCAAGCAATCCTCAAGGGTTGCCCCACAAATAAATGTTGCATTTGCATTAAATAACTTTGGTTTTATCTTAAGCCTGCTGGGCCTCTTTAATCAGAATTACCTCTTTATCTTTATAGGTCCCGCAATTGATACAGGCGCGATGGGGCAGCTTTGGCTCGCTGCACTTTGGACAGGCAACTAATGTCGGAGCGCTTAAATATTTATGCGTCCGCCTCTTGTCTCTCCTTGCTTTTGATATTTTATGTTTTGGATTTCCCATTTTTTAAATTCCTCCTAACTATTTCTTTAATAAATTCTTTAAAACTGCAAACTGTGGTTTTATATTCTCCTGCCCGCAATTGCACCCCTTTATATTAAGATTCTGGCCGCAAACCGGGCAGATTCCTTTACACGACAGACTGCACAAAGGCTGCATTGGCACGGACAGAACAATCTGCTCTTTAATCAAATCATTTAGCTCAAAGTTATCGCCTTTGTAAAACCCTATCTCCATATCTGCCTTATTCAGCTCAAACTCCTCTTCATCAGAGCCTTCTAAGGCAGGCATATAATTAACAGAAAAATTGGGATTAATTGTAACTGTAAATACCTTCAGGCAGCGGCTGCATTCCATTGTCAATTCTGCTTCTATACTGCCGTTTATAAATATAGCATCTGCATTTTTAATAATATGCGCGTCTATCTCTATATCCTTATTAACATACCCGGATACAGAGAGCTGCTCAGGATTCTCCTTATATCTTAAATAAAGCCCCTCCTCAGGTATATCCTTTAACTTAATCAGCATCCTCTAATCCCTTAATTTATTTAAATTTTCCTGATATATCTTAGAGTTAGGCTGTGGAATTATACTTAACCCCCCCCTCTTTTGTCAAGGAAAAAGATTTTGCTTTTCTTTGAGCCAAAAAAGTTTTATAATCACACACCTAAAAAGACTATTATAATAACTATACAAAATGAACAAAAACAACATTATTATAACAAATTCATACGGTAATTCCAAAATTATCGGGATATTTTTTATTCTGGCGGTTGTATCAGCAATTTATCTAAGCTACACGCTTTTACCCCACTATCTGAATTATCTCAGCTTCAGGGATCTTGCCGGGGCAAAGATTAGCGCTGCCAAGGTTATTAAAGACGAAAACATATTAAATGACTTGTATAATAAGGCGAAAGAACTGGATTTGCCTCTGGAAAAAGAGGATATAATTATCAAAAGGGAAGAGGGCAGACTCCATATAGCTGCAGAGTGGGAAGTAGAGGTAGAATTCATTGGGGGCTACAAAAAGACCTTGAAGTTTTCAATTGATGCGGGAGAGTAATATAGTTAGCCCCAATTTGAAAGGTATAAATCTGCCTGTGGGTTTAAATCTAATTCAGCAATCTTGTTTCTTATAAGTTTTTGATAACCAATGCCTGCAATCATTGCAGCATTGTCTGTGCAATAAATATGTGAAGGGATATGAACCTCAACCCCTTCCTTTGCTGCCTTTTCTTTCAGGTCACTTCTAAGCTGGCTATTTGCTGCAACACCACCAGCTATAACAATATGCTTTGAAGCGTTTTTTTTTGCTGAACTGACAGCCTTTGATATTAATACATCAACTACTGCCTGCTGAAAGCTTGCAGAAACATCAGAAAGATTTATCTTCTCCACAAGCCCGGCTACCTTCATTCCCTTTACATATTCCATTACAGCAGTCTTTAAACCACTGAAGCTGAAATCAAGGGAATCCTTTAACGCCCTTGGAAAATTAAAGGCATTGGGACTGCCTTTTAAAGCCAATTTATCTATAACAGGGCCTCCGGGATAGCCCAAATTAAGCATCTTCGCAACCTTATCATAAGCCTCGCCAGCAGCATCGTCATGAGTCCTGCCGAGTTCTTCGTATTTGCCATAATCCTTTACAAGATAAAGACTCGTATGGCCTCCGGAGACCAGAAGGCAGACAAAGGGGAATGGCAATTCAGATATCTCTAAGCCAATTGCAAAGATATGCGCCTCAAGGTGATTTACTGCAATTAATGGTATATTAAGCGAGTATGCCAATGCTTTGCCAAAGGAAGCGCCGACAAGAAGCGCGCCAATAAGCCCCGGGCCGTTTGTTACAGCAATAGCATTGATATCAGTAAGCTTTACATTTGCCTTATCAAGAGCCTCTGCAACAATTGGGTTTATTATCTCAATATGCCTCCTGCATGCAAGCTCAGGCACAACACCGCCGTATTTGTTATGAATATCTATCTGAGATGAAACAATGTTGGAAAGAACCTTTCTCCCATCTTCAACAACAGCAGCAGAGGTTTCATCACATGAGCTCTCAATGCCTAAAACTAATGACATGGCGGTATTATACTATCAGTAACTAAAATTTATCAACTCCCAAAAAGTAAATTTTCTTAATCTTTGAATTTCCCTTTATTGTATGATACAATTTTCAAAATCCAGTGTTTAAACAGAAACCACTCGTAAGCATTTAATAGTCTTTTCCAATTATTCTTATGTATAAGAAAATCATAGCAGCAGTAAACGAACACATCAACTCAGAGATATCTGCAAGATATGCCCTGAGCCTTGCACAGACTTGCAGGGCAAAACTGTACATCTGCTTTATTGCAGAAAAAGGCATGGCTGCATCAAGTATCAGCATGGCAGAAGATGCTGTAAAAAGACTGTTTATGAAGGCAAGGGAGGCAGATGTTCATGTGGAAAGCATAACAGAGACAGGCAGCCCTTTAAAAGAGATTGAGAAGATTGTTAAACATGAAGGCATTGATATTGCCTTTGCTGCAACAAGAAGAGAGGATATTGAAAAGAGGTTCTATGCAGGCACCTTTGCAAGAAGGCTGTCAATAAACCTTCCGTGCTCTGTAGCCCTTGTAAGGGTTGTCCACATGGGAAGGCTTCACCCTGATAAGATACTTGTTCCTTTAAAGGGAAGGAATGGCCATATAAAGGAAAGGGCGCATTTTATCGCAAAGATGGCTGAGGCATTTGGCTCAAAGGTCTTTGTCTTTCATGCAACAAAACCTATAACAAAATTCCTTCACGGAGAGATACATATCACGCCAATTGAATGGGAAAAGCGGCTCCCTGAAAATATTGCGGATTTCATGAAACATCTTAAAAAACACAAGATTGAATATGAAGGAAAACTTTTACCGGGCGCTGTTGCAAGAAGCATAACTATAGAGGCTGCCTCAAAAAGGCATGACCTTATTATAATGGGCGCAAGCGAAAGGAGCCTTTTAAGCTCTATATTAAAAGGTAATCCAGTAGAGGCAGTGCTAAGGGAGGCGCCCTGCGATATGATAATTTTTAAACCTTTCCATGAAAATAAATAACCTTACAAAAGAAGAAGTCCTTCACAATCTTGTTACATCTGAGAACGGGCTTACCGAGAAAGAGGCCAAAAAACGTCTTTCAGAATTTGGACTGAATGAAATAGAGGAAGTCAAAAAAACCTCTCTATTCATCAGATTTCTAAAACAGTTTACACATTTTCTTGCCATACTCCTCTGGCTCGGCGCAGGCCTTGCTATTTTATCAGAGATTCTGCATCCCGGGGAAGGTATGCTTACACTCGGCCTTGCAATAACAGGTGTAATATTCATAAATGCTCTCTTTACATTTGTGCAGGAATACAGGGCTGAAAAATCCATTGAAAAATTAAGGCTCCTACTGCCTTTTTATGTAAAGGTAATAAGGGAAGGGAAAGAAAGGGAGATATCTGCAAGGGATGTCGTGCCAGGTGATTTAATCATACTTTCAGAGGGCAATAAGGTGCCCGCGGATTCAAGGCTCATAGACACAACATATCTTATGCTGAATAATGCATCCTTAACTGGCGAATCTGAACCTGTGCCTGCTCAGCATAAACCATGCGAAGGCGAAATAATTGAGAGCAGGAATATTGCCTTTGCAGGGACAACAGTTGTAAGCGGGTCAGGCAAGGCTATAGTATTTGCAACAGGCATGGGTACTGAGTTCGGCCGCATAGCACATCTTACAAGCGCTGTTGAAGCAGGTTTAAGCCCTTTACAAAAAGAGATTGTTAAGGTAACCCGGATTATAGCCTTTCTGTCAACAATAATGGGTGTTCTATTCTTTTTTATCGGCCATCTTATTGGAATCGGGTTCTGGGAAAACTTTATCTTTGCCATAGGCATAATCGTTGCAAATGTGCCTGAAGGCCTTCTTCCAACAGTAACGCTCTCCCTTGCAATGGGCAGTCAGAGGATGGCAAAGAAAAAGGCATTGATTAAGACCCTAACATCAGTAGAAACACTCGGCTCAGTAACAGTTATATGCACAGACAAAACAGGGACACTTACACAGAACCGAATGGAGGTTAAAGAGCTATGGACAGCGGAGTATACACCCCCCTTTAATTCCCCCCTTATTAAGGGGGGAGACAGGGGAGTTAAAGGTGAGACGGTAGGATTAAGCTCTAATGAAATGCTGTTGAAGACAGCCTATCTCTGTAATAATGCACGGTTTATAAATGGCGAATACAAAGGAGACCCAACAGAAACAGCGCTCCTTAAATATGCAAGGGAAAATATCGGAGAATTACAATCAGAGCGCATACATGAAATACCCTTTGATTCAGAGAGAAAGAGGATGACAACATTGAATAAAGGGTCATGGGTTAAGGGTCATGGGTCATGGAATGGCTATACAGCGTTTACAAAAGGCGCTATGGAGAGTGTTCTTCCACTTTGCAGATATATATTGATAAATGGAAAAATAAAGCCCATAGACGAAGCATCAAAAAAAGATATAACAGATGCCTATCACTCTTTGATGGACAAGGGATTAAGGGTTTTATCCTTTGCTTACTCTGAGCTCCAAAATCCTGACTCTGAACCTGAGAAGGGTATGGTCTTCGTTGGGTTAATCGGCATTGAAGACCCGCCAAGGCCAGAGGTATCTGAGGCAATAAGAAAATGCCATGAGGCAGGTATAAAGATAATAATGATAACAGGAGATGCGAGCAGGACTGCTGTTGCTATTGCAAAGGAGATAAGCCTTGTTAAGGGAAACCCTGTTGTAATAGAGGGGCACGAGTTTGTAAGGATGAGCGATAAAGCGCTTAGGGAAAGACTGACTGAGAAAGAGATAATATTTTCAAGGATGACGCCTAAGCACAAGATGAGGGTAGTATCAATCCTAAAAGAGGAAGGCCAAAGGGTTGCAGTAACAGGGGATGGTGTGAACGACGCACCAGCCTTAAAAAAAGCTGATATTGGCATTGCTATGGGCATTGCTGGAACAGATGTGGCAAAAGAGGCGTCTGACATGATACTCCTTGATGACAACTTTGCAACCATTGTAAATGCGATAGAAGAAGGAAGGGCAGTATATGAAAATATAAGAAAATTTATAAGCTATATCTTTTCATCAAATATCCCGGAGATTGTGCCATATCTTGCTTATATTCTTTTCAGGATTCCATTGCCATTAACAATCATACAGATACTTGCAGTTGACCTTGGCACTGATATGCTCCCTGCCCTTGCGCTTGGAGCAGAAAAGCCAACAGAGGGTATTATGAAGCAGCAGCCGAGAGACCCAAAAGAAAGGCTTCTTAATCTCAGGCTTTTGATCCGTGCCTATCTTTTTCTTGGCCCTATTGAGGCAGCAGCAGGGCTCTTTGGATTTTTCTATATCTTAAAATCAGGCGGCTGGCAATGGGGACAGATGCTGCCGTCAGATAATCTGCTTTATATGCAGGCAACAACAGCATGCCTTACAGCAATAATTGTAACACAGGTTGCCAATGTCTTTGCCTGCCGTTCCTTTAGAGAGTCAGTATTTAAAATCGGCCTCTTTTCAAATAAACTGATATTTATTGGAATAGCATTTGAGATATTGCTGCAGATATTCATTGTCTATCATCCATGGGGAAACAGGATATTTGCAACAGCGCCGATTGCTGCTAATATATGGCTGATATTAATCCCATTTGCTGTGTTTCTGTTTATTGCAGAAGAGGCAAGAAAGGTATTTTTCCGCCGCTATATTATTTAGTTTAGGTCTTATCTTATCCTCTCCTCTTCTCCTCTTCTACAATCTCTTCAAGCCTCTTAACTGCAGACTCAAATTTTATGTCTTTCAAAAAAAACTCCTTACTTCCATGCGCTAAGATATTCTAATCTGTTTTTCATATCCTCTCTTGAGAAGGAAAAATATAACCTCATTAACCTTTTCAGGACTTGCCCTACTGGCAATTGGTCAGAAAGAACTATTCCAGAATGGGTTTTATTGATTTTCATAAATTCGTAGTGAATTCTTGCAAAATCCCTTTTATTATAAGACAATACAACCCTTCCTTTTTTATAGGCAAAGCTTAGCTGTTCATAATCATTAAGAGCAATATTACCAGCCTCTTGTGTAGTTAAAACATCAACCCCTCTTTGTCTTAATGCCTCAGCCAGAGAGGTCTGTATATGCTCATCCAAGTAGAAGCCTATTTTTTCCATTAATTAATATCGGCCTGCAGGATATTTTTTGGATACTACATCTTCCATCTCATCTTCCATAATCATGTCTATTGATTTTTGATTATCATAATAATATGCTAATGCATCATATATCTGCGCAAGATTCAAATGTGGCAGCTCTACCCTGATCTCTTCGGGGCTCAACCCAAGCTTATGATAACCAACAATATTTGCAACAGATGTTCGCGTTCCCTTGATAATTGGTCTGCCACCGCAAACATTTTTTTTGCATACAATATGGGAATGAAGTTTTTTTACTGCTGTAGAAGACATATCCGCCTCCAATATATATAGCTACTCCAAAAAGTAGCTAATTATAAAAACAATTTATACCCTACATTAACAAAAAGGGCTTGTGGTGTCAAGCAGTATGAAACTCTGAGGTCTCATCAGCTAATATCTTTTTCTTTCCCTGATTTCTTGGCTTTCTTGTTTGAGGTCAAGCATTTGGGGTCATCAAGCATTTGGGGTCA